>Ga0137403_10004189_pt1 | contig 17052 bp, 13 predicted proteins | sample CZOMad2_1_16fung_FD_122057 | JGI IMG/M metagenome (GOLD analysis project Ga0137403, IMG submission 122057) | Vadose zone soil fungal communities from Angelo Coast Range Reserve, California, USA - CZOMad2_1_16fungal (Hybrid Assembly) | ecosystem: Environmental > Terrestrial > Soil > Vadose zone...
AGCTGGGAATAGTTCTCGATGATGCCATTATGGATCATGGCCAGCTTGCCGCTGGCCGAGCTCTGGGGGTGTGCGTTGCGGTCACTGGGCTCGCCATGGGTGGCCCAGCGGGTATGGCCGATCCCTACATTGGCGTGGAGGTTCTTTCCGACCAGGCTTTCTTCCAGCTCAGCCACTTTACCTTTCTTCTTGTACACGCGCAGATCCTTGTCGAGGAGGGCGACGCCGGAACTGTCATAACCCCTGTATTCGAGGCGCTTGAGACCCTTCAGGATGAGGGGATAAGCTTCACGGGGCCCGATATAAGCAACAATTCCACACATAGAATGACTTTTAGAGGGTAATGAACGGGCAATATTATAGAAATATTTTCATCCCCTGAGTATTTGTCTGGGGATGACGGGGAATTGCCAATGAAAACGCCCCCATGTCGGGGGCGCGCTGAACAGGGTATGAATCGCTGATCAGTTATAATAATAATTTGAATTGCGGTTATAGTTCGGGCTGGTATTGGAGCTGGCATTCGACTTGCTTTTCCAGTACCCTTCGATCCAGATCCATCCGTCGTTGGTGTTCTTCCAGTGCGCCTTCACCCATACCTTATCCGTCCTTTCCCCGTACGGCGTATAAGAGGAGGGGGTATTATTGGTGCCGGGCCTGTTGGAGAGGGAATCGGGATTGCCGTAATTATTGTTATTATGGCTGGGATTATCGTTATGACCGGGAGATTCCTGGTAAGGATCCTGTGGCGGCTGCCGGTCGCGGCGACCGCGGTTGCTGTTGCCGTTATCGTTATAATTGTCGGGATTGTAACTGTCCGGCGCCGCCTGATCATCGTAAGGCTGAGCATAGGTTGGTGGCGGAGGATATCCATAGTAGCCATAGGGCGCATATCCATAAGGATATCCATAGCCCGGATACCCGTAATAATAGGGATTGCCATAATAGCCGCCCAGGCCAAAGCCGAGACCCAGGCCGATCCCGAGCCCAAATCCTCCCCAGCCGCCGCGGTAATAACCGCCTCCATACCTGCCGCCTCCGAAATATCCTCTTCCGCCGGCATAGCTATGGGAATAGCCGCCGCCATAGCCTCCTCCTCCTCTTATGCCTCCTCCGTAGCCGCTGCCTCTTATTCCCCCTCCGCTATATCCCCTGCCACTCCCACCGGAACCTCCTCTTCCGGGTCGCTGGGCATCAGCGGCCGAACTGACCAACAAAAGAATAGAAAGGCCGAGGACGAATGTCCATTGGCGCATCGGAGCATATGAGGAACGTTTCATAACGCTACTGGGTTTACTGTTGAACGATACGGTTGAGCGGCGCGGCAAGTTGCCTGGCCTGGCCTTTTAAAGTTAGGGAGAAAGTTCTGGAAAAAATAACCCGCGAAGGGGGATTGCAAGACATTAACAAATAGGGGATCATAGTAAAATTCCGCGCATGAACAGGAAGGCGACGGAGAAATAAATGACCAGGCCCGTGACATCGACCAGGGTAGCGACAAAGGGGGCGGAAGAGGTGGCCGGATCCGCGCCAAGCCTCTTCAGCACGATGGGCAGCATGCTGCCGGCAACGGTACCCCAGAGAACGACCCCGATCAGGGAGAATCCGACCGTGCTGGCGATCAGCCCGGAATGCGCGCCATAGGTATGGAAGACCTGGTTCCAGAGCATGACCCGGGTGAAGCCGATGATGCCCAGCACCGTGCCCAGCATGAGGCCGGATAGTATTTCTCTCCGTACGACCCGCCACCAGTCGGCGATCGTTATCTCTCCGAGGGCCATGGCCTGGATGATGAGGGTGGAGGCCTGGGAGCCGCTGTTGCCGCCGCTGGAAATGATGAGAGGAACGAAGAGGGCCAGGACCACTGCCTTGGCGATCTCATCCTCGAAATAACCCATGGCCGTGGCGGTGAGCATCTCGCTCAGGAAAAGGACGACCAGCCATACGATCCTTTTTTTGAACAGCTTCATCAGCGGGATCTCCAGGTAGGGTTCGTCCAGGGCTTCCGTACCCCCGATCTTCTGGATGTCTTCGGTAAACTCTTCCTGCGCCACCCACAGCACGTCATCGATAGTGACGATCCCCATGAGCACATTGTTATTGTCCAGTACGGGAAGGGCCACGCGATGGTTCATCTTGAAGGCCTCGCTGGCCGTCTCCTGGTCGTCGTTCACATTGAGGGCGATATAGCGGTTGTCGATCACGTCCTCGACCTTCTTGTCCGGGTTGGCCAGGATGACTTCCCGGATCCGTATATCATCGATAAAGTATCCTTTATCGTCCACGACATAGATCACGTCGATCGTTTCGCTGTCCTTTCCTACTTCCCGGATATGCTCGATCACCTCTTTTATCGTCCAGTCCTTTTCCACGGCGATATAGTCCGGCGTCATCAGACGGCCAACGCTGCTCTCGGGATAACCCAGCAGGGACAGGGTGATCTTTCTTTCTTCGGGGTCCAGGGTCTTGATCAGCTCTTTGACGACCTCGCTGGGCAGCACTTCCAGGAACGAGGTACGGTCATCGGCTGAAAGCTCGTTCAGCAGCTCGGCCGTCTTGAAAGCGGGCAATTCCTGGATGATCCTTTTCTGGACGGAAAGGTCCAGGATCTTAAAGACGCTGGCCGCCCGGTGGGTGCTCATGTTGGCAATGATCTGGGTCTCGTTGTCGGGGAATTCATAGATCAGCTCGGCGACATCGCTGATATTCTGATTATTCAGGAACTCGCGGATCCGCAATACATCTTCCGACTGGACGATCTCCAGGAATTGTTCCTTCGGTTCAGCGTTGACCTGTTCTAAAGACATAAAATGTTAGCTGATTGTCAGTTCCTTAAAAATTTATTGAGTAAATTTTTTGCTCTTTTTTCAATTATTTTCGCGTAACCGGGCGAAGTTAGGTGTTTTAGTTAATTCTGCTTAATTCTAGTTAATCATTGCAGCGTTCCGAAAATTAGAATATATGTTACGAATCTTTTTACTAATGATGTCACTTACTGCTCATTTGGATTATGCTAAGGCGCAAAATAAAGTAATAGATACGCTAAAAGGAATTATTATCTATCCGGATACGTCAGGAATCCCCCAGGAAGTTTTATTTATTCCCACTACAGAACCTCTCGGGGGTTCATTTGATACCGTTTTTTCAAAAATCTTTCGGAAGCAAACACCTGCGGCTTATATAGTCTATTTTCAGGGCATCCGGTGGATTATCCCGGATATTGCGGATACCCTTTCTTCTCTGATCTATAAAAAGGGAAGCCTGAGTCTTTATATTCTGGGAACGAGTAAAGAAGTCAGAATTAGTTATGGATCCTTCATTTTTGATAAACGACAGTTTCCTGATCCAGACAAAACTCCAAAACCTGTTATTCTTTCAGTTGACGGCAAGGATCTCTCTTTAGCCTACGTGGATTTAAATAATGAATTAGGGGTACTCAAAGGTTTCGAAAAGATCCCATTTTAAATGCCGGTTCGGCGCATTTGATTAAATTGCCGGCGATGATCTTACCAAGTCTTGTAATTGCCCCCACCCTGCGCAAGGGAAGAGGGGTCTTCAGCACCGCCGATCTCGAACGGGACACCGTTATCGAAATTTCCCCGGTGATCGTCATGAGCAAGGAAGATCGGGCATTGCTCGATCAGACCTTGCTGCACGATTATATTTTCGAGTGGGGGCATGATCCGAAGCAATGCTGCATGGCCCTGGGCTATATACCTTTGTATAATCATTCGTACAAGAGCAATTGCGTGTATGAAATGGATTATGAGCAGGAGCTGATCAGCATCAAGACGGTGCGCTTCATCCAGGCGGGGGAAGAGCTTTTCATCAATTATAACGGCGACTGGAATAATTCAGCGCCGGTATGGTTCGACGTGAGCAAGGACAAGTAAATATTGATTATCAATGTGATATCCTTGATCAGTCAAAGAGGGAGAAGCGATAGGCTGCTCTGCACTTTTAGTAAAAATTTTGAACATCAAAATCAATTATTATCTTTGCCTCATCATGAAACAACAGATGTCATATTGTAGTTCGTTTAGCTCCTGTAAAGCAGGAACAGACCGAGCTATGGTATGATGTAAACTATAAAACATTCAAAACCCGCTTGGTTACTTACTGAGCGGGTTTTTTGTTATGTGCTTGTTTCAAAGCTGGTTTATGCGCTACATTGAAAATGCAGAGATTTGGGTCGTTACCCAACTGGCATACTTATGGGAGATCGGCTACGATGGTGGAGTAGCGCCGGACTGTAAATCCGGTACGTTAGAAACGCAACAGGTTCGAATCCTGTATCTCCCACACCCGGAGAGTAGGCAAATGTTGGTTTGTTGCGGCATCCTGCTAAGGTGTTCCGTGTAACAGCGGCGATGGTTCGATTTCATTGCTCTCCGCCAACGAGCATGTACCCAATGTTGGTATAGGGTATAGTCTGCAAAACTATAAAACGGCGGTTCGATTCCGCCCATGCTCTCATTTTAAAGATGGATCTCACGAATAATCATTTTTAAATTGCAGGAAGTCAAATAAGATTTGTTCGAATTTATTTGTTTTGTAGCTTGCATTTATTATCGGCCTAAAAGACGATTGCTAGCTCTATGAAATATGAGGTGTACACAGAAATTGAGGTCACAGATGACTTTGATGTTTTTGATTTTATCAGCACCGGCAGAAATGGAGATATACTTAAACGGGTTGCCTTTACCGTGACAGAAGAGGACAAGGTTTATAACCTGGCCTTAGGCGATGTGGACGAGAAAAAAATCATAAATTTGCAATATGAAACAAGCCATAAAGCACAAAAGTGAGCTGGCAGGGCGGGAAATCACTTTCACCGTTAGCGAAAAGCTGAACAAGCTTAAAGGCAGGGTTTTGGCCCCAAAAAAATTGGCTGATGCCAACAAACTTTTACGGAAGTTGAAGACTCCTCTGCCTAAATAATATTTTCAAGCTTTTTAAGGGAAATCCCGAGAGCATGGTTCGAGTTTTGTACCACAAGGTGCAATAAATCGGCTCATTCCGTTCTTAAACTTTTCACGGGGTTGGCCATCGCCGCCTTGAAAGCCCGGTAGGCTACTGTCAGCCACGCGATCAGAAGGGAACCCGCGATCGCCAGCAGGAAAATTCCGAACCCTAACCGGATCCGAAAGACAAAACCTTCCAGCCAGCGCTGCATGAAGTAATAAGCCAAAGGGGCAGCTATCAAAAAAGCCAGTCCGATAAGGATCGTAAATTCCCTGGAGAACAGGTACATAATATGGGCTACGGAAGCACCCAATACTTTCCGGACACCCACTTCTTTGGTTCGTTGTGCAGCCATGAAGGATACCAGCCCATATAAACCCAGGCAGGAAATAAAAATGGCGATGCCCGCAAAAATTTTATAAAGTTGTGCGAGCCGGCTTTCATCCTGGTAAAAATTATTGATCTTCTCGTCCAGGAACTGGTATTCATATACGTACTGAGGATAGGCCGCATTCCATATTTTCTCAATGGCTGTCAGGGTTTGTTTTGATCTTTCGGGCTGGATCCTGATCCCGATCACGCCATATGTTTCCTTCCAGCAACCCATTAAGACGGGGACTATCGGATCGTGGAGGGAACTGGCATGAAAATCCTTTACCACGCCAACGACCTGCGCCCGCTTGTCCCAGAAACTGATCTCTTTGCCAATGATATCCCGGGGGTTGCGGATGCCTAATTTATTCACCAGCGTTTCATTGACGACCAGTTCCCGAAGGGTGTCACTGGCTTCATAGGGTCTTCCGGCTAGGAATTGAATATTGTAGGTATTAAAATAGGCTGTATCCGCCCATTTAAAGCTGGCCTGGAAATCCGTTTTGTGAGTCGAATGATCGAAGGTGAAATTATTGCTCCAATAGGTATTATCGGAAGGAGTATAGGTGCTGAAGCTGATATTTTTAATGCCGGGTTGCTGTGACAGGCGATTGCGTACGGTCTCCATCCTGGATTGGCTGAGGCTGTCACTGGGTATCGGCACGTTCAGGATTGCCTCCTTGTCGAATCCCATAGCGGCATTCCGGAAATAATCCGTCTGGGCCATCACGACCAATACGCCGATGATCAATGCCTGCGCAATGCCAAATTGTAATACCACCAGCCCCCTTCTCAGGGAGATGCCGCCCACCATTTTTGCCGTGATCTTATTTTTCAGGGTATGGATGGGGTTGAAGCCGGACATGATCAGGGCGGGATAAAAGCCCGATAACGTCGTAACGCTTATGGTGACCAGCAATAAGAACAACAGGGTGTTCCGATCACGTATTATATCCAGGCTCAGCCGGAGCCGGAGCAGGGTATTCAGATAAGGCAGGGCAATAGCCGCCAGGGATATAGCCAGCAGCACGGCGAGAACAGTGATCAGCCCGGCCTCTCCCATGAACTGTAAGATCAGTTGTTTGCGGCGCCCTCCCAGGACCTTCCGTATACCCGCTTCCCTGGAACGGTTGACGACCTGTGCAGTGGCCAGGTTGACGAAATTCACACAAGCTATGACCAATAAGAACAACCCTATTAAGGACAATGCGGTAATCAGCTCTTTGCTGAATACGCGGCCATTGAAATTGTCATATTTAGGGTCAAAATGCATATCGGCCAGCGGTTGCAGCGCGATCCCTTTGCGGGCGGCTCCTGCCGGCTTGTGTCTTTTTACAAAACTCTTCAGCTCGATGTTGAATTGTGAAGGGCTCATACCCGGAGGCAATAAAGCAAAGCAATACCCGCGGCCATAAGTACCTACCCAATCGGTCAGATCGACATTTTTGAGAGATCTGTAGGAAAAGACGATTTTCAGCGGAAGATCCGTATTGACGGGTATGTCTTTCAGGATCCCGGTGACCCTGAACAGATCCTTATTTTGAAATTTGAGTGTTTTTCCGATGGCAGATCTCCAGTCCCCAAAATATTTTTCAGCCGCCTCCCGGGTAAGAACCACCGTATTGGGCTCGGTCAAAGCTGTTTTAGGGTTTCCGGCCAGCCATTCAAAATGGAAAATGTCAAAGAAAGAGGGTTCTGCGAAAAAAACGCTGTCCGCCTCGTTGAATTTTTTTTCCGGCACCTTGTTATCGCTGCCGGGCACGGTGATCTGGCCGTCCCTTCCAAAAATAGCCGCCACCTTTTCCAACCGGGGATAATCGATCCGCAAGCCTTCCGCCACAGGCAAAGGAACCCCTGCCACAAAGTTGAAACCTGTTCCTTCCTTTTCAGGGACACTGACGAGCCGGTAGATGCGATCCTTATTTTTATGGAAATTATCAAAGCTGAGCTCGAACTGCACGACTAAAAAGATGAGCAGGCAGGCTGCAATGCCGACGGCCAATCCAACGATATTGATGGCCGCGTAGGACTTGTTGCGGACCAGGCTTCTCAGGGTTGTTTTGAAATAGTTGTCGATCATGATGTAGTTTATGATCAGCAATTCCAGCTAAAGGGATGCCATTTATTCAATAAATTGTACGCGAACGACTTAATTCCTGCCAGGGGGGCAAAATGTTCGGTTTCGATACAAGGGCTGTCCGGTTTATTTGACGGTTGTTGACCCCGATGATCATTTTCTTTTCCTTTTCAATACCGGCGCGTATTTCAGCGCGAAGTTGATCCCGATGCTGTTCATCTGGATCTGGCCAAACCCGATCTTACTGGCAGGGATCTTTACATAAGGAGCCAGCAGCAGCGAGAAGCTATTGCTGATGCCCGTCTCGATTCCCATCGACAGGTTGATGACCGAGAACAGGTCGGTCTGATGATTCGGATAGCTGAATTTGCGGGAGACCTCCCTGCCGAAAATTTCGTAGTAATAGGCGCAGGTCTCATGCGAGAGCAGGTAAGAGGATACGCCGCCGCTGGCAAAGAAAGAAGTGTTACCGGCTACGCTGAAATCATAGCGCAGGTTCAGCGGGATCTCCAGCATGCTGAACGATCCCTTTACAAAATTCACATTGCGCATATTATACGCGCCATAATAACCCATCGGCACATGATAGTCCTGCGCACGGGCCGCATAATTTCTTTTGGAATAGAGCAAGCCTGTGCCGACATACCACCTGTTGGCGAACTGATAGTCCGCCGTGATCCCGATGGTGCTGCCGGGCTTGTCGCCCGCCAGTGAGTTGACAGAGGCAAAGTCAGGCGCGACGGAGAATCCCAGTTGCAGCGATCTGTCGATATGCAGGGACTTGTCATTCTTTTTTCCAATGTCGATCGTCAGCAGATCCTTATTCATCCCCTTTGCCGGAATATGTCGCAGGGCCGAATCGTCGATTAGCGGCCTGCCGGCGAGTGCGGAAGGCTTGCGTATAACGGATGCTGTGGGATCTGTTACCGGGCGGCGCTGGCCCTGGTCCGATGGTTGATGACCATCGTTTTTCGCGGACCCCCCCCGATCGGGTCTGATGCCCTTATCCCTGGCGACATCATGGCCGGCAGCAAGGTCCTGATTGGCGATCCGACCATGGCCTGGTGCCGATGGTCTTCCACTTTTTCCCGATGTCAACCGGTCATGGCCGGGGGGCTTACCGATGCCGCCGCTCTTTGTGGTGAGATTGGCATGGTTGCGACCGGCTCCCGTTCCAATGGGCGCATTGCCTTCGCGCGTATGTCCAGGCGAGGCCGTGGAAAGCCCTGTTGCGGCCCCTGCGGAATTTGGAAGCGTTCGCGTAGTCGCGGACCCTGCATCAGGCGCGGCCGGAGTCGTCGAGGGCCCCGCAGGATTCGTTGCAGGCGTGGCTCTCGGAGGAGCCGTTGGGCGAGTTGTTGCCTTCGTTGATGGGTGCGCGTTATCGGGAGCTCCAGTCCTTGGCCTGGGCTCGGCGTTGGTTTTAATGTCGGGTGTAGAATTGGACTTATCGGTATTATTTTCGGTGAGGGGGATTGTCGTTGCCGGTGCAGATCCGGGTTCTATTTTGATCACAGCGCCAGGAGGTCCGCCGGAGGATTCCGTTTTTTTGACGACGGGAGCGGCAGGGACGACAGCCATTGAGTGAGAACTCTTTCCCTGCCTGATAAAATAATAGGACACGCCTACCAGGAGGATGACCGCCGGCGCAAAATAAAAAGACAAGCGACGGAACCCACGCCAAAGATTGGGGCTGGGGCTGACCTTGCCCAATTCCTTATCCAGGCGCAGCTCCAGCTTTTGCCAGGATGCAGCGCCCTGTGGTTCGCCAGGGTCATGTGCACTGGCGGCTTCCCGGCTAAGCCGGTCCAGCTCTTTATCGGAGAGGTTCAACATAAGCTTTATGGTCAGTTTTTTTTGTTAGGATCTTTCTAAGGTTTTCTCTGGCTTTCGATAGATTGGATTTGGAGGAACCGACGGAGATCCCCAGGTGGCTGGCTATTTCCTCGTGTGTCAGTCCTTCTATTACGAATAAGTTAAAAACTGTCCGGTAAGCGGGGGACAGCTGTCGGATGGCCGCGATGATCTCCTTATAGGACAGTATGTCGATGCCGGTCTCCTGTTTGTCTGCGATATTATCCGTGTCCTCCGAGAGCATCTGCCCGTTGATCGAAGAGGCATTTTTGCGATAATGGTCGATGCTGGTGTTGATGAGGATACGCTTGAACCATCCCTTCATGGAGGCGAGGATATCGGTGTGCCGGGATTCCTCGAACTGATGAATATTCTTAAAGAGCTTCATAAACCCTTCATTCATAATCTCTTCCACCTGTTCGAGGCTGTTTTGATAGCGGTAACAAATTTTCATAGCATAGTCCCTGAGCATATAATACAGCTCTTTTTGGCTGGCCCGGTCATTGGCCCGGCAGCCGTCGATTAATGCGCGTATTTGCGTGTTTTCGTCGATCAATTGGGAAATGCGATGTTTTAAGTTGGAATAGCTGGTAACGCGCAAACTACCTTCGTCCTGCAAAAAATTACGTAAAGAAAATGTTAATGGTTGCTTCGGAGCGGAATATCTCTTAGCCCGGGGATTGTCCGGGAAGGGTTGAGCGGAGCCTCGGATGTCGGGCAGGGGCACTTGGGCTGAGGCGGCGTCCTTACATCGGCATGCCGGTGCTCGTGATAATCACGCTGGCCTTTACAAAGACCTGGACCTGGATCCCTTTTTCGCCGGCCAGAAGCCCTAACATCCTGACTTCCTGCGTCTTACCTGTAGAATAGGTATTGGGTGCCAATTGCCGGCTCAGCTGGATATCCATCATAGGCATATTGGTTTTGATGAGCGCGGCGATATCCAGGTAGGAATTACCCTTGATCGACTGGCGGATCTTGTTGCGCATCAGGCTCCTGGCAATCTTGAGCGCCAGATCCTTGCTTTCCAGGGAATAGGAGATATCCGGTATGCTGAGGGCCTGTTTGGCCGTATCCAGGACCGGGGTACCCCGCAGGTAGATGCGCCCCTTGCGGGAGCCGGCGAAATCCACCCTCATCTCCACCTGGTGATGGCCGATCCCCTTGAGCTCCACCTCCCTGATGATGACGGTATTGCCTTTGACGATAAAGCTTTTATTACGTAAAGTATCCGTGATGAGCTTGCCGAGGAAAGCATAATCATAGACGGCATTCAGGTAGAGCGAAATGCCATTCCTGTTGGCGCCCGAACTAAGAGGCGGCAGGGTGGAGGGGATGGGTTTATTGCTGCTGTCGGATGAAAATTCGGGCCGGCAGGAGAATCCCATGGAAATGGTGAGGGTGTCCTTCACATAATTCAGCTGGCCTGTCCGGATCGCGACCGGGTTGACGACCAGGTAGCCATAGGGCCCGAGGGCTGTCTTCTGCCATGCTCTTGCAGCCTGCTGCCGCAGATAGGAGGAGAAATCCATGCCGGCCACGGTACCGTCCAGGGTGGTGCAGAATGCAGTAATGGAGGAGCGGATACTGTCCAGGATCATCTGGGTCATATCCGTGGACATGAGGGACATGATGCAGCGGTCCTGAGCCTTCAGCTGCTCGAGCTTCGAGAAGGTCCGGATCCTGTAACTGGGCAGGATATTGATCTGGGAGCTGATCGTGAAATCGACCTTCCGCATGGGCTCGTTGCCGAACCCGCAGGCTCCCGATACCCAGGGAGAGACCGGTTTGTTCATGGCGCAGAGGCAGCGGCTGCCTGCGACCTGGTAATTGCCCGTCATCTGCAGGCCCACTTTATTATTGGTGCAGCTCAGGGCAAAGCCCGAGCGGACGAAGCGGTATTTATAACGGAAATCACAGGATGGCTGCATATAATCCGGCCACCGGTCGGAAACAAATTCCTTGGGCACCATGGAATCCGCCATGGTCAGGATGGGCCGGGCATAGATCTTCAGGGGCAGGTCCATTTCCGAGACCGGGAGACGGGGTAAAGTATCGGGCAGTACGGGGATGACCGAAGAGGAAACGGGAGTGGCAGCGGGGGCGAGTTTTCTGGACGGCGAACAGGAGCCAAGACAGAAAATAAGCGCTGTTAACAGCAGGTAATACTTCATCCGCGAATGATTTGCTCGTGATTGTTTGCTCCGCTAAGATAACAAGTGGCGCATTATCGTCCGGCTTAATTTTTCTTCGGGTCCATTGCCCAATCTTTCTTAGTCCGGTCGATCACATTCAGCAGCCCGTCGTGGAAGCGGTCTTCGCCCAGTTGCCAGAACATGACGCCGCCCAGTCCCCTTTCCAGCGCATAACGGGTTTTGAGACGGATCGACATCGTATCATCATAGCTGACAAAGAATTTCTTGCTGGCATTGTACAGGTAGGGCGCCTGGGCTACGGGATCCCAATGGTAGGCATAGCCGCTGTCCGCAGAGAGGACGGTCGCCTGGTCCCGGTAGGGGACGCCGCGGCGGAAAACGCAGGGACGGTACAATCCATTGTTGAGGCTGTCCACATTGGCGAAGATCCGGGCATAGAAGGCTACCCCGATGGCGATCTTCGAACGGGGCATGCCCATGGAATCCAGCCAGCGCACGGCGTGGTCGGTGGATTCTTTCTGCATGGATGTGGAATACAGCGGGGTATGGTGGCCGGAGATCGTGTCATAGCCGCTCACCAGGTCATAGGTCATGAGATTGATATAGTTGACGCGGCGCACCACTTTCTTCCAGTCGATGGATTGTTCAAGGTATTTGGTGAATCCGCCCGCGGCGAAGCTGATCTCCTGCTCCTTGCCCAGCTTTCTGCGGAGCTGCCTGACGAGGCGCGTGAAATTATCCTTATCGGCGGGCGAGAACGGATACCCGGGGACGTTAGACAAGGCGGGATATTCCCAGTCCAGGTCGATGCCATCCGTCTGAAAATAATCGGCCAGCTCTTTTACGGAGCTGGAGAATTCCTTGCGGCCCTTCCGGGTAGAGAAGACCTGGGGACAGCTGCGGCAACCTCCCCATCCACCCAGGGAGAGGATGACCTTCAGCCCGGGATTCCTGCTCTTGAGAGCGACCAGGTGCCTGATGATCGTGCTGTCGTTCGCATTGTTGACCGAGAGCCGGTTGTCCTTCAGGTGACAGAAACTAAAAATGATATGGGTCAGCTTCTCGATCTCGAAACTGTCGATGGCGGAATTCCTTCCGGCATAATAGCCGATCACGGCCGGGCCTTTCAGCGGCGCGGGGCCCTGTGCGTGGGAACTGAGGGTAATATGCGCTAAAACTGCTAAAGCGATCAATCTTGGGAAGGAACTGTTCATATACAAAATTATTCTGTTGGTCAACACGGGGGAGCCCGATATGTTGTGACGAAAGTAAAGTAGTTGTAATGTAGATGCAAAGATAAAAGAGAAGCGATAATTTGTATATGTTTGGCTTTGTTTTCGGAGGGAGAAGATATTAAATCATACAAATATGTCCGGAAGAAGAAAATTCATCGCGACCACGCTTGCCGCATTGGGCGCCGCTCCTTTACTGGCGGCCCGTGCGCAACGCCCGAAGCCACAGGGCCATACTGCCCATGGAACGCTGACGATCCAGCAGGTGATCGACCTGCTCCTGGCCGATATTCCCGGCGCACCCTTTCCGCAGACCGTGGATACGATCAAGGCGGGCAACGCATCCTGGCCTGTGAAGGGCATCGTGACCACCATGTTCGCCACGGATGCCATTATTCAGAAGACGATCGAGCTCGGGGCTAATTTCATCATCGCCCATGAACCGACCTTCTACAACCACACCGATGAGACGGCCTGGCTGCAAGGCGATAAAGTATTCGGCTTCAAGAAAGATCTGCTGGACAAGCACCAGATCGTCGTCTGGCGTTTTCATGACGGCTGGCATACGCATCGCCCGGATGGGATCCGTATGGGCGTGCTCAGTGCCCTGGGCTGGGAGAAATATTATGATGTCGCACAGCCACCGGTCGTTACGATCCCTGCCATGCGTCTCGGGGACCTCATCGCACACGTGAAGAAACAGCTGGGCATCGAAAAGCTGAAAGTGATCGGCGATCTTTCCCAGTCCTGTACGCGGATCGCCATTTTACCGGGGGCCGGGGGTGGCAGAACGCAGATCCAGACCATACAGAAATTCAACCCCGACTGCCTCATCTGCGGGGAATTGAATGAATGGGAGACCGCCGAATACATCCGCGATGCCCGATACCAGGGGGAGAAGACCTCGCTTGTGGTGCTGGGTCATTCGGTGAGCGAGGAGCCGGGCATGCAATGGCTGATCTCCGTGCTGCAACCTAAGATACCCGGGATCAGGATCACCCACCTGCCTTCGGGCGATCCGTTCCAGACGATATAAAAAACGGCCGCCAATGTGGCGACCGTAGTATTTTTGAGAGCCTTGCCGGTGATTTCAGGGCAGGCGCGGATCCCTTAATTTTTCGCGACCGCGGCGCGGATCACGTTCAGGGCGCCGCCGGCGATGAACCATTCTATCTGCGGCTCATTATAGGTATGGTTGAGCGTGACGAGCTCTTTACTGCCGTCTGCATGGTTCAGCACCATGGTCAGGGGCAGGCCCGGAGCAAAGGCCTTGAGCCCGGTGATATCGATGCTGTCATCTTCCTTCACTTTGTCATAGTCTTCCTTATTGGCAAAGGTCAGGGCCAGCATGCCTTGCTTCTTCAGGTTCGTCTCATGGATACGGGCAAAGCTTCTCACCACGATGGCGCGGACGCCCAGATGACGGGGCTCCATGGCCGCATGTTCGCGGGAAGATCCTTCTCCGTAGTTCTCATCGCCTACTACGACGGAGCCGATCCCGGCAGCCTTATATGCTCTTGCGGTGGCTGGCACGGGGCCATATTCCCCGGTGAGCTGGTTCTTCACGCTATCGGTCTTTTCGTTGAAAAAATTGACCGCGCCGATCAGCATATTATTGGAGATATTATCCAGGTGGCCGCGGAACTTCAGCCAGGGGCCGGCCATGGAGATATGATCCGTCGTACATTTTCCCTTGGCCTTGATCAGCAGCTTCAGCCCCTTCAGGTCGACGCCTTCCCAGGCGGCAAAAGGAGCCAGCAGTTCGAGGCGCTGACTTTCCGGCTTCACGACTACCTGTACGCCCCGGCCATCCTTGGCGGGGGCCTGGTAGCCCGCATCTTCCACTGAAAAACCTTTGGGAGGCAGCTCCACCCCCGTGGGCTCATCGAGCATGACATCCTCGCCTTTCTCATTCTTCAGCGTGTCCTTCAGCGGGTTGAAGGTCAGGCTGCCGGCGATGGCGAAGGCCGTTACGATCTCCGGGGAGGCAACGAAGGCGTGGGTGGCGGCGAGGCCGTCATTGCGCTTGGCGAAATTCCGGTTGAATGACGTAATGATGGAATTTTTTCTATTGGGGTCGTCGATATGGCGCGCCCATTGCCCGATACAGGGCCCGCAGGCATTGGCCAGCACGATGCCGCCGATCTTATCGAATGTCTTGAGAAAGCCGTCTTTTTCGATGGTATGGCGCACCTGCTCGGAGCCGGGGGTGATCGTGAACTCGGCCTTGGTCTTCAGGTTCTTATCGATCGCCTGCTGGGCCAGTGAGGCCGAGCGGCTGATATCCTCATAGGAAGAGTTGGTGCAGGAGCCGATAAGGGCGACTTCGAGCCGTTCGGGCCAGCTATTTGCCTTGACGGCCTCGGCGAATTTACTGATGGGCCAGGCGAGATCGGGTGTAAAAGGTCCGTTCACATAGGGCTCCAGCTCGTCCAGGTCGATCTCGATCACCTGGTCGTAATATTTTTCAGGATTGGCATAGACTTCTTTATCGGGGCGCAGGTAATCCCTGATGCCATCGGCCAGGGCGGCCACTTCTTCACGTCCGGTGGCCTTCAGGTAGGCCGACATCTTTTCATCATAGGCAAAGATGGAGCAGGTAGCCCCGATCTCGGCGCCCATATTACAGATGGTGCCCTTACCGGTGGCGCTGAGGCTGCCAAAGAGGTTGACCTGGAGCGCGGTCGCTCGGTTGAGTTTATCCGCCGGCAATTTGGTGCAGCGCTGGTAGAAATCGTAGGTGATACGCATCGGGCCGATCGTGTGCGAGCTTGAAGGGCCCGGCCCTACTTTGTAGAACTCATCCACGGTCGTCAAAACGGGCCCTTTACCCTTCTGCACCACGTTAAGCTTCGGATCCAGCGGCGGCGCCGATGTAGATTGCTGCGGCAGTACCGGCAGCGTGGCGACGGCCTTCTCTATTCTCTCGTGAGCCGAAATGATGTTGCCCGTCATCACTGCGGCCGCACCCCCCACAGCGCTGCGTATCAAGAAACTGCGGCGATCCACGCCGTGGGGAATCTCCTGCGAGATCAACTCGTCGGTGTTGCCAAGCGGATCGTTGCTATCCGCTTCATTGGGTTTCATTTCTTCGTTCATTGTCGTATCTCCTTATCTTGTGTTGGTGGCTGGTTGCACCCCGCCGCCGCTGATGGTATTGAGTCCGAGCCATTCGTCCCCGCTTGCGCGGCCATTCACAAAACGGAAAACGACCGGCATCCTGGCCAAATTGAGTCACGAATACTTTTTCATCTGATTCACTCTCCCCGTTTCAGTAGGGCGTCGACTGGTTGCAACACGGGAGTCCAGGTCTTGTCCGGATTGAAGCGGTCGATTGTCTGAAAGAGCTCTAGTGTTTTGGGGCCAAGATCCTTTTCATAGACCACACCATCCTGGCTAACCATGAAACTCTTTACTCCAGTGTTTCGGTATTGCGCCGGTGACGCGATGAGGGCAAAGCCGCCAATCATCACCCCCTTAATTAAGTAATCCAGTTCACCAAGCGGTGCTGCGGATCCCTGGCCTTTCAGTACTTTGAAGAAGTAACCGTGATAAGGCTCAGTGCGGCTCGAGTAGCCGCGCGCAATAGCTTGCGCCACTTTCTCGCCGACGGGTCCACTCCAGGTCCCGTCCGAGTTCTGCCAGGCAAGGCCATCCTGCGTCCCGGCGGTACTGATGATCCGCTGCGCGTACTGGTTAACGCCTGAGTTGTCGTGTTTCAGCAGGGCATAATCATTTTGAGCTTCGACATAGCCGCGGCAGATCTGGATCGCGTCCAACTCGTTACGGCCGATGCGCCGGTACAGGAGTTCCTGACGACCCGCCTGCGTATCGAAGTACCAGCTCTTGCCGAGTTTCACGATTGGGACCGGAAACGGCCAACCCTCGTTGCCGACTGTAAGGATCGCGCGAGTCTTTGTCTTATTGAGATCCACGCTCATCCTGGCGCGTGCCTGAGCCGCAAAGGCGGCGGAGTTTTCGTTGTCGCGAGCCGGTTCGCCGGTGTGAATGATGTCAAAGCTTCCCGGACCAAGGATTTCTGTCAGGGCCGCCTCGTCATACTTTTCGGTTGCGTCGATCAAAGAATCGGCAGCTTGTTGCGCGGTCCCAAAAGCCTTGCCTTTGGTCACCGTCGTCGTTGCTTGTGGGCTCACCGTGGGCGCAGCGCTCAAGACGAGCAACCCGAGGAGAGTGACGGTGCCGACTACGGAAAGAAGCTTTGGTCGACCTGAATTTGAAGACATTGTGTACATCCTCCTTCTTCCTTTCTTCATGATTTCACCTCCGGCGACCGCCGGCGCCGCCTCGACCGCCACCGCCACCGCCAAAGCCACCACCGCCACGACTGCCGCCACCCATGCTCGAAGCACCACGGCTGCTGCTGGCACGACTGCTG
>Ga0137403_10004192_pt1 | contig 17050 bp, 15 predicted proteins | sample CZOMad2_1_16fung_FD_122057 | JGI IMG/M metagenome (GOLD analysis project Ga0137403, IMG submission 122057) | Vadose zone soil fungal communities from Angelo Coast Range Reserve, California, USA - CZOMad2_1_16fungal (Hybrid Assembly) | ecosystem: Environmental > Terrestrial > Soil > Vadose zone...
CCACCGACGGAAAGACCTATGACATTGATCTCTTTCTGACAGGACAGCCGGCCAAAATGAAAGTCACAGAAACGTCGGTTCATAAGATCGACGGAAAACCTCTCTATGATTGGAAAGAAGAGAACGGAACGTGGCACAAGGTACCCGCAAGCTGACGAACGATAACAAACGCAACCCAGCGAGATAGGTTTCGATGCGATTTCTAATTGTTACAGTCGTTTTCCTGGCAAGCGCGCTCGCTTCACGGGCTGCTGGCGAGCCCGGCATAATCAAAGGTTCCGATCGATTCGAGTTCGTTTACCGAGTCAAACTGCCGGAGATCAAAGGCGAGGCCCGCGTCTGGATACCGCTGGCAAAGACCGATAGCTTTCAAACGGTCACCGAGGAGGAGTTGAATATCCCAATGAAATGGGAAAAAGTGCAGGATCGCGATTACGCCAATGATATCTGCGTGCTGCATCCGCAGCCTGCAGACAGCGGCAAAACGATCGAGCTGCGATACCGTGTCGAACGCAAAGAGAAAGCAGCCTATGCAGCAAGCAGCGCAGATGCTGCGCGGTACCTGCGTCCGGAAAAACTCGTGCCAGTGAACGAGACATTCCGTACACTCGCGCAAAAAGCGGTGGCGGATAAGAAGGATGATCTCGAGCGAGCAAAAGCGCTCTACGATCATGTGATGGGTCGAATGCGCTACGATAAATCAGGCACAGGCTGGGGCCGCGGTGACGCGCTCTACGCCTGCGACGCGCGAACCGGGAACTGCAGTGATTTCCATGCCTACTTCATCGCTCTGGCGCGCAGCATAGGCATACCTGCCCGCTTTGCCATCGGCGCTACGATTCCCGCCGACAAAAACGAGGGCGCAATTGAAGGCTACCATTGTTGGGCGGAATTTTTTGCAGACGGAAGTTGGGTGCCGGTGGACATCAGTGAAGCGTGGAAGAATCCCAAGCTCGCTGATTACTACTTCGGCCATAATCCGGCTAATCGCTTCGAGCTAACCAAAGGTCGCGACTTGGTGGTCGATCCGTCCCCGGCAAGCGGCCCGATCAATTTTCTCGCCTATCCGCTACTAGAAATGAACGGCGAGATTGTGAAACCCGAGACCACATTCATGTTTCGGCGCATTGGCGCGTGAAGAATTATTCGGCCAGGTGCGACGAAGACTGCCGGGATACGGGCGCGGCTCGCTCCACTAACGTGCCGTCCGATCGGCGCCAGTAATCACGCTGTTTGCGAAACGGCATGAGCAGCGCATTTCTGAGTCGATTGTCGTCGGGTTGGCAATAGCCTGGGATGCCGATCACGATCTCCGCCTGCGGAATGTTGAGTCCGAGCGTTCGATGAACGCGATCCCACCACGGGAATACGACGCCGTAATTTGAGTTGTTCTCACGCCGGACTTGTGAGTGGTGGATGCCGTGCATGCGCGGTGTCACAAGTAATTTGTTCAGAAGTCGCTCAAGGCGGATCGGCAACCTCAGATTGCTGTGATGGAAGAGCGTGTTGCCCTGAAAAACCAGTTCGTAAACGGCAAATGCCGGCATCGAGATCCCGATGAGCAACACCTGCATAACACGAAAAGCCGCGGACATCCCCACCTCGCCAAAATGAAAACGAAATCCGGTCGAGACATCGAGGTCCGGATCAATGTGATGCACATTATGAAAGCGCCAGAGAAACCCAATGCGGTGATTTGCGATGTGCCACCAATAAAATGTCAGGTCCATCAAAAGGAAAGCTGTGATGAACTGCAGCGCCGATGGCAACGCGAGCAGATGAACCAGGCCGAAAGGCTTTTGAGTCGCCCAGCTCAAGGCCGCGGTAGCAAGCGGACGCACGAGGATCGCCGCCACTGCAAAGGCCGCGGCTGAGATGATTAAATTTAAAATAACCCTCGGCAGCAGGGACGAGCAGCGCCTGCGCAACGGGAGAAACCGTTCGAGTACGAAGAGAGCTACAAACACCGCGGCGGTGAGTGCGAGCGTAAGGATCGCCGGACGCATCTCAGCAGAAAACTACCCAAAACATCTCAGTGTTACAGCATCAAACGCTGCCGCTGAAAATCCGTCTTACACACGGTTCCATTCAGGTGTGACTTAAGGATCGTGCCTGGTCCGTCACGCGGACATCCTTACCGGAGGAGCCCCGAGTTGAACACTGGGTTGCCCAGGTTGTAATTATGGGCGTGCAAATTTATCGCTCGCGATAAGAATAGATTTTAGTCAGGAATAAACCGCGACGCTTCAGCCTCGCATCACTATGTCAAAGTACGACCGTACTGAGCGCATTGTCCGAGAACGATATGCCGCCGGTGCAAGAGCCGCGGAAGCCAAACTCTGTTGTCCTGTCAAGTACGATGCCGAATATCTGACTGCAATCCCGCAGGAAGTGATCGAGCGAGACTATGGCTGCGGTGATCCGACTAAATATCTTCGCGAAGGCGAAACAGTTCTCGATCTTGGCAGCGGCACGGGAAAGATTTGTTTTATCGCCGCGCAAATCGTCGGCCCAAGAGGCAAAGTGATCGGTGTCGATATGACGGACGAGATGCTGGAGGTGGCGCGGCGCAGCGTGCCCGTTGTCGCGCAGCGCATTGGTTATACAAACGTGGAATTTCGGAAAGGCCGCATTCAGGATTTAGCGCTTGATCTTGAGCGGTTAGATCGAGAACTGAAGCAAAATCCAATCACAGACGCTGCCTCATTTTTGGCGGCCGACGATCTCGCCGAAGAACTGCGTCTCAGACATCCATTGATCGCGAGCGATTCTGTCGACGTGGTTGTTTCCAATTGTGTTCTCAACCTGGTTGAATCGAAATCGAAACGGCAACTTTTCCAAGAAATCTTTCGCGTCCTTAAAAAAGGCGGACGCGCAGTGATTTGCGATATTGTAAGCGACGAAGAAGTGCCGGAAGTATTACAAAGCGATCCAGAGCTTTGGAGTGGCTGTATTTCCGGCGCGCTTACAGAGGACGTGTTTTTCGCTGCATTTGAGAACACCGGATTTTACGGAATCCAAATCTTGAAACGGCACGCGCAACCGTGGCGGATCGTGCAAGGAATTGAGTTTCGTTCGGTCACGGTCGAAGCCTTTAAGGGAAAACAGGGCGAATGTTTTGAACGTAACCAGGCGGTGATTTATCGCGGTCCGTTCAAGGAAATTCTGGATGACGACAATCACCGGATGGAGCGCGGACGGCGCTACGCAGTTTGCGATAAAACCTACAATCTTTACGGGAAAGCGCCGTATCGCGATTTGTTCGAGCTCGTCGATCCGATTGTCGATGTACCGCTGGCCGAAGCAAAGCCGTTCGATTGTTCGCGTACCTCTCTGCGGCACCCGAAGGAAACCAAAAGACAGGATTACGGCGTGACCACGGAAGCCAACAACACGTGCTGCGATAGCGGTAATTGCTGCTGATTTTCTGGAGCTATGAGTAGGTTCGCGCAAAAACTGGAAGAACATTCGATCTCACTTCGTCGCGGGCGGCCTGAGATTCTTCAGGTCAACGTTGGCAAGCTTTGCAATCTGACTTGCGTGCATTGCCACGTGAACGCGGGACCGAAGCGCAAGGAGATCATGACACGCGAGACGATTGATTGCATCATCGATTGGCTGGCCAAGACCGAGATTCCAACTGTCGATCTTACCGGCGGCGCGCCAGAAATGATTCCAGATTTTCGGTATTTCGTCGAGCGTGTGAGAACGCTCGAAAGCCCGCGTCACGTCATTGATCGATGCAACTTAACGATCCTGCTCGATCCAGGCTACGAAGAGCTGCCGGACTTTCTCGCCAAACACAGAGTGGAAATTGTTGCATCGATGCCGTGTTACACGCCGAAAAACGTGAACGCGCAGCGCGGCGAAGGTGTGTTTGATGGAAGCATCGCCGCTTTACAGTTGCTTAACTCGCTAGGCTACGGCATCGATTCAGAGTTGCCGTTGCATTTGGTTTACAATCCGGTCGGCGCGTTTTTGCCTGGGCCACAAGATGAACTGGAAGCCGATTACAAACGCCAGCTCTTCTCGCATTTCGGCATCGTGTTTAACAAACTCTATTCGATCACCAATATGCCGATTGGGCGATTCGCGGCATTTTTGCGGCACAATCATCAACTTAAGGAATACATGGAATTGCTGGTAAATGCGTTTAACCCAACAACGATTGACGGGCTCATGTGCCGAAACACCATTAGCGTCGGATGGCGGGGCGAGGTTTACGACTGCGATTTTAATCAACAACTCGACATGCAATGGATGAATGGTCGACCACTTTTTCTCTGGGATATCGATCCGGACAAGATCGACAATCGCGAGATCGCGACCGGCAACCACTGCTTCGGTTGCACTGCGGGCGCAGGCTCGAGCTGCGGCGGCGCAGTGCTCTAGGTTGGGCGACCTTCGCATCGTCTTCTTCTAATGGAAGGGACTGAGGGCGTCCCTCCAATTTCATCCCAACGAAATCAATTTGTCGCTCAACGTTTCGATGCCACGACAATGTGCGCGGCCATTGGAATGGCGAACCGATTGCCTTTTGCGTAGCGTCGTACACGAGCTTCAATCGCCCGCATGATCGCTTCGAGTTGGTCCGAAGCTTGATGCGCCAACAATCCAGCTGTGCGGACTCCCGCGTCGCGCTCGGCTTCGAAGAGATACCGTGGCGTTGGAACATCCCATTCCACCAAATGCGTCTCGAAGATTATTGACTCCCCATGAAATCCGTCTCGCTCCAAAGCTTTTCGGCATTCCTGCTTGTTAGCATAGAGAAACTTCGAGGGCCCTTCTGGCACGTCGACATTCAGGTCTGCATGAGCTTCGATCGCATCGTTCACAATTTTGCCCCCGGGGTTTTCGTGTGGTTCCGCCCAGATCGTGAAGCCAAATTTTCCTCTCGGTCGCAAGACACGAATTGCTTCCGCGCATGCTTTTTCCGGAGACGAGAGATGGAGTAGCCCAAAATTCATCAGGACACGATCATAGCTCGCATCCGCGAATCGCAACTGTTGCGCATCGCCTTCCCGAAACGCGATTTCGGGAAACATGCGGCTGGCGATCGCGATCATTTTCTTGGAGAAATCGACGCCCGTCGGGTTCGCTCCTACTTTCTTGACGGCGGCCGATACGTATCCCGGGCCACATGCGACGTCCAATACCGACAGTCCCGTTGAAACTTGGGCCGCATCGATCAAATAAGGAATGAACTGCCGGGTCAGTGACGACCAGACAGCATCGTATTTTTCCGCTGCGCGCTGCCAACCTTCGTATTCGAATCGCGTAAATTCATCGCCTTTCCTCACAGTACGAACAAAATAGCTACAGTTACTCCAGCGGAAATTCGACAGACTCTTCTTCCTCCCGCGGAACGAGTTTATTTCGCTCAATGATTCGAGCACATGTGTTCCAACGGAGCAAAGCATCATCATTTCCGGGGGGACGAATTGCTTCTGCCCTTTCAAACCAGCTCATCGCTTCCCGAAAAAGATCGTAGGCCTGGAATCGGCAACCGGGTGTGTGTTGGATCAGCTTTGTTTTGGCACGGCGTTCGGCAAAAATTCCGGCGTAATAAGCGCGCTCATATTCGCTGCGAATGCGCGCGAGTAACTCCTTCACCTGAGTGTCGCTCACACCGTAGCCCTTCGCGAAGCGATCGGTCAATGCGAGCAGCAATGTGATGATCGCTTCCTGATTCTCGGGATCAGCTTTCAGCACATCGAGGCAAATGCTTTCCGCTTCGGCGGGCTCGTTAAGCAATCGATAGCGCATCGCCTTCTCGAGCGCAGCGGGAACTGCTTCCTTGGAGAGCGACTTCAGCTCGGACATGGCTTTGCAATGTTAGAGTGGCAACTACCTCCTACTTTCAACATTGTAATATTTTCAACCCTTTAACTTTTTCTTGACCCATTTCCAAAACCAGCCAAACGGGTCGTAAAAGTCGTCCACTACACGCTCCTTTAATGGGATGATTCCATTGTCCGTGATTTCAATGCTTTCTGGACAAACCTTCGTGCAGCACTTCGTGATGTTGCAGTAACCGATCCCCTGCGCATTTCGCAATTCCTCGATGCGATCTGCGGTATCGAGCGGATGCATCTCGAGCGCGGCTACGTGAATCAAAAACCGCGGCCCGATGAATTTATCGTGCATCCGATGGTCACGCAGGACGTGACACACATCCTGGCAAAGAAAACACTCAATGCATTTTCGAAATTCCTGAACGCGATCGATGTCCTGCTGCTGCATTCGCCACGTTCCATCCGGCGCATCGGGCGGACGCGGCTTAAATTTCTTGATCTTCTTCTTCACTTGAAAATTCCATGAGACATCGGTGACCAAATCCTTAAGTACCGGGAATGCTTTCATCGGCTCGACGGTCACCGGTTTTTCCAAGGGAAGCTCGCTCAGCCGCGTCATGCACATCAGTTTCGGAATGCCGTTGATCTCCGCCGAACACGAACCGCACTTGCCCGCTTTACAGTTCCATCGACATGCAAGATCGTTGGCTTGCGTTGCCTGGATACGATTCACGGCGTCGAGTACGACCATTCCCTCGGATACCTCTGTCGTATAGTCTCGGAATTCACCGCCTGTCGCGCCGCTACGCCAGATTTTAAAAACGGCTGTACTCATTTCATTTCGTCGATCACTTGTTTTAAATAATCCGGCATTTCTGGAAGCGGTTCGAGCCGAACTTGCATGGATCCGTCCGCGGCCTTCGAAATGATCGTGCTCACCTTGCCAAATGCATCATCTTTGTTCGGACAATCTTCGCGAAATTGGGCGCCGCGACTCTCTTTTCTCTCCAACGCTGCACGTGTAATCGCCTCCGAAACAGTAAGCAGATTTTTTAGATCTAATGCCGTGTGCCACCCTGGATTGAATTCGCGGTTACCCGTGATACCAACGCGCTTTGCATCCTGCCAAAATTTCCCCAGTTGTTCGAGCGCAGATTTCATCTCGCTTTCATGCCGCACGATTCCAACACTGTCCTGCATAATCTCCTGCAAATTCTGTTGCACCTCATACGGATTTTCACCGCCGCTCTGCTCGAATGGTGCGAGAGCTTCGCGCGCGGCGATATCGACCTTCGCATTGTCGACATTGCCTAACGAATTTTCTTTGGCGAACTTTGCGGCAAATTCTCCCGCACGTTTTCCAAATACTAAAAGATCGGAGAGCGAATTGCCGCCGAGGCGATTTGCCCCATTGATCCCGGCGGCACATTCGCCCGCCGCGAACAATCCTGCCACACGCGACATCTGCGTGTCCGGATCGACACGTACTCCGCCCATGATGTAATGGGTAGTCGGTCCGACTTCCATTGGCTCTTTTGTAATATCGATATCGGCAAGTTGCTTAAACTGATGATACATGCTCGGCAGCTTGCGTTTGATGTATTCCTCTGCGTTCGGAAGCTTCTTCTTGATCCATGAAATATCGAGAAACACGCCACCATGCGGACTCCCCCGCCCTTCTTTGATTTCGCGCACGATGCAGCGCGAGACATGGTCGCGAGTCAGTAATTCCGGCGGGCGCCGCGCGTTCTTATCTCCCTGACAATAACGCCAGCCTTCCTCTTCGTTGTCGGCGGTCTGCGTCCGATAATTTTCCGGAATGTCGTCGAACATGAAGCGGCGGCCTTCCTTGTTCGTGAGAGTTCCGCCATCACCACGGACGCCTTCGGTGACCAAGATTCCCATCACGCTTGGGGGCCAGACCATTCCCGTGGGATGAAATTGGATGAACTCCATGTCGAGTAACTCCGCGCCTGCTTCGTAAGCAAGGGAGTGTCCGTCGCCAGTGTATTCCCAACTATTGCTTGTGATTTTGTAGGCGCGCCCGATTCCGCCCGTTGCGAGCACGACCGCTTTGGCACGAAATATTTTGAAACGCCCGCGCTCGCGTTCATAGCCGAAAGCACCGATCACACGCTCGCCATCCTTTAGTAACGTAAGGATCGTCTGCTCCATATGCACATCGATGCCCTGGTACACTCCGTGGTCTTGGAGCGTGCGAATCATCTCCAATCCTGTGCGATCGCCAACATGCGCAAGTCGCGGATATTTATGGCCGCCAAAATTTCGCTGTAAGATCCGACCATCTTTCGTGCGATCAAAAACCGCCCCCCACGCCTCAAGCTCGCGGACGCGATCTGGCGCTTCCTTCGCGTGCAGCTCGGCCATCCGCCAATTGTTCACGTACTGACCGCCGCGCATCGTGTCTGCGAAATGCACTTTCCAATTGTCCCGCTCATCGACGTTGGCAAGCGCGGCAGCGATGCCGCCTTCTGCCATGACCGTGTGCGCTTTTCCCAGCAGCGATTTGCAAACAAGTCCGACAGAAACACCGGCCGCTGAGGCTTCGATCGCTGCGCGCAAGCCCGCACCACCAGCACCGATGATTAGAACATCGTGCTCCAAGATTTCGTAGTCGGCCATGGAGAGGCGGTAAATCGTTAACTGGCTAAATCGTTAAAACAGTTCATCGATTCAACGTTTCAGCGAATCGCGTTTTACCGACAATTAGACTAGCCGCCAGTCATGCCAGATGCCCATCGAGCAAAATCGCACGTAGAGATCCGCGAAGCCGACCCAGAACAAACTGAGCCATGCCCAGAGCATGTGGCGGCGGTTGAAGCAGCTCACGCACGCGTAGGCGCGGTAACAACTTCGTGATTTGGAAAACTGATCGAGAAATCCCCCGGCCAAATGCCGCAGGGAGTGACAGCCAAAGGTATAACCACCCAGTAGAACAACATTGATGGCGAGCACGATCGTACCGACGCCGATACCAAACGAACTTTTCCCGTTGGTCGCATCGACAAACCAAAGTGCCTTCCAAACGTCGATCGTGAGGATGACGAGAAAGATGAACGCGAGATAGAGAAAATAGCGATGTGCGTTTTGCATAATCAGCGGGAAGGAACGTTCGCCCAGATAAGTCTTTCGAGGTTCCCCCACGGTGCATGCTGGCGGATCGGCCCAAAACGACTTGTAGTAGGCACCGCGATAGTAATAACAAGTGAGCCGAAAGCCGCCAGGGGCCCAAAGCACCAACAACGCCGGTGAAAACACAAGCCAGCTCGGCCACCATACCGGCTTAGTACCAAACCAACTGTGCGGCGAGTTACCGAAAAGCTCGGGCGAGTAAAATGGCGAGATGTAGTTGCCGAAAAAATAATGCCCACCCTGAAACGCAGCCCACGTCGAATAGACAACAAAGACCGACAATCCGAGGAAGACGAAGAACGGTTGGATCCACCAAACATCGGCGCGCATTGTTTGACCAAATGAGCGCCGCGGAATCGTGACCTCGGCCGCATTCATTGTCCGTCCCCTCCTTCAACAGCGAAGCCCGCTTTTTTCCACGCTTCCCAACTACCAGGAACATTCCAAAGCTCATTGAATCCTTCCGGTTTTAGAATGCTCGTGGCGATGCTGGCCCGGTATCCGCTCCCGCAATAAACAGCTGTCGGCTTTGCGCGATCGAGTTCGCCAATACGCTTGCGTAGCTCCGGTAAGAAGATGTGACGCGCGCCGGGCACATATCCCTTCTTCCATTCACCCGGCGAGCGAACGTCGAGAACCTGGAGCGACGATTTGCGTTCGTTAAGCTCATGCACACTCATCTGCTCGATTTTTTCGAGAGAAAGTCCGCCTGCATCCCACGCTTTCATTCCACCTACCAGATACCCCGCGAACTTCGAATAACCTGTGCGAATAAACAGCCGTACGATTTCCTCGAGGTCGCTTTCACTTTCGAGCACCAAGAGAATCGGCTCGTCTCGATCGAGCATCCAACCCGCCCAAATCGAAAGGATAGGCGAGCCGCCAATGTTCAACGCACCGGGTATATGGCCACCGCCAAACGCAAGCATGTTACGCGTGTCCACAAGCACACCCGCCTTTTTGTCGATCGCTTCTTTGAACGCTTTTGGCGGAAGACCCGGGACGCGCGGAAGATTCCCGAGAACTTCCGGTCCCTTCGCGTTCACCTTTTTCATTACCGGATAGTATTTCGGCACTGGTGGCGCGCTGGTAAGCGCGTAATCCGTGAAACTTTTCACATTATCGAACTGCAGAAACCTGTTGAATTTTCTCTCGTAACCGATCGTGCTGCTCAAGCGGTCCCCGATGTCCGCGCCGCAAGGCGAACCAGCACCGTGATTGGGATAAATCATGACGTGATCGGGCAGCTTGAGATAAAAGTCGCGCAACGTGTGAAACTGTTTTTCTGCTAGCTCTTTGGTGTGATCCGCACCTAGCAAATCGGGTCGACCCGCGGATGAGACAAACAAAGAATCGCCGGTGAGTATGCCCCAGGGTGTGTCGGGATGATCTGCTTCAGCCAGCAGGTACGACAGATGTTCGGGTGTGTGGCCCGGGGTGTGTCGCGCGGTGACCACGACTTCACCAAACTTGAAACGGTCACCATCTTTTACTTTTTCATGCTCGAATCCGTAGGACGCGCCGCCTTCATGGCTTACGAAAATCTTAGCTGATTCGAGCCGCGCACAGAGTTCGCGCGAACCACTCATCAAATCGGCGTGAATGTGCGTTTCAAAAATGTGCGTGATGGCAAGATTCGCCTCGCGCGCGATGTCGACGTAAACCTCGACATCGGGTCGAGGATCAAACACTGCTGCAACTCCCTCGTCATTGTCGCCCAACAGATAAGACAGTTCCGCGATGCCTTCGGTCTGGATGGTTTTGAAAACGAGCGACATCGCAGGGATTTAACGCGAAGTCGCGCACAACTTCAACAAGATCGACATCCACTCTTCCAGTGATGATTGCTAATGATTAATGACGCTGATGCCACTACGCGAACATCGCATTGAGGTCCGCGTACTTCACCGCATCTTCTGCAAAGGTAAAGGTTCCGTCCGCCTGCATTTCGCGGGCGCCGCGAAGGAACGCGCCCAACGCGGCCCGTGACAACGCGCTGCCGACGCTAATTCGCTTAACTCCGATCTCCGACAATTCGGCGAGATTCAGTTGCACACCTTGTAGTCCCATAATCACGTTTACTGGCCGATCCACCGAGCGGACTGCTGTGATGATGTCCTGCCTGCTCGTCAGGCCCGGCGCAAACAGGACGTCGGCGCCAGCGTTCTGATATGCCTGCAGGCGCGCAATTGTGTCGCGAATATCCGGGCGTCCGATCAAGTAGTTTTCAGCACGTGCCGTCAACATAAACGGGAATGGCAGGGAATGTGCGACCTCCGCCGCAGCGCGAATGCGCTCGGCTGCTAGCGACAGTTCGTACGGCGCTTGTTCGCGGCGCGCAGCGACATCTTCGATCGAGCAACCCGCGAGTCCGACGTTAGCCGCCAGGCGAATTGTTTCAGCAACGTGGGACGGCTCATCTCCGTAGCCGTTTTCAAGGTCCGCACTGACGGGCAGATCGGTTGCAACAACGAGAGCTGCAGCGTGACCAAGCATCGTTTCGCGATCGACCGCGCCATCCGGCTTTCCGATCGAAAACGCAAATCCGGCGCTCGTCGTCGCCAGCGCCTCGAAGTCGAGCGATTGCAACAACCGTGCAGTGCCGACGTCCCACGGATTGGGAATGATGAACGCACGATCGCGCTGATGCAGCGCGCGAAAGGTTGTTCCCTTTTCTGCTTGAGTGGCCATCACCGGGCAAAACTTTCAGCGCACCTCAACGGTAATCGGCAGCAGATGATTAATCATATAAGTACCGCGATCGGGATCGCGTTCGATCGGTTGACTGCGCCCGTCTGAATCGGTTGCGCGCGCGATCAGAGTCGCTTGCCTCGCCTTCGAAGGTGTGTGCCAGCTGTATTCCCAAAGACGCCATGCATTACGCATTGTCTCACCGACGAGATTCGTTTCCGCCCAGCTCGCTCCCCCATCCACGCTCAGTTCGACTTTGGCAATTTCGCCATCGCTTGTCCACGCCGCGCCGTGAATTCGTACCTGTGAATTGAGAGGAAGAATTTCACCTTCAACCGGCTGCGCGATCTCCGCTTTAATCTGCATTTCGGTGAGCGGAACCAATTCGGCGATCTCCCCTCGCCTTTTCCAAAACGCGTAATCCATCGTCTGATAATACCCCGTAAAAGGTCGATCCGTGATGATGACGCGCTGCAGCCACTTGATCGATGCCATTGCATACCACCCCGGCACAATTGCGCGTAAAGGAAAACCGTGCTGTGGCGGAAGTTCATTGCCATTCATCTCATACGCGAGCAACACGTCCTCACGCGCTTTGGCCAGCGGAATGCTCCGCGCAAATTTCACAATGCCGGGAAGCCTCTTCGCTTCTTCAAGCATTCCCCCGTCCGCGCCTTCCAAAATTACTTCGCGTGCTTCGGGTTTTACTTCAGCGCGATCGAGCAAGATTGCCAACGGAACACCTGCCCATTCGGCCGTGCCCACAGCGCCGAGGCGCCATTGCACACCTTTCACCTTCGGCTCGAGAAAATTCCGATTGTTCCCAGCACATTCGAGCGTCACTGGAATTGTTAGCGACTTTAATTTGAGCAGCTCCTCGTAATTTATCGCGAATGGTTTTTCGACTTCGCCTTCCACATGCAACCACCACTCATCCCTATCGATCGCTGGAATCGGGAAATGCGTTCGAACATAAAATGATTCTGTCGGCGTGATGAAGCTATCGACCTTCTCGAAAGGCATCTCGAGATTAAGCGGATCTTCGCCGCGCACAATCCGCCCATCGTGAAGTGTCTCGTCTTGTTGCATCGAATGCCCAGAAGTTTCACACGGACGTTAAGTCCGAAATCGGCAATCCGAAATCCAAAATCGAAAATTGGCAGCATCAAGCTTCCAAGTCGCGATGATGTGATCGGAATGGACGCATGCTCAGCTCTTCAAAGACGGATGTTTCCAGGTAAGATTGAAACACCCCGAAAGAGCTCTAATACAATCCAAGCGACTCGATCGTCGGTTCGTCAATCGCTCCGGTAATAAGCAAACCCTGGTCGCGTTGATAATTCGCCAGGGCGGCACGTGTCTCTACGCTGAGCGAACCCGTAATCGGGCCGCCGTAGTAACCCGCCTCTTGCAATGCCACTTGAACATTCGCGATCACCTCGTCGGGCAGCAGATTACCGTAAGTGTAGACGGGGCCATCATAATCGTAATAATTGTTGAGCGGATCGTAACCCCAAGCCGGATACCAATAGCTTCCGTCCAGGAAATAATATCCCCCGCTAACGAAAACGATCGTGTTGCAATGTTGTCGCCACCAATTGCGATCATGCCATTCGCGGCGATTACGACGGAGTGCATCAGAATAGGTAAAGCGATTCTTTCCGTTTGGCTGATTCCACTTCCCCGTGTGCCGCCTGGTTTCACGGTTTGCTAAATCGCGAGCGATTGGTTGTACATTGTTATTTCTTGCGTTGCGCCGAGCGTCGATCGCTTCCGGGACTTCGGATATTTGGCGCCTCACCAAATCGTCGCTGGTTGGTTGTAAATTGTCAGTTTTGACTGCCGGCTGAGCATTCGCCATTGGCAGCGTAGTCTGCGCGGTTTCGCGTCTCGGTAGAATACCCGGGATTGATTGCACATTGTCAATTCGCGCGGTTTGTCGAGCGCTCATTTCCGCCAAAGTAGGATTCAATGGCCGCATGAATTGCGAATAGTTCGACCGCAAATTCATTGCCCGTTGACCGACGATTTGGGCTGGCGGCGAGTTGATCGCCCGAGGGCCAACGTTTACTGGCCCGCGAGCGATATTGCGTGAGATCGGCGCGTTTGGATGCACGTTGCTGGCGTGTGATCTACCGGTCGCCGCTCCCTGAGAACCATTTTGGACAACGGGTGCGTTTGTCTGTCCATCAACAGCAAGAGTGCCGATTGCCAGGGCTGAAATCAAACAAACTGCCAAAATCGTGAGTCGTTCCATAGGTTTGCTCCGCCGATTAAACATCACAAAGTCTTCTTTGTTGCACCTTCGCCTGAAACTTCTTCAAAGCCAGTCCTCGTGGCGAAATTTTGGCAAGGTGAAATACGCCCGCCTTCGCTGAGGCTTCCGCCTGCGGCAGCGCTTCGGCGCGACAAACCGGTGTGACGGTCTTCGTCCTCCGCTACTCAGCGTAGGTCTTCTTGCCTGCCGAGTCGAAGCTCGCTGCGGTGATGTGGCAAGGCGAAAACGGTCCGCCTTCGCTAATGCTACGGCGCGACAGTCTTCGCTCTCCGCCAACGCTGCGAGCGAAGACTGGAGCCTAGGGGATTCGAACCCCTGACCTCCTCAATGCCATTGAGGCGCTCTACCAACTGAGCTAAGACCCCGTTTTACCTATGAAAAACGGCACTCTAATTCGGCCCCAAAATAGCGCTTGTCCGGCTATTTTTTATCCGGCATACACTCACGAGCAAGTGAGAACGCGTCAGAGCACGGGTGTATTCCAAAAAGTGGGCGAATGCATGTACCGCCATTCATCGAACGGCGTTTATTATGCGCGCTTCGAGAGTGGCGGCAAGGAAATCCGCCGTTCGCTGCGGACGACGGACCGAGCATCGGCGCAACGCGCGCTCGCTTGGTTCAAAGAAGAGCGGAAGCAAGTCGATCCGGCGCAAGGCAAGCTGACGCTCGGCGAGCTCTGCGATCGCTATTGGCAGACGATCCAGCATCAGAAGCCGAAAACGGTCGAGCGCAAGGCGCTCATCATTCGCCACCTCAAATCAGACTGGCCCACCGGCAGACTTACTCAAGTTACGAAAATAAAGCCGTCGCATGTCGATCTGTGGATTTCACGTTATCGCTTCGGGCCTGTTTCGCGCAATCAACACGCGGCGGAAATCAAACACATTTTCGAAATGGCCGTGCGCGATGGAATCATCTCGCGTTCACCGGCCGCCCATCTGCGGCGAGTAAAACTGGCAAAACCAATCCGTGCCACTCCGAGCTTTGAGGAATTTAAGGCGATCGTTGAAAGCATCCGTTCGCAGAAGTTCAACGGACATGACGCGGAGGAGAGCGCGGACTTTGTCGAGTTTCTCGGGCTCGCTGGCTTAGGGAAAGCGGAAGCGGCCGCGCTGCGGCAAAGCGACATTGATTGGCAACGTGAAAAGATCACGACGTTTCGTCACAAAACGAAATCCGGTTTCGCGATTCCGATTTACCCGCAACTAAAGCCGCTGCTGCTCCGGCGCCGGCGCGATGACGTGCCTAACGAGCGAGTGTTCGCGATCGACAATGCAAAAAAAGCGATCGCCAATGCCTGCCGCCGCTTAAATCTGCTGCAATACAGTCACCTCTCATTTCGACGGATGTTCATCACTCGCGCGATCGAACGCGGCGTGGACGTTAAAGTGATCGCCGAATGGCAGGGACATAAAGATGGCGGAAAACTCATTCTCGCTTATGCAGGTGACTCGGGGGCGAGCGCACCATTACCTTTGAGACTCTGGCCGCGCATCATCGGCTAAGTGGTGGTCTAGAACGTCTTTCGTCGGAGACCGGCAAAACAATTTCCTGGTCGTGAGCAATCAGGATTTTTTGCTTTCGTGCTTTTAGAGGGTTTAGGGAGCGGGAAAAATTTGACGCAATGGGGACATGCGATTTTTGTTTCGACAATCAGGTCCATTTTCGGTGCGACTTCTGCTTCAACTATCCGCTGGAAATCCGAGCTAACCAGCTTCAATGAGCGACGATCTAACAGAAGCTTTGCCTTCGTGGGGTAGGAGCTTGCGAATTTTGGTCGTCGAAGATCACGCCGACACGTTGAGAGTATTGGCCCGCCTGCTCGATCATTTCGGTCACGAGATTTCATGGGCCGATGGAGCGCAGAGCGCGCTGGAGATGGTCGAGTCGAAGGAATTCGATGTTGTCTTGAGCGACATTGGCCTGCCAGACGGGAGCGGCTACGACGTGATCGCTCAGGCCAAACGAAAACAACCAGTCAAAGGAGTTGCCCTTACTGGATTTGATAAAGAGGAAGACATCAGGCGAAGCAAGGAAGCTGGCTTCGATTTCCACCTTGCCAAACCGGTCGACTTCCACGAGCTACGCACGATTCTCGCGCAGGTCGGTTCGTGACTTCTTACCTCTGACCACTGAATCTCTGCTGACTCTGCCGGCAGCCCTCGATCTTGATTCCGTGTAACCTTTGCAGTTCGTGATTCAGTGACTTCTTGTGCCACTGCACACTATTCCCTTGTTCCTCTGACCCGTTCTGACCCGACTCCTATGGCTACGGGAACAGTGGGAAAGCGATGGCAGGGCGGCGATTGCTACCCTGCTACCCTGCAACGGGGTTCCAAGGGCTCCGGGTAGCAGGGCTTCACAGGGGCGGGGCTAAAATCCCGGATTCCGCGCGCCGGGCTCCATTCGCAGCGAATAATGCGTGAGCCGCATGACATTGCGCGACCCGTTCGATCCGGCGGCGGGGATTATTCTTGCTGTGGGGAGAGATTCTGACAAAAGCTGGGGCATGGCTCCGTCTTCCACGGGCAGCAGCCCCAAAAGCAAGCGGATTAAACGGAATTATTCCGCCGAATACTCGTTAGACCGAAAGGCTCCGCGTGAAAGCTGACTGGACCCTTTTCGCGAATATAGCCTGGCCTGTAGTGCTGCTCGTGATCGGAGCCTTAGTAAACAGGTATTTCGAGCGCCGCCCGAGGCTTATCACGTATTACGGTCACACCTCCGCATTTCGCCTACGCACGGCCGAACAGTCTGAGGTTTTCACACACAGCATTGTCATCCGCAACGCCGGTCGTAAGTCGGCGACGAATGTCGCCATCGGTCACAATTTTTTTCCGCGCGATTATCAGATTTTTCCTGCGATTTCTCACGAGATCCGCAAGGTTCCTGACGTGGGCGACGAAATCCATATTCCGACCCTCGTGCCAGGTGAGCAGATCACTATTTCCTATTTGTATTGGCCGCCGGTCACCTATGTGCAGGTAAACACCTACGTGAAGAGCGACGATGGGTTCGCAAAGGTCCTGAGCGTGATTCCCACGCCACAGTCTCCAAAGTGGCTCCTGGCCGCGATCTGGGTGTTGGTCACGCTCGGAGCTATCACCGCTCTCTACTTTTTGATTCTCCTCAT
>Ga0137403_10004193_pt1 | contig 17050 bp, 19 predicted proteins | sample CZOMad2_1_16fung_FD_122057 | JGI IMG/M metagenome (GOLD analysis project Ga0137403, IMG submission 122057) | Vadose zone soil fungal communities from Angelo Coast Range Reserve, California, USA - CZOMad2_1_16fungal (Hybrid Assembly) | ecosystem: Environmental > Terrestrial > Soil > Vadose zone...
TCCGGCGTCGCCATTCCGATCGGGCGGAGTCATCCCGCCTCTCCGCTCAGAGCCGCGACCGGATCAGAAGTCCCCTCGTTCAATGCACCAACTTTTTCCAGAAAATTGCGATGCCACAGCTCGAACATGAGCAGCCGCCACAGCCGGGCGGAGTGGTCTCTTCGCTGGTCGAAATGCTCGCGCAACATCCGCCGCACACCCTTTTCATGGAAGTATCCCCGCTGCAGTGTGCGCGACTCGAGCAAAACCGTCTGCAGCATTTCTTTCAATTCATGGCGCATCCAGTGTCCCAGCGGCAGCGAAAACCCACGTTTCGGCCGGTTCAGCACTCCGCTCGGCACTCCAACGCGCTTGGCGAGCTTTCGCAAAATATATTTCTGATCGCCATTGCGCATCTTCCACCGCGGCGCCAGGGCTGTGACCCATTCCACAAATACATGGTCCAGTATGGGCACTCGCGCTTCCAGCGAAGTAACCATGCTCATTCGATCCACTTTCGTCAGAATGTCCCCTGGCAGGTACGTCTTACTGTCCAAATAAAGCACTCGGCTCAACGGATCGTCCGCCGGTGCCTTGTCGAGACAATCACGGAACATCTTCAGCGGCGATTCGTGCGCCGCTACAAACTCCGCGGAGAGAACGCCCATCTCCCGCTGAAAAGATTGGAACGATACTCCTTCGGTATACCGCTCCGCCCACGGAAGCGAAATGCTATACGCCAGATTTCGCCCGGGCACCGAGTAGGGCACTCACGGATGAATGTGCTCGCGATACGTCCGTTTCGCCCATCCCGGAATCTGCTCATACGACCGATCCTGCAAATGAATGCGATACCGCTCATACCCCGCGAATAACTCATCGCTACCCTCACCAGTCAACACGACTTTAGCGTTTTCGCTCGCTAGTCTGGATATAAAGTATAGCGCGACGCTCGCGGCTCCCTTTAATGGTTCATCCTCATGCCATATGAGCTTAGGAATGGCATCAAGAAATGCTTGTGCCGTTATTAGCGCTTCGTGATGCTGTGCTCCTACATGGGCTGCGACGGTGCGAGCATACTCGAATTCGCTGTAATACCTGTCTTCGAATCCGATGGTGAAGGTCTGAATCGGATGAGAGAGCAGTCTTGCCATAATTGCAGCGATTAAACTCGAATCCAACCCGCCGCTCAGAAATAACCCGACTGGGACGTCGCTCATAAGATGGCAACGAACGGAATCTTCTATAAGTTCAGTAAAACGCTCTATATAAAACTCATCCTCCAAATAGGTGGGAGGTTCGTCGAACTGCCAATCCCAGTATCGCTGGATTTTGATATCCTCTCCGTTATACGAGAGCCAGTGCCCCGGCATCAGTTTGAAGACGCTTTCGAAAAGGGTGTCATCCGCGACAGTTTGACCAAATGTAAAAAATTCTGGTAAGGCGTGGAGGTTCACCGACGTTTGCAATAACCCGCTAGCAAGTATCGACTTTATCTCGGAAGCAAATACTAGCGTGCCCTTGTGGAGCGCATAGTAGAAAGGTTTAATACCCAGTCGATCTCGCGCTGCGAATAGACGTCGATTTCGACCGTCCCAAATGGCAAAGGCAAACATGCCTCGGAGCTTGTGTACGCAATCTTCCCCATATTCCTCATAGGCATGCAGAATCGTTTCGGTGTCGCTCCGGGTTTTATAAACGTGTCTTCGTTTTTGCAGGTCTTTACGGAGCTCTTGATGGTTGTAAATCTCTCCATTGTAAGTGATCCAAATGTCTCCGCCCTCATTTGACATCGGTTGGTGACCGCCCTCCAGATCAACAATACTCAAACGCTGATGACCCAAAGCCGCTCTTATGCGACCCTTTTGCGGCGATAAATAAACTCCATGGTCGTCGGGTCCTCTATGCGTAAGGACCCGTTTCATGGCTAGAAGTTGTCGCTCCGTCACTGCCTCATTGACATCGGAGCCAATGATCCCGCAAATACCACACATGTTTAAAGTAACCTGTAGATCACGACACACACGCTTGCAACCGGTGCATGTTCAGCCGACAGGATCAAACGTAATCCACGCTGTCTCAGAGCAGCTGGACAAGCCAATGGAAGATTTAACATATTGCCTTCCATGCATATGCGCATCCGCAGACTTTGATCGCGAAATATCGGCATTCGAATCATTATGCGACAAAGCGGCGACCATGATGCGTTTTCAAGCTAGTGCGACAAGCTAGTCCGTCGGCTTTTCCGGGGCCTTTAGAGCAACGATGGGACCAATAAATACAGTCGAATATCTTTGTAAATCGACAACTTAATGAACAGTTTCTCTGGCACAGTTGTCTATGCAAATTACCTGATTGGGAGGTGAATCTCGATCTTGCGTCTAACATTACATGCGTCTAACGAGGGCTGATTTGCCTGTTTGGTTCTCGAGAGATGATCATCGGGCTGCGAAAGTCGGCCGAGGGGGCCCTAACTGTCGACCAAAGCATGATCGGCTTGTCAAAATGCACTTTCCGCCTAGCAAGCGGTCAAGCCTGTGGGGGAATCAGACCCGGATAGTTCGAAGGCGGATTGCCCAATTATGCTCCATCGTGAGGCTTCCTGAGCGCCTTGCGGATGAGATGGGGAATCAACAGATAAGGCGGCATACGCAGCCAGTGAGCGCGGATGTAGAGCAACTCCTGCGATAGCTTGAGGCATAGGTCCTTGCGCCAAGGACCCGCGGTAATCACATTATCGATTGTCGCGTCCATTACGAAGGATACCGTTCTAGCGGGCCGCCAGGCCTTCGACACGTCAAGTATGTTTTGCGCGATCGGTGTCTCCAGATAAAACTGGGAATATCTCAGTGCGTAATAGAGTGGCCGACAGAGATCCAGCTCTTCCGCCCGCGCTACCAGCTCATCCCAGAAAATTTTTTTTTCGCCCAAGTGGCGGAGGAGATCATCGATGTCGACAAGGTCGCGAAGACCGCGCGTAAGATCTCCGTCCTGGAAAGCATGGGCCGCACTATGCAATACCATGTCAGGGGGCGCGAGCACGTTGAACTTTGTCCCCTTCAGCGGCACCGACGCCTCTAATAATTTTTCCGGATCCGGATGCAACCGCCCTATTGGCGGCAGGATCGTGTGGTGAACATCAACAACCGTTCCACGATCTCGGTGTTGTAACGGCGGCAGCTCATGCGACCATTGCCGGTAGAAATACTGGTCATATTCGTCCAGCTTGATATGTTGCCAGCCATGATCGAGCAGGCGTTTTTCAACCTGTTCGATTGAAGCTTTGGGCACGAGAATATCGACATCAGAGGAAATCCTACCTCTGGCGTTAGGGAGGCCGCAGAGTATATAGGCCGCGCCCTTTAAGAGGACGACAGGAGTATCGACTCCCGCCAACGCGTGCGCGATTCGATTTACCTCCCACCGAATTGCGCAACGCTCGTTGTCGGCAATCCGCCGCGCGGCGATCAGATGGGGCTTAACTGGATCTGGAATGCCGTTGAACATGCCACGTTCATTTAGCAGCACATCGATCCTTGCAAGCAAACCGGCCGCCCGGGCTTCGGGCAACAGCCGATCCCACTCGTGCAGTTGGAGAGCGTCGAGCCTGTCGGGTGCTATGAGAGCTCGTTTTAGCACGGCACGATTAGTCCGATTCGCTCGGCTGAGCCACGATTGACTTATCGCCAAAGACGAGGTCGTCGAACCAACGCACGGCCCCGTTCAAATCACTATATTCGAAGCGGTAGCAAGAAATTTCGTCGATCAGCGTAGAGACCAGTTCGAATCCCAACTGTCCCAGAGCCATGTAATTTACCGCGCTTTCTGCCACTCTCATAAAGGCTTCACCTTTACTTATTTCGCCGACTGAAACGGTTGCGCCGGATCGAAACGTAGGCAGAATCATCCACGCGATCGGACAATACTCATCAAGCCGCGCCACGCTCTCCGCCGGCGGCCTCATGTGGGCAATCGTTCCTTTAATCGTATTGGGAGAAACCGGACCGAAAACGGCTTTAGGAGCAAAATTCTTGATCACATCGATGGATTCGTTTTTGAGACTCACGGGACGCGCCAGAGGAACAATTGTGCGGCTATCAGTTGCAATCAAGGTGAGTTCATCCGTTAGCAAACGCCATCCCCGATTAACCAGTGCCGCGCACAGAGTACTTTTGCCGGAGCCCGGCGGCGCGGGCAAGAGCGCCGCTCGCCCACCCCGCTCAATGGCCGCGGCATGAATAATCAAGTACTGATAGGCTTGAGTAAAGATACACCAATTCAAACACCCCTCGAAAACCGCATAAACCTGCTCAAGCGGTACCGGACCAGATGGCCGATCGCCATCGACTTCAACAGACGCATACGGACGAAATCCTCGCCGCCAGCTTCTCCGCTCTTCGAATCGAATGTGAAAGTCGGCAAAATCCTGGCAACTCGCAATCCGAAAATCGCCGTAAAGTAGTCGAAGCCCCTCAGCTATCTGCGGAACTTTCGTCCTTATCTGAAAAATAAAAGGGCCGGCGCTGAGAAAGAGCCCAGGACCGACGAGACCCTCCAACAGCTGGACCGACGTCAACTGCGAAATTTTCACTGAGGAAGCGATTCGATGAGTCCGAGATGGTCTAGTGTTTCAAAAACGACTTTGACCCGTTGAAGGATTTCGTCATCGGCATCGAGCTGCATCTCGGTAGCAATGCTTTGACAAATTTCTTCGGCCGAACGGGGTTGTACTTGCAGCAGCGAGAGAATTTTCGCGGCCATCGAGTTTACCAGATGAGTGTTTCCGGAAGACTTATTGAAGACAATCGACTCCTCTCCCCACGTCACCCAAACAAGCGGAAAGGTTTTCCAAACGATGTGCGGCAAATTTAGCCAGCAAAACTATTTACAGTGGTCAATGTCCTCTGGGCGAATGGCAAGCGTTCCATTTCCGTTGTTTGGACGAGGAGATTGCCACTTATTACCGGCGTGAACATAAGATGCAACAAGCGCGCAGGATACAAAAGCCGGCGCCCCCCAGGCTGAACGGTTCATCAGCGAAAGCACCGCCGGGGCAGCCGCGAGGGCAGCGATGAGGGCGCGGCGGCGCTGTAAGTCAGCAGCTGGCGTTTTCTCTTCGGATGCATCTGATTTGACCGCCTCATTAACCTCGCTAACCTCGCTCCGGATCTTTTGCGCCTGTTCGAACTCTTTTTTATTCATTGTCCACTCCGCTTCCTCTCGCATCCAGCCAACTCACTTCGCTTCTCTTACTTTTTCGGAAGCCGTGATATTTATATCCAACTGTTCAATTGAACGCAATACAAATGCCACACATAACCTACCAAGAAGACACGCGAAAAAAATTGCGCAATGCTGCCCAGGTGTAAGAGGTGTTAACACTATCATGGGCTTTCTAAAAATCTACCCCTAATCAGTTGATTTAGCACGAAATATATTACATTCCTGAATGTAAGAAACGTTTACATTCACATGACTAAATTATGCTTATTCGTTCCCCACCCCATTTAGTACAATGGATCGCGCTAAGGCCGAAATGGACCCCTGCCACAATAGTGCCACAAGGAATTTTTCCCAAATATAACTGTGATATACGGGGCTGAACTTTCCTCTAGCCAAGCCGATATCTTGATTGACAGACCACACAGCGGACACTAAAATGTTGTTGTTCTGACGGCGGCTTAGGGACTCTTACGAGCGGCTCGTATGCTACTCTATGTTTGATGATTATTTCGAAGTCTTCCTTGCGGACTGCCCAGAAGGGAAAGAAATTAACTATCGGACACGCTATCAGGTCTACTGTCTCGAGACCGCTTATGAGGATCCCTCGCGCTTCCCACAAGAAAGAGAAACTGACGAGTTCGACGCACATTCCGCGCATTTTATCGTCAGAGCACGGGCAACTGGCGACTGGATCGCAGCACTAAGATTGGTGCTCGGCCCCTTGGAGAAGTTGCCGATAAGTAGGTTTGCCACCATAGATAAAGACTTACTCCTGCGGCTGGAGCGAGCAGAATCAATGGAAGATTTTACAACATCCGCCGAGATTTCGCGAATGTGCGTAGTTGCACAATATCGCCGCCGCCCGCTAGAGCGACACACGCCGTATCAAATTCCCTGGAACGCAGATGACGAAGCCAGCGACAGTGACATCACTGTGGCCGACGAGCGAAGAAAGGCTCCCTGGCTAATGTTGGCGTTGCTGTACGCCGCTCGCGACTACAGCGTACAAAATGGTATTAATCATTGGTTCTTTCTTGCGGTGCGGTCGTTGGCAAGAATTTTTAAAGGTTTGGGCATGCAACTCGAACAAACAGGGCCTGGGTGTGAGCATCGCGGTATGAGATTTCCCCATGTAATCAAAATCCCGAGCGGTTTTGACAATTTCGAATTGAAATATCCCAGGCTCGCCCAGTCGATCCCCACGGGAATTCGATACAAGCGTTTCTCCGAGTTAAAAAAAGAAGATTATAAAAATCCCACAGCGATGTAAGTCGGTGTTAGACTTGTGGACGCTTTGCGGAAACATAGATCGAGCGGAGTTGCTGTCTTTTCGCAGGCCGAAGCCTTCGAACGAAATGCTGGTCTCATCTCCCTCGAAGAACAACAGATACTGGCCTCGTCTTTGGTCGTGATCGCCGGCTGCGGCGGCGTTGGGGGATTGCACGCGCACACATGTGCCCGCCTCGGCATCGGACGGTTCCGAATCGCTGACACCGACACGTTTTCAATCGCCAACATGAACCGACAAATTGGGGCTACGGTTCAAAGCGTCGGCAAGAACAAAGCGGAAGTCACTGCTGACATGATCCGTTCCATCAATCCCGAGTGTAGAGTGGAAGTCGTCGATCGAAATATCTGTGCAGATAACGTCGGAGCCTTTGTAAGGGACGCCGATTTGGTTTTTGACGGCGTCGATTTCTTCGCGTTATCTGCGCGTCGGCAACTCTTCGCGGCCGCATGGCAAGCAGGTATTCCAGCTTTAACCGCTGCGCCATTGGGTTTTTCGGCAACCTTGCACGTGTTCGCGACTGGCGGCATGAGCTTTGACGATTATTTCGATTTGACGGATGATCAAGAGCCCTTTGAACAGTTGATGAGATTCATAGTCGGATTAGCACCGGGCGGCCTTCATCTACCCTACATGGATCTCAGCTCAGTCGATACTCAAACCGGTAGAGGGCCGTCAAGTATTTTAGGCTGTCAGTTGGCAGCATCCTTGGCAGGAGGAGAGACGTTGAAAATTTTGTTACGGCGTCGTCCCCCCATGTTCGCGCCCGAGTATCTCCAGTTCGATTGTTACCGCCAGTTGCTGCGCAAACGGCGACTGCGCCGCGGCAATCGAAATTGGTTGCAGCAAGTCAAACGAAAATTGCTTTCTCGAAAACTGCGCGTCCTGGGGTTCGATCGGGGTTATGCGAGCTAAATGGGATTGGGATCTCGGAGCCGTTAAGGCCATTTAATTCGCGGGAGTTAATGTTCTTCGACGTACCAACCGGACCTTTCTGCCGCTAAGACTGTGAGCTTGTCCTTTGAATTTTTTGAAAGGGTCGCCCGTTCCGGCGCGCAAGCGCCCTCCGGCGATAACCTTCAACCATGGTCATTCCGCGCCGACGGCGACACACTCCTCGTGAGGCATGACCCTCACCGCGATCGTTCACTTTTTAACGTTCGATATGCAGCCTCTTTTATTGCTCTAGGCGCTGCCCTAGAGAACATTATGATTGCAGCATCGGCTGATGGGTATTCGGCCAAAATCGAGTATTTTCCGGATTCACACGACGAAGAAATCATTGCACGCGTGTCATTCGAATCTGGTGCGAGCACGGATCCGCTGGTCACGTTTATCGAAAAACGCTGTACGAACCGCAAACCTTACGCCACCGGCCCCATTGATCCAAAGATTCTAAAAAGGCTGACTAGCGCATCGGAACAATTTCGGAACGTCGAGCTTTTATGGATTCAGGAAAAAGCCAGACTCAAACAATTAGCCAAAATGGTTACCTGCGCTGACCGACTGATCTTCGAGAATCCTCATATTCATAGCCATTTGTTTTCCACTCTTCGTTGGAGCAAAGATGAAATTGAAAGGACACGAGACGGCTTGCCGATCGAATCTTTAGAGCTCGGGCACGCCGGTTCACTTGCATTTCGCGGCCTAAAGAACTGGTCCGTCGTAGCGTTTTTGAACCGCTTTGGCTTCAGCAAGATCGTGGCCCATCACAGCAATCTTCTAATGCAGCGTTGCTCCGCCTCAGGCTTAATCTCGACACCGGATACATCACCTTTGAGCTTCTTAGAAGCCGGACGCGCGTTCCAGCGTGTATGGCTTCAAGCGACTAAAGAGAACCTCGCGCTCCAACCCATGACCGCGATCATTTTCCTTCAGCTACGGTCCCGGTTCAATGATCATAATGGATTGAATCACGAGCAAATCGCGATTATCGACCGATTGCGGCGAGATCTAGAGAAATTTTTTGGTCTTTGTGAAAAGTCCGTTCCCGCGATGCTCTTCCGGCTGGGTTTCGCCGCCCCTCCGTCGGGAAGAACGATCAGGCGCATGATGTCAGCGGCTGGTACGCCGCTAGACTCACAAAATTGAGACTCGCCATTGATAAAATGAACCAATTTACAAACACGGAGGTAACTGGCCGGTCTAATCGATTCATGAGCTGGAAAGATCTTGTCGTCACTCCGATGGTGGAGACGGTAATTCTTGCTCTCAGTTTTTTCACCGTCCTCTTTATAAATCGAGCGATTAGCGTCAGCCTGTTAACGAAAGCGGTGGCTTTTTACATCGCCATGATTGTGTGGACAATTATTTTCTTAAAAATTATTCGAACGGTTTTTCCAATCAAAGAGGGCATCTACTCTTATAATGAAAAGCCGTTAGCGTGTTATATTTGGAATTTGTACACATTTCTCTCGATCGTTAACCTAAACTTGTTGTATTCTAATTGCCTTGTAGCGATTCCTTTCCGCAAATTCTTTTACCAACTCCTGGGAAGTCGAATCGGTAAAGGCGTTGTAACTATCGCAGGAAAACTCCTAGACCCGCCGCTGATTTCCTTGGGCGACAACGTAATTATAGGGGAAGAATCAATACTAATGGCACATGCTCACGCGTCGACCCCATCGCCCGTGTTAGTGCTCGGAGGAATAGAGATAAAAAATGGAGCGCTGATCGGTGTCAGATCGATTATAATGCCGGGCGTGATCGTCGGGGAGAATTCAATGGTCAACGCGATGTCATTGGTTCCCATGAATACTAAGATTCCGCCGAATCAGATTTGGGGCGGCAATCCTGCAATTAAGATCGCCGACATGTCGAATGCGTAAAAGCTCACGGGTAAATCGACTCGATGCTAGAATCCGACATCCTTATTGAAAATGTGAATCGTATCGCGAGCTTGCACTCGGAACGTCTCTTCGCAAAGCTGCTGTTTGCGCAACGAGGCGCCATCAACATTACCTATGGAGGTCTTATCGAGAGGGCGGGTCGTTACGTGTCGATGTATCACGAACACGGCGTGCGGCCAGAGGAAGTGGTCGTTATCGTTCATAACGACATCGAGCAAACTATTTACGCGTTCGTAGGGGCAACGATGTACGGCGCAATCCCGTCGATCTTTGCCCATCCATCGGTAAAAATCTCCCCGAAGGAATACACCAAGACTTTAGCTTTGCTATTATCGGTTTCCCGGACACGATTTTTGGTGGCATACAGAGAACTTCATGACCAGCTTAAAGGCTGCATTCCCGCTGACAGCGTAGACTTGATGCTCAGCGAGGATGTTCTCGCCCACTCTGCAGCTCCTGCACTTCCCACTGCAAACCCTGATAAAATCGTTTTGTTGCAACATTCGTCGGGAACGACCGGTCTGAAAAAAGGCGTTGCTTTATCCAACTCAAGCGTCATCAACCAGTTACGCAATTATGCCTCGACGCTGCAGCTTTGTCAGTGCGATAGGATTGCGAGTTGGCTGCCGCTTTATCACGACATGGGACTTATCGCCTGCTTCCTTCTCCCATTAGCCACCGGAATCCCTCTCGTCTTAATGTCCCCTTTTGATTGGATCGCCGATCCGATGATGCTGTTTCGGGCCATCCACAAAGAAAAATGCACGCTCTGCTGGATGCCAAACTTTGCTTACAATTTTTTAGCTGCCCGCGTTAGCGAAACCGATCTTGCAGACGTGGATCTCACCTCGATGCGCGCATTCATCAATTGCGCCGAACCGATAAGCGCCGATAGCCACCAATTATTTTGTGAGCGATTCCGTGGCAACGGTGTACGCGAAGATATGCTTTGCACCTGTTATGCCATGGCGGAGAACACGTTCGCCGTAACCCAGGGCGGGATTCTCGATCCGGTAAAGATTGAAACGCTCGACGCAACAGCCGTGCGAAACCGAAAAGAGGCTATTCCGGCGAATTGCCGCACCGCGGTTTGTCAAACCGTAATTTCTTCAGGCCGGGCAATTCCCAATAATCAGGTTCGCATCATCGACGACTGTGGGAATGAGCTTCCAGAAAGATACATCGGTGAGATTGCGATCAAAAGCGACAGCATGCTGAACGAATATTACAACCGCCCCGATCTGACGTCGCAAGGAATCAAAAACGGCTGGTACCGCTCCGGTGACCTTGGCTATCTGGCGGACGGCGATCTTTTTGTTCTGGGCCGGATCAAAGATCTCATCATCGTCGCAGGAAAGAACATTTATCCTCAAGATATAGAAGAAATCGTTAGCGGTATCGAAGGCATCTATCCAGGCAGAGTCGTTGCGTTCGGGATCTATGATGAAACAATCGGCACCGAAGAAGTCGTCATACTCGCCGAGACCGTTGTGGAAAGAGCCAAACATCTAGAAATAAAACTGGCCATCGCCAAGGCTGTGCGAGAACAACTCGAATGCGTGGCCAATGATATCGTGTTACTCCCCCATATGTGGCTAATAAAGTCCTCATCGGGGAAACTCTCACGACCGGGAAACCGGGAGAAATACTTAAGCGAACTGAGGGCATCATGAGGGCCTGGTTTCGAAAATCCGATCCGATAACAAAAAACATCAACGGTCCGGTTGACTATGAAGCCGCCGCGCAAAAGCTTCGTAGTTTTGTCGCCGCGAAATCAAAATTCATCGAGGCTTCAGAAATAGCGAACGAAACAAAATTGTTCTCGTCGGGACTTCTCGATTCATTGGCCTTTATTGAACTCGTTCTCTATGTCGAAAAAGAGTTTCATCTAAAGCTTGCCGACTTTACAGAGGTCAATCTTAACTCTCTCGATAGCATCGAACAGATTTTGGACCCGATATTCAAGCGCAGCAGAAACATTTCCCCGGCCTCGTGAAAGCATGAACCAAGTTCGGCGTAAGCGTATTCTCTTCGTCGCCGAAGCCGTTACCCTCGCTCATGTCGTGCGCCCTTTAGTCTTGGCTCAGTCTCTTGATCCGGCCCGATTTGAAATCCACTATGCTTCCGCAAGGCGGTATGATTTCGTCTTTGACCAAGCAACTTTCCATCGTTGGGAAATCAACAGCGTACCGAGCCAAGCATTTCTAGATGCTCTCGCCAGCGGCTCGCGTCTGTACAGTTTTCGTACACTAAGTAAATACGTTGAAGAAGATCTTGAGCTTCTTCATGGGATCCGCCCTGATCTTGTCGTGGGTGACTTCCGCCTTTCGTTGGCGGTCAGTGCGCCACTCGCCAAAGTTCCGTACGCAGCCATCGCCAATGCATATTGGAGCCCATTCACGACATTCAATCATTTTCCATTGCCTGAGGTGCCGATAACACGTCTATTGGGTCCAGGCTTAGCAAGCGTACTTTTTAACGTACTTCAACCCGCAGTCTTCGCTTATCACGCGCTTCCTATGAACAAACTCCGGCAAACGCACGGACTTGCGAGATTGGGAAGCTTGCTGGATGTATACACTGCTGCCGACTATACCCTCTATGCAGACGCCGCAGGATTTTTCCCAACGAGAAATCTTCCCCCCAATCATCGGTTCCTTGGCCCAATCCACTGGTCACCAAAAATCCCTCTGCCCGAGTGGTGGCATCAGCTGGATCCTGAAAAACCCGTGGTTTATGTTAATCTTGGCTCTTCTGGACCGAGTGAATTGTTGCACATGGTCACGGGAGCATTAGCAGGGCTGCCGTTAACAGCTATTCTCGCTACCGCCGGGCGCTGGAAACCCTCTTCGCTTCCATCAAATATTAAGGCAAGCGATTTCCTGCCCGGCGACGCAGCGGCAAAGCGGGCAAAGCTGGTCATATGTAATGGGGGAAGCCCATCGGTATATCAGGCACTTGCACAAGGAGTTCCTGTAATCGGTATCGCTTCAAACATGGACCAGCTCCTGTCCATGTCCGTCGTCGAACGATCCCGGACGGGAGTCTTGTTGCGTTCCGGAAGCGTGACTGAGATCTCTCTCAGAGAAACCACGGAAAGAATGACCACGGATAGAAGTTACGAGCTGGCGGCACAAACGCTGGCGGGCGAACTCAAGGTATTCGATTCTGTATCGGCCTTTCGGTCTTTTATCGACGAAATCCTCTAAAAAAAGAGGCACTCCACTGGGAGTGCCTCTCGTTGCGTCCAACATTAATACACTGGCTTTATTTCTTAGCTATGCGGCGTATCAAAGTCGCCAGCCCGATCAAGCCGGAACCGAAGAGCAGTAAGCTGCTCGGTTCGGGAATTTTTTGTAACCGGAAGGTTTGATTGGCGTCTGCTTGAAATTGCACGTCAGGGCCGCCGCTCCCACCGCCGCAAGTGGTACCCAGAAAACACCCGTTAACCGTACCCAACGAACCCACACCAGTACCGGCACCAGCCGTGACTGGCGCGGCCCCTCCGGACGCGAAGACGAACATTGCGGACGGATCGACCTCGTTGAACGGCAAAACTTGGCTGGTATTAAACAAAGTCAAGGCGAACGCTGCCAAACCCTGTGTAAAAAACGCGGGATCGACGAAGTTTACTGAACCCTGTAGCTGCGTGGAGCCGTTTCCAGTCACTGAGTCGATAGCAGGGTAGTTATCGGTGCCGCCAAAGGAGTCCAGGTTCTGTGGCGTGGTCGAAGTCACTTGGAAATTCGAATTTGCGGCGGTCACAGTTCCACTCATGATGAGCGTACCGTCGTTGAAGCCCGTCCCCGCCAAGCTATTCGCATCCGGAGTCGGATCGAAATAGACCTCAATAAAATTTACTCCACCAGGAACTAAGGCGAAAGCGGCAATGCCCCCGGCCGCGGTAGTGGCAAAAGTCGTCGTCTCCTGAAAACGTGAGACAATCGTAATCTCGAAGGTATTATTAAGGCCCGCCGGGGTTATATCCGCGCTGGTAGGGCTTAGTATACTCCCTAGCCGGGCTTGGAAAAGTGTACTAAACGTCGTCCCGGTTCCGGTACTTATGAAGCTAGCTACCGATGTCTGCCCGCCCACCGCCAGCGCGTTACCGGGTTGGTAGTCGAACGTATTCGTTGACTGTGCGGTTGCCGCTCCTCCCCCGCCATCGGGATCAAAGGTGAATGGATCCGCTTGGACGCTGGCCGCCACACTCAGCGCTAAGATGATCGCTAAAACAACAGCCGTCAATCGGCCCTTCGTTAATTTTGATTCCATGAAAAAAATCCTCCTCCTGAATCTCTTAGTTGTTGATGACCTGACTTGCTTAGAGTCAACGCAATAAGGAGACCAAATTTCTTATTTCTTCCGTGGTCAGATTATAGGCGGTCGTATGTATTGGGTTTTCTTTCACTTTTAGATAACAATAAACAGATCTACTGAGCTCCGACTTACTTGAAACAAGCTCTTAGAAATTAAGAAATCTGTAAAGAAAAATGACAACTGAAAAGATGCGAAACTGAACTGCCCGATATTCCCAGTAAATCAGTGCGTTAGGCCGGAATTAAGAAGTGTATGCATTCCTTACTGACCGTCACTGAGTCATTCTCTTGTGATTCGTTGCGGCTCCTTATCATCCCTCAGCCCGACAAAGCTCGAATGTCTTAGATGCCCGTCAGGCGTCCACTCGGTGAACTCGATCTGAGCGACTAACTCTGGCTCTAACCACCGGCAGTTGTTCATTTCTTCTGCCGTTAGCGCCCAGATCGTGCGCCGCTTTTCCGGAAGATTCTCGAAGGGGCACTTTGCGATTTCCAGGTTCTTCAACCTGCTGAAAATCTCTCGGCGTACATGCGGAACAAAACCAGCTCTCACCTTGGCGACGAACTTCAGCGCGGCGCCCGCGTAACAACCGACGATTAACGCATCAAACGGTTTGCCTGGCTTATAGCCACCGATAACGAACTCCTGACATTGGTTGAGCTTGTACTTTAGCCAAGCCTCACTTCGCCGCCCTGGCTCGTAGCGAGAGCCTTTGCGCTTTGCGATGATTCCCTCTATCTGCAAGTCTTTGGCAGCGCGAACGAGATCCTCTGGTTTCGCATTGAAGGTATGCGATAAGATCACCGGATACGATACCTTGTCCAAAACTTCGGCGAGGAACTCTCGGCGGGTTTCCAGCGGGACCGAAAGTAGTTTCCGACCACGGTGAATAAGAACGTCAAAGGCGTAGAACTGGAGATGCGCGTTTGGACGAGCGTGCTGCAAGGCGTTGAATGAAACGCGTCCGTTGCCGTCAATCGCAATAACTTCGCCGTCGACCAGGGTTTCAAACGGGAGCTTCTCACATGCTCGGGCAATCTCGGGAAATCGTCGAGTGAAGAGATTGCCTCGTCGTGACCAGAGCATTACGCCGTTTTTTTGTTTTCCTGCAAGGCAGCGGTAACCGTCGAGCTTGGCCTCATAAGCCCATGCGTTGCCGTCCGGGAGCTCCCGGGCAAGAGTCGCGTACATCGGTTCGAAAAAGCGGAGCTTTCCTTTGGAAGCGCGTATAATTCCTTGGTTGTCATAGAGAACATTTAAAACTAACTGGCAGAACTAGGCGTCGCAAGTGGCTACGATTACAGAAACCTTGTGATGGAGTCGAATTGTGTTAAGAAGTAGAACGAAACTAAAAGGTGATAATCAGGTGTATGAAAACGATAAGCAGAACGTTGCTGCTTTTGTGCTTCCTTACACTGCGATTCGCCGAGGCAGCAGAGAGCGCTGATTCAAGGCGCGTCAAACTAAGCTGAATGCTTTTTTACTCGTCATGTCCGCAGGTACTAAAAACACGTCATCTAGATTGGACTGAATGAATGTTCTTCCCGTTTTTAAGCACAGGACATTGTGGCCCTCGACTGCCTGTAGCTGTGCCGGATGCGTTTTACCGGGGTAAGCGTCGCTGACGCTCCGTTTATACGGTGGGCCATCTTCTAGGTTGATACGAACGCGCATGGGATGCTCTCCAGCGCATTCCGTACAAGTGACATAGATTTCATAGTGTGACATCTCTTCTCTCTCCTTCCGCTTATCGAAAAGAGCGGCTTCGCAACGGCGTCAGTCGCTGTCGCATGATTCTAGATGGCGATAGCTTTTTTCGATGGCCGAAACGGCGTCGGGATAGAGCCGCCTCGCAATAGCGAGAAGCATTTGCGCTTCCGGCACTTCGCAGGCGATTTCTATTATGCGCTCGTAATGACCGTCTTTGCGATGGCTCACTATGAGGCCGTTTTTGAGAATCTCGTACTCCCGAGACGACGCGTCACACTTCTCCAAGAAGCGGTCGTATTGATGGTCAAATCGGATTTACCGGCGGCTACGGAATAGCATGGACGGGCAACGGGCGGATGCCGGAACATTGGCGCGATACGAACGCGCGAATCGAAGGTCCAGCAGTGAGATTCCTGCAAGCGGCCTTCGCGGAGAGTTGGCTCGAAACCACTGGCATTGCCATTGGCGGCGACGGCTATTTTCCGCGTGTTGAGTCAAGTGGCAATCTGCCGGCACAAGTCGTCAAGAGTTCCCCCACAGGTGGCAGCTTTCAAAATTACATGCTGTTCCTGCTTTCGATCAACTCGGCAAAGAAATCAATTCTCATTACTAACCCATACTTCATCCCCGATGACGTTATGACCGAGGCTCTGGTGAAAGCGGCCACCCGAGGGTCGTCGTACTATTACCGGGCGAGATAGACAGTCAACTCACTTACTCCACGAGCCGCAGCCACTATGGCCCACTTCTTCTCGGAGGCGTTCAAGTTTTCGAGTACAAAGCCTCGCTCATGCACGCCAAGACCATAGTGATCGACGGAATCTGGTCGACGATCGGCAGCACCAACTTCGATAATCGATCTTTTGCCTTGAACCAAGAAATCAATCTGACGGTCTATGATAGTGGCATCGCTCATCGGCTCGAAGAAATCTTTCAGGAAGATTTGAAGTATTCTCAGCAAATAACTTACGAACAGTGGCGGTCACGGAGTATTTTCGAACGATTCGTTGAATTTTTCGCATTTCCGATCAAAGAGCAACTATGATGCACCCCATTATTGGGCCGGAGCCAAAGCGAGCCCTTCCGCCTCCAAGAGCGTTTGTAGCACATACCTTATTAAACATCGCATCCTGATTCTTCCCACGTGTGAGCTTCTTCCGAGGTATGCGAGTCGCCTGATCGCTCTCGCTCTGCAAGCGCAGCGACCTGATTACATTGCTGATCGCTTTTAGCAGGCAAAATGGCCGTTCAGTCAAGTGGACTGTAAACTCACATAAATAGACGTAATTTCTTCAAAGCTTCCACGTCTAACATCGAGGGGCGAGGGTACAATACTTGCTCGAGACCTTCAGCGCAGAACCTAACTGAGCTGGCGAGTCCTGCCCAAAAATCTTGCCGAAAAGGGGATTGCCAAGGCTCAAGTTGTGCACAATTTTGTGAAGCTCAGGGATCATCCGTTAATGAGTTACCATGGCATTCCAAACTGGCCGCCGGTTTGGACGCAAATGCGATTCGGTGATGTTAAGATAGTGAAGGGTGAAGTCGGCGTCTTGATCTACGTTCACGCGGGGGGTGCCTCGAATACATGCTATTTAGTGATTGAGCATGAAAACCAGAACTATAGCGGCAGTCTGGTTTTTGACGATGGACCATTCTGTCGCCAAATCGTCGATCTTTTGCA
>Ga0137403_10004194_pt1 | contig 17049 bp, 19 predicted proteins | sample CZOMad2_1_16fung_FD_122057 | JGI IMG/M metagenome (GOLD analysis project Ga0137403, IMG submission 122057) | Vadose zone soil fungal communities from Angelo Coast Range Reserve, California, USA - CZOMad2_1_16fungal (Hybrid Assembly) | ecosystem: Environmental > Terrestrial > Soil > Vadose zone...
GAGGCAACAACCCTTAATGTGCCTTGCTGAAGGCGGAGCCTGCGACGAGGAACCATTCAACGGTTGAGCCACGAAGGTACTTCAGCCGTGTGCGAGATGCCTCGGCACCGGCAGAATTGCCGAGCTTCTGCTGCGCGAGAATGAACTGGCGAAGGACGAGCGGATTATGTATGTCGGTAACGAGCTCGTCCGCGGCGTCGGCCACCTCGCCCTGCGCAAAAAGCGCATAGCCATGGGCGGATTCATAAGTATTCTCGATAACCATGTCGCGAGTATGCGCGGCGAGCTCTTCGAGCTGATGGACGGCTTGGTCGGCCGCGTCCGACTCACCGGAAGAGGCATATGCGCGGGCGCGCTCTCGCCAGACGGCGCCGAGCGATACGTTGCGGTCGGCCTCCGTCATTCCGGCGACCGGACCCTGAAGAAATGATTCAAGAAATTTGAGTTGGGCGAACTCGTCGACGGCATTTGTGGCGAGCAAGGCCCGCGCAAAGCCGATTTCAAATTGCGCGTAGGGTTCCTTCTCAGCGCGAGCCTTTGCGGCGAGGTCTTCGAGGAGTTTGCGGCCATCTACTAGGTGACCTTCCCAGAAAAAGACGAGCGCCTTCTGGTATTCGGCGTGGTGGCGATCGCGCGTGGATTCGGCCACGGAGATCGCCCTGTCATATTGATCGCGCGCGTTGGAGTAGTCGCCCATTAGAGTCAAGGTATCGGCGAGTCCCACTCGCGCGGCGATGAAAGTGGGATCCAATTGCAGGGCTTCGCCGTAATGCTCCACCGAGCCCTGATCGTCTCCGGCGGAGCGCAGAACTTTGCCGAGTGAGTCTTCTGGGTTGGGCTGACCCGGCTGAAGCTCCACGTAGCGCTTGAGGGCGGCGATGGCTTCGGCCAGCGCGGCGCCGGACCGCTTGGTGGTGCCCCTCACCATCACCGCGTGCACGAAATTCGAGATGCCGTTGTTCGACGGCGTCTCCCACCAGGTGCCCGTCTTGACGAGGAGCGAGACGGCGACGACCGGGGCCACCGGGTTCTCCCGCACGATCACCGTGAGCCCGTTGTCGAGACGCTCGCGGGTCGTCTGGGCCGCTGCGGGCGCGCCGAGGATACCGATGGCCAAGAGCGCCAGCGCCAGGCGGATCATCGCGACGCGCCTCCCGGGACGAAGCGAACACGCGTGTAATTGTCGTCGCCGAAGTACTTCCGCGCGACGGCCTGGATCTGCGCGGCGGTGATCCCGCGCAGCCGCGTCAGATACGCGAGCTCGTTGTCGAGGGTCCAGGTGGTCTCGGCCTGCCCGTAGGATTTCGCCAACCCTTCGGCGGTCTCGATGTCGAACGCGTAGCTCGACTCGGCGGTGATCACCGCGCGCTGGCGCTCGGCTTCGGTCACGCCCTCGGCGCGCACCTTTCGGATGACGTCCAGGATCGCCGCTTCGGCGCGGTCGAGGTTGGCCGGCTCGAGGCGCGCCGTCACGGTCACGAGCCCGGCCTGCTGGAAGGCGCCGTAGCCCGCGTCGATGTTCGAGACCAGCCGGAGCTGCTCGCGGACGGTCTGGTTCAGGCGGGAGCTCGGCGAGTCACCGAGGATGTACGTGAGCAGGTCCACCGCGTAGATGTCCTCGCTGCCCGTGGGCGCGGTCTTCCACGCCAGGCCGAGGTACGCCTGCTGCTCGGCCCGGCGAACGTCCGCCCGCCGATTGCGGTCGAGCGCGGACACCGGCGGCGACTCGCGGGGCGGCGGCGGCACGGCCGCGATGCGACCGAACGTCGCGTCGACGATCGGCCGCACGCTTGCCGGGTCCACGGCGCCGACGACCACCAGCACCATGTTCTTCGGCACGAAATGCTTGTGATAGAACGCCGCCAGCCCGGGGCGTGTCAGCTTCTGGATGAACTCCCGCTCGCCGAGGAGCGGCCGCCCGTACGGATGCGGCGAGTAGCTGACCTCGTAGAGGCGCCGGAGCAGGAACTTCTCGGGGTCGTCCTCGATGAGGTTCATCTCCTCGAAGACGACCTTCTTTTCGTTGTCGATCTCGTTGGGCGGGAAGCTCGCGTGGGTCGCCAGATCGGCGAGAAGCTCGACCCCGGCGCGCAGGTGCTCGACGGGCACCACGAAGTCGTAGTGCGTCGTGTCGTACGAGGTGTAGGCGTTGCTCGCCCCGCCGAAGCCCTCGATCATCGTGTCGATCGAGCCCGGCGGCCGCGTCGGCGTTCCTTTGAAGAGCATGTGCTCGATGTAGTGGGCGAGGCCGAGCTCGGCGGCGCCCTCGTCGCGACCGCCCATCCGCATCCAGAGCTGGATCGCCACGACGTCGCTCGCGCGATGTTCCTGGACGATCAGGACGACGCCGTTGGGCAGCACCTCGCGGGTCGGCTTCGCCAGCGCGACCGGGCGAGCTCCGCCGGCGGAGGCGCACCCGGCGAGCCACAAGAGGGCGAGGACCGCGGCGGCGCGCGCCGGCCGGCGCCGCATCAGCTCACTCCGTTGAGGACGTAGTCGAACAGATCGAAGTTGCGCAGGTCGCGGGCATCGGCCAGCCGCCGCGCATGCGCGTCGTCGAGCGGCCGATTGATCACGAACGGCACCGTCTGCTCGGATACGCCGCCGTGCGAGCGGAGCGGCTCCTCGAGCAGCGACAGGTCATGCTCCTCGGGCGCTTTCCCGAGGACGGTATGGACGTCGCCGATGACGATCAGATCGCCGACGCGATCGCGGGGCAGCTCGAACCGCGCGCAGCCCGTCTCGTTGTCGTACACCTCGGCGATGCCGTGCGTCGCGGCGAGGCCGGACGCCACCGCCTTCGCCGGGGTCGCGTCGTCGAGATAGATCGTGGCGAACGAGCCGAGCGCGCCGTGGTGCACGACGTAGGGATCCGTGATCGGCAGGATCACGCGCGCGCGCCCGGGCCCGACGAGCGTGTCGAGCAGCGGGCGCAGATAGACGACCTTCGGCGTGCCGTCCGCATTGGACTTGGCATTCATGCCGTGGTCGGCCGTGATCCCGAGCACCACACCGGCGCGGTCGAACGCGTCGAAGTAGCGGTCGAGCATCGCGTAGAAGGCCGTCGCCGCCGCCGCGCCGGGGGCGTGCTTGTGCTGGACGTAGTCGGTCAGCGACAGGTACATGACGTCGGGCCGCTCGCGCTCGAGCAGCTCGAGCCCGGCCGCCAGCACGTATTCCGAGAGCTCCGCACTGTAGACCGAGGGCACGGGCATGGCGACCAGGTCCGTGGCGCGCTCGATCCCGTGCTCGCCCTTCGTCGTCTGGTCGGCCTTCTCGGAGGAGAAACAGATGCCGTCCATCCCGTGGCCGAGCAGGCGCCGGAGCTTGTCCTTGGCGGTGACCACCGCCACGCGGGCTCCCGCGCGGGACAGCGCCGCCAGGAGCGTCTCGCAACGCAGGAACTTCGGATCGTTCATCATCACTTCCTGGCCGGTCGCCGGATCATAGAAGTAGTTGCCCGAGATCCCGTGGACGGCTGGTGAAGCGCCCGTGACGATGGAAAGATTGTTCGGGTTCGTGAAGCTCGGCACGACAGACCGGGCGACGCGGTACACGCCCTCCCGACGGAAGCGCGCGATGGCGGGTGTCGTGTGTCCGGCGAGCCCTCGCTCGAAGTATTCCGGCTCGGACCCGTCGATGCAGACGACGACAGCCGGACGACTCGGAGCGCGATACTGGCGGCCGTTGACGGCGACGGTCGTGGGGTTCATGGTTCCACAGATACTACGGCGGCGCGTCCTCTCATGAAAGCGGGTTTTCGGCGCGCGAGCCCACCGGCGGCGTCGCCGAGGCACGACCCCGACGGCGGCGCATCACGCGCCGTCCCCACTCCCACACGCGGACGCCGAGCAGGATGACGAGCGTGGCCGCGTACCAGTACGGGTCCTTCACTCCAACCTTCGCGAGCCACAGGTAGTGAATGATCGCGCACACCGCGGCGACGTAGGCGAGGCGATGCAGGCGATTCCAGTTCCGCGCGCCGAGGCGCCGGATCATTCCGGTCGTCGAGGTGGCCGCGAGCGGGATCAGCGAGACCAGGGCCAGCATGCCCATCGTGATGAACGGGCGCTTGACGATGTCGGCCCACATCCGCGGCCAGTCGAAAAAGAAGTCCAGCACGCTCCACACCGCGAAGTGCAGACACACGTAGGCGAACGCGAAGAGCCCGAGAAGTCGCCGCAGGGCGATCGGCCACGAGAGCCCGAACACGATGCGCAGCGGCGTCATCGCGAGCGACGCGAGGAGGATCCGCAGCGTCCAGTCGCCGAGCGTGTTGGTGATGAAGCTGATCGGGTTGGCGCCCAGGTCGTCGTTCCAGGCCCGGTAGGCCAGGAGCGCGAGCGGCGCCAGACAGGCACTCCACACGAACACCTTGAGCGCGACGCGCGCCGGACGGGTCACCGGCGACTCGGAGTCACTAGAAGTTCTTCTTCAAATCCATCCCGGTGTAGAGCGACGCGACCTGGTCGGCGTATCCGTTGAACGGGAGCGTGGGCCGCCGGCGAAACTCACCGATGCGCCGCTCGTCAGCCTGGCTCCAGCGTGGATGGCTGACGGCCGGATTGACGTTGGAGTAGAAGCCATACTCGGAAGGCGCGGCCTTCTCCCAGGCGGTCTTGGGCTGCTCGCCTACCAGTCGGATCCGAACGATCGACTTGGCGCTCTTGAAGCCGTACTTCCACGGAACGACGACACGAACGGGCGCGCCGTTCTGATTCGGCAACACCTTGCCGTACATGCCGACGGTCAGGAGCGTGAGCGGGTGCATCGCCTCGTCCAGCCGCAGCCCCTCGACGTACGGCCAGTCGAGCGACGAGAAGCCGAAGAATCCCGGCTTCTGGGCGGGGAACTGGTTCGGGTCGAGCAGGGTCGTGAACTCGACGAACTTCGCCTGCCCGTTCGGCTCGACCCGCTTGAGCACGGACGCGAGCGAAAACCCGATCCACGGAATCACCATCGACCACGCCTCGACGCAGCGCAGCGAGTACACGCGCTCTTCGAGCGGAAAGAGCCGGATCAGCTCGTCGATATCGAAGGTCTTCGGCTTCTGAACGAAGCCGTCGACCTGCACCGTCCACGGACGCGGGCGCAGCGTGTGGCCGAGCCGGGCGGGATCGTCTTTGTTCACGCCGAACTCGTAGAAGTTGTTGTAGGTCGTCGCCGCCTCGGCCTTCGTCGGCGGCTCGTTCAGGCTGAACGCAGGGTTGCGAGTCGCGGACAGGGCCTGGAGGGCCGGCGTGGCGGCCGAGCCGAGTCCCGGCGCCAGCACGAGCGCGGCGGCGGCGCCCGCCATCAGCTCGCGTCGGCTCAGGTAGAGCTTGGGATCGGTGATCTCGCTCGCGGTGAACCGCGGTGCGCGACGAATCAGCATGGCGTCTCCTTCGATCTCTAGGCTAAAAGGATCTCACACGGCCGCGAACTTGTAACCGTGACCGTGGAGGGTGAGGATCCAGACCGGGCGATCGGCGTCGGCTTCGAACTTCCGGCGGAGCCGGAGGACGTGAGTGTCCACCGTGCGCGTGGTCGGGAAGCGCTCGTATCCCCACACCTCGTCGAGCAATCGCTCGCGCGTGATCACCTCGCCTCGGTGGGCGATCAAAAAGACGAGCAGATCGAACTCCTTGCGCGTCAGGCGCACCTCCCGGCCGGCTTTCCACACCTGCCGGACGCGCGGGCGTACCCGCACGTCGCCGAACGCGAACTCCTCGAACCGCTCCCGTGGGCCGGGACGGCGCAGCACCGCTCGGACCCGGGCCAGCAGCTCGCGAAGCGAGAAGGGCTTGGTCACGTAGTCGTCGGCCCCGAGCTCGAGCCCGCGGACGCGGTCGACTTCTTCGCCCCGCGCCGTGAGCATGATGACGGGCACGTCGATGCCCTTCTCCCGCAGAGCGCGGCAGACGTCCCACCCGCTCATCCGCGGCATCATCACGTCGAGCAGGATGAGATCCGGCGCGCCGCTCAGGGCCAGCGCGAGTGCGTCCTCGCCGTTGGCGGCCGCCGCGGTCTGATAGCCTTCGAATCGCAGATTGTCCTCGAGACCGCGGACGATCTCGGGCTCGTCGTCGACGATCAGGATCTTGGCCATCAGGACCGGCCGAGCGGCAGGCGCAGGGAGAAGCGGCTGCCCTCGCCGGGCGCGCTCTGCACCGTGACGTCGCCGCCGTGAGCCTCGGCGATATGCCGCACCAGCGCCAGGCCAACCCCGCTGCCGCGGCGCCCTTGCGTGTCGCTCCGCCCTACCCGATAGAATTTCTCGAAGATCTTCGCCTGCTCTCCGGACGCGATCCCCAGACCGCGGTCGGTTACCGCGATGACGAGCCGTCCGTCCACGACCCGAGCGTCGACCGTCAACGCGCGGTCGTCGGCCGAGTACTTGATGGCGTTGTCGATCAGATTCGCCAGGGCCTGGCCGACAGCGTCGGCGTCCATCGCCACCTCGGGAAGATCCGGCGCCACGCTCACCTCGACCTTGAATCCTTGCTGAGCCAGTGGGTACGCGAAGGTCTCGAGCGTCCCGCGAACGAGCGGCTCGACCGCCGTCGGCGTCATCTCGTAGGTCTGCCGCCCGCCTTCGATCCGTGAGAAGTCGAGCACGTTGTCGATCAAGCGCGTGAGCCGCTCACCCTCGCGAGTGATGACCCGATAGTATTCCTGGCGCCGGCCTTCGTCCGTCACGCGCCCCATCTCGAGGGTCTCCCCGAACATCCGGATCACGGAGAGCGGGGTCTTCAGATCGTGAGACACGTTGGCGACGAAATCGGATTTGAGCCGCGCCATCTCGGTCTCCCGCCGCATCAGCCGCCACGTGGTCACGATACCCGCGACGATGACGGCCACGAGCACGCCGAGGGCGCCGGTGAAGAACATGACCTGACGGCGCACCGCCTGACGGGGCGCCGCGCCCGGGGCCTGGTAGACGGCCAGCCGCCAGTCGGGCAGCGCGTCGCGAAACGGCACGGAGAGCACGCGCTGGGCGTCGCCGATCGGGGCGCGGCTGTAAACCGTGCGCCCCTCGTGGTCGAGCACGGCGATGATGGTCTGCGACTCGAGCGCGCCGAGCGTGGTCTCGAGGATCTCGCGGCGTAAGGTGTCGGGATCGCGGAGGAAGGCGGCCACGACCGGCTCCCCACCGCGCTGCGTGAGCAGCGCCAGGCAGATCTGGTTCTCGGCGATCACCATGCGTTTGCCGCTTCGCTCGAGCCTCCTCATCTCCGGCTCCGATACCAGCGGCCCGAAGACGGCCGCGTCGCCGTTCCTCCAGGCGCGCGGATAGAGCAGCTCGCCGCGCCGGCCGACGAGGTAGAGCCGGCGGATCAGCGGCGAGTCGACGAGCAGCGCGTCGACGGCGCGCGCCGGCGACACCTCGGTCCGGAGGGCGGCCTGCAGACGATCCAGGAAGCCGTCCTCCGTGCGGCGCAGGGTCATCTCGACCTTCTCCGCGGCCATCGTCGCCATGTCGCGCGCCTGCTCGCGATACAGGAGCTCGGACGAGGCTTCCCACTGACGGATCGAGACGTAGCCGAGGACCGCGACGATCGTGGCGGGCGCCACGATCGCCAGGAGCGCGAGCGCCGAGAACCGCGCGGACGGCGACAACACGCTGGCGGCTACCCCCCTTCCGCGAGAAGCCGCCGGATCATCGCCTCGGTCGCGTCGTACTCGCCCTCGCCGATGTGCCGGTAGCGCACGATCCCCTTGCGGTCCATCAGGATCATCGTCGGCCAGGCGCGAACGCCCCATCGATTCCAGATCGTGAAGTCGTTGTCCTGCACGACCGGATAGCGAATTCCGAGCTTCTTCGTCGCGCTGACGACGTTGTCGTACGACTTCTCCCAGAAGAACTCCGGGCTGTGAACCGAGACGATCGTGAATCCGTCCTTCTCGTACCGCTCGTGCCAGCTTTTGAGCTGCGGGATCACGTTCCGACAGTTGATGCAGTCGAAGGTCCAGAACTCGACCATCACGACCCGCCCGCGCAGACCCTGCATGGTCAGGGGCCCACTGTTGATCCAGCGTTCCCCGGCGACGTCCGGCGCCGGCGCGCCGACACGCAGGGCCTGGCCCGAGGCGGGCCCCGTCGCGAGACCCGCCGCCAGGAGCGCCACGACGAACGGCGTGCGCCAACGCACGGCTACTGCTTCTTCTCCATCGTCTTGTCGCCCGGCATCATCTTATCGTCCTTCATCATGGCCTTTCCGTCCTTCTTCATGTCGTCCGACTTCATGTCGCCCGTCTTGTCGCCCTTCATCATCGTGCCGTCCGACTTCATCGTCTTGTCGCCGGCCTTCATCGTGTCGTCTTTCTTCATGCCTTCGGTTTGGGCGACCGATTGGCCGACGACTCCCGAGGCCCCGAGCACGACACCGACCATCGCGATCACGATCGCCCGCGCCAGCCCCGTCCGCTTCAGCATGTGCACCCTCCATCGAAAGTGGAATCGATCTGCTGTCGGAAGTATGGAGGGGGTGGAAGCGTGAATCGTCACAACCGTGTGAAATCTTCGGAACAACTTCGAGCCTCCGGCCGGGCGCGGCGGAGGCACCGGGGCGTGAGAGCTAGACGACCTCGTCGGTGCGAGCGGTGGTCTCGCCGAAACGCCCCATCGAGAACGGCGGCAAGCCCCGATAGACCTCGTCCAGGCGCAGGTTGATCTCACGGTTCGCCAGCGCGAAGAGGCTCCGACCCTGGCGATCGCCCTCGACCAGGAATGGCCCGAGCTTCTCGACCTCGAGCACCCAGAGCGCCTGGGCGATGCCGAGCTCGAGCCAGTGCACGTCGACCACGCGCTTGATGCAGCGCCCATACGCCGCGCCCAGGCCGTAGCCGACGGTGGTCAGGTAGACGGCGCCGTGGGGCACGAACCATTCGCGATACGCGAGCTCGGTGAGCCCGGCCTTGCCGACGATCACCTTGGCGCCCGACCGCTCGAACCAACGGCTCATCGACTTGCCGAACCGGAAGCTCGCCGTCGCCGTGACCGCCTCGACAGCGTAGGTCCCGTCGGGCCGCACCGTCGCCGCGGGAGAGCAATGGAAGTTCACGTTGGTCAGCGCGCGGACCGCCGCCGGCAAGTCGACGTTCTCGTCGACGACCCGGCGATAGACGCTCTCGCGCGCCGTGTAGAGCACGCCGTCGAGATACACGACGTCGCCGAGCTTCAGCCGCGCCAGATCGGCGTCGGCGACCGGCGTCGTCAGTCGCACCTCGTCCATCCTGACGTCGTCCAGCCGCTCGATCATTGGAGCGGGGCCCATGAGCCCGGCGCACCCGAGGGTGGGCTGACGCAGGCGCGTGCCGGCGCCGCTTGGAGCGGGGCCCATGAGCCCGGCGCACCCGAGGATGGGCTGACGCAGGCGCTTGCCGGCTTCATTCGAATCCCTCGCGGCGGTAGTAGTCGGTGAACCACAGCGGGTCGGCGCGAAACTCGACTCGGCCGTCGGGATGGATGCGGGCCGTGGCCCGACGCGAGGACAGACAGAAGCTGTGGAGCCCGACCGGCATGCCGCCGGTGTGCGAGTACGCGACTTCCACGTGCGTGGCGACGACGAGCGAGGTGCCCGCGAATCCCATCGCGCCGATCCCGATGTAGTTGCCGAGCGCGGTCAGCTCGTCCTCGAGCGCCGCGATCGCCGCGTCGGGGTTCCGGCTGCCGACAGCCCGCAGGCACGCCGCTTCTTTTCCCAGGCGCACGCACGTGTCTTTCGATCCCCCGATGCCGAGGCCGACGATCGCGGGCTGGCACGCCAGGCCGCGCTTGCCGAACTGGACGAGCGTGTCGATGAAAAACCGCTTGATGCCGGCGACGCCGTCCGCCGGGAACAGCATCCGATAGTCGCTGCCGAAGAGCCCGCCCTTGTGAACCGTCGTGATGTCGATCCAGTCGCCGCCGGGCTCGAAGGCGTAGGTGATCTCTGGTGCATGGATGCCGACGTTGTTGTCGTGGTCGACCCGGGTCAGCGGATGGACGCGGTTGGGCCGGAGCGGGATCGACGCGGTCGCGTCGGCGGTCGCTCGACGCAGCGCGCGCTCGAGGGCCACGAAGCCGCCTTCCACCAGCGCCTCGTTGCCGGCCCGGACGTAGTAGCGCGGCAATCCGGTGTCGGCGCACATGGGACGGCGCTCCTCGGTCGCGATGTCCCAGTTGCGGTCCATCTCGGTGAGCACGAAGCGGGCGATCCGGTTCTGCTCCCGGTCGCGGGCCTTCCTGACGCCCTCGCGATAATCGGCGGGGATGTCGATGGCCGCCCGCGCCATCAGCTCGCGCGCGGTGTCCTCGATGAGCTTGATCGAGATCGGTCTGGGCATATCGACTTGCCGCTAGCTTATTACACCGACGACGCCTTCGCGCGCGCGACCCCGAGTCGGTCAGACGCCAGTCCCCAGGCGCAGTAGGCCGCCAGGAGCCCTCCGCCTCCCAGCGCCACGAACGCCCATCCCCACGTCGTCGGCGACGGACCGGGAACGTTCGTCAGGTCGAGGATCCGGCCGAATACGATGGGCGCGACGGCCCCGGCGCCGAAGCCGAGGAACGATCGAAGCGCGAGCGCGGCGCCGAGGTAGGGAGCGCTCACGGCCTCGGTGAGCGCCGTCGACAGGACGGGCGAATCGCCGAGCGCGGTGAAGCCGTAGAGCGCCCCGACGACGAAGACGACCGCGATCGGCGCGGCGACGAGCCAGCCGAACACGAGCGAGCATGCCGCGCTCGTGGCGGCGAGACCGAAGAGCACGATCTTGCGCCCGAGCCGGTCCGAGAGCCGGCCCATCGAGAACGAGGCGACGAGGCCCGTGAGATGGAAGGCGGCCGAAAGGTACGCGGCCAGCTCGACCGCGCGAATCGTTCCGGTGCCGGTGGCGGCGAAGACGGCGGCCACGAACGCCGGCGTCCACGCCCACATCCCCAGAAGCTCCCAGGAGTGAAACGTGTAGCCGAGGATCAGCCGCATCGCGGGACGGTTCTTCAGCACGGCCCCGCCGAAACGCACTCCGGCGCGTGGCGGGTGAACGACGTTCGGCGTCGAGCGCAGCGCGAACCACAGGACGACGACGCCCACGACCGGACCGCAGGCGCTCACGAGAAAGGCCATCTCGTATCCGCCCCACGCGAGCGACGGCGCCGAGAGGAGCAGCGAGAGTGCGTACCCCGCCGACGAGCTGGCGATCAGCCACCCGACCGCGGCGCCTCGCCGCTCGGGCGGGTAGCGATCGGCGATCAGCATGATCGCCGTCGTGTACGTCCCACCTTGCGAGAGCGCCATGAGCGTGCACAGCACGAGGCCGGTCGCGTAGGAGCGCGCCCAGAGTCCGAAGGCGATCGCGGTGACCGCGCTGAGCCAGGCCGAGCCGAGAAAGACGCGGCGCGCCCCGACCCGATCGGCCAGCGCGGAAAAGCCGACGAGCGCGACGGCGTAGCCTAGCTGGAAGCCCGTCGAGATCGATCCGGCGGCTGTCGCCGACATCTCCCATTGGGTCCGGAGCACCGGCAGCACCGCGGCGTACGTCATGAACACCGATGTCATGCAGGTCCGCGCGGCACAGACGGCGAGGAGCCAGCCGTCGAGCCTCACGGACGATTGAAGGCGCTTGCGATGAATTCGGAGAACCGCGCTTCGAGCTCGGCCACCACCCCGTCGGCGACCTCTGTCGCGTTCCCGGCGCGCTCTTGGACGTCACCGCGGGACCACAGGTCCAGATACGCGTCCTGGTCCTGGAGCCCGAGTTGCGTCGCGACGGAGTCGATCAGCTGCTGGAAGCGATCGCTCAGCGGGCGGGTGACGGTCCCCGTGGCGTCCCGCGCCTCGACCATCGCCGGCACGTTCTTCCAGGCGATGATCTGATAGCTCGCCATCTAGCGACGCGGGCGCAGACTACACCCCGCCCATGAACTGAGCGAGCAGCGTGATCCGATCTCCAGGCCGAAGCGGCGAGTCGAGGTCGTGCTCGACGCCGAGCACCGCGTCGTTGACGAGGACCTCGATGTGCTCACCGAGCTCCTTGCCGTGCCAGAGGGCCTGATGGAGCTCGGGGAATCTCGCGGAAAGCCCCGTCAGCACGCTGCGAACGGTCGAGCCCTTCGTCAAGGGCTCCTCCAGCACGCGGCGGCCCGACCCGTCACCACCGACGAATTTGGTGACCCACGAGGCGATCTCCACCGGCAAGGTCAGAGTCGTCACGTTTCGAAATCTAACAGATTGGGACGGGGGGTCAAACGACCGGGCGGGGGCGACGGCTACCCGGACCGACGAGCACGCTGTTCGGGCGACTCGTTCAGGAACTCGTCGCGCTTGGTCTTGAGCCGACGCACGAGCTCCTCGTACGAGCTCGAGCGGACGATCCGGTCGAATTGCGAGCGGTAGTTGCCCACGAGGCTCACGTTCTCGATGAGGATGTCGTAGATCAGCCAGCGATCGCCGCGAAGGTTCATCCGCGACTCGACGGCCACCTCGGTACCGTTTCTCGTCGTGATGCGCGCCCGAACGGACGCCAGCTTGCCCTCGATCGACTCGCTGACATAGCGGATCCGCTCCCCGCCGTACTCGTCCATGCGCGCGATGTAGGTCCGCTCCAGGAGGTCGGCGAAGAGTTGGGTGAACTCCTCGCGCTCGGCTGGTGTGCGGGCTTGCCAGTGGCGAGCCAGGACTCTCTGGGCCGTCTCGGCGACGTCGAAGGCCTCGTGCGCGATCTTGCGCACCGCCGCCCGCCGATCCTGCCGCGCCATCGCGGGGTCGTCGAGGACCTTGACGACCTGGTCGGTGTATTCGCGGAGCTGATCGGTGGGGCCGGCCCAGGCGGGCGCGCCGGCCAGGAATACGAGCGCGGCGGCAACGGTCATCAAGGTTCTGCTCATGCTCGAAGTATACGGCCCTGGGCCAGTAACAGCTAAAAACGGTCCCGAGGACATCTCGGGGCTCATGGGGTGAGCGCCGGGGCGGGTACACGAACCCGCAGCTCCCGACCAACGAGCCAGGCCCCGGAAAACGTGAGGATTGCCGCGATGAGATAGACCGCGTGAATGCCGAAGGAGTGAATCACCAGCCCGCCGACGAGCGGCCCCGCGACACCACGCACGCCCGCGAGTGTCGCGCCGATGGCGATGTATTGAGCCGTGCGCTGAGGCCCGGCGACGTCGATGACGGCCATCATCCAGACGAGCTCGAGGCCGACCGCCACCACCGAGTCGGTGACGGCGCTCGCGACCAGCACCCAGGGGCTCCAGGCGATGTAGTAGATGAGGGGCGTCGTGGCGCCGACGAGGTACATCACGCGCAGCGCCTCGAGGCTCGACTTGCGGTCGACGAGCCATCCCCAGTAGGCGCTCCCGGCAAGCGTCGCGACCGCGGCCACCGAGCCGAACACGCCGACCTGCGAGGCGCTCACCCCGAGGACGTCGACCAGCAAGAGCGGTTGCGCCGGTGTCTGGATCCAGCAACCGAAGCCGAACAGGAACGACGCGACCAGGAGTCGCCGAAAGGCATGATCCTCGCGCACGGTCAGCCACGCCTCTCGGAGACCGGCCGGCCCCTCGACACCGTCGATCTCCGGTTCGGGCACCGCCAGACGCCGCAGGCGCAGGCACGCGGCCATGCCGAGCAGCGCGGCGGCGACGAAGATCCAGCGGTAGCCGATCCGATCGAAAAGCTGACCCGCGGCGAGCGCCAGCCCGATACCCAGTACCGCGCCGGCCATCCGGACCAGGCCGAGGGCGCGACCGCGCTGTGCCCGAGGGTAGACCCGCTCGACCACCGCCGCGTGGGCGGGTGCGACGGCGGCGCCGAAGAAGTCCCGCGCGATCACCAGGCCGACGAACGACCAGGCTGAGCTGACGAATGGGACGAGCAGGAACACGCCTCGGGCGAGGAAGGCGGGCCAGACGAGATATGGCAGAGGGGGCCGCCCGTGACAGGCCTTCGCCCACAAGAGCGACAGAAGCAGGCACCCGCCCCCTGCGGAGGACATCACGGCGAGCTGAAGCGGCGTGGCGCCGAGCTCGCGCCGGAGAATCAGCCCGATGAATGGACCGGTCAGCCCCGCGAAGACCGTGAACAGGAGCGTCGCCGAGATATCGATCTTGAGGGCGCGCCGAATCTCAGGGCTGAACCGCGATCCGATCATCTCCGTCCTTCGGGGCTTGACCGGGGCGGCGAGGCCCGACCCATGGTCCTCGCGAGCGCCCCAGCAACGATTATGTCGCATCTCGCGACGCCCACCTCGCTTCCCGGTAGTGCCGGCTAACCCTGCGTCGCACCGACGATCCGCGTCGGCTACAATCGGCGGCATGACCCCCATCTCCAGCACCGACCCGCATCCCCGCAAGCGCGTCAGAGTCCTCGATACGGAGATGGCGTACCTCGACACCGGAGCGGGAGACCCGATCGTCTTCCTGCACGGCAACCCGACCTCGTCTTATCTCTGGCGCAACATCGTCCCTCATGTCGCGGGACAGCGCCGCTGCCTGGCCCCCGATCTGGTCGGAATGGGAGAATCGGGCAAGTCGTCGAGCGGTACCTACCGATTCATCGATCACGCGCGGTATCTCGACGCCTGGTTCGACGCGCTCGGCCTGACGCGGAACGTCGTACTCGTCGTCCACGACTGGGGCTCGGCGCTCGGCTTCCACTGGGCGCGACGGCATCCCGTCAGCGTCACCGGCGTCGCCTACATGGAGGCGATCGTGCGGCCGGTGACCTGGCAGGAGTGGCCCGAGGCGGCGCGTAAGATTTTCCAGGCGATGCGCTCGCCCGGCGGAGAGGAGATGGTGCTGCAGAAGAACGTCTTCGTCGAGCGAATCCTGCCGGCGAGCGTCATCCGCGGCCTCACCTCCGAGGAGATGGAGCGCTACCGGGCGCCGTATCGCGAGACCGGTGAGTCGCGCCGACCGACCCTCACCTGGCCACGCGAGATCCCGGTGGACGGCGAGCCCGCCGACGTCGCTCAGATCGTCCGGGAGTACGGCGAGTGGCTGGCGAGGAGCCCGGTCCCGAAGCTATTCGTCAACGCCGATCCCGGATCGATCCTCGTCGGTCCCCAGCGGGACTTCTGCCGCGGCTGGCCCAACCAGCAAGAGGTCACGGTGAGGGGCAACCACTTCCTACAAGAAGATTCCCCGGACGAGATCGGCCGGGCACTCTCGGCCTTCGTTCGACGAAGCTAGGGGGCTGGGGCGCGCCCGGATCGCTCCGGACGCACCCCGAGATCCAGGTGTGGGACTAGTCTTCCTTGGTGACCAACAGCTTGACGGTCACCTTGCGCTTCTCGGCGTTCGGCGTCCCCTTCTCATCAATGGGGCCGAGTCCAATCAGATTGATCCGCGGGAGCTCGATGCCCTTCTCGACCAGGAAGCGGCGAACCGACTCGACGCGACGCTGGCTCAACCCGACGTTGTAGGGGTATGACCCGACTGGGTCCGCGTATCCCTGGAGGTCGATCGTCAGGTTTGGATTCTCCTTCATCTCCTTGATGATAGCGACCAGCGTGGTCTGAGCGTTGTCGTTCAGGTCCCACTTGTCGAACCCGAACAGAACCTGGTAGGTCTCTACCTGGTTCCGCACGTTGCGGTTCGACCACAGCCGCGTCAGCCGGCTGTTCGTGTCGTCGGCCTTGGAGTAGGCGCTCTCCGCCCGATCCTTCGCACCCTTAGCCGTCTCCGACGTCTGGGTGAGCGTGCCCTCCGTGCTCTTCAGCCGGGTGTCGACGCCCTCCACCCGCTGATCAATGCGCTGGGTCTCGTCGGTCATCTTCTTGTCGACCCCGGTGAACCGCTGGTCGATCTCGACTTCCTTCTTGCCGACGAACTCGGTCACCCACTTCTTGGTGGCACAACCGCTCACGAGCATCAGCGCCGCAGGTAGCACCACCCCAACCATCACAGCCTGTCGCATAGCCGCCTCCCTCATTAGTGCCCAGACCTGTAGTGGTCGGGCTTACGACGACGCCGATGCAACCGGGTCGCCAGGTTTCGGACGCGAGCAATTTTGCGGGTAAGCCGCGACACCGTGCGTCCGGGGTGTTCAGCTTCACGACACACCGGAGTCAGCGGGCTGACGGCCGCGTCGGTTCTGACGGACACGTCGGTTCTGACGGACACGTCAGTTCAGACGACCCCGAAGCGAGTGGAGCGCCCGCTGCAGCTCCGCGTCGCCCGGGGCCAGACGTACGGCACCTTCGAACTCTCGCAATGCGTCCCACCACCTGCCCTGTTTTACATGGATCCGGGCGAGGTTCATGTAGGGGAATTGACGGGGCTCGTAACGCTTGGCCAGCTTCGCCCGCTCGAGCCAGGGCACGGCTTCCTCGAGCTTGCCTTGCTGCATCAGGTAACACCCTATGTCGTTGTAGGGGTTTCCAAAGTCGGGGTCGACCTCGATGGCCCTCAGGCACTCCTGTCTGGCCTCGTCGAGACGGCCCTGGAAGCTGTAGGTCCATCCGAGGAACGTATGAGCCTCGGCCGTCGGGCACGCCTCGATCGAGCGCTGATAGATCTCGATCGCGCGGTCGAGCTCTCCCTGCATCTGGTGGCGGTAGGCCTCCCGCCAGAGCTCGGTCGCCTGCTCGAAGCGGTCGGGCTTGCTCACCGAGTTACCACGTCGGCCACGCCTCGCGCCGCAGACCCATGTCCCAGAACATCCACTCGTAACGACTCGTGGCGACGAAGTGCGCCTTCATCGCCTCCCGTTCGGGCGGCCTCAGACCCTCGGCCACCTGGTCCACCGCCGAGAGCACGGCCCGGACGACCGAGCCGAACTCCTCGGAGGCGTAGGTGCCGATCCAGCGTTTGTAGAGAGGGTCGGCGGACCCGGCGCGCTCGAGCTCCTTGCCCACCTCCCAGTAGATCCAGTAGCACGGCAACAGCGCCGCGAGCGCCTCGTGGAAGGGAGAGCCATAGGCCACCGCCAGGAGATAGCTCGTGTAGGCGAGGTTCGTCGGCGCGAGCCGCGTCGACGCGACCGCCTCGTGCGTGAGCCCGAATTCCTGGAAGAAGCCCTCGTGCAGGGAGCGCTCGACCTTGAGCGCGCCGGCCGCGTGCTCGTTGAACATGATGATCCAGTCGTC
>Ga0137403_10004197_pt1 | contig 17045 bp, 15 predicted proteins | sample CZOMad2_1_16fung_FD_122057 | JGI IMG/M metagenome (GOLD analysis project Ga0137403, IMG submission 122057) | Vadose zone soil fungal communities from Angelo Coast Range Reserve, California, USA - CZOMad2_1_16fungal (Hybrid Assembly) | ecosystem: Environmental > Terrestrial > Soil > Vadose zone...
CGCAGCAGTTCGAATTTGCTGATCGTGATCTCCATGGTCGTTGTGGCAGTTGTGGCCACGGCAGGGGCGACTTCCACCGGCATAATGGCTCTCCCGACTGCTACTTCTGTTACTTCCTTATATCAAAAGCTTAAACCATAAACCAGCAGTAGCAGTAGGCGGTTCGGAGAAGTGGAAAACCGGTCCAGGTTCTGCTGGTGCAATCAAATCCAAATACATCCCTCATGTGAACAATCAGTCTCGTACACGTCGGAGGTCATCGCAATACGAGGGCGATTCTTTGGTTCCCATCCAGTCTGGCACAGCTTCCACAGCGACTCCACTGGCCGGCGGCAGGAAGACTGGACAGTAGAGTGGAAAAGGCGGCGAAAGCCACGATTCACGCGCGCAACTGCTCGTCCAATTTATTGATCAGTCTGTTCAAATCTTTGTCGGCCTTGCGGGCCTCTTCGATCTTATCGACCGAATGCAATACCGTGGTGTGATGCTTGCCACCAAACTGGCGTCCAATCTCAGGTAGTGAGGCTTCGGTCAGGTGTTTGGCCAGGTACATCGCAATCTGCCGCGGGTACACGATAGAGCGCGAATTATTTTTTGCTTTAATCTCCACCAGACGAAGGCCAAACTGCTCGGCTACGGCTTTCTGAATAGATTCAATCGTGACGCGGCGAGCCTGTGAATCGATGAAATTCTTTAGCACCTGCTGGGTGTACGACAGCGTGATCTCGGCGCCGATCAGGGAGGAGTGGGCGACCAGGCGGATCAGGGCGCCCTCCAACTCGCGGACGTTCGATCGGATGTTTGAGGCGATGAACAACGCCACGTCGGTCGGCAGGGTGACTTTTTCCTGCTCGGACTTCTTCTGCAAGATCGCAACCTTCGTTTCCAGGTCGGGAGGCTGAATATCGGCGATTAAGCCCCACTCAAACCGGCTTCGCAAGCGATCTTCAACCTCGGCCAGCTCTTTGGGAGGTCGGTCGCTGGCGATCACGATCTGCTTCATTGATTCGTGCAGGGCATTGAAAGTGTGGAAGAACTCTTCCTGCGTGCGTTCCTTCTGTGCCAGGAACTGGATGTCGTCAATGAGCAGGACGTCCACGTTGCGGAACTTGTCGCGGAAGCTGGTCATCTTGTCGTAGCGCAGCGAGTTGATCATCTCGTTGGTAAATTTCTCGCTGGAGACGTAACAGATGGCCGCTTGCGGCTGTCGCATTTTGACTTCGTGCCCTATGGCCTGCATCAGGTGGGTCTTGCCCATGCCGACGCCGCCGTAGAGGAAAAGCGGGTTGTAGGCTTTAGACGGGCGCTCCGCCACCGCCTGGCAGGCGGCGTGGGCGAACTGATTGCCGCTGCCGATCACGAACGCGTCAAAGGTGTAACGAGGATTTAGCTGAGCCGCGCTGTCCCAGTCGAAGCGGGCCTGGGTTTGGAATGAGGGACTGGCTGCAGCCTGTGCTCCGGCAGTGCTCATCGTGAGACCACCGTTGTGCCGGATCGGCGTATTCGAAGGATCGTCCTCGGCGGTCACGAATTTCACGTCCTGGTACTCAAGGCCCAGGTTGTCGATTGCTTCCTGGATGAGGTCGGCGTACTTGTCTCCCACGGTGCGGAACTCTGCTGTTGGAACGCGGACGAACAGCACTCCCTTGTCCGCATGACTGTAGCGGGTGGGCTTCAGCCAGGTATCGTAGGAGTGGCGATTGACTTTTTTTTCGAGCGCATCGAGGATGCGCACCCACGGGTTCGGGATGATGGCGGAACTGGAAACGGACATTGTCTTAAGAAAAACGCGGGGCGCCGGTTAGGGCGCGTCCGGGAGAAATCCGATCTTGGCTATGAATTCTTCTTTACCGCAGAGCAGCTTCTGCTTTCGCAGTAACCGATTACCTTGGCGAAATTCACAACGGAGACGAACCGCATACTAGCATAAAAAAATTTGTCGCGTCGGTCTCGTTGAGAAAAATTTTCCGCGGGCGCGCTTCATACAACCGCGATTTTTTCGCGCTGTCAAGTGTCGAGAAAATAACTGCCGCGCAAAGAGTGCAACTGGTGCAGGAGCGCTTATGGAATCGTGCGCCGTTCCGGCCTTGGAGCGGACTTGTGGGTTCCCGGATAAACAACCACCGACCGTCTGCCGCCTTCGCCGTCGCTCTCCGTGCGCAAATCTTTTTCCTCGCGCAGCGCCAGATGCACGATGCGTCGCTCGCGGGAGGACATGGGCGCAAACCGGAAGGGTTCGCCGGTGCGGCGCACTTTCTCAGCCGCAGCGCGGGCTGCCATCTGCAGCTCCTCGATGCGCAGCGAGCGAAAATTCTTGCAGTCGAACCAGATTTTCTCGTGCTCGTTGCCTTGCAGGCGAAGGATCTCTGTTCCAAGCAATTCGAAAGACCGCAGCAATTCGCCGCCGCGTTCCAAAAGCAGCGCCGAGTCCGGTCCGGCGAACTCCACCAGGATCTCTGGATGCTCCCATTCGCGTTGCTCTGCGATGGGCGGATCGACCGTGATGCGGTATTTCAGTTTGAATCCGCCGTGCGTGATCACGGCCTGGAGGAAGTCTCCAATCTTCTTGGCGGCGGACACTTTGTCTGTTATCGGCATGTTTTGGCTCTCAGCCGTCAGCCATCAGCCAAGCCGCCATAGGTTCTGCTGACGGCTGATGGCTGAGAGCTGCCAGCTATTTCTCTTTCTTCCTCGCGCGCTTCTCCATCATCTCGCGCATTTCGCGGCCGAGCGCGGTGCGGTTCATGACCGACTGCTGCACGATACCGATCAAATTGCCCATCGACCAGTAGAGGCAGAGCCCGGCCGCCAGATTGATGCTGATATAGCCCAGCATTACCGGCATCATGATGTTCATCATCTTTTGTTGCGTCGGGTCCATGCCGGCCTGCGGCGTCAGCCGTTGCATGAAGAACATGGTGACAACAATGGCGATCGGCAGAGCATAGAACGGGTCCGGGGACGACAGATCCTTAACCCACCCCCACGGCGCATGGCGCAGATCAATGGCCACTCCCAGCATGCGGTAGTAGGCGAACAAGAATGGCATCTGGATTATCAGGGGTAGGCATCCGCCGGCCGGGTTCACGCCTTCTTTCTTGTAGAGCGCCGAGACCTCCTGGTTCATCTCGGCTTTGCGTGGATCGCGCAGACTGTACTTCTTATATTTTTCCTGGATCGCTTTGATCTGCGGCGCTACACGCTGCATCTTCAGCATGGACTTCATCTGCGAGAGGCGGAGCGGCAGCAGCGCCAGGTTGATGATCAGGGTTTGAATGACGATCGCCCAGCCCCAGTTGCCGACTACGTGGTCGTGAGTCCATTTCAGCCACAGAAACAAAGGCCGCGCAATCACTCCCAGCCAGCCGAAATCCACGATCGCCCGCAGATCGGGTTCCGCGCCCGTGATGCCAGGAACTTGGACTTTTTCCAGCTCTACCAGTGCCTTGGGACCAACATAGAGGCGGTCTGAAGTCGGACCCTTCATATTGCCGACCGCAGCGCCGAGGACTTCCACTTTGTCCATCTGCTTGTTGTTCCGGTCGGACGGGTCGTGGGGGATTTCAATCGTGTTCCGCTGTGTCACTAGGGCTGCATTCAGCGGGTCCTGCGGAATGAAAACGGCGGCGAAGTACTGGTCTTCAATCCCCGCCCAGTGCAACGGGCCGGGCGACGTGCCGCCGCTGCTGATCTTCTTGATCGCCAGCCGTTCGACTTTGTTGTCGTACTGATACGCAATCTGACTGGCCGCATAATCCGGACCTTTCGTCTGGTCCCCGAATCCGGCTGGCCATATCGGGAACGTCGTAACCGAGGCGCCCTTTAACTCCACTGAAGTCTGAATCTCGACGACGTAGCTGTGATCGAACCTGTACGCCTTGTGGACGGTGACGTCGCCGTCGGAGTATTCAAAAGTGATTTCGGCGGGGGCTTGGGAGTTGGTACTAGTAGCCACGTAGAGCGCCGAGTTCACTTTGTTGCGTAAGCTCTCATCGTAGAGCCACAGGGACAGCGGGTAGCCGTACTTCTCCGCGGACACCTTGTTGACCAACTCCAGCAGATTGCCATCGGGCTTGTCTTTGTACTTTTTCAGAACCCAGGACTTGACCTGGCCGCCGCGATTCGTAAACACAATCCGATAGAGATCATTTTCGATCACCGTTTCGGATTCGCTGGATGCCTGCTTGGTGGCAGGCGCCGCGGCTGCGCCCTTCGAAGTCGAGGATCGAGACGGCGCCGCGATTCCTGCAGCAGGGGGGGCTTGGGCCTGAGGCTGCACCGTCGGCGGATTCTGGGTCTGCGAGGCTTCGGGCTTCGGAGCAGGCGGCTGTGGCCCGTACTTCTTCATCAAGGGTTGGAACAGCATGATGACCAGGAAGGTCAGCGCGAAGACCAGCAGGAGCCTGCGCTCGGTTCCGGGTTCTTGCTGAGGATTTTGAAATTCGGCCAAATCGTCGCTCGTCGTTAGGTGTTAGGTGTTAGTCGTTGGTCCGTTAGCGCCGTAGCGCGGTGATGGTCGAGATGGGACGCATCGCACACCGGATCGTACCCGCCTTTTGCAAACGGATGACATCGCAACAGACGCCAGGTTGCCATGAATCCGCCGCGCAGCACTCCGAATCGATCGATGGCCTCCACAGCGAACTCGGAGCAGGTCGGCACATAGCGGCACGACGGCGGAAACAAGGGGGATATCCACCGCTTGTACGTCCGCAGAGTCGCGAGTGCCAGCGTTTTCATTTCTATTTCTCCGCCATCTTCCTGGCGATCACGTCGAATGCCCGGCTTATTTCCTCGAGCAGGATCGGAAACTCAACCTTCAGCACCGACTTCTTCGGATTGATCACCACATCTACCGGGCCTATCAAAACCGCCCGCCACTTCCGCACTGCCTCTCGCAGCCTCCGCTTAATGCGATTGCGCTCGACCGCGCCTCCCAGAACGCGGCCGACGGTAAACCCGACGCGCGCGTTGCCCTCCGTCTGCCGCAGGTAGAACACGGTCATGTGGGAGGAAAAGTGACGGCGTCCCTGCTTGTAGACGCGCTCGAAATCGGCGTGTTTGAGCAGCCGAGCCGCCCGCGGAAATGTCGTCCCCTGGCGTACTGCGGGTTGCTCTCCACGTAGCTTTGCGCGCTGCCCTGCACTCTGGTTCGGAGCGTCTGCGCTCACTAACTCACAATCCTGCACAAAATGGCTGCTTTTACCCGTTTTATGGGGGAAGATTACTCGCGGAAACCTGGCTTTACCGAGACACGCTTGCGTCCCTTGGCCCGGCGACGCGATAACACTTTGGCTCCGCCCTTCGTCTTCATGCGGGTGCGGAACCCGTGCTTCTTCGAGCGCTTCCGCCGGTTGGGTTGAAATGTACGTTTCGGCATGAAAAATCCCTGCTCCTGATTGAATCAAGTGCCTTGAGGCAAACGAAAAGTATAAATGACGGCGAGCACAGCGGGCAAACGCGGCCGACCGCTACAATTGCCCTGCTGACCACTAATCACCAACCACCGACCTCATGAACCTGGACGACACCATTGTTGCCATTGCCACCCCGCCCGGACGTGGCGGCATCGGCGTCGTTCGCCTGGCTGGCCCAGGGGCGCGCAGCATCGCGGGACCCATGTTGCGGCTCCGACACCCACTGGAGCCGGGGCGGGCGATCTTTGGGGAGCTGATCGAGCCGTGTGGCGCGGGCGCCCCCGCCCGCGAAACTGCCCGCATCGACGAAATCGTCGTCACCTTCTTCCAGAAACCCCACTCCTATACGACCGACGACATCATAGAAATCTCGGCCCACGGTTCCCCCGTGGTCTTGCGCCACATAGTGGAACTTTGCCTGTCGAGCGGCGCTCGGCTGGCCGAGCCGGGCGAGTTCACGATGCGTGCTTTCCTCAACGGGCGACTCGACCTGACGCAAGCCGAAGCGGTCCGCGACCTGATCGACTCGCAGACGCTCTTCCAGGCCAAGGTGGCCGCGCAGCAGCTCGAGGGATCTCTGTCGAAGCGCCTGAAGCCGATCAAACAGGAACTGGTCGAACTGATCGCGCTGCTCGAGGCGGGCATCGACTTCGCCGAAGACGACATTACTATCGCTCCTGATGCCACGATCCTCAAGCACATCGCCGCCGTCCACAGTCCGCTCGAGGAACTTTCCGCCAGCTTCGCGTACGGAAAGCTCGTGCACGAAGGCCTGACGCTCGCCATTGTCGGCCGTCCGAACGTCGGGAAGTCGAGCTTGTTTAATCGTCTGGTGGAACGCGAGCGCGCGATTGTTACAGCGCAACCGGGCACTACCCGGGATCTGGTCAGCGAAACGGTCGCAATCGGTGGAATTCCTGTGCAACTGGTGGATACAGCCGGCATCCGCCGCGCGCTCAATGAAGCGGAGAGCATCGGCATCCGCAAATCCATGGAAGCGCTGGCCGACGCTGACCTGGTGCTGGTGGTTCTGGACGCGACCCAGCCGATTTCTGATGAAGACCGCGAATTGCTGCGCCAGGTGGAAGGGCGGGCGGCGATCGTGGTGGAGAACAAGTCTGACCTGGAGAGTTCTCAGTTCTCGGTTCTCAGTTCTCAGTTGCCCAAAGTCAAAACCTCGGCGCTTACTGGCGAAGGCATTCCGGAACTACGTGCTGCCGTTTTACGGCATATGGGTGGAGAAGCGGGCGCGCAGATCGAGAGCGGATTTCTGACCAACCTGCGCCACCAGAAACTGGTCAGCGACGCGCTGGCTGCGCTTGACGCGGCCAAGAATGCTGTGGCCGCGCACGTGCCGCACGAGATGATGCTGCTCGACCTCTACAACGCGCTCCGCCCCTTGGACGAAATCACCGGCGTGACTACCACTGACGATATCCTGAACCTAATTTTTGGTTCATTTTGCATCGGAAAGTAAGGTTGACCACCGAATACCATCGAGTTTGTCTTCTAAATAGCCAGCGTGATAGGACAGTGGGTACAGGCCTCACGTTTCCCGAAGGAGTATCCTGATGAAAAGAGCATCCAGCTTCTTCCCGATCACTTGTTTTCTGAGCCTGGCGTTGCTGGGCTGGGCTGTGTCTTCAAACAACGCGCCGGAAGCCCCGAGCGGCTTCGACAATCAGACGATTGACCCCGCCTTCGTGCCACAGGACGTGCATGCTGGGGACCAGACGGACTTCGACTCGGTGGAGCAAGCTGAGAAGGACGGGCTAGGTCCGATCTACAACGCCCAGGCCTGTCGCGAGTGTCATCAAAACCCGACTTCGGGAGGCGTGAGTCAAGTTACTGAGCTGCGGGTGGGGCATTTGGGGCCAGGGGGCCGATTCGAGAATCCGAGCGTCCCGATCAACGGGGGACAGGAAGTGATCACGGGACGCACCCTGATTAATGATCGGGCGATTTGTCCCGAGATTCAAGAACGCGTTCCTCAGACCGAGACAATTCGGACGAGGCGCCTTTCACTCAACACGCTGGGGGACGGCTTCATCGAAGCGGTCACGGACGAGACGCTGCTGAGCATCCGCAAGGACCAATGCCGCTCGACGCACGGCAAGATTTGCGGCCAAGCCCTGCGTGTGCCAGTGCTGGAGGCAGAGGGCCAAACCGCGGTAGGGCGATTTGGATGGAAGGATCAGCACGCCAGCCTGCTCTCTTTCTCGGCCGATGCATACCTTAACGAAATGGGCATCACTAATCGCCTCCTTCCGAATGAGGTGACTTTAATTTGCAACCCTAAGTCTGTAACCGAGCCCAACGATCAGCCGGATCCGAACGACCACACTGAGGATATCGACCACTTTGCTCGTTTCATGCGCGCTTCGAGAGTGCCTCCGCGCGACGAGAAACTGGCTGCAACGCCAGAGGCGCAGCGCGGATCGAAGCTCTTTGAACGCATCGGATGCGCCAAGTGCCACCTGAGCACGCTAACCACGGCGAAGGCAGGAACGAAAGTGAATGGCGGCCAATTCACGGTTCCGGATGCCTTAGGAGAAAAGACCTTCCATCCCTTCAGCGATTTCCTGCTCCACGATGTCGGCACTGGGGATGGTATTGCTATCGCGATTGTGGAGCACTACGGAGTACCGGCAGAGTCGATCCGGGCGCTGTACAAGTCAAAGCAATCGGCGCCGGTTTCCTTTAGTGAAGTGGACAAGATCATGAATCGCAACGGATTTTCGTACAAGGCGATCCACGATGGCAGGAACAAGATCAGAACTGCTCCGCTCTGGGGACTTAGAACGCACTCCCGGCTGATGCACGACGGCGATTCGGTCCGCTTAAGAGATGCAATTGTCCGCCACAAAGGCGAGGCCCAGAACGTTACGGAAAGGTTCCGACAACTTACGTCCAAAGAGCAGAGAGACTTGTTGAGTTTCCTGAACTCACTGTGAGAGCCCCGTGGTGAAGGGCCTGCTGCAGTGCAACGAGAGGCGTTCTCTGTTGTGTACTTCAGCATGTACTCCGGTAGCTACTGATTGCCCTACTTCCATGCGATAACCTTGGCCTCCGCGCATGCCTCGAGGTAGTCGGTCACCAGACTCAGCGGCAAGGGACCGTATTCGGCCGAGACGGCGTCGCGGATTTCGCCCACAGTCCGCTTTCCATCCACGAAGTTGACGATTTCATAGGCGTAGAGTTCGGACTGATCCTGCACATTGAGCAGTGGAGTTGCTTCGCTGTTGAGGAGTTTGATTTTTGCGTAGCGCTCTTTGCCGAGACGGGCAAGCAGCACGTTGTCGTTCTGATAAGTGAGAGGGCCGAATTCTCCGGTGCGCAGCGGGATGCGCCGTGCGTCGGGACTTTCGAGCCAGCGTGCGACGGGCGCCGTTCCTTTTGCTCCGCGCTCTCGGGCGCGGACGTCGATCCAATCGTTGAAAGTTGTCGCCTGCGCCGCCAGTGCTTTCAGGCTATCTGCCTCTGAGCCTGCGGGTCCGCCAGCGTGTTCGACCAGCGAGTGCAACACGGCGTTCTCGCGGCGGAGGGCCTGATTCATCAGGTTCCTCGCCTCGTACCAGGCAACGCCTGCGTCCAATGAGGGATCAACGACCAACTTCTGTGCGTCCTGGAAAGTGCGGGCGAGACGCGTCTCGCTGGCAGCAGTCAGGAACGGCAGCAACTTTGGGAGTTGCGACGCCTCGACGCTTGCGTACACGTATCCCGAGGCGGCTCCCAACAGCGCCACGCGTCGCAGTTTTGTGGGGTCGATCTGGTCGAGGCTGTCATGGTCGGTGTGGATGTAGATGTCCGGCCAATCGCGTAAGTAAAGCGACGGGACCGCGATGGTGGAGGAGTCGTAGTCATCGTGGTCGCTGCCGGGAGAATAGGGAGTCACATCGGCGATGAACTCGTTGCGTGTGCCCTGCCCTCCGACCCGCGCTTCGACAACGGCTGCTTCAGGAGACGCTCCACTGCCCGCATACGCGCTGGCCGCCGAACGGATCGTGTCGAGAAACACGACGCCTACATCCGTCACGAAACTCGGCAACGACCAGGGCGTGGCGGTGACATGGAATACCGACTTGTTGCGGAAGGGGTCGCCGCCCACCATGTCCATGTGGATATTGGCGCGTAAACGCTGCCTGATTTCTGGATGCGTCGCGAGGAACGCCATGGTTCCTTCGACCTCCGGTCCCCAGATAAATCGAAGAGTGCGCCGTGGACGAGGCAGAGCTCCGGAGGCGATCAGCCGCGCCAGCACGCGCGCCGACTCGAGGATCGTTACGCAACCGCTGGCGTTGTCATTCGCGCCGGGGCGTTCGTGGTCCAGATGGCAGCTGTACACAATTTCGCCAGCGGCTGGATCGGAGCCGGGGATGGTTGCAGTGACGACGGTCCAGTGTCCCGGGCCGACGGTGGCCTTTACCTCGGCCTTCAGAACGATCTGCTCGCCCGCTTGCAAACGTGCGCGCAACGACTGGGCAGTCTGGCGCGAGACCATAAAGCCAAAGCCGGAAGGCTGGCGAGCGTCCAAGTGGCCCCAGCGCGCGAGGGTCGGATCGAGTCCCGACCAAGCCGTCGTCTGATTGGGCATGTCGCTGACGATGCCTGCGGCGCCGTGTTTCCCGACGGCCAGATCTTGTACCCTCGCGAGCACGCCGTCAGCCAGGACAATCTTTCCACGCACATCTTTGTCGCGATAGTCGTCTTCACGGGCGCCATTGCCAACATCGAGGAGCGCGGTCGTTACGTCGCCGGAGTGGCTGTAGTCGGCCAGGCGGATTGGATCGGTCTTCCAGTCGCCGAGCAGCAGATGCTGTGGGCTGACTTCCCACAATGTCGCAGCTTCGACATTCCAACCAAGATAAGAGCGCATCAGGCCGTACGTCTTCGTGCCATCGATCGGGAACTGTTCGCTGTGAGCGTCGGCGAGACCGTACTCGCGGGCTTTTTGCAGCATGAATTGTGCTGCCTGATCGAACTCCGGTGTGGCCGGGACGCGATGCAGGCCCGTGAGGTAACGAAGATTGTCGTAGGGAGCGGCTCCGCTGGATTCATTTCGGATTGCTGCCCATTGTCGGGTGGCGAGGAAGGGCTCTTGCGCGTAGGCACAGACGTTGACGAGCGCGAGGAGGCAGACTAGTCGGAGGTTGGGCATGGCGAAGAGAGAATAGCATCGGCAGCACGAGGGAGCGGCTCCGTCCCTGCGGGACTCGCGTCTGCCCTGCTCGACGTTCCCGGCACTACCGTGCCGGGCTTTCACATGCCGCCGCTGCGCGGCTGACTTAATCATTGTCCCGACAACGCGGCTTTGGTTAAGCTCTTTGCGCGCCGTGCTCGATCGCAGCGTCGTCCGATAGGCTCGACCTACGGAGCTTTTCCACTTCGTCCGCCATCGCGAACTTCAGCTTCTCGATGCCTTCACCCGTCACCGCTGAGATCGGATAGAGCTTGAGCTTCTTGCGCGTGGACCATTGTTTCAGCTTCTTGAGCTTCTCTGGGTTGGCCACGTCGATCTTCGATGCCACCATGATCATCGGCTTCTTCTCCAACTCCGCGCCAAAACTTGAGAGTTCGCCGAGGATTACTTCCACGTCTTTCACTACATTCTGGCGGCCGCTCGCGTCCGACACATCCACCAGATGCACGAGCAACCGCGTGCGTTCGATGTGTCGCAGGAACTGTGTGCCAAGTCCCGATCCGGTGTGCGCACCTTCGATCAGTCCGGGAATGTCAGCCACCACGAAGCTCACCTCTTCTTTCGCGTCGCCTATCGCGACCACGCCCAGGTTCGGCTCAAGTGTGGTGAACGGATAGTCGGCGATTTTCGGGCGGGCTGCGGAGATCCGCGAGATCAGCGTGGACTTGCCGACATTCGGATAGCCCACCAGGCCTACATCGGCGAGTAGTTTCAGTTCCAGGCGGAAAGTGCGCTCTTCTCCGGGGCGGCCGTCTTCATGTTCGCGAGGGGCCTGGTGCGTGGAGGTTGCGAACTGGGCATTGCCGCGTCCGCCGCGTCCGCCGCGGCAGATCACGATGCGGTCGTCAGGGCTCGCGAAGTCATGAACTACTTCCCCGGTGTCTTCGTCATACAAGATGGTGCCAACTGGAACTTTCAGGACGATCCCTTCGCCGTCGCGGCCGGTTTTCTTGGAGCCTTCACCGTGCCGTCCGCGCTGGGCCTGGTATTCGGGATTGAAGCGGAAATGCACGAGCGTGTTGTGACGTTCGCTCGATTCCATCCAGACGTCGCCGCCTTTACCGCCGTCGCCTCCGGACGGTCCGCCGCGAGGGATGAATTTCTCACGACGGAAGGCCATGCAGCCGTTGCCGCCGTCGCCGGCTTTGACTCGGATTTTGGCTTCGTCGATGAACATCGTCGTTGGTCGTTAGTCGCTGGTCGTTTGCAAAGGCGCTGACACGCCAGGTTCACTTCTGGCCCTCGCCCTCCAAAAAAGAGAATAGCCCCTCGATACAAGGGGCTATGGTTCCCGCCGTGTGCTCGCGGCGAATGTTAATTCTTGGCGGCATCGACGGGTTCGATCATGACAAACTTGCCCATCGATCCTTTGTTGAGGAACTTGATGCGGCCGGTGATTTTCGCAAACAAGGTATCGTCCTTGCCGCGGCCGACGTTGAGTCCCGGCTTTACGCGCGTTCCGCGCTGGCGAACGATGATGGTGCCACCCGGCACCATCTGCCCGCCGAATGCCTTGAAGCCAAGCCGCTGCGCGTTCGAGTCGCGCCCGTTTCGAGATGTTCCCTGTCCTTTTTTATGCGCCATAAATCAGTTTCTCAGTGGCCGGTTGCCAGTTAACCCAAAAACCTTGTCATCCTGAGCGAAGGAAAGCGATGCACTTGCGCGTCGCTTTACGGAGTCGAAGGACCCCTACGCCAAAACTACTTCTTCTTCGTAGCCTTCTTCGCGACGGCCTTCTTGGCGGCCTTCTTTTTCGCCGGTTTCCCGGATGCTTTCACTTCCGCACCTTCAGCCGCAGCCCTCTTCACTTTCGGCTCTTTCTTCGGTAGATCAGGAGCCTTGAACGATTGCCCGTCGAAAGCAATCTCCATGATCCGGACAGCCGTGAAGTCCTGCCGATGTCCGCGCAGCTTCTTATATTGTTTTTTGCGCTTGTAGTGGAAGACGAGGATTTTGTTGCCGCGTCCCTGGTCGACGATCTCACCAGTTACGCGCGCTTCTGCTCCCGGATTTACAACACTGCCTGGCTCGGACGAAACGGCGAGTACGTCGGCAAACTCTACCCGGCCATCTGTGCCGTTGACCTTCTCGACCCGGGCCACGTCTCCCGGGGACACCTTGTACTGCTTACCACCAGCGCGGATCACCGCGTACATAACTCTCCTCCACGACTCGCGTCGGGGGCTGATGTCCTTGCAGATGCGCTCAGGACCCGCCCAGCGGAGCGAAGCTCCGCAAATCTCAAGCTTGTGCTTGCTGTTTTCCCGCTGCGGCTTGTGACCGGAAACGCGGCGCGGTCCCAGAACGGGCCCGCATCTACAGGCAAACCCAACTAGTTTATCGTGCGCTGTGGAAATCGGTCAAACACGACACGGGGATAGCGTTTAGAACGGGAAAACTGCTACACCCCCTCCTCAACCCAGGAAGGCCGGGGCCCGCGCGCGAGCGGCGTGAGGGAACGAGGTTCGCTGAGAGGGAAAGTCGGGGCTCGTAGTTGGTGTAAGCGCCTGTCATCGCCAGTAATGATGGACACGCGTCCAGACAGCGTCAGAAGACACAATCTTGATGAGCCAAATGAAACGCCAAAATGCTGCCTGTCGCAACAACCCATATTTTGAGAATTTGCTCCCAGTCGAGACGCAGCTTTTCCAATACGGTCAGTTTATCCTGGAAATATCCGCGTTTCCGCTCGACCAGATATGTTCCTGTGGGTATCAGCGGAAAACAAAACAGTACTATGAACACAGTGGTCCTGAAACGTTCTAGACCGGTTTCGGGATTGTAGACGCGATCAGCATTTCCAAGCCGCCAAAAAGGTGAAAAACGCCAAGTGTGCCGAGGCTCCGTTCATTTTCAGCTTTGCGCTCTTGCTCATCTTTCCGAGCCGCCTCCAGACGCGCCTCGCTAGCGATACCCGTCGTGCTAGTTCGCCTGTGAGCGCGAGATTCGCCTCCGGCGTCAGCTGCTCACGGGCCAAAGCTAGCCGCAGCAGTTCCTCGTCGGTTTTTTCGCGATATTGCTCCCCGAGTTCTTGTATGTTCATTGCCTCGAAATCTTAGCCGAGTGTGGGCGCGCCCACAAATATAACTGTTGCAATATCGCCATTACACCAATAACAACTCGAAACTGGCTGGTTTTATGAGACGAGTTCCAGTGACTGCTATCTTGATCGTGGCCGTTTGGGCATGCACCAACACAGGGCGACGATCACTCATTGCTCCCATGAGTGCTGAATCTCTTCCAGCGTTCTCTGCTTAGTCTCGGGAAGTTGTGTGTACACAAATACCAATCCTCCAGCACAGATAGCCGCATAGATCCAGAGAGTTCCGGCTATGCCAAGTGCGGCGTTCGAAAAGAGGAAATGTGTAGGTCAGCAGGAAACACCCTGCCCAAAGAGCAGTCGTACTGATGGCCATGGCTGTGCCGCGAATCTCATTGGGGAATATCTCGGAGAGAATCACCCAAGTAATAGGCGCAAGTGTCATCGCGTAGCAGGCAATCGCCGCTATCACTAGCAGAAGCATGGGGAGTCCCTGCACGTGACGGTAGTAGAGGAAACCCAGAATGACGTAAATGAGCGCCAGGCCCGCACAACCCCACAACATCAGCGGACGCCGGCCGAGACGCTCGACGGTGGCGATGGCAACGAACGTGGAGACGCACATGACAACAGCGGTGATGACGATATTGAAAAGAATGCTCGAGAGCTCGTATCCCGCACCTGAGTCAGGTTTCTGCGTTGAAAACGTTACCGGTACCGTTATAAAATGTTTTACGATTCGGTAAAGTCATCATGAACACGGCAATCAACTCCGGAGAGGCAACGCCGGGGCGCAGGGAGACGCCATCTGTCAGCATATCGAGCATCAGCTTGAGTTCGCTGGAGATGAACTGTAGACGCTCCCATGCGACCGCTCTTGGAACTGGCGCGGGAGCCGGAGCTGCCACACTCGCCGTGCTTTTCCCAGTCTGGACCTTCATCAGGCGCTCCAATTGCCGGCACTGGCAGCCGCCGCTGGAGGTCCGGACGATACAGGCACCGGTGTCAACTGTGCTTCGCGCGCCCGGCGCTCCACTTCCTGCCAGGTTTCCCGGAGCGACAGCAGCAGGTTCATCTGCTCTTCCAGTATTGCCGCCGAGGCCTGAATCTGGGCCTGCAAAAGGCGCGCGCGCACCATGTTGTAGAAAAGTTCAAGATTCTTTGCGACCTCGCCGCCTCGTTCCATATCCAAGGTCCCTTGCAATTGCCCAACCACAAGGAGCGCGTGGTCGATCTCGAATGTACGCCTCTCGATATCTCCGGCCCGCAACGCCTTAAGCGCCTCGCGCACATCCTTGGCGGCTTGCTCATAGAGCAGCACCACCAACTGCACCGGATTTTCCGTGCCCACCAACCCCTGCCGGTACGCTGTGCGTGCGTCGAGATTCACTTTGTGGTTCCTAACGGTAGACTGGCCAACTGCCCGGTAATCTGCGCTTGCAACAGCGGGAATGCCCGAAGGATCGCATCAACCTGGCTGTACTCCGTGGTCAGTTGCTGCTTGCGCGTGGCCAGACGGTCTTCAAAATCAAGAATTGACGATTGGATCGCTTTCTGGTCATTCTTATTCTGGGTCAATGCCACATTGAGAATCCCCTGGGTCGGATTGGTGAGGTTTCGCAAGTCGGTACTCAGTTGTTGAGCGAACCCAGTTTGGCCCGTCGGCGACTGAAAGAAGTTCTGAAAATCGGTGAAGTGATTAGCCAGCACATCGTTGAACTTGGTAGTGTCTACCGACAACGTGCCATCGTTGTTTAGGTTCACTCCAATCGACGCCAGCCCCGTGATGCCATTGTTTCCAGTGATGGAAAACGTTGCGTCGCTGAGGAGCTGGGTTTGCAAACTTCGTAAGTCACTGTTACCGGAAAGAATACCGGCGGTGCCGGAGGCCGGATCGTAAGTGAATTGCTGATTGATCGAGGTGATCAGGCTGTTGTATGCGGAAACAAAACTATTGACCGCCTGCGTGGCACTAGCGGTGTTCGCGCTTACGTTCAGAGCGATCGGGCTGCCCGGCGACGCACTCAGGAGGTTCAGCGTCACGCCGCTCAAAACACCTGTCACCGTATTTGAAGCACTGCTCACGCTAAGTCCATCCACCGTCAACGACGCGTTGACTGCAGTTGCCGTCTTGGTAAAGTTGGAACCTGTCGTGTCGTTGGTGATGGTAAGGTCATTCGCGCGCCCGGTGCTCACGCTTTGCAACGCCAGGCGTGCTCCATTAGCATCGGTCACCACACTTGCGGTCACTCCGAGATTTTGCGCGTTGATCGATGCCGCGAGGCCGTTCAATGTATTATTCGTGCTGTCCACGGTGATCGTCGCCTACCTGTTGTATCAGCTATCCATCCAGAAGAACGACCTGGATTTCTTGCGGGACCCAGCCCCCAAACAAAAGGACAAGCCGGCGGAGGTTAACCGCGCCAAGCACGACCAGCCGCTCGCTGTCAACCAGAAGGTGCCGTTGGGCGGCACGATTACCATCGGCGCCCTCGAAGTGAAGCCGCTCGAAGCGAGCCTCAACGAATTTGGCGACCTCCAGTTGCGGCTTCACGTCAAAAACGTCTCGACGAACCAGGCCTTCAGCCCCATGCACCCGGATTTCCTCAAGATCGGCAAGGGCGACAATCCGACGAAGCCTTATTCCTATCTCGAGTACGGGAAATTCAAACGGATTTACGACGAGCATGTGGCCTTCAAGCGCGCCGGAGCGGACGACCTGACCGACGAGGGAGGGCTTCGCCCCAGTCAAGAAGAAGAGATTTTGCTGACTACCAAGGGCAACAAAGATGCGATCAAGGGCATTGTCGAGTCGGACGTAAACTTGACCTGGCGCGTCCAGCTGCGGCGCGGCCTCGTCGACTTCGTCGGCCTGGGGCGCATCGGTCTTGAGGTCGCACGCCGCGCTCGTGCCTTCGGTATGGAGCTGATCGGTTACGATCCGTTCGTTGCGCCTGTGATTGCGCGTGAGAACGGTGTAACCCTCGTGGCCATCGATGAGATCTTTCGCCACTCCGACTACCTCTCCCTGCACGTCGGTCTTACGCCCCAGACTGAAGGCCTGATCAATGCCACCTCGATCGCTATTATGAAGAGGGGCGTTCGCATTGTGAACTGTGCTCGTGGGGAACTCATCGTCGATGAAGCTCTGGTCGAAGGATTGAAGAGCGGTCACGTTGGGGGTGCAGCACTCGATGTCTTCCGCAAGGAGCCGCTGAAGGAGTCTCCTTATCACCAGCTTGAGAATGTGGTTCTGTCTCCGCACATTGCAGGGTCGACGGACGAAGCACAGGAGGCTATCGGCATCCAGCTTGCTCAACAGGTGCGTGATTATCTCAAGCTCGGTGTCGTACAGAATGCAGTCAACGTTCCCTCGCTCACACGTGAG
>Ga0137403_10004199_pt1 | contig 17039 bp, 15 predicted proteins | sample CZOMad2_1_16fung_FD_122057 | JGI IMG/M metagenome (GOLD analysis project Ga0137403, IMG submission 122057) | Vadose zone soil fungal communities from Angelo Coast Range Reserve, California, USA - CZOMad2_1_16fungal (Hybrid Assembly) | ecosystem: Environmental > Terrestrial > Soil > Vadose zone...
TCGAGCAGGCCGAAGAAAAACTCGCCAGCGTCAAGGACGAGCCCGGCAAGAAACTGCTGATCACTGATGGCGTATTCTCCATGGATGGCGACATCGGCCCACTGCCCGCGCTTTGCGATCTGGCCGAAAAATACGGCGCGATCATGATGGTGGACGACGCCCACGCCTCCGGCGTCCTCGGCCGCAACGGTCGCGGCACCATTGACCACTTCAACGTTCACGGCCGCGTAGATATTCAGGTAGGAACTTTATCCAAGGCGATCGGCGCGCTAGGAGGATATATCTGCGGCTCGCGCGACCTGATCGATTTCCTCTACCACCGGGCCCGGCCGTTTCTTTTCTCGACTTCGCATCCGCCCTCAGTCGCGGCAACGTGCATTGCCGCTTTCGAGGTTCTCGAACAAGAACCAGAGCGAATAGAAAAACTCTGGGAGAACACGCGCTTCTGGAAAAAAGAACTCGGCCTGCTGGGATTCGACATCGGCGGCCGCACCACTCCTGCCAGCGAAACGCCGATCACGCCCATCATCATCGGCGACGGCAAGCTCACCATGGATTTTTCTCATGAATTGTTCAAAGAAGGCGTAATGGGAACGGGTATTGCATTCCCCACCGTCCCTGAAGGCAAAGCCCGCATCCGAACAATCATGACCGCAACGCACACGAAAGATGAGTTGCAGCAGGCGCTGGAGGTGCTGAAGCGGGTGGGGAAGAGGATGGGGATCGTGTCGTAATGAGAGCTAGGGTTCCAGTCTGAGCTCAATGGAAAAACAGCGACATAGGATCTGAACGATATTGGTTGCCTTTTGTATCTTCCACAATGAAGCGTACTTCGATGGCCTCAGACTTTCGGAGATCCTCGGGAGCGGGACTTCCGCCTTTTGCGAGGAAATGGCCACGAAAGACTTCGCCGGGGCCAAGCTTGCCGTTCCGATAACCACGGTGGTTCAGAAATCATCGTCCTTCCAAGGCAATGCCAGGTCATCGTACGCAATGACGATATTGGGCTCGCGGGGGGTCGTTCGTGATAGCTAGCTCAGGGGAGTCGTTCATGATAGCTATCTCTAATAGTCTCGGGAATAGAAAAAGTAGTCAGTCCATTGGGAAAACTTGCGACTCTGTCAGAGAAGGAATCACCGACTTGGCGAACGGATAGTACCACTTGTTATCTCGAAACCATGAGAACACGGCCCAATCAGAGCTGCCAAAGGCACGGAAAAATCCTTGAGACTGTAACGCTCACGCCCGGCTCCATCGCAGAGGCTCGATCTCGAATCGCTAGTTTTTTGGCAGCGTGCTAGGCTTGAAGTGCTGTCTGTAGCGCCTGGGGATCTCGGGCATATGCTTGCGCGGTTTCGGGGTCTATCATACCCGAGCGGACCAGCTTCTCGATCTCTCCGTCAAAATGCTGCATACCATCGGCTGCGCCGTTTTTTACGGCCTCAAGTAGCGAGCGTCCTGAGCGGTCATCGCACTCGATGTACTGCGCGGTGCGCGGATTCGCTTTGAATATCTCGATAATGGCTGTGCGCTCACCATTACGACGGGGGATGAGCTGCTGCGAGATGACGTAACGCAGGGTTTTGGCCAAGCGTCCGCGGATTGAGCTTTGTTCGGCGGTTGAAAATGCGCTCACGATGCGCTCGACGGTGTTGGCAATATCGAGGCTATTCAGGGTAGAAAGGATTAGGTGCCCGGTTTCCGCCGCCTCCAGCACCATTTCCATGGTTTCGCGGTCGCGCAACTCACCGACAAAAATCACCTTCGGCGCCTGCCGGAGCGCGGCGCGCAGGGCAAGAGCGAAGCTCGGCGTATCGCTGTGCAATTCTCGCTGATGGATGGTAGCGGACTTGTGGTTGTGCAGGAACTCGATGGGATCTTCGATGGTGATGATGTGGCAGGTCTGCTGCTCGTTAATTTTATCGAGCAGAGTCGCCAGAGTGGATGACTTGCCCGATCCGCGGGCGCCCGTCACCAGCACGATGCCATCGCGAAGATTGGCAATCTCTCCTAACTGTGGCGGCAGACCTAAAGAAGCGAAGCTGGGCAGAGTCGTGGGAATGACGCGCATCACCACGGCACAACTTCCGCGCTGAATAAAAACGTTGACTCGGAAGCGGGCGACTCCCGGCAGGCCAAAGGAAATATCGCACGAGCCCTGTTCCCGCAGCATGGTAATTGCCTGCTTGTTGTTTCCAATTAAGTCAGAGGCGATGCGGCGAGTATCGTCGGCGGTGAGTGAGCGTAGGCCGGAAGCATCTACTGAAACTAATTGCCCGTGAATTTCTACCTGGGGCGGGCGGCCAGGCGAGAAGATGAGGTCACTCACCTGGCTATTGACGCGCAACATGGCAACCAGCAGAGCATGCGTGCCCGCCTGCGCCGCGCCGGATGTGCCGTCCAGCTTGACGCCGTCTAGCTTGACATGGATCGGTGCTGTGCCAGGTGTTGCCACTCAATGCCTCGGGGGGAGGACTGCGCGATGGGGAAGGCTGTTCGGGTGCGTGTTGCCAGTTCTTCGTGAAAGATCACTGTAGCGGAAAGGAAGCTTCGGTTCCACGAAGAACGACATGGGCATGGACCTTCGTAATGTCTTGTGAAGGGGGGACCGGGAATCGTGTGATGGGGCTAATAGGACGCCTGGCCGACAGCGAGAGGGCAGCGAAGACAAAGGGCGGCCTCGCGGGCCGCCCAGAAAATTCGGATACATCACTCCGGAATTTATTTCTTTGAGGGTTTCTTCTTCCCGTAGCTGGTTTCGACGGTTGCGCCGATCGATTGCAGCAGCCCCTTTGCTGCCTCAGCAAACGGGCCATTCGGCTGCAATTCCAAATATTTGTTCAAAGCTGCTTCGGTGCCAGGCGCAGGAATGACCTTACCGTTCTTATCGGTTGTTTCTTTGGCGATCAGGTTCACGCCCTTCTGGTAGTACGCTTCAGCCTTATTGGGGTCGGCGGCGATGGCTTTATCAAAAGAAGCAATCGCTTGGTCGGCTTTGCCGGCGTTGGTGAGTACCGCTCCCTGGTTGTAATAGAACTGGGCAGCCCCGGCCGGATACAACTGCGCAGCTTGATCGTAGGCCTTTACGGCTTCCTCGACCTTGCCGATTTTGGACTCGGCCTGTGCCAGGTTGTTGTAGTAAGAGGCAAGGGCCCTGAGGTCGTCTGGTTTTTTCTGGGGCTCGGCATCGACCGCTTTCTGTTTGATGTCAACTGCTTTCTGATAATCGCTCACGGCCTCGGTGTACCGCCTCGTTTTCTCAGCCGGGTCGGTCTGCTTCGGAGCTGAACCGACGTAGGCATCGCCGAGCCGCGCCCAGAGCAGATCGCGCGAGGCATCCACCTGCGTGGCCTGGTTCAGAGTGTTGATGGCCGAATCGAAATCCTGGGCCTGCATGGACTGGTTGGCAGCCTGGAGCTTTTCATTCAGCGACTTGACTGTGGTGACCTCCTTGGCCTGTTTCTCCTGTGCCTCCTGCATCTGCTTCAGTTGTTCTTGGTTGATTCCCTTTTGCTTGGCCGCCTCGGCTTGCGACTGCTTCTCATCGAAGTCGAGGGTGTTCTCATCTACTTTCACGCCGTAGCCATTGACCGAGTCCAGTTGCTTGCCATCCTGCAGCAGCGTGACTTTATATTTTCCCGGCTCGATTCCCAGAGAAAAATACTCGCCCTTCTTGTTGGTCTTCAGCGTGTACTTACGGCCGTTGTCGGTGTTGTACCACTCGACTGTCGCCCCGGCGATGGGATTGCCCTGCATATCCTTGGCGACCCCTTTGACTGTGCCCGTGGCCTGGGCGAAGGCGGCCGGAATGCACAGGGCCGCCAGCATAGCGATCATTACCAGCACCACAGAATGCTTCTTCATGTTTGGCCTCCAAACGATTGTCGATTGCTCGATTTTCAATTGACGATTCTGTCAAAAAGCCAGCGAAAACAGGTTGAACAGGCAATTGAAAATCGGCAATTCTCAAATTCTGCTTGCCGTCTCGACGTACGGAATAGGATCCGAAGCACCAGCTTGCTCAAAAGCGCGGAGCCGCAGCACACAACTGTCGCATACACCGCAAGCGGCATCTTCCCGGCTATAACAAGACCACGTTAAATCGAAGGGCGCGCCTAATTCAAGGCCGAGCCGCACAATCTGCGCTTTGCGCATAGCGATCAGGGGTGTCACGATCTCGATATTGCCCTCTTTCGTGCCAGCTTTAATTACCTGATTGAATGTCTGGTAGTAGGCTGGACGGCAATCAGGATAGCCGGAGCTGTCCTGCTCAACTGCGCCAATATAGATTTTTCTTGCTCCGATGACTTCCGCCCAGCTCACTGCGACGGCCAAAAAATGCGCATTGCGGAAGGGAACGTACGTGACCGGGATCTCGCGCCCAATCTCGTGCGAGTCTGGAACGGCGATTTCGGGATCAGTTAGCGCCGATCCGCCGATTGCACGCAGAGCCTCGTTACGAACAACCAGGCGATCACGAATATGCAAACGGTCACAGATTGCCGAAAACGCGCGCCGCTCGCGCTCTTCCGTACGCTGGCCGTAGCTGACGTGCAGAGCGGCAGCCCCTTCGTGGTCGCGCGCAGCCAGCGCCGCACAGACGCAGGAGTCCATGCCACCGCTCAGCAGGACAACAGCTTGTGGGCTAGAGTGACGCATTTTAATTTTCGATTGCCGAGTGGCGACAAATGAAAATTGCCAATCCTCACACTCCCTTCATCGCCGGATCCCAGACGAACTTGTGAATCTGTAGGTTCAATCGCGCGGGAACGTCGTCAGCCAGCATCCACTCCGAAAGCTCCCGCGGATCGAGCAGACAGTGGGAGCTATCTCGTCCGCCGCTCGCTTCTTTACTGAATGCGGGAGAAAACAAAATTGCATTTACGCGCGCTGCGAGGCTATGGCAGCAGACAAATTCGCGCGCAAATTCGTAATCCGTCCGGTCGCTTAGCACAAACTTGATTTCGTCATGAGCGTGTAATGTCTCCAAATTTTCGAGCTGGAAAGTATCGGGCTCGCCCGAGTTGGGGCATTTCACGTCAACAATTTTGATTACACCCGAGGGAACACGCTCTAGTGGCCGCTCCCCGCTAGTTTCCAGCAGGACCTTGTAGCCGGCATCCAGAAGACGCTGCATCAGTGGGATGACCTCGCGTTCCTGGAGCATCGGTTCGCCACCGGTGATTTCGACCAGTCCGCCGCTGGCACTGAGCTGTTCAACCTCACCGCAGACCTGCTCGATGGTCATCTTGCGGCCGCCATAAAAACTGTATTCACTGTCGCACCACGAGCAACGCAGGTTGCAGCCGGTCAGGCGAACGAAGACGCACGGCAGGCCCGCATGCGTTGACTCGCCCTGTATCGATTTGTAGATTTCAGTTATTTGCATGTACAAGTAGCGCTGGCGTCTCGCCGGCTTTGGCGGGTGGAACGCCCCGAGGGGACAGCCGCCTCACTACTCAGAGTACGTCGCCGTCGTCGTGTCGGTCTCGAACACAGTTACCGTTTTCACCCAGACTCTTCCGTTCGTCGAGGAACGCAAACTGCCGTTCGTTTCGTCGTAAAAATACTTGGCCAGATTTTCCGCTGAGGGATTCAGCTCCGTGAACGGTTGGATGTCATTAATCATCTGGTGATCAAGACGGTCGATGACGTGCTTCATCACATCGCGCAAGTCTTTGAAATCGAGCAGCAATCCTGCCCTGTCGAGTTCATTGCCGGCCAGCGTGACCCGAATCTTGTAATTGTGGCCGTGGGGATTCTCACATTTCCCGCGGTAATTGCGGAGGTAGTGCCCGGCGGCAAATGAGTCTTCGACAGTAACCTCGAACATGGAATCCCTTCAGCGGCCCGACGACGGGCACCTGGTCGCTGTGCACAATCCATTATTTTACTCTTGAAAAGACGAGTGCATCAGCCCCGGTAAGCACGTTGTTCGCCTTGCCGTCCGCGTTGAAAGACAAGAAGTCCAGGGGCAGCGAATGTCTCACGACGGGTCAGCCTCGTCGAAGCAAACTATTGCGCTCCAAAGAACTGTGCCACTCTGCTTAGCTCAGTTGTCCGCCGATAAGCCGGCAAGCTTTCGACAAATACTCGCCCGTACGCTTTTTTCAGGATGCGATTGTCGAGCAGCACCAGCAGGCCGCGATCGTGCAAAGAGCGAATGAGCCGTCCAAAGCCCTGCTTTAAACTGATGACTGCCGCGGGCACCTGATATTGAAAAAATGCATTGCCACCTTCAGCATCAATTGATTTCACTCGTGCCGCAACCACCGGATCTGTCGGAACAGCGAACGGCAGGCGGTCAATAATCACGCAACTCAGTTGCTCGCCTTGCACGTCCACTCCTTGCCAAAAAGACGCTGTTGCGAACAGAACGGCGTTCGGCGTGAGGCGGAATTCCTCGAGCAGCGCGGTTTTCGGCGCATCGCCTTGCAGGAGCATGGGGAATTCCAGCTCTCCGAGAAGGCGCTGGTAAATCTCGTTCATCTGCGCATAACTGGTGAAGAGAACGAAAGCCCGGCCGCGTGTGATCTCCAGGAGGCGGCGAATGCAATCGGCGGCTTTGGCGGCGAACTGCGGCGTGCGCGGATCAGGAAGGTCAGGAGGAACGTAAAACATCGCCTGATTTTCGTAATCGAAGTGCGAGGCCAGCACCAGTTCACGGGTTTGCTCAAGGCCCAGACGGCGGCGCATGTAATCGAAACCGCCGCCTACGGCGAGTGTGGCGGAGGTCAATACCGCACACTCCAGTCTGTCGAACAGGCAAGTCTTCAGGATCGGCGCTACGTCGATCGGCGTAGCCTGAAGAAACACATTCGATTTGTCTCGGCCACCGCGTCTTCGCTCGATCCAGAAGACGGTGTTCCGGTCATCGGATTCCATGAGGAACCCGAGCTGCACCTGCAACTCCCCAGCGCGACGAACAAAGTTGAAGATCTCCTCCGGTTTGGACGACAGATTTTCCAACTCTGAGCCAATGCGTCCGAGCGAATGCTGCAGCGCCAGAAACTCCTCGCCATTTTCTTCCAGGAATTCGCGGCGATTTTCAAACGCGAAGCGTCCGTCGCCTTGCGGCAACAGCGCGAAGAAAAACATGGCGCGCTCTCGCAAACTCTTCAATGCTCCCGAAACGGATGCCGAGAGCAGGTGATTGCGCTGCAGCGAAGCCTCAACATCGCGGCACAGCTCTTCCACGCGGGCGTTGCTGACCGCGATCCCAAAGTAGCTGCTGGCGACATCTTCCAGTTCGTGGGCTTCGTCAAAAATTACCGTGCCCGCGTCGGGCAGGATGCCTGCACCATGCGCGTCTTCGGCTTGCTGCTTGATCGCCAGGTCCGCAAAAAATAAATGATGATTGACGATGATGATGTCGCTCTCCATCGCCCGGCGGTGCATTTCGGTGATAAAACATCGATCCCACGAGCTGCATTTCTGGCCGAGACAGGTGTCGGCGCGAGCGTCGAGCTTGTGCCAGAGCGCGCTCGCTTCAGGCAGCGATGCCAGCTCCGCCCGGTCGCCCGTCTGCGTGTTCTTCTCCCATGCAGCAATCGCGCGGTAGTGCTCGATTTCATCCAGGCCGCTGAGGACCGGCGTATCAGTAAGATCGTAGAGTTTTTTTCGGCAAAGATAATTATTGCGGCCTTTCATGTAGCAGACGCTCAGCTTGCCTTCGCCGTCCGGAAACAGCGCATGCTCGAGAAAGGGAATGTCTTTATAGAAGAGCTGCTCCTGCAGATTCTTTGTTCCTGTGGAGATGATGACCCGTTTGCCCGAGCGAATCCCCGGCACCAAGTAAGCCAGCGTCTTGCCAGTGCCAGTGCCGGCTTCGACAATCAGATGCCGCTTTTCCCCGAGCGCCTGCTCTACGGCTTGTGCCATCTGAAGCTGGCCACGGCGGAATTCGTAGGCAGGGTGGTTGCGTGAGAGCACGCCTCCCGGAGAGAAAAACTGGTAGAGGGAAACATCTTTTTTCTGCGCGGAAGCGGAGGGCTGCGAAGTGGATGCCACGGAGTCTCTATAATATTCCACTGCACGCGTGGGGACAGCCGCCCTCGGCTGTCCAGCCGGGTTCGAACTGCTTGGATCACGCCGGACAGCCGAGGACGGCTGTCCCTACGCGGTGTTGCTCGCCCATGACAGCTTCGCTTCCCCTCGTCGCCATCGTCGGTCGTCCGAACGTTGGCAAATCCACGCTGTTCAACCGCATCGTCGGTTCGCGGCGCGCTATCGTTGGCTATGAGCCCGGCATCACTCGTGACCGGCTTTATGGCGAAGGCGAGTGGAGAGGCCGGCGGCTACGTCTGGTTGATACCGGCGGGATCATCCCTGATGAAAAGGATTTCATTCCGGCGGAGATTTTTCGTCAGGCGAGAGTTGCGCTGGAGGAAGCAGCGGCAATTGTCATGGTTGTGGATGGACGGACGGAACTCGCAGCGTCTGATCTGGAACTGGCGCGGCTGTTGCGCAGAACCGGCAAGCCACTGTTTCTGGCGATTAATAAGATTGATACGGAAAAGCAGCAGGCGCTTGCCAACGAATTTCACCGCCTGGGAATTCGTGAGCTGTTTCCAATCTCCGCAGAACATGGGCGTGGAGTCGATGAGTTGCTTGACGCTGTGCTCGAAGCGCTGCCTTCGGAAGACCGGATAACCACAGAGGGCACGGAGGACACGGGAGAAGAAAGCGCTTCAGAGATCAAAGTTGCCATCATCGGGCATCCGAATGTTGGCAAGTCCACATTGTTGAACCGGCTGACTGGCTCAGAGCGGGCGATTGTCTCGCCCGTTCCGGGCACAACGCGAGATGCGGTGGATGAAGTCGTCGAGCGCGATGGGCAGCGCTTTCGTTTCATCGATACTGCTGGCATTCGCCGCAAAGGCAAAACTCACCTGATGGCCGAAAAGCTTTCAGTGGTGATGGCACGTAAGCATCTGGAGGCCGCCGATATCGCTCTGCTGGTGATCGATGCGACAGAAGGTGTCAGCCAGCTTGACGCGGCAATCGCAGGCTACGCGCATGAGAGCGGTCGTTCAGTGATTATCGTTGTGAACAAGTGGGATCTTGTGATCAGCGGCCAGAAGCAGCCTGTTAGCCAGGCAAAGACAGCGCGAATTCAGGAAAGCAAGCGTCCCGCGGACCGCGCGGCGTACGAGCAACGCTTGCGCTACGGGCTCAAATTCCTGAGCTACGCACCGGTGCTGTTTATCTCTGCCACAAACGGAAAAGGGGCGGAGAAAATCCTTCCGATGCTCGAGAAAGTTGCCAGCGAACGCCGCAAACGAATCCCGACTGCAGAAATGAATCGCTTTCTAAAGCAGGTTGATTTCGACCGCGCTTCAGTACCCGCGTCGAAGCGAGTGAAAATCTATTACATGACCCAGGCGGCAGTTGCTCCGCCCACGTTCATTCTGTTTACCGATCGCAAGGTGAGGCTGCACTTTTCCTACCAGCGCTTTTTAGAAAATCAGATTCGCCGCGCATTCGGGTTCCTGGGGACACCGATCTGGATTAAAAATCGTGCGCGTGATTGAGATTGCCGTCACTGGTAAGCCTCCTCGCAGGCTGATGACGGAGGGATTCCCGGGGAAAAAGAAGGAAAGCTGGGACATGTTCGAGACCTCTACCAGAAGAGGTTCACCGAGCGCGAATCCGAGTGGAACCGACGACAGTCAGACGCCCGGCAAGCTCCATTTCCAGAAGAGCGGAGAGCCGTGCACGAACAAAGGATGAGACTGCTCGCCGTCCCGCCGTATCAGGTCGGAACAGCACCACGCCCGCATGTTCGTGAACCGGGTGCTGCAGCAGGCTGGCAATACCTTTGTCGAGAGTCAGCAGGACGCGACCCGCGGTTCGAGCAGCCTGCAGCACCGTTCGGTCTTTTGCCCCCGAGAGTCCCTCCTCAACGATGCTATCGGGGTCGTGCCCAAGCCGCCGGAGATCATCCGCGAGTTCCCGAGGCAGATTCTCATCGAGCTTAAATCTCATTTTCCCCGAATCGGGAGTAGACGTTCTTCGTGCGCTAATTCTGCTGCATAGGCCAGTGCAGCCTCGATGTGCTCCGGCTTAAGGGAAGGATAGCTGTTCAGAATCTCTTCTTTAGAGGATCCTTCGGCGAGGCTATCCAGAATCACGGTTACGGGAATTCGCGTTCCTGCGGCGCAGATTTCCCCGCCGCTGATATCCGGATTGCTTTCCAGGAATTCTTGCCAGGCGACCATGATTTTTATTGTATCGGCCTGCGCTTCGCCAACAAAATGGAATCTGAGCGTAAATGGAAGGCCGGGGCGTCTCGCCTGGCCTCCATCGCGGACTCTAGAGGATAACCCGATTGCGGAACCCAGCACCTACTCTCCCCCGGACTCGGGTTGTTCCGTGAGCAGTCCAATCCGCTCCACTCCCGCGTGGTGCGCGACATCAATTACGTCTGCCACATATTGAAAGTCAACATCAGCATCTCCCCGTACAAAGGCAACTTTCTCTGCCCGTTTCAAATAGATTTCCGCCAGCCGCGTCTCCAGGTCTTCCCATCGCACATTCTCTTGGTTGATCTTTAGCATCGGCGGCTCACCATTCGTGGTCCACACGATCTGGATCACGATAGTGCGCGATTGCTGGCTCTCTGCTGTCTGTTTCTGATCGGGCTGCGGAATCTGCGCCTTCTCGACGTATTCCTTGTCCATCGCGACCACTACCATGAACACAATGATGAGAACTAGAAGAACATCGATCAGTGGAGTTACGTTGATTTCGGGACGAGACGGACCACCGCCTGCCATCGAGAATGCCATAAACCTTGCTCCTCTCGGGCACGCGTGTCTGAGAGGATTGGACACCCGCGCGATGCAATGGGTTCCCAGTTGATTTCTTGCACCGGGTTATTACTTGCGCGCATTCATGAAATCACTGCCGCCGATTACTCATGCACGTTCGCCCACTCGCGATTTTCCTACTGCGTCTAACCCCACCCTGAACCGCTCATTTCATGGGAGAACGTTTACAAACATTGGAGTTTTCTGGCAGCGCGAAAATGGGGCTTTGATCTTACGAAAGTGGTTAGGTCGAAACTTCTTGCTCGTCGTCCTTTGCTAAACTCTTTTGCTGTGCCTGCCTACGTTCGACTGGTGATACGACACGTCGTACTCTGGCTATTACCTGCCTCCGCCTTGCTGTTTGCTCAAGCTGGAAATCAGTCAGCCCTGCGCCTGGATACGGGTGAGCACATCTACAAGTCAGCTTGCGTAGCCTGCCACGGTCCTGATGGCAGAGGAACGCCGAAAACGATAGCCGGATTTGAGCCACCGGACTCGTTCCCGGACTTCACACGGTGCGATCAGACGACGCCGGAGCCCAACACCGCATGGGAGGACGTGATCATGCACGGCGGACCTTCCCGCGGATTCTCACAAATCATGCCCGCATTCGGGGATGCTCTGAATCTTGAGCAGATCAGTAAGGTGATCGAGTACATGCGAGGTTTCTGTCGCAATAAGCATTGGGCGCGTGGGGAGTTGAATCTGCCTAGGGCCCTCGTGACCGAGAAAGCATATCCGGAGGATGAAGTTGTAATTTCGAACGCAGTCAACGTGCGGGGAGCGCCGGGCGTCTCCAATGACGTGATTCACGAGCAGCGCTTCGGCGTGAAAAACCAGATTGAGGTTGACGTTCCTATCAATTTTCTAAATCAGAACCACGTCTGGCATGGCGGCGTCGGCGACACGACGCTCGGCGTCAAGCGAGATATGTTCTCCAGCTTGCGCTCCGGATCCATTTTGAGCTTGCAGGGGTCGGTCATTGTGCCGACCGGCAACAGAGCCCATGGCTTGGGGACTGGCACCACCACATTCGAGACGTTTGCGGCTTTCGACCAGCTTTTTCCGACGAATACTTTTGTGCAATTTCAGATGGGCGCAGATTTACCACGCCGCACGGATATATCTCCTCAATCGCTGTTCTGGCGGACCGCCTTAGGACAAAGTTTCGCAGCGGATCATGGGCTGGGCCGATTATGGTCGCCGATGGTCGAGTTTTTAGCCGACCGAGAGCTCACCACGGGAGCGAAGACAAATTGGGACGTGCTGCCGCAAATGCAAGTGACGATCAGCCGGCGGCAGCATATCAAGGCTGACTTGGGCATTCGCACGCCGGTGAGCAATACGGCTGGACGACCGGTCCAGGTGATGTTTTACATTCTGTGGGATTGGCAAGACGGCAAGTTGACTGAAGGTTGGTGATGCCAAAGCGCGTACGGTGTTTATTGCTTCTAGCGGGCCTCATAATTACGGCGCCCGCGCTGATGAGAGCGCAACACCCCGGGCTAGATCGGAAATTTCAAACCTCGGACCGTTGTCTGGCATGCCATAACGGCCTCAAGACGTCTTCAGGAGAAGATATCTCCATTGGATTCGACTGGCGTTCCGGTATGATGGCGAATTCTTCGCGCGACCCGTATTGGCAAGGCAGCGTACGGCGAGAATCGATCGACCATCCGGAATCGCGCGCCGACATTGAAGATGTCTGCTCCACTTGCCACATGCCCATGTCTCACTACGAGGCAAAATGGCAAGGACGCAAGGCTGAGGTGTTTTCCTTCTTGCCTTTTGAGGCGGACCCCAAGAAATCCGCTTCGGCTGAAGATGGCGTGTCCTGCTCGGTGTGTCACCAGATCAGCCGGGAAAAATTAGGGACTCGAGAGAGTTTCAATGGCGGATTTGTGATCGAAGCCCCGACTTCTCCCCGAACCCATCCGGAATACGGTCCTTTTGCGATTCAAGCGGGACAGCAGCGCATCATGCAAACCTCTACTGGCGGGTTCCATCCCACTGAAGCCGCAGAGCACATCCGGGACTCTGCGCTCTGCGGAACGTGCCACACGCTGATTACGGAAACTCTGGGAAGCGGCGGGAAGGTTGTCGGCTCATTTCCGGAACAGATGCCATATCTGGAATGGTTGCACAGTGACTATCCCAACAAGAGTACTTGCCAGTCGTGCCACATGCCCGAAGTACACGAGGCGGTGCCCGTTACCGCAGTTCTTGGCGTGCCGCGCACGGGAGTGCATCGCCACGTTTTTGTCGCGGCGAATTTTTTTGTGCAGGGAATGCTGAATCGTTATCGCCAGGATCTGGATGTTGCGGCACTGCCTGAGGAGTTGACGGCTGCGTCGGAGAGAACGGTTGCCTTTCTGCAATCCGAATCTGCTCGGGTCAGTATTCGCAGCATCGGCATAAGCTCCGGCAGTCTCCAGGCGGAAGTGTTTGTGCAAAACCTGAGTGGTCATAAACTCCCGACCGCATACCCCTCGCGCCGAGCCTGGCTCCATGTGGTCGTCAAAGATCACGACGGAGGCACGGTGTTTGAATCGGGCGCTCTGAATCCGGATGGGTCCATTCAGGGAAATGACAATGATGCCGACCCGACGCGCTTTGAACCCCATTATCGCAAGATTACCAGGAGCGATCAGGTAGAAATCTACGAGCCGATACTGAAAGACTCAGCGGGGCGGGTGACAACGGGCCTGCTCTCGGCAGCTGGATACCTCAAAGATAACAGGCTATTACCCTCTGGGTTTCGGAAAGATACTGCCGAAAAGGATATTGCAGTTGTCGGGGAAGCCGCGGACGATCCCGACTTTACCGACGCGGGAAGCCTGGTAAGGTACTCAGTGGCTCTCGCCGATGCGCAGGGTCCGTTCCGTGTCGAAGCCGAGCTGTGGTATCAGCCCGTAGGATTTCGTTGGGCACACAATCTTAGTCCCTATGACGCGCCAGAACCTCGCCGCTTCGTTAGCTATTACGATTCGATGGCGTCGAGCACGGCCGTTGTGCTGGCTCGGGCAGAGGCCACACGCTGAAGGTTGGGCGGTTCCACCTATCATCTGATCGTCAACGCAATCGCGGGCGCGACGGGTTGTGGAAAAGACGCTCCGTGGAAAAGTCCCAAAAGCAGACCTTTCCCCCTCGCTTGGGAATCCCGCCTACCCCGTGGGATTCCCACTTTCCCATCACCCCGGCGGCTGAGGGGAGATTAACTGAAACCGGAATTTCACGTGCCACCAAAAGCGGATGTTTTAACTTGCTACAAACATGGACTGTCCGGGATACCCGACTTCGCGGTGCAAACAGAATGCCCGAGTTCCGCGAGACGCCCCTTTTCATCCCCTGGCGGGTGGGCGGACGCCCATAACCATTTTGTTACAGGCTCTAAATCTCCATCACTTCTTTTTCTTTGGCCTTGCTCATGTCTTCCATCTTCTTGATTTCGTCGTCCGTCAGGCGCTGAATTTCATCCATGGCGCGTTTTTCGTCATCTTCCGTAATCTTCTTATCTTTTAGAGCCTTCTTGATGGCGTCATTGCCATCGCGTCGAATGTTGCGGATGGCGGTTCGGTGCTCCTCAAGAACTTTGTGAAGATGTTTGACCATGTCGCGGCGGCGCTCTTCGGTGAGAGGTGGGACGGGAACGCGGATAATCTTGCCATCGTTCATCGGGTTGAGGCCTAGGTCGGCCGAACGGATCGCCTTTTCGATCACTTGGAGCTGGGAAGTGTCCCAGGCCTGCACCGTGATCAGTTGAGCCTCGGCGTGCACGGTGGCAATCTGGTTCAAGGGTGTTTGCGTGCCGTAATAATCAACGTTGACGCCGTCCAGCATATGCACGTTGGCACGGCCCGTGCGCGTGGTGGCCATTTCTTTGCGAAAGTCCTCCACCGCTTTCTCCATGCGCGCTCTAAGCTGAGAATAGGTGTCTTTTAGACCGGGGATTGCAGCCATTGTGGCTTGGGCCATAGGAAAGCTCCGTAGATTTGAAACGTTGCATTATAAACCTAACTCCTGAGCCACGGATTTTCACGGATTGGCACACATCAAACCTCTTGAAAGGGAATCCTTGTTAATCCGCGTAGATTCGTGGCCAAGAAGTTAGGCACTTACGAGCGATCCGATTTTTTCGCCGGTAACGACTTTGCGAATGTTGCCGCGGTTATTCAGGTTGAAGATGATAATGGGAAGATTATTGTCTTTGCAGAGCGAAATGGCGGTAGAGTCCATTACTTTTAGTCCCTGCTTGAGAACTTCCATGTAGGTGATCTCGGTGAATTTTTTAGCGTCTTTGACTACGAGCGGATCGGCGTCGTAGATGCCATCGACTTTCGTGGCCTTGAGGATGGCGTCAGCCTTGATTTCCATGGCGCGGAGAGACGCCGCGGTATCCGTGGAGAAATACGGGTTGCCGGTGCCGCCGGCGAAGATCACGACACGTTGTTTCTCAAGATGGCGGATGGCGCGACGGCGGATGAAAGGCTCAGCGACCTGGTTCATCTCAATCGCGGACTGCACGCGGGTGTGGATGCTCTGCTTTTCGAGTGCATCCTGGAGGGCGAGGGCGTTGATGACTGTGGCCAGCATGCCCATATGATCGGCGGAAACGCGATCCATATCGCGGGCCTGTTCAGCGACGCCGCGAAAGAAATTGCCGCCTCCGACCACGATTGCGATCTGGACGCCAAGAGAGTGAACATCAGCCAATTCGGCCGCGATTTCGTGGATGCGAAGCGGGTCGACGCCGAAGCCTTGCGTGGCGGCCAAAGCTTCGCCAGAGAGCTTGAGGAGGACACGTTTAAAGATTGGGGTTGTCATGGGACTAAAATCGAACGCATACAAATTTCAGTTAACATCTACGGCAAATGCAGATTCTAAAATAAAAGGGCGCCAGAGGCGCCCCGCTATTCTTTCGTTTCTGTTGGCTTCGTTGTCGCGATGGTCGCTCCGGCTTCGCCTACTTTGAAGCGGGAGAAGCGGCGGACGGCAATGTTTTCGCCGAGCTTGCCGATCTTTGTGGCGATTAGCTGCGCGATCGAGACGGTCTGGTCTTTGATGAAGGGCTGCTCGTAGAGGCAGACCTCCTCGTAGAACTTGCTCATCTTGCCTTCGACAATCTTTTCCACGACCTGCGGCGGCTTACCGGTTGCCGCAGCCTGCGAGCGGTAAATATCCTTTTCGCGCTCGTAGGCGTCGGGCGTGACGTCTTCCTTGCGCACGAATTTCGGATCGCTGGCCGCGATGTGCATAGCGATATCGTGGATCAGCTCCTTGAAATCTTCTGTCCGGGCCACGAAGTCGCTTTCGCAATTGACCTCAACCAGGACGCCGATTTTTCCACCTGCGTGGATATAGCTTTCGACGGCGCCTTCGCTGGTAGCGCGGGAAGCCTTCTTGGCTGCAACAGAAACGCCACGCTTGCGCAACAGGACGACGGCCTGCTCGAGGTCGCCCTTGGCCTCGGTGAGCGCCTGTTTGCAGTCCATCATGGGCGCTCCGGTTTTCTCTCGGAGTTCTTTCACTTGGTTTGCGGAAATATTCACAATAGTTGTGCTCATAAATTCTTTTCCAAGTTTCTGGACATGCGAGGTCGCGTTGTTCCAGAAACTCGATCCTTCACAAAACTTGACCCGCGCCGGACGACCCGCGCGGGTCTGATTTTCATTCGTCCGGATTGTCGGAATACCGCAACCCTCAGGGGCTAAAGCGCGAATCTAATAGTCCCTGTAGGCATGGCTGAAGCCATGCCCTCCCAAGCCATGCCCCAAGTTCAGCCAGCGACCGAGGACCGACGGCTGGATCGACGACTAAAATGTTTGCGTTTCAACCGGAGAAGCCTCCTCTGCGGCTTCTTCCTTCGCGGTGACTGGTTGCTTGCGCGTGCCCTTGCCTAGGACTTCTTCCATGCTGATGTCTTCCTGCTCGGCTTCGGCGACGGTAACATCCGCTGCGCCCTCGACGGGAGCTTCGGTCGCGGCCTGCTCAGCCTGCTGGATACCGGCGGCCAGGTCGGCAGCTTGCTTGTCGCTCATCAACTGCGCACCCTCGACGACGGAATCCGCAATCTTCGACGCGAAAAGGCGGATGGCGCGCAGCGCATCGTCATTGCCAGGAATTACGTAATCCACTTCGCTGGGATCGCAGTTCGTATCTACTACGGCAACCACCGGAATGCCTAGCTTGCGGGCTTCACGAACGGCGATCTGCTCTTTGTTAGAGTCG
>Ga0137403_10004200_pt1 | contig 17037 bp, 12 predicted proteins | sample CZOMad2_1_16fung_FD_122057 | JGI IMG/M metagenome (GOLD analysis project Ga0137403, IMG submission 122057) | Vadose zone soil fungal communities from Angelo Coast Range Reserve, California, USA - CZOMad2_1_16fungal (Hybrid Assembly) | ecosystem: Environmental > Terrestrial > Soil > Vadose zone...
CGTTCTGAATTTCCGATTCTCGAAAGAGCGGTCTATCTGATCTCGCACAGTCTCGGCGCGATGCCGCGGGCTACTTTCGATCGATTGCATGAATACGCAGACATTTGGGTGACGCGCGGCGTGCGCGCGTGGGCCGAAGGCTGGTGGGACATGCCGGTGACTGCAGGCAACGAAATCGCGCGCATCATCGGCGCCGACAGAAACACCGTCGTCATGCATCAGAACGTCTCGATCTGTCAGTCACTGATTCTTTCTTGCCTCTTGCCGTTAACGCACAATCCGAAGCGCAACAAGATCGTTTGCGAAGAGCTGAATTTTCCTTCGATGATGTACGTCTACAACGCGCACGCGCGCGCACACAACCTGCGCGTCGAAACAGTAAAGTCGGATGACGGCATCACGATTTCATTGGAGCGGATGCTCGCGGCGATTGACGAAGAGACACTGCTCGTTCCGATTTCGCACGTGCTTTTCAAGAGTGCGTTCCTGCAAGACGCGAAAGCAATCACTGAACGCGCGCACGAAGTCGGCGCCACCGTCGTGCTCGACACATATCAATCAGCCGGCACAGTGCCGTTCAGCGTCAAAGAATTGAACGTCGATTTCGCGACGGGCGGTTCGGTCAAATGGCTCTGCGGCGGGCCAGGCGCTGGTTATCTTTACGTGCGGCCTGATTTGATCGAGACGCTCCAACCGAAGACCACCGGCTGGATGGCCCACGAACATCCGTTCGCCTTCGAAACTGAGATGCATTACGCGCCGAACATAACGCGATTTTTGCATGGCTCGCCTGCGATTCCTGCTTTGTATGCTGCTGAGTCAGGCTACAAAATCATCAACGAGATCGGCGTCGCTGCGATTCGCGAGAAGAGCCTTCGACAGACTCAATACCTGATCAAATTAGCCGAGGAAGCAGGCTTTCAGGTCACCAGCCCGAAAGATCCCGCGCGGCGTGGCGGCACGATTACAGTCTGGGACGACAATGCCGCGGCAATCACGAAAGAATTGATTCGCCGTGAGTTCATTGTTGATTATCGACCGGGCGCGGGTGTGCGAATTTCGCCGCACTTCTACACCAAAGATGAAGAGTTGGAATTGATCGTCGCTGAGATGAAAACGATTCGCGACACGCACGCGTTTGCAGCGGCCGAAAAAGTCGGCGCTGCTTTCTAAAGCTTGGAGTTCCGCTTTTAAGCGGCCGCCTAAAGGCGGAACTCCAAACAACGGAACTCCAAACAGCGGAACTCGGAAGAAGGACATCATGAAGTTATTTCTCGATTCTCAGAATTTCCTACAGACCGTTGTGGCGGAAGCAAAAGAGAATAGTGAGGCCGCTCGAACCTTAACTTCCGATCTCTCCGAGGCTCAACTCAACTGGAAACCGTCTCCAGAACAATGGAGCATTGCGCAATGCCTCGAGCATCTCGCAATTACTTCGGGCAAGTTTGACAATTACTTTTCGTTGGCGCTTGAACGCGCGCGAAAAAAGCGGCCTGTCACAAACGCACCCGCTTACAAACCGAGCATGGTCGGCGGCTGGCTCGCCAGGCAGGTCAATCCCGACGGAGGCAGAAACCTTCCCGCGCCGAAAGTATTCCGGCCTTCCGAGGTTTCGAACATTCACACACCGCTCGAGCTGTTTATTGATCAGCAAGTGAAGTTCATCGATTTTGTCTGCCAATGTGATCGTGTCGATTACAATAAAACACGTTTGCGTTCACCGGTAACGCCGCTGATGCGTTACAGTCTCGCGGACGCATTTGTGATCACGGTCCTTCACGCGAAGCGACATCTGGGCCAGGCGCGGCGCGTGCGAGAGATGCCACAGTTTCCTCGAAGCTAACCACTTTCTTATGGCAAAAGACTACGGCCAGGACGCGCCGCTCTCATACAACAAATACCTGCGCGTGCAGGAACTGATCGAGTTACAAACCTGCCTCTCATCGCCGGCGCAGCACGACGAACTGCTCTTCATTACCGTCCACCAGGCTTACGAGCTTTGGTTCAAGCAAATCCTGCATGAGATCGACGCGGCCATTGCATTGATGAAAGAAGATCGGGTAGTCGAAGCCGTGCAGGCGATGCGACGAGTCGTGGAAATCGAAAAGCTGCTGATTGCGCAGATTCATATTCTCGAGACGATGACGCCAGTTCGTTTTCTCGGGTTCCGGGACGAATTGAATCCCGCCAGCGGTTTTCAATCGATGCAATTTCGCGAGATCGAATTTTCCTCAGGTCTGAGAGACGCAAAAATTCTGCGCGAGTTCGGAGCGGACGAGTTTGCGCACGCGCGTCTGGCCGCGCGCATGAATGCGCCGTCACTGTCCGAAAGCTTCTTTGCGATGTTGCGCCGCCGCGGGTTTGATACGCCGGCCAGCGATGCGCCGCGCGACGCGAAAGAGCGCCGCACGAATTATGGCAAACGCCAGCGCGCCCTGGTCGAGGTGATGACGCATCACGAAGAGTTTTATAAGGAGTACCAGCTTTCAGAAGCGCTGCTGGAACATGACGAATACTTTTCGCTGTGGCGTTCGCATCACATCAAGATGGTCGAGCGCATGGTTGGCGCCAAACGTGGCACCGGCGGATCGGAAGGCATCGGCTATTTGAAAACGACGCTCGACAAGAAATTCTTTCCGGAACTTTGGGAAGCGCGGACGTACCTTAGCAGTAAGCATGATGCCGCGCAGTGTCCGTTTGCTTCCACTAAGGCTTGATCGCCAACTTCTCCAACGGCAGCATCGCCGCCATCCCCTTATGTTGAAAACATCGCTCGCCGGCGGCATGCACGCGCCGATGACAAGGCGTGCCTTTCTTCGTGCGCGCGCCACAGATGTAAACGACATCGTCGGCACTTGAACCCGTCAAACTCTCCGCTCGTCCTGACTTGTTTGCGTCCTTTGACGCTCGCGGCGCTTGCTCAAATCCAACCGGCGCATCTGAAAGCGGAGAATTGGCAGCGCGCTGAATGATCAGTGGCGGAGGTGACGGACGCAGGTACTTTCCAACGACGAAGGCGGCGGCCGCGATTAGCACGATCGCGATTAATGATCGAAACGAAGCAAGCGTGCCGAGTCTCGCTGCGCAGTGATCACACAGCCGGCCACCGAGCCGCGCGCGCCAGCCCTTTCGCGCGAGTCGTTCGCCACATTCCACACAGAAATTTGCCGCGCGCATAGCGTGAGGTTTTCCCCGCGAGTGGCGAATTATATTCGGTAGCACAAGCATACAAACGCACTACAGCCAGATTCGCTGAGCGCAAATTGTTTAGGTTACTTTGCAAGTCGTTGACGGAGCTTGTGAGTTGCAAACGCCGACCGATGACAGGCATACTCACCCCACCCCAGCAATCCTGAAATTGGTAGATCAAATGGTCCGATTTTCTGTCCCTGCGTCAATCTCAACTATTGCCCGTCGCCTTTCGGCAACGTTCATTTTTGTGTTCGCGCTAACTGCGTTCGCCGGCGGTGTGTGGGCGCAGGACGATGTCGTAGTTTCTGACACGGCCCTGGTCCAACTAAGTGTCGGGGTGGTCGACAAGCAGGGTAACTCGATCACGAATTTGTCGGCGAATGACTTTGCGGTTTTCGAAGATGGAGTGCGCCGGCCGATTCTGCACTTCGAACCAGCTGATGCGCCGTTCAGTTTGGTGATGCTGCTGGATACATCCGGCTCGACCATCACCTTTCGCCAGCAAATCAGTCAGGCAGCGCTTCGGTTTCTCGACGCGCTGGGCCCGGATGATCGAGTCGCTGTCATAGATTTCAATGGCAAGGGCACCAAACTTCAGCTTCCTTTTTCGACCGATCGTCGCCGGATCGCTTATACGATCGGCATCACGCTGCAAGCCGGTAAAGGAGAGACGCCGCTCTATGAGGCGCTGAAACTCTCGCTCAAGGAATTGGCCCACGAAGAGCCACGGCGGCGCAAAGCGATTGTGGTGTTGACCGACGGACTCGATACCGACGCACGCAATGGTGATCGTGCGATCGTCGTCAAAGCTTCCGGCACAGATGTCAGTTCTGCAATTAAACCCGAGACGAATTCGCAGCTTGTTTCAGTATTAAGTAACGCAGATCGACAGGGTGTAACGATCTTTCCCTTGGCGCTGCCGTCGGGCGATCCGAAGCGTCTGCCGCTTCCCGATCCGGGGATTACCGCGATGTACGCGGCGGCGCGGGCGCGCCTGGACTTGCTTGCCAATCGCACTGGCGGGCGGCTGCACGAGATTCACCGGCTCGACGATCTCTCAAAATTGTACGCGCTGGTCGCTGCCGATTTGAAAACGATCTACACGGTGGTTTATCAACGGCCGAACCCTTCGTTGCACGACGGCAAGTGGCGCGAGATTCGCGTCGAAGTTGCGCACCGCGACCTCGTCGCCAGCACGAAGCCGGGATATTTTGCGAAGTGAGGATCCCGGTATCTAGTTTGTGCTACGTGAGTGTCATGGAGTCAGTACCGGCAGCGGTAGCGACCGGGTAACGATCCTGCTAACAATCGAATGCGACCCGGTCGCTATCGCTCCCGGTACTGACCTCACCTCACGTAGCTGCGACTTTTCCTCAACTTGAAACTTAGAACCCTAAACTTTAAACTGCCGTACAATTCACCAACACGCACCCGTAGCTCAGCTGGATAGAGTACCTGACTACGAATCAGGGGGTCGCACGTTCGAGTCGTGCCGGGTGCACCATTTTCTTGATAACTTACAGTTACTAATGAATGCCGATCTCCACCATGGTGTGACTATGCTTTGATGAGCCGCTTCGGCGAGTCTTTCTAAAAACCGACTTTTTGTGCAAAGCACCGTCAGACCATTGACCCGGCCTTAGCGGCGACAGACGATCAATATTCTGTCGCCCGCTAAAGCGGGCTTGATTCTTTATTTGCCAGCAACCCAGGGTTCCGCTCGCTTTGCTCGCTACACCCTGGGCTAAATTCTGCCGCCCGCTATGCGGGCTCGTTGAGCGCTTGACTCCCGGCATGCGTTAGGCAAAGGTTAGATTTTGAATCAATCCGCTCTTATGAAGTTCGAAGCTACGAATTCTGCGACCCGTGAACTAAAACCCGAACAAAAGATCGCGGCGCATACGCTCGACCGGCATTTGTCCGTCACCGCCGGTCCGGGCGCGGGCAAGACGTTCGTGCTGGTTGAGCGTTTCCTCGAGATTCTGCGCAGCAAGAAAGTCTCGGTGGAAAACATCGTGGCGATCACGTTCACGAATCGCGCCGCGAACGAAATGCGCCAGCGCGTGCGCGACCGGATTGATGGACTGCTGCGCGAATTACCTGACAAAGAACGGCAGACGTGGTTGCGGCACAAGCGCACGCTGGAAGGCGCGGTGATCACCACCATCCATGGCTTGTGTTCGCGTCTGCTGCACGAGTTTCCGGTCGAAGCCAATATCGATCCGCAGTTTGTACTGCTCGATGAGCATCAGGCTGCGATGATGCTGGAAGCTGTGGTCGAAGAATCTCTCGCTGAGGCAATTCACAGAGACGAAGAAATAATTCTGCAGTTCACGCAAGGGACCGGCCGCGCTGCGTTTGTGAACGCACTGGTTGAGCTTCACCGAAGATATCGAGGTGAAGGATTATCGCTCGATCAGATCGAGAAGCTGACATTGGCGAATCACGCGTCAGAGATCGATTACTTTAAAGCGCTGAAAGAACTTGACGGCTATGTGGCGCAGTTGCTTTCAGCTAATCGATTAACGCCGGCCGCTGAAGTGAAGCGCGCTAAGGCCGCGCAGGAATGGCCCGGATTGCGATCGATCCTGGCCCATTCCCCCACTGAACAAACGATTGGCGCGTACACCCAGGCCATCGAAGATTTTTGGGACGCGCGTCCACAGAAAGGACGGCATCCTTCGATCGAGCGAATTGACGAACTGCTTTGGGGCGCCGATTCAAAGCCCGATAATCGTTTGGCGGGCAAGCTGCCGGCTATCGGCTTCGATTTGCTGGCGAAAGATTACTCGCTCGCGATCTTGAAATTGTTGCGCGAGATCGATCGACGGCTTGATGATGAAAAGCAGCGGCTGTCGGTGCTCGATTTTGATGATTTGCAATTGCGCACTTTGCGCCTGCTCGATCATCCGTCAGTGCTGGCGCGCGTTTCTGAGCGCTATCGATATTTTCTGGTCGACGAATTTCAGGACACGAACGGTTTGCAGCGCGACCTGTTGACGAAGATCGCGATGCTGCGCGGCACGAATCTTTTCATCGTCGGCGATCGCAAGCAATCGATCTATGGTTTTCGCGGCGCCGACGTCGATGTTTTCGGCGAGATGACGGCGACGATCAAGAATGCCGGCGGCGCAGAGCAACCTCTGCAACTCAATTTCCGCAGCCAAAAACCGCTAATTGATTCCCTGAATTTTCTGTTCGCAAAGATTTTTCAATCCGGTCCGGACGTGCCCGCCGACGCGTTGAGCGAGTTAGGTTACGTCGAACATGAACCCAGCGTCGCCGTCCGCGATCTCGAACACGATCCCCCTCACGTTGAATTTCTGCTCAGCGCGATACCCGAAGACGAAGACGCAAACACTTATGGAAAATCTCGTTCGAGCAGCTTTGCCGCCCACGAGCGCGACGCTGAGCAGGTTGCCGCGCGGATAAGAGATCTGGTCAATAGCGCGAACGATCGTGCTCCAGCTTACAAACACATCGCGATTCTCCTGCGCGCGTTCACTGGCGTGTGGACTTACGAAAGCGCTTTGCGGCGCGCCGGTATTCCTTACCTGACCGTCCAGGGAAAAGGGTTCTATCAACGTGAAGAGATAACGGACCTGATTCAACTGCTTCGCTTCCTGGACAACACCACGGATGAACTGGCGCTCGCAGCGATTTTAAGATCGCCGCTGGGTGGAATCTCTGACAACACTCTGCTGGCGCTGCGTTGCGCGCCGTGGGTTACGGAAGAGGGCGAAGCCACGCGTCTGCATCGACGAAACTTGTTGCGCGCGTTGCGCCGCCATCGCGAAATCAAATTCATCGATGCGGACGAGCATGTCGGCCTGGATCGGATCGCGCTGTGGATCGAGGCAATGATTGCGCGGCGGAATCGATACAGCATCGCCGATCTGCTGCGTTACGCGGTTTCTTCCTCCGAGTTTCTGACCGTAGTGGCCGCGAATTTTGATGGCGCGCAACGCGTCGCCAATATCGAAAAACTCTTCCGTCTGGCCGAACAATTTGAAAAATCCGGCCATTTGATTCGCGACTTTGTGCATTACGTCGAAGAGTTCGAAGCGATCGGCGGACGTGAAGGCGAAGGTCAGATGGACGAGTCGGCAAACGTGGTGCGCTTGATGACGATTCATCAGGCGAAGGGCCTGGAATTTCCGATCGTGATCATTCCGGATCTTCATCGCGAACCTAATCGTCGCGAAGCGGCTTTCATTCTCGATCGGCACAAGGGAGTGAGCGTCCGCGTGCCTGATGGCCGCGGCCGTTCGGTGCGCGGCGCTCTCTTTAACGATTTAAGTCAGCGCAATCGCTGGCGCGAAGACTTTGAAAGTATGCGCTTGTTGTACGTCGCCGCCACCCGCGCCGAAGATCGTTTGATTTTTTCCGGCGCAGTCGATCGCAAAAGTCTGGAGAACCTGGGCAAGAGCGAACGACTGTGGGTCGCCTGGCTTTGGCGAGCACTAAGTTTGGAGCCACACGCGCAAAGCGGCATGGTGAAGATCAGCGACGACGCCCAGATTCAAATCACAATTAATCGTGATGCGCAGGCGGATCAAACTGCAATCGCTTCAGCCAAGACCATAGCCCAGGAAAAAACATTCGATGCGTCACGCCCTTTTGCCGAAAGCTTTCCGTTGCTTCGCCCGATCGATGCGCAACGTGGTCAGGTGCTGCGGCGTTTCACGGTAACGCAGCTAATCAATTTTCAACGTTGCGCGCGCCAATACTATTTCGATCGCATGTTGCGCACGCCCGGCGCGGAAGAGCGTTCCGTCTGGAATGACGCTGAGGCGCCGGAGCCTCCGGCAAACCTGACCGCCACGCTTAAAGGGGCGGTGATCCATCGCTTCTGCGAAACGTTTCGCGAAGGAGAAGACGTCGAGGCGCGGTTAAGCACAAGCTTTGAGGAAGTGCTTTCGCAGCGACAGGCTGAGTTAGTTGGACGCGCGTTTGATATCGAACCAAAAGAAGCGGTGCGCGCGCTGCTGCCGCTGGCGGAGAATTATTTGAAGAGCGATGTGTTTAGGCGCGTGATTGCTGCGCAAGCCGTTGCGGATTCCAGATTCCAGACTCCAGATTCCAAATTCCGAATTCCAAATCCGCAATCGTCCGGGGCGGGTCTTTGGAGTGAGTTGCGCTTTCGTCTGCGGCGACCTCTGGGAATTCTGACCGGCACGATCGACAAATTGCTAATCAGGCCTGCTGACAACCGTGATGGAGTTGATATTGAGATAATCGACTTCAAGACGAATCGCTTTTCATCTTCGTCGAAGCGACGATCGAGCGACGGCGAACGCGCGGCGACTTCTGCGAAGAATGTTCCTGCGCTGGCCGTCACTTCACCTGCGCAGGGCGCACAGGGATTTCTGGATTTCGAAGCAACCGCGGCGGCATCCGCTGCGAATGAACTTGCAGTGGATGTATTGGAGGAGGCGGGCGTTCCCCTGCAAGAGCGAATCAAGACAGCGGCGGATGATTACCAGTTGCAGATGCAAGCATACGCGTTGGCGCTGCGGGAACTGCTGCCGGCGAATGTTCCTTTGCGATCGTTGCGCGCGACGCTTCATTTCATCGATCCGAATGTTGAGGTTGCGGTGGCAGGCGCCCTACTCGATCAGGAGACGTGCATCGGTGCTATCGACGATGCGATGAACACGATCGCCGCGTTGGACGGCACGCTCGATGCCGATCAGTTTCCACCTTTACCAGCGACGCACTGCCGCATGTGCAACTTCCAGGATTTATGTCCGGCGGGACGAGAGTGGTTGCGCGGGCAGTAGCCCGACCGTAAGGGAGGGCGTTCTTCGATCCTGAATGCGCCCTCCCTTACGGTCGGGCTACTGCCCCGTTCCCGAACTCGCCTATTGTCCCTACTTCGCGTATAAAGCTTCGCGCAGAGGAGTAATCCAAATGGTCACAGTCAAATCATTCGACGGCGGAGAGTTCGAGGCGTACGTCGCGTTGCCGGCGGCGGGCTTCGGGCCAGGCGTTGTTGTCTTGCAGGAAATTTTTGGGGTTAACGAATTCTTGCGCGGCATCGCTGACTGGTACGCAGCGCATGGATTCGTCGCCGTCTGTCCCGATCTGTTTTGGCGGCAAGAGCGGGGCGTGCAATTGACGGACGGCGATGCTGACTTTCAAAAAGCGATACAGCTCTATCAGGGTCTGGATGAAGCCAAAGCTGTCGAAGATTCTGCTGCCGCGATTGAGTTTCTCCGCAAACACCCCGCGTGCAGCGGGCGCGTCGGCGCGGTGGGATTTTGTTTAGGAGGAAATCTCGCGTGGCTGCTGTCGGTGCGCTTCAAACCAGACTGTGCGGTTGGTTATTACGGAGTCGGCATCGAAAAAACCTTGAACGAGGCGTCTGGTTTGACTTCGCCGTTGATGCTGCATATCGCCGGTAAGGACGATCATTGTCCGGCCGAAGCGCAGAAGCAAATTCATGCCGCGCTTGATTCGAACCCGCTGGTGACGATTCATGAATATCCTGAATCGGAACATGCTTTTAGCAGGCGAGGCCGTCATTATGATCCGGTCGCGGCGGAGCTGGCGCACCTGCGCAGCCTGGAATTCTTTGTGCGCAACCTCGCGGGCGAGGGCTTTGCGAGTGCGCAGAAAGCGCTTTCAGATCGTTGGGACGAGCACGTTAAATATGAGTTCGCGACGCGTAACACGGAAGACACTCTGGAGACGATGGTCGACGATGCTTACGTCAATCACGTTCCCGTGATGACCGGTGGTGTGGGCCAGGATCAACTGCGCGAGTTCTACTCGCAGAGGTTCATTCCGCAGATGCCGCCCAGTACCTCGATGACGCCGGTTTCGCGCACGATTGGCATCGATCGCGTCGTCGATGAAATGGTTTTCGAATTCACGCATACAATCAAGATGGACTGGATGCTGCCGGGGGTTGAGCCGACGAACCGGCACGTGAAAATTCCGCTGATCGTGGTGGTCCATTTTCGCGACGGCAAGCTGGCGCATGAACACATCTATTGGGACCAGGCATCGGTGCTGGTCCAGCTCGGATTGATTGATGCGACGAACTTGCCAGTCGCCGGTGTTGAGACTGCCGAGAAAGTTTTGAATCCGAAATTGCCGGCGAATGAATTGATGAAGCTACTCAAGGGCCGTTAGGCCCGGCATATTTGTAGAAACTCCCCCCAGGAGGGGAAAGGCAATGGCTAACACCTACTCTCAAATCTACATTCAAATCGTGTTCGCCGTGGAGGGCAGGCAAAACCTCATCGATTCCATTCACAACGACGAATTGCAGAAGTACATTACGGGAATCGTAACGGCGCAGGGGCAAAAGCTGATCGCGATTAACAACATGCCGGATCATGCTCACATCTTAATTGGGCAAAGACCAGATAGTGCGCTCTCAGATTTGGTTGGCGACATCAAATCCGGGTCAACGAACTTCGTAAATCGGCAACGTTGGGTCAAAGGAAGATTCAATTGGCAGGAAGGGTTTGGCGCTTTCTCGTATTCTCGTTCGCAGCTGGACGCGGTGATCCGCTATGTGAAGAATCAGCAGAAACATCACCAGAGACATTCGTTTCGCGATGAGTATGTAAAGTTACTGGACAAGTTTGAGGTGCCTTATGATGAACGATATATTTTCAAAGGGATCTGATTAGTTGATTTTATGTCGGCCCTAGGGGCCTGGAGAAATTGTTTTGCTGGTTTCTACAAATATGTCGGGCCTAACGGCCCTCGGACTGTGGGTTCGTTGAAATAAGACTGAACAAAATCCGAATGGAACCCCAAACCAACTCACCCGCAATCGTCTCTCGTCTGCGCCGTGATCTCGGCACGGTTGAATCGTATGCGGCGCTGATCGGCATCCTGATTGGCGCCGGCATTTTCAAGGTGACCAGCCAGGCGTGGTCGCTAACCGGCCCGAGCGTCATCCTCGGTTATGCTGTCTTGATGCCGGCGATCCTCGCCACCTCGATTCCATACGCGGCTTTTATTTCAACTTCGCTGGGGAAAGAACCGGGCGGGGAATACCTGCATATGTCGCGGACCTTTAATGGGTATGCCATCGCGTACGTCGGGGCCTGGTTGAAGATCATCGCGTACATCGGCGCGGGCGCTTATCTGGCGAGTGCGCTGGCCGACTACATCATCGAACTGAGCGGACGCCGGATCAGTGGCGAGTTTGCACATCAGGCGCTGGCGGTTGGTAGTTTGCTTTTTTTCTATCTGGTCCATGTGATCGGCGTGCGTTGGTTTGGCAGAATTCAGGTCGCGATGTGCGCGCTGCTGGGCATTTCAATCATCATACTCGTCGTACCAGGCTTATTTGCGATTCATCCGGCCAACTATTCGCCTTTCATCACCCACGGCGCCAAGGGCTTCGCGCTGAGTCTCGCGCCGATTTTCTTTTCTTATGCCGGATTTGAATCGCTGGCCCAGACCGCGGGCGAAACGAAAGACAGCACGCGCCGCTTGCCGATTGTTTTTCTGAAAGGAGTCACCGCCACGGGACTGATTTTTATCGCGATGTCAGCAGTTGCGTTTGGTGTCTTGCCGGGAGCCAGGCTCGGCGCCAGCAGCGCGCCGATGACTGAAGTGGCGTCGGTTTATTTGCCATGGGGCGCGGCGATCATCGTGACCCTCGGCGCGATCATGGCGATCACGACGTCTCTTAATCCAACGCTGATTGTGCCGTCGCGGCTGGCGCTCATCTTTGTTGAAGATCGTCTCGCCCCACGTTGGCTGGGATTTGTGAGTTCGAAAACGGGGACGCCGATTGTCTCGCTGACGTTGAACCTCGCCGCCTGTATGGTGCTGTTGATCAGCAAGCAGCTTTCACTCGCCTTGAACATTGCGGTGTTTGCTTTGGTGCTGCTTTACTGTCTGCACAGTGTCGCGTTTCTGATGTTGCCGCGTTGGAACCCGAAACTGTATGGCGAGATAAGTCTCACCTTGCCGCGCGGTCTGATGATGTTTGCGGCGCTGGTTTCGGTTGTTTCGATGGGCGTGCTGATCGCCGTGCAAGTAGTGCAGGATATTAAGACGCTGACGACGCAAAGTTTGACAGAGCGGATCGCGCAACACTCACTGACGAGCTTAGAGCTGGCAGTGTTATGGTCGGGCGTCGCGGCCCTGCTGTATGTTGTCGCGCGGTGGCGGCGAAGTAGCGCAAATTGATATTTTGCGTTCGTTACAGAACCGCTTGCGCCAGCAAGCGGGTAGGTCGATCATAGTTTTACCCGCTCGCTGGCGCGAGCGGTTCTGTACCGATGAATATCGAAGGACGAACAATTCTAGTCACCGGCGCGAGCCGCGGACTCGGCCGCACGCTCGTATTCGCTTTCGCGAAAGCCGGCGCGCAGGAAGTCTTTGCCGGCGCGCGCAAAGCTGAAGACATCGAGCAACTCAAAAACGATGCTGCCGCGATCGGCGTGTCGATTACGCCGATCAAACTCGATGTAACGAACGACGACGATGTGGCCGCGACAAAGTCATTGGGCTCCATCGACGTGCTCGTAAACAATGCAGGCGTTGCCGGTTACGGCAATCCCACTTCGATGAGTTTTGACGCGGCGACCGAAGAAATGAACGTGAATTACTTTGGCGCGCTGCGGATGACGCGCGCACTGGCGCCGGCGATGAGTGAACGCGGCGAAGGAATGATCGTGAACGTGGCCACCGCATTCGCTAAAATCAATCTGCCGCTTATCGGTACTTATTGCGCGAGCAAGGCGGCCTTGCTTTCGTTGGGACAGGCACTTCGCGCTTACTTTGCAGAGCAGGGCATTCACGTGATGACCGTCATGCCGACGACGATCGACACGGACATGAGCAAAGGCGCGGACGTGCCGAAGATGACCACTGAATTCGTAGCAAACGAGATCCTGCGCCATATCCGCGCAGAGTCGATCGACCCGGCGATTGGTGAAGAAGCGGAAAAAGTTTTGGAAGGATTGCGAGCCGATCCGATCGCGCTGGAGAGAATGCTGTCGCAGATTCGTGCTTGACGCCTAAATATCCTCTGTGTCCTCTGTGGTTAATTAATACCGCGGAATGATTCACCACAGAGGACACAGAGAAAACCTTGAAACCTGAAACCGACATCAATCGCCGCCGCGAAGATTTTCCGACCCTCGCTTCCGGCATTCATCTGCTGAGCCACAGCCTCGGGCCGGTGCCGCGCGTCGCGCGCGAATCGATGCTTGCTTATTACGAAGCGTGGGAACATCACACCAGCGAGGACGCCTGGGCCACGAGCTGGTGGGAAATGTCCACCGCGGTTGGCGATCGCATCGCGAAAATTCTCGGCGGCGATCCTGGCTCGGTCCAGATTCAACCGAATGCCTCGATTGCGCTTTCTTCCGTGCTGTCGTGTTTTGATTTTACTTCCAGCAAGCGAAACAAGATTGTCGCGTCCGCCCTCGATTTTCCGTCAATGCAATACGTCCTGGACGCGCAGACACCGATGGGCGCGCGCGTCGAAGTCGTTCCTTCCGCTGACGGCATCGCGATTCCAACCGAGAGAATTGTGGACGCGATCGATGACGCGACGGCACTGGTCGCGCTGTCGCATGTTTCGTTTCGCAGCTCATACAAATTGGAAGTCGAACCGATTGTCGCCAAGGCGCGCCGACACGGCGCTTTGGTTTTGCTCGATGTATATCAGTCGGCCGGCGCGGCTGAGTTGAAGGCGCGCGAGTGGGACGTCGATTTTCTAATCGGCGGCACGATCAAGTGGCTGTGCGGCGGGCCGGCCTGCGGTTATCTGTACGTGCATCCGCGTCTGCAGCGGGATCTTCAACCAAGATTGACGGGCTGGGTCGCGCACGCTGCGCCATTTGATTTTGCGGCCCCGCCAATGCGCTACACCGATTCTGTTCGTCGTTTTGCGCAGGGCACCCCGAGCATCCCCGCGCTCTATTCAGTTTTGCCTGGGTTGCAGGTAATCGAAGAGGTCGGAGTCCCAACTATTCGCCGCGAATCAGAGCGGCGCACCGAATGGATGATCGACTTTGCTCTGAATCAAGGTTGGAGAGTGAACAGTCCGCGCGATGTGAATCAGCGTGGGGGCTCAGTGATGATCTACGTCGAAGATGGACCAGCGATGGTCAAGCGTCTGAATGAGCGAAAAGTCTTCGTTGATTGCCGCCCGGGCGTGGGCCTGCGCATGTCGTCGCATTTCTTTAATACGGATGAAGAGGTCCAAGAGGCGATGGGGATTTTGGCTGAGTTGATGATGGATTAGATCGACAGGATTTACGAGATTAACAGGATTTAGAAGGATAGTTATGAGGGATGGAAGTGGTCCTTCAATCTGTAAATTCTGTCCAACGCTTACGCTTGCTTAGGCCTCATACCTCACACTCGGACTGCCCGCCGGATAGAACACACCCAATAAACGCAACTCGCCGGTCCCGGTATTCTCTACGCAATGCACTTGTCTCTTGGGTAGGTAAATGCAAGAGCCGGGCGCGATAGGCGTGTTCGTCTCGCCGGCCCACATGAGGCCTTCGCCTCTCAAAATGAAAAGCACTTCTTCGTAATTATGAAAATGATCCGGCGCGCGCCCGGGCGGAATCGAACCAATAAATTGAGTTACTTGGGTGCTACCGATTCCGTCGTCCACGATCACACGGTACCAGCGATCGGCAGTGGGCTGGGCGCGCTGATCTGCCAGACGAACAAGCGGCGCAGGCGCGCTCGCGTTTGACTGAGGCGCAGCCGACTGGGCTGAAGCAAATTGCGGAGAACGATCGGGATCGGGACATTGAGAGCTGATGATGGTAATCGCATCAGAACTGGTGTTATCGATCGCAAAGGTTTCATTTGGTCGAATGTAGATGCCGGTGTCCGGGCCGATCTCAAACGGATTGCCGTTGATGAAAATCGTCGCAACATCTCGCACCCCTTCAGGGTGGGAATGATCCATTGAATCCTGATCCGGGGGCGGCGCGCTGCGCGCTTCCACCCCAGCGAGGCTGCCTCGCTGGGGACCCCGGGCTTGCCCCTGGCTACTATCTCCGACCGCTATGCGGTCCGGCTCCAACACATACAAAATCTCGTCGCAAGCATCGTTACGAATCGCGGGCGATATTCCCGGCGCGAATTCCATGACGCGCAACGAAATTGCCTGAGCTCCAGTCGCGCGCCCGACCTGGTTCCAAATGCGCAGCGTTCCTGCGACCATGGGCGCACCGTCGTGCAGGTGCGAAACACGACACCCACCTTCAAGGATTTCAGTCATAACAATTGAATGGAATCCGTTTCCGCAAATGACAGTGCGGTACAGAACCGCGAGCGGTAGCGAGCGGGACAAACATTCATCGTTTTTGGCGAATGGACGGCCTTATCTACGCTTTTGCTGATCTCGCGGCTTGCGCTCTTATCCCGCTCGCTACCGCTCGCGGTTCTGTAATTCGGATTTCAGGTGAAGCGTCGTGTGTTCAGTTACTGAACCTGGCTGGACCAAGTTCGATGTGGTGTGGACGCGCGGCGGAGCTTGAGCTTCGCGCCCTGCTCGTAGTTGCGGCGGCGCGCCGATGTCAAGCAGGTTCTGCGCGCGGGCATCGGCGGAATTGTCCTGCAGCCGTTTACCAGGTCGAGTGAACACCAGCGCGTTTAGCAGCAATCCCAGTCCGATGCAGAGCGTCACAATCCCCAGGCCGGCGCCGCCCATGAAACCCTGCACATCCCCAGGGCTGGCGACTGAAACCATCAGGAACATGAGCACGGTGAATCCGACTCCGATGGAAGACACGACAACCCCCGCCCGCATTCGACGCAGGCGCTTTTCTTCATACGACTCGAGAAACTTTTCTATTTGCGGCAGGACGTCTTCGGCGACTTTTTTCAATTCGTGGGCGTCTTCGACCTCGCGAATCCTGTCGGCCACGGCGCGGCCAATGTCGGAGCGCGCGGAAACGGCTGATGCGGTGACGGAATCGGGACGTTCCAGACTGATGCGCACCGGACGTAGATCGGTGCCGCACGCGCGACAGTACTGGCTCCCCTGACGTTCTTCAGATCCGCAACTGGGACAATACATAGTTAATTATCCAGAGGGTCAACCCTCGGCGTTCAAATGCTTAGTTGTATGCTCGGTTATTGATGCGCCGGAAGCCCGAGTCAGATTTGAAGTTGCTCCCGCTTTCAATGTCGGCGCCTCACCAGATCTCAGTTGCGGCGTTGCGTAACCCGCATCAAGCAAGTTCTGCGAAAGCGCTTCCGTAGCGTTGTCTTTCAATTTGTTGCGCGGTTGCGTAAACAACACTCCATTGAGGACGAGACCAACACCGATCGCAAATGCAATTACTCCCATTCCCATAACCGCAACCGACGCTTCGATATCTGCCAGGCGAAAGACCCCGAACATCATCAAACCAAGCCCTGCAGCCCCGAGGCCGCTCGCCGCGACGATTACTCCGGCGCGCATTCGGCGCAGACGTTTTTCTTCATGCGACTCGAGAAACTTTTCGATTTGCGGTAGGACGTGGTCGGCGATTCTTTTTAACTCGTGTGCGTCTTCGACTTCGCGAATCCTTTCGGCCACGGCGCGGCCGATGTCTTCGCGCGCGGAAACGGCCGATGCGGTGACAGAATCGGGACGTGCCAGACCGATGCGCACCGGACGTAGATCGGTGCCGCAGGCGCGACAATACTGGCTCGCCTGACGTTCTTCAGATCCACAGCTGGGACAGAACATAACTGGTTCGTAATACGGTCGGTTAACTTCGCTGGTTCCGACTCATTCGCGACCACAGAATTAACCACAAAGCACAAAGGACACAAAGGACACAAAGGAATTAACGAAATCGCGAGGTCTTTCTATGCTCTTCTTTGTGTCTTCGTGTCTTGGTG
>Ga0137403_10004201_pt1 | contig 17036 bp, 21 predicted proteins | sample CZOMad2_1_16fung_FD_122057 | JGI IMG/M metagenome (GOLD analysis project Ga0137403, IMG submission 122057) | Vadose zone soil fungal communities from Angelo Coast Range Reserve, California, USA - CZOMad2_1_16fungal (Hybrid Assembly) | ecosystem: Environmental > Terrestrial > Soil > Vadose zone...
CCGGCGGCCTTCATGAGATCGACGTAGAACGTCAGGGTCCTCTTCCATTCAGGACCGTCGAACTCGGGCTTCCACTTCTCGTCGAACCAGCGCGCGCCGAACGAATTCGCCATGGCCGTCAGCAGGGCCATGTTTTCACCCCAGCCTGGCTTGCCGCGGAGGCAAATGCCATAGGTCTCCGTCGATCGGTTGGTGAGCTTCTTGGCCGCATCGGCGATGAAGTCCCATGTCGGAGCGGCCGGCATTTTCAGCCCGGCCTTCTCGAACAGGTCTTTGCGGTACATGATCATCGAGCTTTCGCCGTAGAAGGGCGCGGCGTAGAGCTTACCGTTCACGGTGAGGCCGGCACGGATCGGCGGGATGAGATCGTCCACGTCGTAGCCGGGGCCGAGCTTCTCGAGGGGCAGGAGCCAACCTTGCTTGGCCCAGATCGGAACCTCGTAGGTCCCGATGGTCAAAATGTCGAACTGCCCGCCTTTGGTGGCAATGTCCGTGGTCACACGCTGACGCAGGACGTTCTCCTCGAGGGTCACCCATTTCAGGGTGACGCCGGGGTTCTTGGTGGTGAAGTCGCTGGTCAGGCGCTGCATCCTGATCATGTCGCTGTTGTTGACGGTCGCAACGGTCAGGGTCGTCTGGGCCATCGCCTGGCTGGCGAGGATCAAGGAAATCCCGCCGATAGCGGCGCGAAGCGGCATTCTCATCGTATCCCTCCCCGTTGAGTGGGTGAACGCTCTTCGTCCGGGCCATATGCTCGGCGCGACCTCGGCGATTGTCAACAGGGATTCGCGGCCTGTCCAGACTCGGGTTGATGTTGACACATCGCCGTCCCAAGAGTGGGGCATGGAGTCAGCGAACGGCAGCAAGCGCCTCGTGGAAGAGCGTGGCCGGGGTCCGGCCGCGACCATGACTATCGGACTTCTGATTCTGCGCCTCGTCTTCGGCACAATCCTGATGGCTCACGCCGCTCAGAAGCTCTTCGGCGGGTGCGCTGTCTCTGGACGCCGCCCTGGGGATCGACTGGTCGGGCCCCGCGTGAGGTATGACCGCGCTCGCGCTCGGGCTGCTCGGCGGCGGGTCGCAGCTTCTGACCCGGAGCCGCCCCTCGCCGGTGCCCGGATCCGCGCACGAAGCGGGGGTGGAAACGGACAACCGCGATATCCTGATCACCCAGAAGAAAGCGTAGAGAGGCCGCGGGAGCCGGAGTACTCTCGCGTGGGCGTGGCGCTGGCGATCTTGACGCCAACGTCGGCTGGCTCGTCCTCACATTCCTTCGGATCTGAGGGAGGCGCCGATGACGGCCGCGGTGAGCGTGCTCGGTTTTTCCGGGAGCCTGCGCAAGGGCTCGTTCAACGCGGCCGTGTTGCGCGCCGCCGTCGAGCTGACTCCGGTCGACATGCGGCTCGAAACGTTCGACCTGCACGGCATGCCCCTCTACGACGGCGACGTCGAGGCAGCCGGCCTACCGGACACTGTGCGGCGCTTCCGGGAGCGGATCGGCGCCGCCGACGCGCTGCTGATCGTCACGCCGGAGTACAACTACTCGATGGCGGAGGTGCTCAAGAACGCCATCGACTGGGCGTCGCGGCCGCCCGACCAGCCCTTCCGCGGCAAGCCGGTCGCCATCGCCGGCGCTTCGATGGGCGGCTTCGGCACCGCACGGGCGCAGTATCACCTGCGACAGACGTGTGTCTACCTCGAGATGATCCCGCTCAACAAGCCCGAGGTCTTTGTGTCGGCGGCCCACCAGAAGGTGGACGCGGAAGGCCGACTCACCGACGAGCCGTCGCGGGCGGCGATCCGCGCGCTGCTGGAGGCGCTGGCCGCCTGGACCCGGCGAGTCGGCCGCGGCTCGGGCGGCTAGGTGGCGGGGGCGGACCCTCGACGACGTTCAGCATGCGGCCGTCGAGGATCATCTGGGATCGGCGGCTTGGCCCACCGCAGGACAGATCGACAGACTCACAGCGAGATGAGCCCGTGGCGGACCCCGAGCGTGACCGCCTCTGTGCGGCTCGCAGCCCCAAGCTTGGCGAGGATCGAGGCCACGTGAAACTTCACCGTGTAGCCCGAAATCCCCAGATGGGCGGCGATGCTTCGATTACTCAGACCCTCCGCCATCATCTCGAGGATCTCGAGCTCCCGCGGCGTCAGAGCCGCTCCTCCGATCGCACCCGGTGGTCCCGAAACCGTCACCGGAGGAGCCCCTAAAGCGTCGGGGTGTAGCACGACGAGACCGGCAGCCGTGGCGGCAATTGCCGCTCCAAGCTCCCCTGCCGTCGCATCGAAGCGAAGTACGGCGCGAACGCCAGCCCGACGGGCCTGAGCTGACCATGCCTCGTTCGGTTCCGAGGCGAGAAGGATCACAGGCGGGATACGGGAGACGTCGCTGAGAGCCTCGAGGGTACGCGCGACGCGTTGGCGTGGCATCGCCACGATAACGATCGCCGGATTGTGGTCGTCGACGAGATCCGCGAGGTCCGTGGGGGCCCCCACGACCACGCGCCATCTTGGGTCGCCCCGCAGCATGGCCTCGATGCGTGCGGCCACCAGCTCACTGCTCGCGATCACGAGCACCAACATCGAAGGGATCTCGCCGGCGCGTCGAGACCTCTCACGAGCGTCGTCCGCCGAAAGCAATCGTCGGATGTCGCTCACGCCATCTTCACGCCAGCCGCGCGCACGAACTGCGTCACGCGGCTTATCGGGATCGCCAATGCCAAGGCGCCGACGACCATCGCGTTCAGGCCCACCACATTCCCTGACGCATCCGCGAGAGGCCCCCCAGAGTTGCCGGGCGCCAGCCTGACGTCAGCCTGAATCCAGAGACGCCCTCCGGACATGATCGGACCCATCGCGTGGATGATGCCCGCCGTCAGCGCGCCTCGGACACCGAACGGATGCCCGATGGCAACCACCAACGAGCCGACCCGGGCAGTATCTGTATCGGCGAGCGTGGCCGTCGGAAGCCCGGTGCCGGGAACGCGGAGCAGCGCGAGATCGGCGTCCGCGTCCCGCGCGACGAGCCGGCCTTCGACGCGGCGGCCATCGACCAGACGCACCGCCACACGTGATTTTCGCGCAACATGCGCATTCGTGACGACGCAGCCCCGTGGCCACAGCACCCCGGATCCAAGCGACTCACCGGCGTCGCTTACCTCGACCGTGACTCGGCGAAGACGCTCCGCGAGGCCCGCGAGATCCATCATCATGCGTCAGGAGCGGCGCGGTCGCTCGCCAACAAGTATCTGCAGGTCATGCGGCTCCCCACCGCGAATCACGGATGCGAGCGTACGCTCGCCCACCTGATCGGGTCGCAACACGCTCTTGAGTTCCGCGGGTTCCGTGATGCTGGCACCCCCGAGCGACACGATGATATCGCCGATCAACAGGCCGGCCCCGGCGGCCGGGCTATTCGGTTGGACGTCGACAACGATGACCGCCGTCTGTTGATCGAGATTCAACCGTTGGCGGAGCCCCTCGGGCAGGCGCACCTGTTGCGTGCCCACACCCAGGTAGGCTCGCGGGATGCGCCCGCGGCGCCCCAGCTCGTCGAGCACGCGGTTCACCGCTGCGGCCGGGATGGCGAGCTGCAGCTGCCGAGAGGCGCCCGAGGTGTTGATTCCTACGACCCGCCCCTGTACGTCGACGAGCGGTCCCCCAGAGAATCCAGGATAGAGCGTCAAATCGAGGCTGAAGGGCTCGCCGGCGGCGCGCCGTGCTGCCCCTCCGGCGCCGATTGCGCTCACGACGCCCCAGCTTGCACAGGGCCCTGGGCCCAGCGCAAGCACGATGTGACCGACGCGGACGGTATCCGAGTCGGCAACCTCAGCCACCGCGACGTCGGGGGCGTCGACCTTCAGGATAGCGATGTCGATCGCAGGGTCGCGACCGGCGACCGTCGCTCTGACGACACGCCCGTCGGGGCGCGTGACCGCGACCTCTTCGTCCACGTGCACCGTATGATCCGCGGTGACAATCAGGCCGGGCCGCCAGTGCACGCCAGCCGATCCCAGCCGCGGCCTCCCATTGATCCCAAATACCGCCCGACCCGCGTGCTCCACAGCGGCAGCCAGTTCGTTCGAGAGAGTCACCAATCCGTCCATTGAGCCCTCCTCTGAGTGTGAGATCAGCGACCCTCAGCATGCAGGCCCAAGACGGATAGGGGAATCGCCCGAATGGGCGGGTACGAGACACCATGTGCCCTCGTCGCTCAAACGGGTGGGAACCAGGATCCTCTCCTTGCCACTCCCTCCGCCACAAGCTATAGTCGGCCCTCGTCCACAACTAAAGGAGGAAAGACGATGGCCCGCACCCCCTGGCTCGCAGCCGCTTGCATCGCGCTCGTTTTCCAGATCCCCACCTGGGCCGGCGCTGGTCCGTCGCCCGTCGAGCAGCGCACCCGCTTCGGCACCGTGATCGGCATCGACGACTCGGCCGCCAGCGGCACCTACTTCTGGAAGGGAGTGCCGTTCGCGAAGCCGCCGGCCGGGGCGCTGCGCTGGAAGGCGCCCGTGGATCCCGATGTGTGGGCGGCACCGAAAGCGACCCAGCAGTTCGGCAATGCCTGCGTGCAGTACGGCCGCATCTACGGGCCCGGCGCCAACAACCGCTACGACGCGACGATCGGCACGACGCTGAACCAAGCGGTGGGCAGCGAGGATTGCCTGTACTTGAACATCTGGCGCCCGGCGACGCACCACGGCGGCCTGCCCGTGATCGTTTTCATTCACGGCGGCAGCGACGTCTCCGGCTACACCGCCGATCCGGTCTACGACGGCGCCGCGCTCGCGAAGGCCGCAAACGCGATCGTCGTGACGGTGAACTACCGCCTCGGCATCTTCGGCTTCCTGAACCTGCCGCAACTGAAGACGGGCGTGGACGCCGACGAGGATTCCGGCAACTTCGCGCTGCTCGACACCGTCAAGGCGCTGCAATTCGTCAACGACAACATCGCCGGCTTCGGCGGCAACCCGGCCCGGGTGACCTTGATGGGCCAGTCGGCGGGAGCGATCAACGTCTACGCGATGCTGACCTCGCCGCTGGTGGTCCACGCGCGTCCGCGGCTCTTCCATCGCGCGGTGGCGCTCAGCGGCGGGATATCGCTGGCCACGAACCTGCGGCCGGGGCAGATCCCGACGCTCAATCCAGCCAAGGCCTACCTCGACCAGGGCAACGCGCTGCTCGCGAATCTGCTGATCGCCGACGGGCTCGCCACCGACACAGCGTCGGCCCAGACTTACGCGGCGAGCCAGACGCCCGCGCAGATCGCCGCCTACCTGCGCTCGAAGAGCCCGACTACGCTGTTCTCCACGCTGCTGAACAAGCTCGCGCTGCTGGGGCTCGCGGGCTCCGGTCCGATTCCCGAAGGCACGGTGTTGCCCGTGGACCCCATTGCCGCCATCAACGCGGGGCATTACCTCCGGGTGCCCGTGCTCGCGGGGAACACACGCGACGAGGCCAAGCTGTTCCCGACGTTCCTGGCGCTGTCGCCCGCGCTCGGCGGCGTGAGCGGTCGCCTGGTGACTGACGCCACGCTCTTCTTGATACAGTTCAACTACCAGCCCGACGCCGCACCGACGGTGACCATCGGGCAGTGGATTCCCGCGCAGTACCTGCCGGTAGGGACGCCCGTGACGGGCTTCAACGCGAAGACCGATCTGCTCAATCGGATTTTCTTCATCCCGAGCCGCGACAACGTCCTGAATGCGCTGAACGCGCAGCAGGCGGAGGTCTGGTACTACCGGTTCGACTGGGACGAAGAGCCGGCGCCGTGGAACGACATTTACGGCGCCGCCCACGCGTTCGACCTGGCGTTCGTCTTCGGCAATTTCGGCCCGTCGCTGTTCTCGAACGTCGCGAACTCCACTGCCAACCGCCCGGGCCGCCTGGAGCTGTCCGACGCGATGATGAAGAGCCTGGGCGCGTTCGCGGAACGCGGCGATCCGAACGCGCCGGCTGCCCTGGGCGTCACCTGGCCGACGTGGCCGTCGACCCTCCTCTTCGACGCCACGTCGACCTCCAAGGCCATCTCGGTGCAGTAGCCAGCCTCATTCGGGAGGTTCGTTGCCAAGGCTCGCTGGGACCGCGGACCAAGTCAGCTGGCGGCTGACTACTGCCGGCACGGTCTGATGGAGCCGGCGGGCGGTAGGTTGACGGGCCGGGCAAAGACGGCGAGGTAGCCGTCGGCCGGGCTCAGCAGAACAAAGTCGAGCTGCCGGTAGCCAACGGCGGCCAGCTCGCAGCGAAGGAGCGCCGGCGGCGTACCGTGGTTCTGGGTGGGCCTATCCATATCAATGATGCCCAGCCGAGCTCCGGGCATCAGTGAGGGCTGGAGCCGGTAGAGGAACTCGTAGGGATTCTCGATCTCGTGGTACATGTGCGAAAGGATCGCCACGTCTACGGACTCGGTCGGCAGCCGCGGATCCCGCGGTAGCCCGAGGACTAGGTGCACGCCGGTGATCCGCTCCCGTGCAAGGCGTGCCCTCAACCGATCCAGATATTCGGATTTGACGTCGGTCGCGTACATGGTGGGGCCCGGCCCGAGCCGACGCGCGATCCGTATCGTGTAGTAGCCAAGACCAGCACCGATGTCGGCCACGCGCTGGCCCGGCCTGATCCCGAGGAGATTCAAGACGCGCTCGGCCTCCCCGTGGCCGTCGCGCGTCTGCTCGTTGGAGTACTCCGGGGAGATGATGCCCGCAACGGGACGGTCGGGATCGGGAAAGCCCGCTGTGCCCAGCGTGTCCTTCGGCTGGGCGGCCGACGCCCCAGCGGTTAGCACGAAGGCGAAGGCCATCGCGCCCCACTTCACCACGGCACGACCGCTACCACGCCTGATCTGCGCCGCTATGGACAGTGGCCCTCCCCCGCCGCCATTCCTCGAGTCAGGCCTTCGCTGGGAGCCGTGATCATCGGTCTGTACAACTGCCGCACGAAGACATACGTACGCCGTGGGCCATGGGCGGTGGCGGTGATATCGGCGTAGAGCCGCCGCAGGTCCATCTCCGTATCCACGTCGAACCACTGCGGCAGGACGTGGACGGACAGATCTCGGGCGCGGGCCTTCTCGAGCGTCATGGCGAACACAGCATCGGTGCTCCACGGAATCCCCTCGAAAAGCGCAGGCTGCGGGCATCGTAGCCCGACGAGGTAGTACCCTCCGTCCTCGCACGGCCCCAGCACAACGTCGCACTTCGCGCCAGACAGGACCGTCGCAGCTTCCGCTACGTAGGCCATCGGCAGCGTCGGGCTGTCGCTATCCACGGCGATCGCGCCAGGATGACCGCGGTCCAGCAAGTCGGTCAGAATGTTCGACAGCCTCTCGCCCAGATCCGCCCCCCGCTGAAGCACGAGTCGCAAGGTCGGCGGCGCCAGCTCCCGCATGAGGGCCTCCGCCTCCGGCGGCGTGAAGGCGACGGCGCCGGCGATATCGGGCAGGGTCGCCACGGCGTCGAGGCGATCGAGGAGGAAGCATCGATAGAGCTCCGTCGCACACGCCTCTCCGAGCGCCTCGTGCAGTCGGGACTTGACCACCGTCATACCCGGCACCTTCGTCATCACCGCGACGGCCGGCGGGAGGCTTGACATCCGGGCTACAGGCTCCATTTCACCCCACAGCCGCGACACGGCTCCGGCGGGGCCGCCGTTTGCAGGTCGCGCCGGAACGTACGATAGCGCTCGCCCCACCAGATCTCTTCCAGCGACTGGCGATACAGGTTCCCGAGAATCAGGCCATCGTAATCGCTTGTGATCCACGGCGCGATGCAGCACGGGAGCACGTTGCCGTGTACGGTGACGTAGGCGAGGCTCCACGGACGCCGGCAGGCGCTCCACGGCTGGTCCGCCCGGGATACGGACAGGCTCACCTCCGGGTCCGTGGCGCCGGACGCCGAGAAACCGACCCCCACGGCCCGCGCGGCGGCCTCCGCGGCGCGGATCATCTCCGCCTCACGCGCCTCGAGTCTGCCGTATAGCGACTGGTCCTCCGTCGCGATCCCGAGGCCGTTGTACACCAAGCGCTGAAGATGGATCGTGGATGCCCCGGTGCGGACGGCCAGCGGGACGAGACCCGGGATTTCGTCGATGTTGTCCTTCAACGCCGTGAGCCAGAGCGACACGAGTGGGCGCGGCGACGCGAGCTCGCCCTTGAGCGCGGCCAGGCGTTCCAGGTTCTCCACGACCTTGTCGAAGGCATCCACCCCTCGGATGCGGGCATATGTGTCCCGGCTGCTCGCGTCCAACGACACGCGCAGCTCGTCGAGGCCGGTGTCGACGAGGGCCCGGCCCATCTTCGCGGAAAGGGTGATCGCGTTCGAGTTGAACAGCACGGTCGCGCCGCGCGCCTTGAGGTGGCCGATCATGCGCGGTAGCTCCCGATTCAGCAGGGGCTCACCTATCCCATGGAGGAGCACGCGCTCGAGGACGGGGAACTGGTCCACGATCGTGCGGAATTGGCTCCATCCCAGGTCCTTCTGCGGCTCCCGGCCGCCGAAGGTCAAGATGCAGGTTTCGCACAGCGAGTTGCAACGGCTGGTCGTCTCGATGTAGAGCGACCGCGGCAGCGGTGGTCTGAGGGTCAGTGGTAGAAATGTCACGCTGCGCGGCCCTCCCACCGGAGCGCGGGGTATCGCCTGACCAGCCAGCAGAGCGCGCCCATGGCCAGCGGGGCGAACTCCACGACGCGAGCCCACGGCGGTACCGCCCACGGCTGCTGGAGAAAGAAGGCGTAGGCGAACATCACGCTGCCCGTAAACGCGATCCAGGGAACCGACGGCGCCACTGCGAGGAAGGGCACGAGCCAGACTGCGTACCAAGGGAAGATGTTCGGGCTCAACAGCGTCAGGCCGCCAATAAGCAGCACGGCGCGCGCCGACAGCGTCGAGTCCCGCCGGGTCACGCTCACGAAAACCACCCAGACTCCCGCCACGGCCAGGGTCAGCGCGGGCATGTCCAGCACGGAGCGCAGGAGGCCCGGGTTGAAGTACTCCTCCGAAACGTAGCGAGGCAACGACCCCACGACTGGCGTGGCGGCGATCCAAGCCGGCACGTAGCCCAATATCGTCACTACCAGGAACGCCGACCAGGCCACTGGCCACCCCGCCATCGGCAGCAGGGGCAGGAGCGTTGCCGGGTAGAGCTTGACGAGAGCGCCCAGGCCCAACAACACGCCCGCCGTGACGTACCGGGCCTGAAGCGCCGCCCACGCGGCCCCGGCGACCGCTGGCAAAACGAGCCCGTCCAGATGCCCCATTCCCCACACCTCGAACAGCACGAGCGGATTCCAGGCATAGATCACCAGCTGTGACACCGGCCGGCCGCTCGCGCGCAGCAGCCCGAAGACCGTGGCCAGGCCGATCAGCTCGGCGAGCCCCAGCGCGACCTTCATCGCGAGCACGCTGTCGGGCCGGAGACGATAGACAGCCTGAAAAAACGCTTGGGCACCAGGCGGATAAATGGTGCGCCACGTCGGATGGTTCAGCCTCGGAAACACCACCTCGTCGCGGAGCGATTCCAGCTCTGGTGCCCAGGGCGGGTAGAGGTAGGGGCTGATCCCGGCGTGCGCGACGCGCGCATCCCACACGTACCGATAGACGTCGGTGGAGAGCGATGGAGAGGTGGTTACCAGCACGAGCCGCGCCGCAACCGCGATGACGACGATGACGAACATCGGTCGCGGGCCGCGCAGCCTGGCGAGGCACCAGATCCCTGCCGCGTAGCAGGCAAAAGCGACGACCACGAGCGACAGGAAGAGCCCCGGCGCGTGGACCAGATCGGGAATCCGAGCCATGGTCGCGCACGACACGATGAGGCCGCCTCCGGCCGCGAGCGCGCCGATCATCCCACCTCCGCCGCCGCGCGGAGCGCCGCTCGAAGGAAGCCATAGGCCGCGCGCGCGCTCCCGACGATGGTACCGGACACCTTCGATTCCCCCGCCAGACGCGGGCCGTGGAAGACGGGCACCTCAACAATGCGCGCCCTGAGGGCGGCCGCCTTGACGACCATCTCGGCGGGCCACCCAAAGGCGCGGTCACGCATGCCAAGCCGTTGCAGCAGATCCACGCGGATCGCGCGAAACGGGCCGATGTCCGTGAGGCGCCGCCCGTAGCGCCAGGAGATGAACCAGGCGACGAGGCGAGTCCCAAGGGCGGCATGCATCGGGTGCTCGCCGCCGAACCGGCGGGCGCCAAGGACGAAGTCTGCCCGGCCCGTCAGAATCGGAGCCAGCACCGAGGGCAACTCCTCCGGGCGCTGGCTGCCGTCCCCGTCGAGAAAAACGATGACCTCGGCGACCGGGCTACAGGCTCCGATGCCAGACCAGCACGCAGAGCCGTAACCCCGGCGCGGCTCCGTCACGACTCGGGCGCCGGCGCGACCGGCAGCCTCCGCCGTGGCATCGGTGGAGCCGTTGTCGACCACCACCACCTCGTCCACGACCCCCGAGGGAATCCTCGCGAGGAGCGGCCCGATGCTATCCGCTTCGTTGAGGGCTGGAATGACGAGGGAGATCTTCACGCGTGTCCGCCGGGAGCTAGGCGGGCCCGACGACCGTTGTACAGGCGCTGCCGGTCTTGAGCAAATCGCGCCGCGCCGCCGGCGCCCACTCGAGATCGACCCTCTCGCCGCGCACGAGCGGACAGTAGGGATCGGGGACCTCGACCCCGCCGGCCAGCGCCCGCCGCCCGGCACAACCCCCGTGGCAAGTCGCGACGAAGGGGCAGCCGCGGCACGCGTCAGGCACCGTCCTCACCTTGGCGAATTGCGGTGAGGCGAGCACACCCCCGGCGCCGAGGGACCCCAGATCCTCCACGCGCACGTCCGAGGTACTCCAGTAGACGCAAGGGATGACATCGCCCCGCGGAGTGACCCGCACGGTCTGGCGACCACACCCCGAGCCCTCCGTGAACGGCTGTCCCAGCATCGCGTTGAGAATCGGCTCGGTGGTGCTGACGAGCCGAGTCTCCCCCAGGAGCCGCCTGAACCCGTCCCAGAACTCATCATACGAGAGCGTGAAGGCGTCCGTCTTCACCGGCTGGTAGACGTTGACGCGGTAGTTCGCTCCGGCGACAAACGCCACCTTAGCGATGTCGGTCAGCCGGCGGTAGTTGGTTTTCATCATCACCGAGAGCACGGTGACCGTGATGCCCAGCCGTTGGGCCCGCTCGATGCCCGCCATGACGCGCTGCCAATTGCCGACTCCCCGAAACGCGTCTTGCTCGGCCGCCGTCGGGAAATCGATGGAGACCTCCAGCTCGCGAAACGCGCCGAGTGTTTCGTCGGAGGAGCGCTCGATCGTGTACCCGTTCGAGGTCAGCGAGAGCTTGACACCGCGCGCACCTAGCGCCCTGACGATGGCGGCGTACTCCGGATGCAACCCGTTCTCCCCGGTGCCGAGATTGACGGAGCGGACGGGCAGCGCGTCGCAGACGCCGAGGACCTGCGACTCGGTCAGCTGGTCGACGCGCTCTGTGTCGCGATAGCAGTGGGCGCAGGCCAGGTCGCATGCATTGGTGAGACCAACGCCGACGCTGAACTCCAACTCCCGGGGTCCTAGGTGAGCCAGCGCAGCGCGCGTGCCGCACGGTGGCCGCCGGCCGCCGCGTCCTCCAGCCGAGGGCCGAGGAAGGCATCCACGCCGAAGCTGCGACCAGCGCCGGTCAGGAGGAAGACCGCGGCGAACATAATGAGCATGGTGTAAGTCCAGCCCCATTCGTGGGGCACGCTGAGAATGCCCACCGTGATATTGGCCGCCATGCCCAGCGCGATGAAGGCCCCCAGCCGGGTGAAGAGGCCAAGAATCAGCGTCACGGCGATGAACGTTTCCGTCACGAGTGTCATGTACCCGAAGAAGGTCCAGTGGGGGATCAACACGTTGACGAGGAACTCCTTGTAGGCCGCGATCGTGGGGTACTGGATCTCCTGCTGCACCCAGTACCAGAGTCCACCGCCAGACTTCCGGCCGAAATCATCCGAGGGCACCTTCCACTTCGACTGCTGCCACCAGAGCAGACCGTAGAGAATCCGGGCCAACCCGAGCGGCCACAGCGGCGTCATGACCGAAAACCACCCGCCGATCTTCGAGGGGCCCGTCTCCATGGAGAATCCTTTCTGTGGGCGCCGTTACTCTAGCAGCCCGGGCTCTGTCCCTCAAGGCCGGCGGGCGGGAGCGCGGGTCTGTGACAAACACCAGCACAACGACGAGAGCCTTCCACCGCCTTGAGAACAGTTGAGGTGTGCGACTCTGGGTTCAGCATGTGCTCTGATCGTTCGAAGTTGTTACAACGGTGTCAGATCGGTGGGTCCAGGTCGACGACGGCTCTTCTGGTGCGCACGCGCCCTCATAGGCTGCCTCCCCGCCAATCTGGGAGCCATCCGCGAATCGCAGGGCGCCGATCATGCATCTAGAGGCTGACAGATCGGACCGGATCGAGATCTCTGGCCTCGCACACCCGTGTCGAGGTGCGGGCATTCGAGCATGGTGTGACATCTTCACGCCGTCGCGGAAAGGATCAGCCTATGCCTCTGAAAGCAGAGCTCAAAGCGCTCCAGACACGCCTCGAATCCGGGCGCCCGGCCGACGTCGTGGCGACCATGCATCGGGCGGTGGAGGAGCTTCGGACCTCAGGGGCGGCCGCCCGAGTCCTCAAGGTGGGAGACACAGTCCCAGATTTTGTGTTGCCCAACGCGGCCGAAGAGCCAGTGGACTCCCGCGCCCGCCTCGCCAAGGGACCGCTCGTCGTCACCTTCTACCGCGGTCGGTGGTGACCCTATTGCAATGTAGAGCTGGTGGCTCTACAAGCGATCCTGCCGGAGCTCACGGCGCTGGGAGCCTCACTCGTGGCAATCTCTCCACAATTGCCGGAGCACAACCGGGAGCTCGCCCGCACACGTCAGCTCACGTTTGACATCCTGACGGATCGCGGCAACGAGGTCGCTACGAAATTCGGGCTGCGCTTCAAGCTCCCGGACTATCTGCGGCAGGTCTACGGCACGTTCCCGCTGGATCTTGAGAAGTTCAACGGGGATGCCTCATGGACGCTGCCCATCCCGGCCCGCTTCGTCATCGATGCGCAGGGCATCATTCGAGCGGCCGAGAGTGACCCCGACTACACCACCCGACCCGAGCCGGAGGATACGCTCGAGGCCGTGCGGGCGCTCTCCCGGCAACGCTGAGCTTCTTCCTTCACACGACAGGAGGGTCCCATGGCCGACGACTTTGTCTACACGTCACGTGCCCGACTCGAATACCGCAACGGCTACCGCCGTGCCTACCTTGGAGAGGTCCCGGAGCCGGTGGTCTACGGCGTGCAGGGCGCCCTCCGCGAATACTACGGAGCCACAGAAGGTCCCCCGATTGCTTCCACCCTCGACCACATCGTGGCGGCCGTCGCGGGGTGAATGTACGGCACCTTGCGCGGCGCCCTGGCAGGGCGCAAAGTCGCATTTGATCGAGATTCCTACACGGCGACCGCTGACGGGCGGATCTCCGGTATTGGCAAGACGATCCGCATCACGGCGATCCACGTGCACTACGACATCACGGTTCTTATGGAGGCGCGGGAGGCAACCGAGCGGGCGTTGGAAGTCCATCCCCAGGGCTGCCCAGCTCATCAGAGTGTCAAGGACGCCATCGCCATCAGCTGGTCCGCCACCGTCCGGGCGGGAGACCAGGTGCTGACGATCCGCGAAGCCGGACACGAGGAAGCGTCGGCATAGCGGGTCTGCGGATCGGACTGACCCCTGCGCGAGAACGACCCCCTGCCAGTCGGGGTGGGGAAGTCGTCAGGCCCACGGTGGGTCGTGAATGGAACGGCCGAACAACACAAAGGGGATATCTGATGGCGAAAATCCTGAAGTGCGGTGACGTGATGCCCGGCTGTAGCTTCGTCATGGAGGGCAAGGACGTCGCGGAAATTATGGCCAAGGGCGCGGAGCACGCCAAGACGGCCCACGGCATCTCCGTGATTCCGCCGGATGTGGCGGCCAAGGTTCAGGCTGCCATCAAAGAGAAGTAGACCGAATGAGGGCCCAGCGCGGCAAAGGCCGCGCTGGGCTACCAGCAAGGAGGATGGCGTGACGAATGATATGGTTTGTCATGTTACCTGTCAGATGAAGTTAGTCTTGATGATCCGGTAGTTCGATTTCGATGATTGCGGGCCCTCGATGTACAGGCGGCTTCCAACGGCATGTCGTGCCTTCGACTGGTCACTGCTCTGGTTCCGTAGGTTCGTTAGTTCGTGGCGGTTAGCCGGAATCCCGTCCAAGTCCCAATGTCTCGGGAAAAGTCTCGCCAGAGTCTCGGTTCGTGGGACTCGTGTGTCTCATTCTTGGGAGGTTAGTCGGGGCGGGAGTGAAATTTGATCCCGGGAGCTGAAGTGTCGATTCGGCATTGCGTAACTAGCCGATGGGAAGGGAAGCGTCGTGCCGGACAGCAAGGTTTCAATCCCGAGGGGTGCCCCGACGTCAGCGGGACGTTAGTGACCGGAGATCAGCAGGGCCCGTCGGCGAGGAGGTGGGCGACCGTTGTGACGAACGCGACAATGCGTGGTGCGGCGGCGAGGCCGGGGTCGAGATCGGGGTTGTAGATCGTGACGTTCATGCCCACCGGCCGAGCTACGCCAACGGCTTCGGCGACGACGTCCTCGAGGTCCGTCCACGAGAGGCCGCCGGGCTGTGGGTAGTCAACGGCGGCGAGGGAGTCAGTCGAAAGCACGTCGAGGTCGATGTGCAGCCACCACGGCTGGGCGGCGGGCCAGCGTTTGTGTCCTAGGAGGCCGGCGACCGAGCGGGCGCCGACGGCCTCGATGTCTTGGCGATCACGGGCGCCGACGCCGACGACGTCCTCGGCGGCGATCAGGGGGAGCAGCGCGTCCAGCTCGGGGATTCCCGACGTCGACAGACCCAGCGCGAAGCCGAGCTCCATGTCTGCGGCCTGACCCGTCGGGGACAGCGCCGGCGGGTACGCGTCTTCGTGCCCATCCACGAAGAGCAGACCGAGGCGCCCATGGCGGTCGCGAGCGCCCGCGAGGCAGCCGAGCAACAGTGGGCAATCGCCCCCGATCACGACTGGCAGGCCACCGTCGGCGAGGACCCGCCCCACCGCTGAGCGTACTCCAGTGACCATCGCAACCAAGCCTGCGGGATCGATGATACCGGTCCGCCCGTCGCGGTGTGGCTGGGGAGGTAGCACGGGGATATCCCCGTAGTCGGTGCAGGGGTAGAGGGCATTGGCGAGGCCAGCGTCACGCAGCACGCCGGGAGCGCGCGCAACACCGTCAGGACGACCAAAGGCGTTCGTCGGCACGCCGATCAGACCGAATCGCATCACCGCTCGTTAGATACGCCTCGGCGACGACAAGGATCGCGCCGATGCGGATTTCGCCTGTGATGGCTAACTGCGTGAGACGTTTGGCGAAAATGTTGTGATAGCCGAACCACGGCGCGAGCCGTGAGGAAATGGAAGGCTATTCAGAACCTGCGGGATCCCAGCAACAAACGTCCGGAACGCCGACCGTGCTAGGGGCGGACGGCGACGCCCGTCACCTCGAAGATAAGCTCGTGGCCCACTACCATACGGGTCCCCTTGGGGCCACCAGCAGTACGCAACGCGGCGAAGTCGTTGAGAAGCCCTTGTATTAGTCAAGCCGTTGCCTGCACAGTGCGCGCCGTGATCTTGAGTTCGCAGACGCGCTCGGCGGGGGTCTTGCCGGCGAGGGCGAGGTGGGGACGGTGGTGATTGTATTCGTGTTCCCAACGGCGGAGCTTCCCGGCGAGCTCGCCGGCCGTCCGAAACGTCGTGCGTCGATAAAATTCCTCGCCATCGGTGCGATGGCTGCGTTCGACCTTGCCATTAGCCTCGGGGCAGCCAGGCGGGATGTGGCGGTGCGCGATCCCAAGGTCTCGGAGATGCCAGGTGAAATCGGTGCCGAACTCATTGCCGTTGTCAGTTTGCACGCGCTGGATGGCCATGGGGAGCCGTAGGCGCACCTCATCCATGAAGGCGATCGCGTTCGGAATGGAATTGTGCGTGTAGATCCGGAGGACGCGGTAGCGGGTGGCTTCATCGACCGCGGTGAACTGATAGAAGCGCCGGCCTCCGAGCTTGAGATGCTTGACGTCGACCTGGACCGACTGGCCCAGCACCGTGAAGTCCCGGCGCCGGCGCGGCCCAGGTCGGTAGCGCTTCATCGACACACGGGTTACTCCGTGTCGCTTGAGGATCTTATAAATGGTCGGGACCGAGACATAGACTTGATGAAATCGCTGGAGATAGAAGCCAATGCGGATGGGCCCGTACTGGCGCTCGGCGCGGACGCGGAGGATGAGGGCAACGATGTGGGGTGGTGTGGCGAGGTGGGGCCTCCTCGATCCCGACTTGAGGTTCTTGAGTCCCTCGAGGCCCTGCTCGCGATACCGACGCAGCCAAGTATAGAATTGGCGTCGGGAGACCCCAAAAAATCGGCAGGTCTGACTCACATTGTGCGTGACCTGCTCGAAGTGCTGAATCCGTCGAAGCCGCGCCTTTGCCTGCCGGAGTTTCTCCTGCTCGGTCGCCGCCTTTCCCATGACCGCCCTCCTCGCTCAAGGTTGGAAGGTGTGCAGGGGAAAGGTTACTAGCTACAGCGGCTTTGCAGACATCCGTCGCAGTAGGCCGTGTCTTCTGACCTGGAGTCCGGCATTTAGGCACGTGCAGTCCTCCTCGTTCGGCCGATTGCTCGATGCTGGCCGCCTGGAGATCCGGTCCTCCCATGCCCTCGCGTTCATGCTGGCGTGCGAGCTGGCTGATCAGCACTGGGCTGGCTGGCGGCCCGGCCCGCTCACCCGCAGCTAGACTGGACGACCCAGCTAGGCACCCGCGACCTCTGTGACTTCCAGTCCATCCGCTCGTTCGGGCGCCGCCTTCTTCCGGATGACGTTCCCGCTCACGATGGTGGTCTTGCCCTGGTAGCTCAGCCCGCTCTCCCAGGCGACCCGATAGAAGTTGCCCTTCCACAGCTCGACAATCTTGCCCTCGACGACCTCGGGGGACTCCTTGAAGG
>Ga0137403_10004202_pt1 | contig 17034 bp, 9 predicted proteins | sample CZOMad2_1_16fung_FD_122057 | JGI IMG/M metagenome (GOLD analysis project Ga0137403, IMG submission 122057) | Vadose zone soil fungal communities from Angelo Coast Range Reserve, California, USA - CZOMad2_1_16fungal (Hybrid Assembly) | ecosystem: Environmental > Terrestrial > Soil > Vadose zone...
GCAGGCCGCCTCACTTCCTCGATCAGGCCCTCCGCCTTCAGATCAAACAGGATGCGCGACAGGCTCGCCTCGGACAGTCGCACCGCCTTGGCCAGAGGCGGCCGAAACATGCCGCCCGACTGGAGCAGATGCCCCAGAATGGCCGCACGCGTCTGCCGCCGACTTCTCGGCTGCTCCGACATTTCCATCCCTGACGTCATTCTTACCTAGTGTAAGAACGTGCGCGCGAAACATTTCGACTGTCAAGGCGCGTGCCGGCTCAATGCATATACTTGCTGTGGTGCGCGGCAGCAAAATTACGGGCGCGGACTCTTTGTTCGAAGCTGCTGGCTCATTGATCTGCCTCAACACACGCCTTGCGCCGGACGTCGGCGTTGGCGTCCTTCGGACCGGGCAGCTCGATAGCGGTCCGACCCGCCATTTGCGATGAACTTCACGGCTGATGGTTGACGCAGATCGTCCCAAGTGGCGCGCAATCGACCGCAACGAGCCACGCATGCTGAGCCATCGAGAAATCTCCTCCCGTTCAAAAAGACTGAGCGCCTGCCTGGCTCGTCGCCGAACCGGCGGACGAATGCCGCCGGTTGGCGATGTCCCTGTGCTATTGTCCGTGCGAGTGGATCGATGATCGCGGCGACGTCGATATTGAATTAGTACGCAAGCGCCTTCTTGTGATGGCAACTTGAACAATGGGCGCCTGCCGTAACGTGGTGCGGAGGTTATATTTGCAAGTCTGGACGGTAGATTTGGATTGCACAGGCAGTGATGTAGCCTTCTTTCGACACGTGAACACGCCCGTGTCGGTCGTCTCAAGCGACCCGATGAGCACAGACGCTCATTCCGGCCGCCACAGCCTGATCGCGGTGGCGGAGGATGAGCGACCTCTTGGGAGTAGCTATCAGTGTTGCAACGGCCCGGGAGATCGACCTTTTGAGACAACTGCCGGCCGGCGAAATGCATTCGAGCTTCTTCGACCTGTGGACCCGCAAGGAAGCGTTGTTCAAGGCGATCGAGGGCGAATTTACGACAGCGCTCGTGGTGAGGCCCTTCCAATGAGCGAGCTTGGATGCAAACGTCCGCAAGCCGCGCCGGCGGCCGAGGATCGGTAGCCATGACCAGGACCAGGCTTCGCGTATTTCCTGCTATCCCGCGCAATCCGAATGCCACCCAACACATCGATGACTTAATGCGCGTTGCACGTTTCGCCGAACGAAACGGATTGAATGGTCCTTTGCTGTTTGCCGGCAACGATACGCCGGTCGAGCCGTGGGCAATGGCTCAGCACATTATCGCCCACACCGCGAAGATCTCGCCGCTGATTGCCGTCAACCCGCTTTATATGCATCCGTTCACGGTCGCCAAGTTCGTCTCGTCATTCGCGCTGCTCCACCGCCGGAAGATCTATCTCAATATGATCACCGGGACGGCGACGAGCGATCTGGCGGGGCTGGGCGAGCAGCGCGGTCATGAGGAGCGATATTCACGGCTCGGCGAGTTCATCCTCGTCGTCCGTCAACTGTTGGCCAGCACCAGGCCGGTCACTTTTCGCGGAGAGTTTTACGCGACAGACACTCTGCAGCTACGCCCGGGCTTGCCGCCGGCGCTGATGCCGGAGTTTCTGATCGCAGGTCAGTCCGACGATGCCCGCCGCGTCGCGACGCAGACGGGGTGTCTGAGGATGCAAATGCTTCCGCCGGATCTCGAGCAAGGAATAAGCGCTCCCGGCTTGAACTTCGGGATATTCGCAAGAGAGGGACGTGATCAAGCAAGACAGGAAGCCAAAAGGCTGTTTCCGGACAGCGCCGAGAAGCGCGAGCTATTGAACTATACGATGGAAAATACCGACTCCGTCTGGAAGCGCCGGCTGCACGAGGCCGGGCAAGACGGCGAACTTCGTGAGAACGGTTTTTGGCTGCTGCCCTTTTTGACGTACCAGGCGGATTGTCCGTACCTCGTTGGCAGTTATGCGGAGATTGGCGCGACGTTGCGCCGCTTCGCGGACATGAAGATCGGCACGATCATTCTTGACGTGGTCGCAGACGAGCGAGAGCTTGACCACGTTTGCAAAGCTCTTGCATCCAGCGGTGCGTTCTGATGCACTTCAAGATCGTGCGAGCAAAACCTGTCGGGCGATGCCGACGCCTGATGTAGTTTGAAACGGTTTGACAACAACTGATACTGGGTCAGCAATTGCGTTGGCCGCCATGGGCGGCCTTGTGGCGGGGCATTGATGATGGGCGTTACCCAGCTCTCGAAACGGGTACGGCACGAACTGACCTATTTGGGCTATCCTCCCCGCGCCTGGACGGTGCCGCGCTCCCGGGACGGCATCCCGGTTCTGGACGTGCTGATCGTGGGTGGCGGCCAAAGCGGTCTCGGGACCGCGTTCGGGCTAAAGCTCGAGCGGATTACCAATGTCAGGATCATCGATCGTTGCCCGCGAGGGTTCGAAGGGCCCTGGCGCCGATACGCCCGCATGAGGGAGATCCGGACCCCAAAGGAAGTGACTGGCATCGATTTCGGCATCCCGAGTCTCACGGCCCGCGCCTGGTACGAGGCGAAGTTCGGTCACAAGGCATGGCAACGCATCGATCGGATACCGCAGGAAATCTGGCGATCCTATCTCGATTGGTACCGCGACGTTCTGGACCTTGTTGTCGAAAATGAAGTCGAGCTGACGTCGATCGAGCCTGACGGCAATCTCCTGCTCGCGCATCTACGCCATTCCGACAGAATTGAACGCGTCCAAGCGCGCAAGATCGTCCTTGCAACCGGCTTTGACGGCAGTGGATGCTGGCGGGCTCCCCCTTCACTCGTCGCGAACCTGCCCGCGGAACGCTATGCGCGCACGGCCGACGACATCGACTTCCGCAGGCTTGCCGGAAAGCGCGTGGGCGTGCTCGGGGCCGGCGCGTCCGCGTTCGACAACGCCGCCGTTGCGCTCGAGGCCGGCGCAAGCCGGGTCGATCTTTGTTTTCGCAGGGCTGACATCCCGCGTGTCAATCCGCTGATCTGGATGAACTTCGCAGGTCTGCTCGGTCACTTTGCGGAGCTCACCGATCTCGAGCGCTGGCGGTTCATGCGCCACATCCTGGAAGAGCTTCCAGTGCCTCCGACACAGGACACCTTCTGGCGCTGTTGTAGTTTTGAAAACTTTGCGTGGCATGCCAATTGCGACTGGAAATCCGTTCGCGACGAATCAGGCGTTGCTAAGGTGGAAACCGAAGCCGGCACTTTTGCATTCGACTTCATCATCTTCGGCACGGGCGTCGAGACGAACCTTTCGATGCGCCCGGAACTTGCCCCGATCGTCCACCACATTGCCCTCTGGCGCGACCGGTTCACGCCTCCGCCTGGCGAGGGCAGCGATTTGCTCGCAAACCATCCTTATCTCGGCACGGCCTTCGAATTCACCGAGCGCAAGCCAGGGACTGCGCCTTATCTCGGCCAGCTGCACAATTTCACCTTCGGCGCCATGCCGAGCCTCGGCTTAACGGGAGCCGCCATTCCTGGGACGAAATATGGTGTGCGCCGGCTGGTCGACGGCTTGGCGCGAGACCTGTTTCTGGAGGACTCCGCGACCTATTACCAGGATCTCCTCGGATATGAGGTGCCCGAACTGGAGAGCCTTGAAAGTGCGGTGACGTGGCTCGATCGCTTTTTATCCAACACGATCAACCCCCCAAAATTGATTGATCAACTCGATCCAGCCGTGTTGACCAAGGGCTTGAACGGCAAGCGCGCATCGCGACATCCAGACGACATAGCTGCCACAGCCACGACAACCTCACCTCAACGCGCCCGTGCCAAGCTCACCGTTGCGGATGTGTGGCCCACAAGCGCCGACGAGCGCGCCGAGACAAACAAGCGCTCTAAGACAAAAGCCAGCCGCCAGCGCGCCAAATACGGGCCGAACGAATGAGCAAGGGGACGAGCTTGTCAAATATTGCCGCGATATGGCCGCTTGAGGACGTCGGCAAGGCCGAGCACAACGTTTTTTCCTGCATCGGAGATCTTCTCGCCCACCATGGGCGCCATTCACCGGCCTCCCCCGCCGTTCTTGCGCCCGGCGGCGCGGCGCTGACCTACGGCGCGTTTTGGACCGGCATGAATGAGATCGTGGGCCAATTACGCAGCTTCGGTATCGATCGAGGTGACCGTGTGGCGGTCGTATTGCCAATAGGCGCGGAAGCTGCGGTGGCGACCGTCGCCGTCGCGGCCGGCGCAGTTTGCGTGCCGCTTCATCCTGGTTTTGCCGCGGAAGAATGGCGGCGCTATTTCGCGGACCTGCGGGTGGCGGGGCTGTTGACTCGCTCCGATGTGGATTCGGCGAGCCGAAGTGTCGCGTATGGTCTCGGCATCCCCGTGATCGATCTCGCGCCATCCCCCGACCAGGGGCCGGGCGCATTCAAGCTTGTTTGCCCGAAGCCGCGTCCCGCCGTCATCGGCGACTTGGCGACCGGCGCCGACGACGCGTTCATGCTGCTGACCTCGGGGACGACGTCACGGCCGAAACTGGTCCCTCTGACCCACGCCAGCGTCTGCCTGTCGGCCCACAATGTGGGCGCTGCCGTGGCGCTTCAGGCCCAGGATCGGCTGCTGAGTGTGCTCCCCCTGTTCCACGCGCATGGCCTGATCTCGGGACTGGTGGCGGCATTGGCAGCCGGATCGAGCGTGGTCTGCCCACCAAAGTTCGATGCCGCGGCTTTCTTCGGCTGGCTGAAACAGTGCCGACCAACCTGGTACACCGCCGTCCCGCCGATTCATCGTGCGCTGATCTCCGCGGCGCGCCGCCGCAAGCGGAGCTTCCGTCAGTCATCCTTGCGGCTGATCCGATCCGCCTCGTCGTCGCTGCCAATCGACGTGCTCGATGAGCTCGAGGCCCTGTTTGGCGTCCCCGTGATCGAGACGTACGGCATGACGGAAGCCGCTACACAAATTGCCGCAAACCCTGTCGAGCGACGGAAGCCGGGATCCGTAGGCACACCTGCCGGGCCCGAGATCGCCGTCATGGACAGCGAGGGCCGGCATCTGCCCGCTGGCGAACACGGAGAGGTGGCGCTCAGAGGCCCGACCATCACCAGGGGCTATGACAACAATGAAGTCGCCACGAAAGCAGCGTTTCGCGACGGCTGGTTCCGAACCGGCGATCTCGGCTACATGGACGCCGACGGGTATCTGTTCCTGGCCGGCCGCATCAAGAAAGCGGATGTGATCAACCGCGGAGGACAGAAGGTATCACCGGCCGAGGTCGAACAGGTCCTGTTGAGCCATCCCGACGTGGCCGCAGCGGCCGCTTTCCCGATCACCCACACGACCCTTGGGGAAGACGTTGCCGCCGCCGTGGTCTTGCGGGCGCAGGCCAAGATCAACCCGCAGAAGCTCCGGCAGTTCGCGAGCGAATACCTGGCGCGCTTCAAGATCCCTGGCCTGATCCGAATTGTGCCGGAGATTCCGGCCGGCCCGGACGGAAAGGTCGTTCGCGGCGACCTCGCGCGGATGCTCTCGATCACAGCGCCAAGATCGCGCATCGAACGCAGCGAATGGGTGGCGCCACGCTCGGAAACCGAGTGGCAACTGGCCAGATTCTGGGCGGACCTCCTGGAGATCAATGAGGTCGGGGTCGAGGAAGACGTCTTCGCGCTCGGGGCGGATTCCCTGACGGTGGCGCAATTGATGTCGCGCCTGCGGGCGCGCTTCGGGGTTGAACTTTCGTTCAAGGACATTTTCGATGCGCCGACGGTTGCGGCTCTCGCGGCCCGCATCGAGTCTGCGAAGTCGGGCATCTCCATCTCCATCGCCTCGCCAAGCTTGCCCGACATCCCCGCGGATCGCCAAGGCCTGCTGTCGCAGCAGCAGCAACGAATCCATGTCCTGAGCACGATCGACCGGATCGGACACAAGTACCACGTGGTGGATGCCGTCCGTCTGTCCGGACCACTTGATCTCGACGTCCTGGAGGCGAGCATCGCCGCAATCAGCGAACGCCATGAGGCCTTGAGATCGGTCTTCCTCGACCACCAGGGCGAACCGATACAAGGGGTGACGTCGGTTCGGCCGCGCCTCAACCGTCTCGACCTGCGGCCATTGCCTGAGGCCGACCGAACTGACGCGATTCGATCCCAGACGATGGAGTTGCTGCGGCAATCCTTCGACATCGAAAGGGAGCCGCCGATCCTGCCGTGGCTTCTGCGACTCGGCGAACAAGATCATGCGCTGCTGATCAAGCTTCATCATCTGATCACGGACGGTTGGTCTCAGCGGCTGTTCTGGGACGAACTCGAGGCGCTCTATAATGCCCGAACAAAGGACCAGCCCGCCAGGCTGCCCGAGCTTCCGCTCCAGTACCGCCATTTCGTCGAGCGGCAGCGAGCATGGCTGCAAACGCCTGCCGCTGCGGAGCAACTCGACTATTGGCGTGAGCGGCTGAAAGGATTGGCTGAGCTCCCGCTGCGAACGGACCGGCCTCGTCCTGAGACGCGGACCGGGCGCGGCGCCAGGCTTCCGTTGAGCCTGTCGCGGGCCTTGTCCGGCCGCCTCAAGTCGTTGAGCCGAACCCATAACGCCACTCTGTTCATGACCCTTCTCGCCGCGTTTCAGTGCCTCCTGCACCGGTATACGCGGCACGAGGATGTCGCGGTCGGATCGTTGATCGCCAACCGCAACCAGATCCAGATCGAGCAACTGATCGGAATGTTCGCAAATGCAATCGTATTGCGGACCGACCTGTCCGGGGATCCCACCTTCAGCGACCTTCTGCGCCGTGTCCGGCAAATCACGCTGGATGCCTATCGAAACCAGGAGCTGCCGATCGAGGAGATCTTGCAGGCGCTTCAAGTGCCTCGCAATTCGGACGGCAACCCCTTGTTTCAGGTCATGTTCCTTCTGCAAAAGGCGGTGTCGAACCCTGCCCTATCAGGACTGTCGGCGAACTTCGTGGAGGTCGACCCCGGTATTGCGAGGTGCGACCTGTTGCTCGAACTAATCGATGAGGACGGGCGTCTGAGCGGCTGGCTCGAATACAGCACCGATCTGTTCGAGGATCGCACGATCGCGCGAATGGCGGCGCATTTCCGGACGCTCCTGGAGTCGATCGTCGCCGACCCCGAGCAACCTGTCTCGCGTCTGCCGCTGCTGCCGATCTCGGAATGGAAGCAGGTCGCGGGCGGGAATGACAGCGAGATCAGGCCGCCTCGCATGGACACGTTCTCCGAACGGTTCAAGAGGCAGGTCGCGCGCACCCCCGACGCCATCGCGATCTCGGCCGGAGCGGTTCGACTGAGTTATCGCGAACTCGCAAGCCGGGCCTCGGCCATCGCCGGCCGGCTCTCCCGCGCGGATGTCCGCCGCGATGACGTCGTTGTCCTGCTCGCCGAACGCGGCGTCGACTTGCTGGCCGCCATGATCGCGGTCCAGCAGGCCGGGGGTGCGTTCCTTCCCCTGGACCCGGCACTGCCGGACTCCAGACAGGCACAGATGATCCGTCACAGCGGCGCACGGGTCATCCTGACCACGCAGGCCAATGCGGCGGCGCTGCAAGCGGCGCTCGACGGCTCATCTCGCAAAGGACGCCCCCGCGTTCTGGTGCTCGAGAAGCTGAATTCGTCCGTCTCGAAAGGCCCCATTCCGTCGGTCCGCCTCTCCCCCTCGAGCTTGGCCTGCGTGATCTACACCTCCGGCTCTACGGGCGTCCCGAAGGGCGCCATGATCGAGCAGCGGGGCATGTGCAACCATCTCCTTTCCAAGATCGCGGACCTCGAATTGTCGGCCGCGGACGTGGTCGCTCAGACATCGCCCCACAGCTTTGTCATCTCGGTCTGGCAGTTTCTCGCCGCGCCGATCGTGGGCGCGCGCGTCCACGTCTGCGCCGACGAGGTGGTGCGGGACCCGGCTTTGCTTGTGGATGAGATATCGCGCGAAGGAATCACGATTCTGCAGATCGTACCGTCGCTATTGCGCGAAATCCTCCGGCGAGTCTCCGACGAACCCGCCTTTCATGCACTGGGCCGGCTTCGTGCGCTGATCTCCACAGGCGAGAGCCTCTCGCCCGATCTCTGTCGTGATTGGTTCCGGCACTTTCCGGCCGTGCCGATCATCAACGCCTATGGGGCGACCGAGACGTCCGACGACGTTGCGACGCATCGCCTCACGGCACCGCCGACCTCGACCGCAGCGGTGCCGATCGGCCGGGCCATAGCCAACACGCGCCTCTATGTGCTCGATTCCCACTTGCAGCCGGCGCCGATCGGCGTGGCCGGTGAGCTGTATGTGGGCGGCATCGGCGTCGGTCGCGGTTACCTCAACGACCCGGAACAGACCCGCCACAGATTCCTGCGCGATCCGTTTTCGAAACGGCCAGGCACGCGCCTGTACCGGACCGGAGATCTGGCACGCTGGCGAGCCGACCTTACTTTGGAATGCCTCGGGCGTGTCGATCATCAGGTCAAGATTCGTGGCTGCCGGGTCGAACTCGAAGAGATCGAGCATGTTCTGGTCGAACACGCAAAGGTCCAGTCCGCCGCCGTGGTGGCGCGCGATATCAATGGCGAGGCGCAACTGGTTGCCTGCATTGTCCCTGTCGCAGATGAGGAGCCGGAGACCCACGAACTCAACGATTTCCTCCGGACCCGATTTCCGGCCCACATGATCCCTGCGGGCTATGTCGCGCTGGATCGCTTGCCGTCGACGCCCCATGGTAAGCTCGATCGTCCCGCGTTGGCGGCAATCCCCGTGAGCATCATGAGGGCGGACGGCGAATTGATTTCGCCACGCAGCTCCACTGAACAAATGCTGGCCGGCATCTGGACGGAGATGCTCGATGTCGAGCAGATCGGGGTCTCCAGCAACTTCTTCGACCTGGGCGGCCATTCGCTGCTAGCGGGACGCGTCTTGGCCCGGGTCGCCAACGTCTTCGGCGTTTCATTGCCGATCCGGACGCTCTTCGAGGCAAGCACGATTGAAGCGCTGGCCCGGTTGATCGACGAGGCGCGCACGACGCGCTCAAAGGTGCCGGCGCTCCAGGCTGTGCGCGTGGAAGGAGACAGCTCGCGGGTGGTCTCCATCGCGCAGGAACGCGTGCTCGGCATCGAACGGGATTTGCCGGGACTGCCCCAATTCAATGTGCCATACGCCTATCGTCTGCAGGGACCGCTCGACATTCCGGCGCTCGAGCAAAGTCTGGCAGAGGTCGTGCGCCGGCACGATTCCTTGCGCATGGGATTTGCCTGGATCGAGGGGCAGCCCGTCGCCGTGGTGACTTCAGCCGCCGACATCGATCCGCGGCTTGTCGTCGAGGACCTCGCAGCGGGAATTGCGTCCGGAAACAAACGCGCCAAGGAACTCCTGCTCAAGAAAGCAGAACTGCTGGCCCAAGAAAGCGCCTGGCAGCCCTTCGAGGTGAGCCAAGCCCCCTTGTTTCGCGCGCGCCTGCTCCGGCTCGGTCACGACGATCATGTTTTCCTTTTGATCCTGCACCATGTCATCGTCGACGGCTGGTCCATCGGGATCATGTTTGAGGAGATCTCCGCGATCTATTCCGCTCTCACAAGCGGCCGGCAGGCGGGACTTTCGGAGCAAACGTCTCAGTTCTCCGATTTCGCGAATTGGCAGCGCTGGTGGTGCACCAGCGACCTGGCAAGCCGGCAGATCGCGTATTGGCGGGATCACTTGCGCGGCGCGACACCGCTTTTCTCCCAAGACAGCAGCCCCGCCGGCGCGCGGCCTGGATCCGTCACGGCCCGCGAACCGCTTCATCTGCCGACAGACCTGGTTGCGCGCCTGGGCGCCTTGAGCCGAAGCCAGGACGCCACGCTTTTCATGACGTTACTGACGGGTTTCAAGACGATGCTGTTGGCTCGGAACGGACGCCGCGATATTTGCATCGCCACCGTCATGGCCAACCGCACCGAGCTGTGGACCGAGGGCGTGGTCGGGCCGTTCGAGAACACGACGCTGATCCGAACCCGCTTGGATCCGGATATTACATTTCGAGAAGCGCTTGCTCGCGTGCGCGAAGCGGTTCTGGAGGCCCACGCAAGGCAGAGTCTCCCCTTCGAGATCCTCGCGTCCCGGCTGGCGCAAGACGACGGTGTCGATCCAGCATCGCTCGCGCAAGCGTTTTTCGTCCTGCAAAACGCCGTTCGTCGGCCCCTCGAACTGCGCCATCTGGCCGTTCGATCATTCGGAAACGCCTATGATGGTCAGCCCGTCCTCACGATCGATCAAACCTGGTTGACGCTGATGTTGAAGGAGGGTCCCTCGGGCATTGCCGGGTCATGCGCCTATAAAGAAGACCTGTTCGACACCGACACGCTTCACCAGTGGATGGCGGATTACAGGGCAATCCTCGCTAGGGCAGTCGCCGATCCGGAAAGGCAGATCGGACAGTTGACCGTTGATTGATAAACTCAGTGTTCTCTAAGGCCTACCCGACGGGAACGGATCCTCTCTACAATTGACACTGGCTAATCAATGGCTACCAATGCGGGTATTGGGTGAATAAGAATGGAGACGAGGTATGGCTCTCATTGGTGTTTTAAAAAGTTTGAACGTCGATAATTTGAGTAATGCGGAAAAGGCTGAACTGAAGAAGAAGCTTTTGGCGCACAAGAAAGAACTTAAGAACGCATCCAAGGTCATCGATGATCACCTCAAAAAATTGACGGCCAAGAAGAAACGCAAAGCCAAGAAGTGAAAGGTCGCGCGAGCAGCGGCCTGCTTTTGCACGCCGGCACCGAGCGGTTCGGACGCGCTCACGAGCAACTCCTCTTGAGCAAATCTCTTTGAGCAGCGTCCGGACTGATGGTGAATGAGGATTAATGTTTCTGGACCGCTTGAGTTTGCGGACTCGCCAGGCAATTCAACTGGTCCAGAAGCACCTTGGCGTGTTTCAAATCTGGTCTGTCGAACCCCTCGACGAACCAGTCGAAAACCGGCTTGAGGACAGAGCACGCGTCCGCGTATCTGCCCTCGTCCCGCAAGAGTTCGGCAAGACTAACGGCAGCCCGCAGCTCCCACCAGCGCGCCTCCTGTTGCTGGGCAACCATCAAGGCCCGCCGCAATTCGGCTTCCGCCTCGCTTGTCTTGCCCAAGCCCAGGAGAGCCAGTCCCCGCAGGCGGTAGAGTTCAGCCTCGAAAAATCTCTCGCCCGTCGTTTCGACGATTTGCAAAGCTTCATTCAGCAGGCCAAGGCTAACGTCCGGCTCGCCGAGGCGCGCGTGGGCTATGGCGGCATGACAAAGATAGACCGTGCGGCGGTTACGTTCGGAGTTCCCTTCGGCCGCCGCCATGGCATTTTGCATCAGCTCGATGCCGCGCTGGGGGTCGTCGTCCTGGGCCAACAACGCCCCCCGGAAGAAACGCGCCCTGTGATGGGTACCGGCGAATTCATTCTCGACGCTGATGGCGATCGCTTCATCGGCTTTGGCCAAGGCCAGTTGCGGATCACCGCCGACGATGCCAAGGACCGCGAGGTGACTTAGGGTCAATGCCGTCGTGAAAGCGTGGCCGAGCGCTCGCGCGCGAGAAACGGCTTGTTCCGCCACAACGCTCGATTTCTCCGGATAACCGAGAAGGAAGAGTGTGACGGCGAGAAAGGTCAGTGTGTTTGCCTGATCGTCGGTGCCGAAACGACGATAACTCGCAATCGTCTCCTGATTGGCGGCGCATATTTCGAGCGTCCGCTCCAGGTGAACGCGCGCCTCAACGAAAGCCCCCATGAAATGCAGGGTCTGGCCCATGAACCGGTTGGCCAGCGCCGACATCCCGACGTGCTCCTGCTCCGACGCCAAAGTCAGACATTGCCGGGCCACTTCGGTCGCCGCGACATGCTCCGCCCGCATGCTGTGGGCCAGGTAGTTGCCCCAGAGGACTGTCATCTGTTCCGTCGGAGTACCGCCATCGCCAAGCAGATCGCGGGCGTGCGCGAATACCCTTGAGGTTTCGCGCGCGGCATCGCCTTCCGTCGCGGCCACGGCCGGTCCGAGGGCCAGATAGAAATCCAGCTCCGTGCGAATACGCTCAGGCGCGTCTTCCAGATCCGGGACAAGCTCGATCCCGCGTCTGAGATGCTTCACGGCTTCGGCGTTTGCCGAGCGGCTGATCGCCAGGATTCCGGCCTTGAGCCAATAGTTGGTGGCGGGCTCAACGAAGCCGGCCTCGGTGAAGTGATGGGCCAGGATTTCCGGTCCGCTCTTGGCCAGGTCGGGAAAACCGCTCTCCAGCGCCCGGGCGATTTGACCGTGCAGTTGCTGCCGCCGGCTCTTGAGCATGCTTTCATAGGCCGCATCTCGTACCAGCGCGTGCTTAAAGCTGTAGACGGCTTCCGGCGCGACGCCGCTGCGATAGACAAGCTCGGCCTGCTCAAGTTCGGCGAGCGCATGTTTCAATGCGGTTTCGTCGCGGGCGACCACCGCGCGGATCCACGGATAGGAGAATTCCCGCCCGATGGCGGCGCCAATCTGGGCGATCTCCTTCACCGAGACCAAGCGATCGAGCCGCGCCATCAGGGAGTCCTGAAGGGTGGCCGGGATAGCAAGGGGCGGCAGCGGCCCGTCGAGCCGGTAGCCCCCGGCGTGTTCGACCAGTATGCCGGCTTCCAAGATCGCCCTGGACAACTCCTCGACAAACAGGGGATTTCCGTCGGTTTTGGCGACGATATGTTTCATCACTTCGGCAGGGAGCGTGCGTCCGCCGCTCATGTGCGTCGCAATGCTTTCGATGTAGCGGCGGTCGAGCCGGCCAAGCGTCAACGTCCCGACATTGGCGAGACCGACCCAGGGCGGCTCGAACTCCGGCCGCGACGTGACAAGCGCGAAGATCGGCAATTGGCGTGCCCGCTCGACAATCAGATCGAGCAGTTCAAGGGATGTGGCATCGGCCCAATGGGCGTCTTCAAACAACAACAGGATCGGCTGTCCGCGCGCCAGACTCTCGAATTGATCCAGCAGCGCTGCGAGCGTCCGGCGGCGCTGCTGCGCGGGCGTAAAGGCAAGTGGGGGATAGCGGTCACCGAACGGGATCGACAGCAATTCGGCGAATAGCGGTGCGATGGCCTCGACCTGCGATGAGCCTTTGGCGAGCAATGCCTCCAGCTTGTCGAGCCGGACCGAGGAGCTATCGTCCGACTTGAATTCCGCGGATCGTTCCAGCTGTTCGATGACGGGACGAAGCGTGCTGTTGGCGTGGTAGAGCGAGCACTGATAGCGAAATTGTGTATGAGGCTCCCGAGCGACGCGCTCGGTGATGGTAGCCGCAAGGCGAGACTTGCCGATGCCCGCCTCGCCTGAAATCAGCACGATCTGCCCTTGCCCCTCCCAGGCCACGCGCTGTCGCTTGGTCAGGAAGTCCAACTCGGCCTCGCGACCGACGAGGTCGGCCATCCCCGCCGTGCGCACCGCCCTGAAGCGGATCCCGGTCGGCGACAGGCCCTCGACCGCCCAAGCTCCGACCGGCTCGCCAATTCCCCTGAGCCCGCGTGGGCCAAGCTCTCGCAGACGAAACAGATTGCCCAGCAGTCGTCGCGTCGACTCGGCGATGACGATCGAATTCGGCTCAACCAAGCCCTGGAGGCGAGCCGCAATGTTCGGCGCATCGCCGACCACGGAATGCTCCCGCATGCTGCCCTTTCCGCCGAGATCGCCAACCACCACCAGGCCGGTGGCGATTCCAACGCGGACCGAGAGGGGCTCTCCGGCGCGCGTTTCGAGCCGCGTCACAGCGGCGACGATATCAAGCGCCGCCCGCACGGTTCGCTCGGCATCGTCCTCGTGCGCGCGAGGATAGCCGAAATACGCAAATATTCCGTCCCCTCGGAAGTCGGCAATAAAACCGTCATACGACAGCGTAATCCGGGCGCAGGTGGCCTGGTAGGCGTCGATCACGGCGCCCATGTCCTCCGGATCAAGCCGGGCCGACAGAGCCGTTGAACCGACGAGATCGCAGATCATCACCGTAAGATGGCGGCGTTCGGCAGGTTGCACCTCTTGCGAGCCCGTGCCGATTTCCCTGCCGATGGCCGCGCCCGCGGAGCCAACCCCCAGCGCATTGATGGCCTTCATCAGCCGCTTTCTGTCGCCGAGCGGGACACCGAGCTTCTCGAAGTCACCTTCCGTCAATTCCGGCAACACGTCGCTATCGATCGCGTTCGCGACGAAGACCTGTTCGTATTTTCCCAATCCCAGGTTTCGCAGCCAGCCGCCAACGTCCATAATAGAGGCCTAATTTATCGGGTTTTATCGCTATATTCGAATGAAGTTGCGGGGACCACCTCGGCCTGTCTATCGGCGTAATTTTTCGCGTCGCAAGGCCACCGAGCAACAGACCACGATATTGAATGTCATAGCCTGAATTATGAAAGATTTCGCGCGTTTGTTTGGAATAGGACGCATCCGCTGGATGCGCCCCTCACAGCCCGCTCGCTTTACCGGCGCATCGCAACGCGAGCGATCGGCCTGAACAGGATTAGCCGGTCGTCCGTTTGCTATTTGATGCCGGCAGCCTCAAACCCTGCTTCCACCGCCGCGACGCGGGCATCGATCTGTTTCTGCGGCAGCGTACGGAACAGTGATCGCGTCGCGAGAACGACACCTCGCCTGCTGTCGGCGAATGTCGATTGACGCGAAAGCTGCTGCGTCAACGCAACATAGAACATCGCAGCGAGTTCGGCCGGCTTGAACACGAAAGCGCCCCTGCGGGTCGCCGACATCACTTTGAAGGCGGCGAAGTTGTGGATACCACTGTTGATGTGCACGCCGCCCTCATCGGACTTGCGCTTGAGCGGAAGGGTCTTGAAATCCCTCATGAGCTTGGGTTGATTAAACCGCGTCGGGTCCCGCATGTCGCGAAGCGCCTCGATGCCGCTGGATATGCCGTCGCCAATCAACCAGTCCCACTTCGCAATATCCGGCCTGGCCCGATTTGAGATGATCGTGCCGAAAATATCCGAATAGGATTCGTTGAGCGCGCCGGTTTCGCCTTGATAGACAAGACGCGCCGTGTGGCCGGTCACGCCATGAAACAGTTCGTGCGCGACGACGTCGAGTGATGACGCCAACGACTTCAGTCTGCCATCGAACGGCGCCTGGCCGTACAACATCTGCGTGCCGTTCCAAAACGCGTTCAGCCAGATCTTGCTGCCCCGCGGCGGCTGCTCGAACCGTCTGACGACGCAATTGACGGTCGAAACGATCGGGCCGCCCATGTCGTCGACATTGTTGCGCTTGAGCACATCACGCAGAAACGTCACGACAGCAGCGGCGTTGGTGTGCGCGCTGACCGCCGCGGCCGACCAGGGAACCCCGACCAGTTTGCCCGGCAGCTTGCCCTCGACCGGGTCGTGAAAAGCGAAATCGTGGGTCTCTACGTTCAGCCGGACGTCGCGCATCGCCCTCTTGCCGCCCCTGATTTCGATTCTGAAGCTCTTCATCTCACCGAATTCATCGAGCCCTCTGCCGACGACAATCGTCGGGGTGCGCGGCAGTTCCGCAACCAGGGCGCCGGTGATCGCATCGATGACGTAGTCATGAACCAGGGGGAAGTCCTTGAGCGTCGTCTTGCCCTTCTTCCTGCTGCGCACGTCCTCGACGATATAAGCGAGGTGCCATTTACCCGTGTTGTCGCGATAGAGATTCAGCCTCGGTCTCCCGGCCGGAAGCTCGCGGCCGTATCCTGCTATCGCGGCGATCCTTTTCAGTACCTGGTAAGGCGAAATCCGGGCGATGTAGGATCGGAGGTTCGGCTCCGCCATGCTGGAATTGAGCGAGATCAGCTCGTTGTGCTCGTCGAGTTCGACGCTGACGAGAGAACCGAAAACCGAAATGCCTTTGACCTGCTGGCGGAATTTGACGACTCTGGTTCCGGTCAGCGGCACGGTCTCGACGCCAAGGCTCTTGAAATCGCTGTCAGTCCCGTCGATTTTTGGAGTATTCAGCGATGGCATCTTTTTGCTCGCAAAGGCGTGCTCTAGAATGCGCTTGGCGGCGCTTTCCGGATCGAGATTGCCGGGCTGGCATGCCGGGTGCGAAAACACCGAATGCGCTGTCCGATCCGCCCTGAGGGCCGCGAATATGCGCCGGCCGTTCGCCTCGGTGATGTGCATCGCCAAGGCCTTAAAGCCGTTTTTCGCAAATGACGGCGCCGCAGGGGCACGCGTCGATGCCTTCCTTGCCATCGCTTTCTTCGCCATGATTGTCTTCCCCAGGATGCAACCAGCACCCTAAGCTACATGGCCCCTGCTAGAAATCGCAAACAACCGGTGGGAGATCGCGCCGCCACCGGACAGATGCCGCGGTCCATCAAGCCATGTCTGGCAGCGCCAGCGTGACCGGCCACGCGGCCTCATATTGGATATAACGACCCTTCTCCATGGCGGGGAACGGCGTCGCGCATTCGATGCACTTCGGCTTGCGACGAGTAGCGTCCGTCCGAAGGACGGCAACGTATTCGGCCCGGCACTCCAAGTTTGGGCATCTGTAGTTGTACGGGGACGACTTGCTCATCGCCGCACCTTAGCAGAGTCGCGCTATCTTAGGGTGTTCCGCTGGTAGAACCCCCTTTCGCGGATGTTCTTCGCTCGGCTTTGAGGCCAGCGTCTACTATTCCAACGCTGCGCGTGAAGGCGCGCGGCCTCGCCAAGCTCGACGTCCTCGGCTCACTCGTCGCTCAGGCGGCCGCCGAGACGGCGACGCCGGCGGATGCCGACGACTTGGTCAGCGTCACGATCCCGATTGAGTCGGTCAAGCGGGCCGCGTCCGGTCTGATCGCGCTCGGCGCCGTGGTAGACATTTGATGCATGATCGGCGGCACTTAAACAAAATTAGTGGAACCGCGCAGCGTCGATCAAAACGCGGCCCCCGTCTTGCAACAACGGCAGGCCGCGTTCCAAGGCCGCCCCGCGAGAGGCGGCGTTCCGCAAACGCATGGCTGGCGCGACTACTGCGATCGGTCCGAGGTCCACCCCTTGTACTCAGCGATATTGTCCCGGGTCACGAGCTTCGACGGCAAAAGCTCAACGGTCGAAGCAGGCTTCTGCCCATT
>Ga0137403_10004203_pt1 | contig 17027 bp, 21 predicted proteins | sample CZOMad2_1_16fung_FD_122057 | JGI IMG/M metagenome (GOLD analysis project Ga0137403, IMG submission 122057) | Vadose zone soil fungal communities from Angelo Coast Range Reserve, California, USA - CZOMad2_1_16fungal (Hybrid Assembly) | ecosystem: Environmental > Terrestrial > Soil > Vadose zone...
CTGGCGGAGATGGCCGCGGCACATCCGGCCGCAGGATCGTTTGGGCTCTACGCCGAGATGTACCTCCATCCGTGGGCGGGATTCGCCGTTCGCTTGACGTATTGGTTCTGCATGATGGTGGTGGTGGGCAGTGAAGTTGTGGCCGCGGCTATTTACTGCAAATTCTGGTTTCCGGATACTCCCTCGTGGGTTTGGATTGGCGTGTTTTCGCTTGTGATTCTCTATGTCAACGCCACCAGCATCGGAAATCTTGGAACTTTTGAATACTGGCTATCGATGATCAAGGTTGTGACCATCGTTGCCTTTCTGATTCTGGGGACTGCGGTGCTCACGGGCGTCGGTTTTCCGAGGCTCGGTTTCGCAAACTTCACGGCGCACGGCGGCTTTCTCCCGAATGGGTGGAAGGGGGTAGGGCTGGGAGTCATTTTGGGCCTATTCAGTTTCTTCGGAATTGAAGTTGTCGGAAGCACGGCGGGTGAAGCGGCGGACCCGAAAGTGGCAGTGCCCAGGGCTCTGCGAAAGACGCTGTTCGTGCTGGTGCTCTTCTATGTCGCTGGACTCGCGCTGGTCGTCGGAATCGTCCCGTGGACCCAGATTGGGCTCGGGGAGAGTCCCTTCGTTCGCGTTTTCCAGACCGTGGGCATTCCCGCCGCGAGTCACATCATGAATTTTGTGGTGCTAACGGCGGCGCTTTCCAGCGCAGTGGCCAACTTGTACTTCGGGGCGCGGCTGGCGTTCTCGCTGGCGCGCGGCGGCTATCTTCCGGCGCTTCTTGGACGATTGAGCAGAAAAGGAATGCCGGTGGTTGCGGTGCTGACTTCGGCGGGCGGAATGGCGGCGGCTCTGGTTCTGTCGGAGCGTTTTAAAGACTCACTTTTCGTTTTCATGGTTGGGCTCAGCACGTTTGGGGCGCTGTTCGCATGGCTGGTGACGTTGCTGACGCACCTCGCGTTCCGCCGGTTCCACAAACGGCACGCAAGCCCCTACCTTCGGCTGGGCCCGCCCGGGCCGTGGGCGTCACTTGCAGGTTTGGCCGGCGTCCTGGCCGTGCTGGTATCGACGTGGTGGGTTCCAGGATTTCGCATCACTTTGCTGGCAGGCGCACCCTGGCTGGCCCTTATTACAGTGTGCTACTTTGTTTGGAGAAAAGCCCGACCCCGCATGCCAGTCCGTGGAGAATCGCACGATGGATGAACTACTCAAGTGGCGCGGCGAATTTCCGATTCTTGACCGCACCACGTACATGATCAGCAATTCGCTCGGCGCGATGCCGCGCGGCGTGTACGACGAGATGCGCGCATACGCGGATTCCTGGGCGGAGCGCGGAGTGCGCGCGTGGGAAGAGGGCTGGTGGGAGATGGCCGTCGGCGTGGGCGACAAAATCGCGCCGTTGATTGGCGCAGGGCCAGGCGAAATTTCACTGCATCAGAACGTCACGGTCACGCAGGCGGTGATTTCTTCGTGTTTCGACTTTCGCGGGCCGCGCAACAAAATCGTGATGGTCGAGCTGGAGTTTCCTTCGGTTCAGTACTTCTACCATGAGCAGCGGCGGCATGGCGCGCGTGTGGAAGTTGTCCCCACGCCGGATCACATTCGAATCGGCATGGAAAAATTGCTGGCCGCGATCGATGAAACCACGCTGCTCGTCCCCATTTCGCAAGTCCTTTTCCGCAGCTCTTTTATTGTTGATACGCGCGCGATCATCGAGCGCGCGCACCGCGTCGGCGCCCATGTCATCCTCGATGCGTTTCAGGCCACGGGAACCATCCCTCTGGATGTCCGAAGCTTGGGTGTTGATTTTGCGGTTGGCGGAGTTCTTAAGTGGTTGTGTGGGGGACCGGGCGTTGCTTATCTCTATGTGCGTGAAGATTTGCGAGCGAAATTGCGCCCCTCAATGACCGGATGGATTGCACATCGGCGGCCATTTGCATTCGAAACCGGCGCGATTGACCCGCGCGAAGATTCATTTCGCTATTTGAACGGCACGCCGCATATCCCGGCGCTCTACGCCTGCCGGCCTGGACTGGACATTCTCAATAAAGTTGGAATTGCCGCGATCCGCGAAAAATCGATTCGAATGACGACGCGGCTGATCGAAGGCGCGAAGTCGCGCGGCTGGCGCGTCAACACTCCGGAAAATCCCGCGGAGCGTGCGGGAACCGTTTCCATCGAGTGCCCGCACGCGTACGAGGTTTGCTGCGAGCTCCTTGCGCGAGAGATTCTAGTCGACTTCCGGCCCAAGGCCGGCGTGCGTGTTTCCCCTCATTTTTACAACCGAGAGGAAGAGTGCGACTTCACGCTCGCACAAATCGAAGAGATCTTGAAAACAGGCGCCTGGGAAAAACATGCAGCGGCGGTCACACATGCGTGAAAATGAAGAATTCGCACCCCAGATTTCGAACATGCTTGAGGCGCAGTTGCGGCGGCGCGGCATGACCGATGCCGTGGTTCTTGCAGCGATGGAATCTGTTCCGCGTCACAAGTTTGTTCCGGAAGAGTTTCGTGCGCGGGCTTACGATGATGTGCCCTTGCCCATCGGGGACGGCCAAACCATTTCACAACCCTACATCGTCGCTGCGATGACCGCAGCCCTTCGACTGCGGCCAGGCGACCGGGTACTTGAAATCGGAACGGGTTCTGGTTACCAGGCCGCTATCCTCTCGCGCATAGCCGGAGAAGTATTCAGTGTGGAGCGAAGGCCCGAGCTTGCGTTGTCGGCGTCGGCGCGCCTGGAGCGGCTTGGTTATGCCAACGTCCACGTGCATTGCGGCGACGGCACATTGGGTCTGCCGGAATTTCCGTCGTTTGACGCCATTCTCGTTGCCGCTGCGGCTCCTGCGATTCCTCAGCCGCTCCTCGCCCAGCTCGCTGAAGGTGGCCGAATGATTGTACCTGTTGGCGACACTGAGCATCAGGAATTGCAACTCATTGAGAAATGCGGTGAATCATTTCGCAATACAGCACTCGAGGGGTGCCGATTTGTTCCGCTCGTCGGCTACCATGGTTGGCAGGATCCTCCTTCGAGATGAGCGCGAGCAGCCCCGATCTTTCCATCATTATTCCCTCGTACAACGAAGAGTTGCGCCTTCCGGCCACATTGGATCGCGTCGCCGCATATTTGCAAACTTACCGTGGTACAGGCGAAGTCCTAGTCGTGGATGACGGTTCGAAGGATGGCACTGCCGCAGTGGCGGAATATTTTCGTATCAAGATTCCCACGCTACGCGTGGTTTCGAATGGGGTAAACAGGGGCAAAGGCTATAGTGTGCGCCATGGCATGCAGGAAGCGCGGGGCAAAATCGCTCTGTTCACGGACGCGGACCTTTCCGCACCGATCGAAGAAGCCGGGAAGCTCATCGGGGCTCTGGAAAACTACGATGTGGCCATCGGCTCTCGCGCCATGGACCGCAGTCTGATCAGCGTTCACGAATCTCCTTTCCGCGAATTTGCTGGCGTCATTTTCAACAAGATCGTTCGAGTCATTTTGTGGCTGCCGTTTGTCGATACGCAGTGCGGCTTCAAAGCATTCCGCCGTGAAAAGTGCGGCATCATTTTCGAGCAGCAGCGCATCGAACGCTTCGGTTTTGATCCCGAGTTGTTGTACCTAGCCCGGCATCATGGATTGCGCACGGTGGAGATCCCGGTGCGCTGGGGACATTCAGCAGCGACGAAAGTGAGCATGCTGCGCGACAGCCTCCAAATGTTCATCGATATATTTACGATTCGATGGAATGCACTCAGGGGTTGCTACCCGCGCAAGAAATAGTTTCTCCCCCTTTACTTTGTGACACAAAGTACTTGACAGATTCAAAACCTGCTGATAGCGTTCCATTCATGGCGAGTCCGGGTCCGCTTCGTTCTCCAAGCCGCGAACCCATCCCCATCGATGCTCGCGCGGCTGACCATCTCCGTTATATCCGCGAGACGATGGAAAGCGCTGCGGAATTTACCGCTGTGCCGGGCTGGGGTGGCGTGGCCATGGGAATCACGGCGCTGGTTGCCGCGTTCATGGCCTCGCGGCAGGTCACGCCTCGTGCCTGGCTGACGGTTTGGTTGATCGAGGCGTTCGTCGCAGTGGCCATTGCAGCTCCCACCGCCGCCACCAAAGCGCATCGCGCCAACTCCGCGCTCTTCTCCGGTCCCGGCCGGAAATTTGTTCTAAGCTTTGCTCCGCCCATTGTTGCCGGCGGCCTGTTGACTTTCGCTCTCTTCCAGGCGGGCTTGCTAACCGCTTTGCCGGGTGTGTGGCTTTTGCTTTACGGAACAGCGATTGTAACCGGCGGAGCCTTTTCCGTTCGAATCGTGCCGGTGATGGGCTTGTGCCTGATGCTGCTAGGCGCCGCAGCCCTCATCGGGCCGGCGAGCTGGGGAGATGCATGGATGGCCGCAGGCTTCGGCATCGTACAAATTGGATTCGGCTGGTGGATCGCACGCCACTACGGAGGCTAGCAGGAATTCGAATGACTAAGTCATCCACAGCACGCCGGGAGAACGCGCAGCGGTCACGCGAACGCGATCCGTCTCTGGAGGCTATTCGCAATCCTGCACGTGAGGCCGTGCCTTCAGACCTGGATCGGCTCATCCACGAGCGCATCCGGCTGGGAATTGTCAGCGCGCTGGCGGTCAATCGCTCCCTCACATTTAGCGAGCTCAAAGCGCTGCTGAAAACTACAGATGGCAACCTGAGCGTACATGCACGCAAGCTGGAAGAGGCCGATTACATTGTTTGCACGAAGTCCTTTGACGGGCGCTTGCCAAAGACCGAGTACCGCCTGGTAGCCGCGGGCCGGAAGGCGCTGGAGCGCTATCTTAATCATATGGAAGCACTTATTCGTGCCACCCGCGAGGGTTGAGAGTCAAAAAATTTTGTGAATATACTTTGTGAGACAAAGTTGTTTGCGGCTTGTCCTCCGCGGCGGAGAAAGAACATGCTCATGCAGCAGCTAAACGTTGAGAAGATTCTTGCGGTACAACCGGCAATCGCTCAGGCCCAGCGCCTCCACGTCGCCATTATCTCCGACGGGAACGGCCGCTGGGCCACTTCGCGGGGCTTACCGCGCTCGGCAGGCCATCGCGCCGGAGCGGAAACGGCTCGCCGCGTGATTGAAGCCGCGCCGGGTTTCGGTATTCACACGCTGACGCTTTTCGCGCTTTCGTCGGCGAATTGGAAGCGCCCCGCGGCAGAAGTGAACGCGATTCTGCGGCTGCTCCATGAATATCTATTCGCTGAAACAACTCACTGCATTGACGAAGGAGTGCGGCTGAGCATCATCGGACGCCGCGATCGGTTGCCCGCCACACTGCGGCAAGCGATCGCAGATTCGGAAGCGGCAACGGCAAACGGCGCGCGCTTGCATCTGCGGCTTGCGGTGGACTATTCCGCACGCGAAGCGATCTATCACGCCGCGTGCCGATTCTACAAAGTCACCGAACTCTCGCCTGAATCATTCAGCAACGTATTGGCGGAAGTTCATCGCGGCGGCTCGACGGAGGTGGACCTGCTAATTCGAACGGGCGGAGAACAGCGGCTTTCCGACTTTCTTTTATGGGAATGTGCATTCGCCGAATTGGTCTTCACGCAGAAACGCTGGCCTGACTTCACCGCCGCGGATCTCGAAGCGGCCGTGAAGGAATTCAGCAATCGCGAACGCACGCGCGGCGCGTTGCCGGATGCTATCGCGGGTTAGTCTAGTGGGACCTATCCGAAGGAGTTACTGACATGAGAGCTTTTCTTCGTTCTTCAAACGATGTTTCGGCTGTCGTTGGAGTTCTTCTGTTGGTGGTACCAACTTATTTCGTTGCGATGTCGGCCCTGCGGTATGACGCTCCTGGCTTGCGCTATTTCGATAGCCCTATTCTCATCCTGGGGACTCTGGCATTCGCATTCGCGGTAAACGCACGATCTATTCTTTCGGTGAAGCTCGAACCGGAGAAGCCGCCCGTGTTGAAGATTGCTCTGTCGCTGCGAATATGGAACCTTGCGGAAATCTTGCTTGCGTTGCTTCTCTTGGGTGCGTTGTTCGCATATGCGTTCGTGGAGAATTTCGAGCCACGTCTAATCCGATAAGTGATGCGTGTCGTAAAGGAATTCCGGCAAGCGCGAAAGGATGCTCGCAACTTGCGCCTGCTGATCTCCGAGGACGACCCCTGAAACACGGCTCGTGGTCGGTTACAAAAACAGCCTTTTGCATAAGAAAATCTACTTTGACGTCGATTCGGCTCCCCCCTCTCGCCCCGGCTGATCAATAAGCTACTCAGAATAAGCAGGTTGCTGGCACGTAATGCGTTCGTTTCTACCCTGACGTTCCGGCCCGCGCCGTCGTCTATATTCCAGGAGCCAGGAATGGGAACTATGGGACTTGCGCTGCCTTGGAAGGCTAGAATCGCTTCCGTGCCGCGCGAACGGGAGAGCCGAGTGGAACCTTCCGAGCAGTTTGCCGGCGGCCAGAACCCGGCCGTCGTGGATGCAATCACCGAGGATGCCGCGCTGGCGGCTGGGTGCCGCGCGGGAAATCTGCAGACGTACGAGCGCCTTTATTCCCTCCACGGCGTGCGCATGAGAAATCTTGCGCGCAATCTTCTTGGAAATCTCGTCGATGCCGAAGATGCGGTGCAGGAGACGTTCCTAAAGGTGCAGCGAAGTATTGCGAGTTTTCGCGGCCAATCAAGTTTCATCACCTGGACGTACCGGATTCTGATCAACACCTGCTACGACGCGCGCCGAAGCCGTCTGCGCAAAAAAGAAGTTGCCAACGACGACTCGGGCGGAATGCCCCGGCCGGAGCCGCGGGCCCCGGGAGCACATCCCTCTCTTCGAATGGCGCTGGAGCGCGCCCTTGCTTCGCTCACGAAACACCAGCGCGACGTCTTTCTCCTCTACGAGGTAGAGGGTTTCCGCCATGCGGAAATCGCGGGGATGCTGGAAATTACCGAGACCGCTTCGAAGAACACACTTTTCCAGGCGAAGAAAAATCTTCGCCTGATCCTTGAGCCTCCGCGCAGCAGCGCCGCGGAGGCGCGGTGAACGATGATGAATGTAACTTGCAATGATCGCGAACGCATTTTCGAAGGCGGCGCACCTGGTGAATGGGCGGCGTTGGAAGCGCACTCTGCCAATTGCCCGGTCTGTGCCGAGGGGCTGCGCGTGTGGAAATCGCTCTCTGTTGCAGCGCAGGAGATGCGGGACTATACGGACAGCCCTTCTCTCTGGCCGCGCATCGAACGCGCCCTTGCCGAAGAAGTCGTGCGCAAGACGCAGCGCGCCCAGCGCAGGAGCTGGCTCTCCCTCTTGTCAAGCATTCCTTTGGGCTGGCAAACCGCTGTGGCAGGAGCTTTTGTTCTGGTGCTAACGATTTCCGCGGGCTGGATCTATTTTCACCGGTCCAATCGCATCGTGGAAAGCGACAAATCTCTTCTGAAGAGCGCGGCTCTTGAGAATGTGGAGCGCGCCGAAGCCGTGTATGTCCAGGCTATCGACAAACTCGCAGCAGAGGCCAAGCCGCAACTCGAGAATCCGGCAACGCCGCTTCTCGCGAACTATCACGAAAAGCTGGTGGTGCTGGACAGCGCGATCGCCGATCTGCGCGCGCAGGCCGGCCAGAATCCTTCGAACGCTCAGCTTCGCCACCAGTTACTCGCCATGTATCAGGAAAAGCAGCGCACACTCGAAGAAGTTTTGGAGGCCAGACAACAATGAATCTCGCCGCACGCACATCCCGGAAAGGATCGCTGCGTCTCGCAGCGGTAACGGGAATTCTTTCTGCGCTGCTTCTGATCGCTGGAAAGCCCGCGCTCGCCGCGAGCTCCGCGCAGGAGCAAGTCTCAAGAGATTTTCAGAAAACAGTGACGCTGGGTGCCGGCCAGTCCGTCCGCGTCGAGCACAAGTTCGGCGAGGTCCGGCTCCATGGAGAATCCGGCCGCGAAGTCAAAATCTCCGCTACGATCCGCGCACAGGCCAGTTCGCATGAGGAAGCCGAAGCGTTCGCGCAGAAAATACAGATTGAAGTACTGCAATCCAGCGAAGGCGTACGCATCAAAACTATTTATCCCGAAGAAGAGAGGAAATGGTTTCACCTGAGCAAGAGTTCTTCCTGGTCCGTAAGCTATGACATTGGCATGCCGTCCGACGCACCGCTTACCGTGCGGAACAGCTTTGGCAGCATCGATGCAGCCAGAATCCATGGTGCGGCCGATCTTGAAAACAGCCATGGTTCCATCGCGGTTCGCGACGCCGGCGCGGTGCGCCTGAACAATTCCTTCGGCAGCATCGAACTGAACAGCGCGAACGGAAACGCCTCAGTGAATGACAATAACGGCTCGGTGCAGGTGTCCGACGTCAAGGGGACACTCGAAGTGCGCAACCGCTTCGGCAGCATCACGATGAAGGACATTCAGGGAGCTGCGACGATCACCGGAGGCAATGGAGCTGTCACTCTTAGCAATGCAGCTTCCGCGAGCATTACAACTTCCTTCGGGAGCGTGGACGCGCGCAACATCCGCGGTGATCTTTCAATCCGCGATAACAACGGGAATGTGGAAGTCACTGCCATCGGCGGCGCGGCGGACATTACCAATAGTTTCGGCAACGTCATTTTTTCCGATGTCAAAGGCCGCGTGGTTTGCGCCACGAACAATGGCCGGGTGAAGGGCAGTTCGCTAACAGGGAACAGCGTGACGATTCGAGATTCCTTCGGCAACATCGAATTGGATGCCGTCAGCGGTGCGCTGGAAGCCGAAACGTCCAACGGAAGGATCACTGTGCGGGATGCGCGCGGCAGTGTCTCACTCAAGTCTTCTTTCGGCGCCATCGAAGCCACAAACATTCCGAAGGGGATTCGTGCGGTTACCGGCAATGGTGGAATTACGCTCACCGACATCGGCGGCGATGCGTATGCAAAGACGAGTTTCGGAAGCGTCTTAGCGGAGAGGATCGGCGGCAATCTGACAGTAGAGAATACGAACGGCTCCGTCACTGCGCGAAGCGTGAAAGGCGACACGATCGTCAATACTTCCTTTGCCGGTGTAACGCTGGAATCCATCGGTGGACGCATCGCGGTGGACAATCAGAACGGCGCAATCTCCGTCACGGCCATGCGTCCAGCCAGCGGCTGCCACAGTATTTCGCTCAAAACCTCTTTCTCGTCCATTCGCGTGCGCGTGCCGGAGGGAGTAGGCTACAACGTCACGGCGCGTACTTCTTTCGGCAGAGTGTCTTCCGACCTGCCTGTCACGGCAACGGGCACCATGGGGGGCGATACTCTGAACGGGACCATTGGTTCCGGAGGTTGCCAGCTTCAGCTCACGGATTCGAACGGCAGCATCGAAATCCTGAAAGCGCCTTGATCGCGTTCGGCGTCAGCGTGTGCCGCGGCGTGCGCGATCCATAGCAAACGCTTTTTTCAAGATGCGTGTCGCGGTTTCCGTCAGATGGTATTTGGCGAGCTCGTCTTCACGCGCGAAGACTACCTCCGTGACATCGCTCCCCGCACGAGGTTCGCCGCCGATACGTTCGCAGAGATAGTCAACAATGACGTAGTGAAAACGCGGTTTCTTCTGGGCGCGCGCCGCGATTGTGCCGTCTTCCGCGTAAATCCTGTCAAACACCTCAATGAGCTCAAGGACGCGAACCCCAATGCCAGTCTCTTCGAGCAATTCGCGAGCGACTCCTTGTTCCAGATTCTCGCCAAGCTCCAGCGTGCCGCCCGGTATGGACCACTCGCCGCGCAAAGGCTCACTCCCGCGGCGAATCAACAGTGCGCGTCCTCGGTCGATGATCACGCCGCCTATTCCGACAACGGGTCTTTCGGGGTACTCTCTGGAAGAAGCCATGCGGGAGGTCCTTGCAGATACGGCGCCGTGCTGTTCCAAGCAGCCGCACCGCGCTCGGGAGTTGACTTCATATTCCACGGTATATAATACGCTGCGCAGCGGTGGGGGACGGCCTCGTACCGCCACTTTGCGAACAACTCTACGGAGGATGGCGCCGTGATCCGTTGTCCAGAATGTTCCGCCGAAATCGATGTCGACGAAGACGAAGTCGAAGAAGGCGAGATCCTGAGTTGTCCTGAGTGCGAGTCCGAACTCGAGGTTTCGCAGACGCACCCCGTGCACGTGAACCTTATCTCCGATGATTTGGACGAAGAGGACGACGAGGAAGAAGTGGGCAAGACCGGCGAAAATGGCGACCTCATTGACGACGATGATGACGAAGAGGAGGACGAAGAAGACGACGAGGAGTAACGGGCATACCCTTCCTGCCTGGCATCCTCCAGTGCGCATTCCGCCATCCAAGTGTTATAGGAGCAGTGCGATGCGACCTCGGCAGTGGATCATCGTTCTCTACACGGGTGCGCTTCTCGCTCTGTGTGCCGTGGCGCTTGGGGCGGTGCAGGACCCTGCCACGCCGCAAACGCTGGCTTCTGTTCCGACGCCCGCTGCATCAACAAGCAAACCTGCCAAGAAAAAATACAGCCATGCGGATGATTTCCTGATTCGCGGGACCGTATTCAACGACAAAGCTCTTTCCGCCCCAGGCGTGCAGCTCCGCATCCGCCGGGCCGGCGACAAGAAATTCCGCTGGGAGAGCTACACCAACTCCCGGGGCGAATTCGCCGTACGTGTTCCACAGGGCTCGGCCTATGAGATGGTGATCCGAGCGAAGGGCTTCACGGAACAGACGCGCACCATCGACGCGAAAAGGGGCGGGAATGAAGAGAGTATTGCATTCCGGCTGGAGCCCACTGTGGGAGGCAAGAAATGAAGACGCAATGGCGCATCTTCTGCTTGTTCACAATAGTGGCGCTCTTCGCCGCTGCCGCCGAAGCGCAAGACAAGAAACGCGAAGCACAGCTCCGCACCGTCCGCGGCGTGGTGATGGATAAATCCGAAACGCCGATCGCCGGGAGCGTCGTCTTTCTGAAAAATACCCGGACAAATTCCGTCCGGAGCAATTACACGGATGACACGGGCAGTTACCGCTTCAGCGGGCTCGACCCCAATGCAGATTACGAAGTGCATGCCGAAAAGGACGGCGCCAAGTCTCCAACGCGCACTGTTTCGAGCTTTGACGGCCGCAAGGAAATCGATCTTAACCTGAAGATTGACCGGAAAAAGACCTGAGCGGATTCGCACGTGCAAGCTGCAGCTTATTTTGCAGCCTGACATTGTTGAGATTATCCTATCCCGTTTGTTGCTGAAACCTGCATTTACCGGGAGAAAATCAGCCTGGTCGATGTACAAACAGATTGGAATGGGACGCTCTTTTTTTTCCTATGCTCCTGGCTGTGTCCTTTGTGCTTGCTTCATCGGCCATTGACCAAGAGCCGGCGCAACCACCTGTCCCGCCCCCAGATCATCCACAGACGTCCCAGCCCAAGGGTGGCCAGGACGATAGGAATAAAGAAAAAGACAAATCCAGTGAGACTGTTGGAAAGAGCAAAATCGAGAAAGAAACAGGAACCATCAATGATCGCATCTTCGAAGTTCTGCCGAACTACGGGATTATTGAAAACACCAAGAATCTTCCGCCGATGACCACCCGACAGAAATTCAGATTGGCGACAGCAGGGGGTTTCGATTAGGGTTCCTATCCGTTCAATGGAATTCTCGCCGGAATAGCGCAAGCAAAGAATGATCCGAAGGAATGGGGCCAGGGATGGGGCGCTTTCGGGAAACGCTATGGCGCATCCTTCGCTGACAACAGCATTGGCACCTACATGACAACTGCTATCTTTCCCAGTTTGCTCCGTGAAGATCCACGATACTACCAGATGGGAAAGGGTGCTTCACTCACCGCGCCTATCACGCCATCAATCGTCTTCTTATCGCTCGAGCGGATTCAGGACATAATCGATTTAGCTTCTCAGAATCGGGTGGCAATGCCGCAGCCGCCGCAATCTCCAACGTTTACCACGTTTGTCTTTCTGCTGCTGTATGACGGCATGAATAACGAATTGAAGGAATTCTGGCCGGATATTCGCCGCAAGGTGTTTCACAAGAACAGGCCGTAGCGCAATGCACGCGTCGAAAGTAAAGTGAGGTGCCTAACGCAATGCCGGCGCCAGCACCCGCACTGCTTTGGGCGCGACCTCAATCTCCACGGGAGTTAGTCCCAGAATTTCTCCATCACCGTGAAAGAAGCATGGCCGATTTGTGGTCAATTTCACGCGTTGAGCGCGCCAGCGCTTCACGCGGGGAGTGCGAAGCTCGCCGCTTCTCATGAGCCGCGGGAGCAGAGTCAGTACTCGCAGTTTGCTGAGTACTTCGATCAGGACCACGTGGAGCGAGCCGTCGTCGATAGCCGCATCCGGAGCGAGTCTCACTCCAGAGCCGTAGGTGGGTGAATTCAGCACGGCAGCGAGCAGCGCTCTAGCTTCAAAGGAAGGGATATCACTCTCCGGAAAATCGACGCGGACGTCCAAAGGTACATATCCTGCCAGCGCGCGGAGCGCGGCCGCGATGTAGCGGAATCGGCCGGGTAAATGGCGGTACGCACCGCCGGCGTGGCGGGCTGCCTCGGCGTCCAATCCAATGCCTCCTCCTCCTGCGTAGAAGCGCGTTCTTCCTTCGGCTGTCCGGACTCTCACCAAATCCACGTAGCGCGGCTGGCCGCATAGAACGGCTTCCGCAGCTTCAGTGGGCTCGCTCGGCAGTCCGAGCGCCGCGGCGAAATCGTTGCCGCCTCCGATGGGTAGGACGCCCAAAACGACATCGGCCCCGAGTGCTGCATTCGCCAGTGCTTGAAACGTTCCATCCCCGCCCATCGCCAGAAGCGTGCGCTGCTTTTGGAAAATGGCGTTCTGTGCAGACGACTCGAGTTCTTCCACACTGTTTGTCATCACAAATTGTGCGTGGATGCGGAACGATTCGAACAATTTTCGAATTCGCGGCAGATGAACACGTGCCCGGCCTCCGCCCGCTGCGGAATTGACGAACACGATCATCGAATGTTCGCGGAAAGCACTCGCGGCATCAGGGTGATCCCTCATGCCTTCAGTCTAATGCTCTGGTAGAAGGAAATCAGTGTTGTTCGTGCTGGACCGCGGCGCGAGATCCGAACTGGCAGAGAACTGTGACATTGGTGCCGGCGGGGGGAATCGAACCCACGGCCTAGGGATTATGAGACCCTTGTCGCGGTGCCGCCCCCGAGTGGCGGGAGGTGACGGCAAATGGCGGCAAGTGGCGGGATATATCGGCTGGAAAAAGGGTTACGGTAAGGCTCTAAGTGCTCCCAACTCTTGCCTACGCTCCTGCTTTCACGGCCTGTTGAAACAGAAAGTCACTACATCTCACTACAAAGGATTTCGCTTGACAAGGACAGTAAATACGCTATATGAAATAGCTTAATGTCCCCTCTTTCCACCGCCGAAGTTGCCCGGGCCGTCGGCGTCCACCCAGTCACACTTGAACGGTGGATTGCCAGGGGACGATTTAAGCTTCGGAAGACCATCAGGATCGGAACCAAAACCTATCGAGTGTGGACTGACTTAGATATTGAGAGGCTGCAAGCATTCAAGGGCAAGTTCTACCGTAAGGGGCGAGGTAGAAAGAAACAACAGTCTTAGTCGGGCACGTCGGAGTGAAGCCTCCGACGTGCCCTGACCACAACAACCTGTGCGGTTAACACGGAGGTTGTCATGGCTGCAAAACAGCCTATTCGACTCCGCATCTCTCGACAAGCCGGCAATTGGTACGGCGTATCGCGGGAGACGCCAAAATGAGCGTCTTCAAGCGAGGCCGGATCTGGTGGTACAACTTTTACTTCCAGGGAGTTCGCTATCAGAGGTCCACGGGTGCGAGGACTCGTGATCTGGCTCTACAGGCCGAAGCAGTCCGAAAGGCTCAACTCGCGGCAGCTGTGGACACAGTCTCCCAACGGTCGCATGCTTCTCGCTTCTCGGACTTCGTGAACAAGGAGTTCGAGCCTTGGTGCGCGGTCGAGCACAAGGACCGTCCTTCTACCTACGCCCGGTACATGCGAAGCATCAAGGCTCTTTGCCACTTCTTCGATGGCCAGACTCTCCAGTCTATCGACGCGGGCCAGGTCGAGCAGTACAAAATCCATCGCAGTCAGCAACCCCGAAAGAATGCGCGCGATGGTCACCTTGTAACCCCCGCTGCGGTGAACCGGGATCTAGCCGTACTTCGGATCCTCTTTCACTACGCCATGCGGCTTGGCAAGGCCAGGGAGAATCCAGTTACGCAGGTCAAGTTCTTTCGCGAGCGTAGCAATCATACGCGGGCTCTCTCGGCAGAGGAGGAAGAACGCTATTTAGCTAATGCCTCTCCGTTTCTCCGAGACGTCGCGGTCATCATGCTGGAAACTGGTATGCGCCCGGGCGAGGTTTATCAGCTCCGAACATCCGATTTGGATTTCAACTACGGGGCCGTGCATGTACGTGCAGGAAAGACAGCGAATGCTTCTCGGCACATTCCGCTGACACGACGAGCGTTGGATGTACTGGCCAGGCGAACTACTGAGGCAGAAGCGGAATGGTTGTTCCCTTGCCCCTACGATCCCAAGAAACCCGTTGCTGAAGCTCGCAAAGCCCACGACGGTGCGGTTCGGCGAAGCGGCGTCTCGCCGCCGTTCCGCCTCTATGATCTCCGTCACACGGCTCTAACCCGCATGGCCATGGCGGGCATTGATCTACCGACACTGAAGGAACTCGCAGGCCATTCCCAGATTCAGATGACTATGCGCTACGTTCACCCCACTCCCGAGCACAAACGTAGGGCAATTGAGAAATTCGAGAAGGCATCTGTAGAATTCATCGAGTTGTCGCGGGACTGCGGGCCCTCTTAGACATTCTTATTCGCGGATTCTATGCATTACACCAGGACGCTGCGATAACTCCCGATTAGTCGTGCGAGCTCAACTGGTCGATGCAACACCATCTGATATGAAGCTGCTTTCAAAGGTGGTGTTTATGACCGAAGGGAAACGGTTTGGGCTTTCGGCGGCACAGAAGAGCGACATGTGGCGTCGTTGGAAGGCGGGACAGTCGTTGCATGAGATCGGGCGGGCGTTCGGCAAGAGTCATTCGTCCATTCGCTGTCTGGTGTCGCGTCACGGTGGGTTTGTTCCGGCGGTCCGGCGGCGCTCGCTCCTCGAGGGCTCGCTTCTGGCTCGTCGATACGTGAGATTGCCAATTGCCTGGACCGAACGGTGTCGACCGTGAGCCGGGAAGTCGCACGTCATGGTGGCCGTTCTGTGTATCGAGCCAACCAAGCCGACTACGAAGCCTGGGAGTCGGCCTTGCGTCCCAAGCGGTGCCTTCTTTCGATCAACGTCAAGTTGCAGAAGATGGTTGCGAGTAAACTGGTTCTGGACTGGTCGCCGGAACAGATTTCCGGATGGCTGAAAACCCTGTATCCCGAGGACGAGAGCCTGCGCGTGTCCCACGAGACCATTTACCGTAGCTTATTCATTCAAGCGCGAGGAGTGCTGAAGAAAGAGCTGATGGGGCACCTGCGATCCAAGCGCCGCATACGCCGCTCGCAGCACTCTCGTATCTTTAGAGACTCGCGCGGCCAAATCGTCGACGCCATTTCCATCCGGGAAAGACCCGCAGAAATCCAGGACCGCGCCATTCCAGGCCATTGGGAGGGCGACCTCATCGGCGGCTCAAACAACAGCCATGTCGTGACCTTGGTGGAGCGACATTCGCGTTTTACCGCACTCGTAAAGGTGCCCAGCAAAGATACGGCGGTTGTCGTCGCCGCACTGACTCGGCATGTTCGTAAGTTACCCGCGGCGCTGCGGCGTTCCCTGACGTGGGATCGCGGACTGGAGATGGCCAAGCACAAGACCTTTACCGTGGCGACGGATGTGAAAGTCTATTTCTGCGATCCGCAAAGCCCTTGGCAGCGCGGCTCGAACAAAAACACGAATGGGCTATTACGACAATACTTCCTGAAGAGAGCAGACCTGTCCAGCTACACCCAGTCGGAACTGGACAAAGTGGCACTGCGCTTAAACCAACGCCCGAGAAAAACCTTAGGTTTTCAGACTCCTGCAAGTAAACCTCGAGCCAGTGTTGCGTCCACCCATTGAGACCACCGCGTTAATCAGGCATGTGGATTACGTCCGGGTGGCCTGTAAACGGTCCAGAATCGATGCCAAGCACGGAGATCACTTCCTACAAGTCCACTTCTCAGTACTAATCTCGCTGTGGCTGGGCCAGATTACTTCCGGCTGGCCGACAACCTGCCCAAACGTTGGGTTCGACTTCAATTCTGAGATTCGGTCCATTGCCCATTCCGCTCCTTGTAAAGCCCGGCAAGGAATTTATTCCAAGCGGCCACAGAGCGGGACGGGGGATAAAGTTCACGCCGGATGGGCTTCACTGAACTCCACACGACCTCGAATTGTCCTCCTTCGACAACTTTTCCTAACCGCATCGTCTTCCGAGTGTGCTGATTGTCAGGGTCAATTCGCACCTGTCCTTCTGTAGCTTCAAAGTGCCTCTTCCCGAACGGCACGTCAACCGTTGGCGCAGTATAGGCTAAGGGAGCGAAACAGAATGGGAAGTAATGGCGCAGTACGGGAAAGGATGCACGCTATCTCAGCAAGCTTTGGCGCCTATTGGCAAGGACGGAGCACGGTAATCGCAAGCTGATTATTCGCCTTTCACGCAAAGTTTGCTGTTCGGAAGCTGGAGTCCAGCATGCCAGCTGCCCAGCGAAGCCACGCGGGCGTCACTTGGTCCCGATGAGATTGAGGAATACGCCTTTGTGGTTGTACTTCAGATCGGTCAGTTCGTCGGAGAAGTTGGTGAAGTTGTAGCCGACGCCAACCTTCAGGTTCTTGCCAATGTGATGATAGATCGCGGCCAGCGCGCCGCTGCGGCGTTGACTTACATCCGGGAGGTTAAGCGTTCGCACCTCTGCCAGGCTCTCCCATTGCTTGAGGAACCGCCAGTCCACGCGCAACACCGTGAGCTGCGCGGCGTTGTCGAAGAAATTCGGGTGCACGCGATCCAGGCTTTCCTGTCCCATGCGGTAGGCGTACTTGCCTCCGAGGGACC
>Ga0137403_10004204_pt1 | contig 17027 bp, 11 predicted proteins | sample CZOMad2_1_16fung_FD_122057 | JGI IMG/M metagenome (GOLD analysis project Ga0137403, IMG submission 122057) | Vadose zone soil fungal communities from Angelo Coast Range Reserve, California, USA - CZOMad2_1_16fungal (Hybrid Assembly) | ecosystem: Environmental > Terrestrial > Soil > Vadose zone...
GCGTAGCCGAGCAAGCCATCTTTGTTCATGCTGCGTTGCGGAAAGTAGACAGAGCGAGTGCCGACGGTCGGATATTTTGCGCAGCTCACGGCCTGGCGTGCTTCGGCGGCCGTGTTGATGTAGGGAACGAGCACACCGTCGGCGCCCATATCGAGTGATTGCTGAATGCCGCCGCGGTCATGATAGCCCTCGACGCGCACGAGCGATTTAGCGCCGCCGTTGGCGATTCCGGCGAGCATTGCCGAAAGGCGTTCGTTGCCCATGGGGCCGTGCTGCGTGTCTACAAGAAGCCAGTCGTAACCGCTGTGCGCGAGTTGTTCGGCAATCGTGGGACTATGGGAATTCAGGAACAGGCCGAGTTTCGGATGTCCCGCGCGCAATTCATTCTTGAAATCCACGCCGCTTGCCGCGTTTGCCATAAAAGTTTCCCCGTTCAGAGCAGTCTTTATCCTTATAAGTGCCGTGGTACTTTACTGAAGTAGAGCGGGATTATCCACTCGCGCTTAGAGACTTCCGCAGAGTGAAATTCGATCTGTTGTTTTATGTGATTTTCTTGCGGTGCCGTTCGCCGCTGCCTATACTCGCAATGATCGAATGTGCGAGGGAACGTAAATATGAAATTGCGAGTGGCGTTTTCGTTGATTGCCCTTCTGTTCGTCAGCAGACTGTTTGGCCAATCCGGAAGTGGCGTTGCGACTGGCGATGCACCAACCTATGCAAAAGACGTCGCGGCGATTCTGCAGAACAAATGCCAGGTGTGCCACAGGCCGGGTGAAGCCGGGCCATTTCCTCTACTGACGTACGAACAGGCCAGACCATGGGCGATGGCAATGAAAGTAGCGGTACAAAACGGCAAAATGCCGCCTTGGTTTGCGGACCCACATTATGGAAAATTTTCGAACAGCATTGGCATGAGTGCGGCTGAAATCGAAACGCTTGCGAAGTGGGCCGATGCAGGCGCGCCCAAGGGTGATCCGAAGGACATCCCGCCGCCAGTCGATTGGGTCGAGGGCTGGGGAATCGGTAAACCGGACAAGATTTACGAATTGCCGCAGGCGTATGACGTTCCAGCTTCCGGGGTAATCGACTATCAGCATGTGATCGTACCGACCGGATTTACGGAAGACACGTGGGTGCAGGCGGCGGAAGTGCGGCCGACGGCTCGGATGGTGGTGCATCATATTATTGCGTTCGTGCGCGAGCCGGGTTCGAACTGGTTCCGCGGACAAAAGCCGGGAGTGTTTTTCACTGCGCCGCAGGTGAAGACAAAGGAGGAGCCGGACACGAGCGCCCTACCCAGCGATTTTCTGGTCGGGTATGCGCCGGGCCAGCCGCCGGAAATTCTTCGGCCGGGTCAGGCGAAACTAATCAAAGCGGGTTCCGACATTATTTTTCAAGTGCACTACACGCCGCACGGGCATGCAATGCGAGATCAATCACGGCTGGGGCTCGTGTTTGCTAAGGAGCCACCGAAAGAGCGAGTACTGACGCTGTCTGCCACGAACGGTACGTTCAAGATTCCTCCAGGCAATCCTAACTATCGGGTGGATGCGAGTTTTGAAGTGGGAACGGACGTAAAACTTTCCGGTTTGCATCCACATATGCACGGCAGAGGGAAGGATTTTCTGTATCGCGCGGTATTTCCTTCAGGCGAGAGCAAAATTTTGTTGAGTGTTCCGCACTATGACTGGCATTGGCAAAACTGGTACACGCTGGACGAGCCGATCGACTTGCCGAAGGGCACGAAGATTGATTGCACGGCGCATTTTGACAATTCGGCCGGCAATCCGGAGAACGCGGATCCGACCAAGGAAGTGATCTGGGGCGAGCAAAGTTGGGACGAAATGATGGTGGGCTTTTTCAATCTGGTATTTGACGCGAAGATGCCGGTCGAGAATTTATTCGCCAGTAAGAAGAATAGCGCGGGTATCGCGAGTAAGTAGCTTCTGCGGCGGAATGGCGGGGCCGGGGTTGTAGATCACTGCAGTCAAAAACTTGCGGAAACGCATCGATTTTTCCAATTCTCAGCAGTGTCTCGCGCCTTTTATAATGTGAAGGTGGAGAAAACTGCTGATGCGATCTGAAACCTCACGCCGACCTTCCCGCCGCGCGCTGCTGTGGTTCTCATTTCCAATCGTAGCGGCGGTTGCCGTCGCTGCATTCACCTTCGGCACCTCACGGATGAAATCCGCAGCGCCGGTGGTTGACCGTTCGGCGCTGCAAATTGAAACGGTGCGACGAGGGCCGCTGGTGCGGCATGTTTCTGGCCTGGGAACGTTGGTGCCGGAAGAGACGCGGTGGCTCGCCGCGGAAACCGAAGGACACGTGGACCAAGTGTTTCTTCGCGCTGGGTCGCGAGTTAGGCCCGATTCGATATTGCTGCAACTGAGCAACCCCGACCTTGAGCGGCAGGTTCGCGACGCGGAGCTCGCCACGAAAAAAGTGGAAGCCGAGCTGGCGAATCTGCGCGTGCAATTGCAGGTGCAGCTTTTGAACGAACATTCGATCGAAGCGCAGATGGGATCCGACCTGACCGAAGCGAAATTGCAGGCGGAGCGCGACGAAGCTCTGCAACGCGAAGGAATTGGCTCCAAAATGAATGCAAAGATTTCGCGTTCCCGCGCAGATTCGTTGACGACGCGCCTTCAGCTTGAAAAGGAGAAGCTGGCGATTGCGGAAGAAGCGCGCCAGGCGCAACTAGAGGCGAAACAGGCTGAAGTCGCGCAGATTCAGGCGCTGTACGAATTGAAGATGCACCAGAAAGAATCGCTCGTGGTGCGTGCCGGAATTTCGGGAATACTCGATGAAATTTCCGTGGATGCGGGCCAGCGGATTGGCGCCAGCACGAACCTTGCGCGCATCACAAGTCCCGAACGGCTCGTCGCACGTATACACATTCCCGAATCGCAAGCGGGAGAAGTGCAACTCCACCAGCGCGCGGCGCTACAGATGCAGGACAGGAAATTTCCCGGCCGAGTGATGCACGTTGACTCGGCGGTGCAAAACGGCGCGATCAGCGTGGACATCAATGCCGACGGCGCACAAACGACTGGCGCGCATTCCGGCGTAACGGTAGACGGCACCATTGAAACGCAGCGCATCGCGAATGCCACATATTTGCCGCAGGCGTTGCAAGCCAATCCAGATGCGGCTATGGCGATCTTTAAGGTTTCCGACGACGGGACAGAAGCGCATCGCATCAACGTGCAACTCGGACGCGTGTCGGAGGGCGGCACGGAAATCGTCAGCGGCCTTGCGCCGGGCGATCGCGTGATCGTGTCCGATATGTCCACCTGGAATCGCTACGACCAAGTGCGCTTGCAGTAGGTCTGGTCTATCATTCCTTCCAATCGACAATGCACCCCAAACTGAAGACACCATTGCGCCTTGCGTTGATCGGAATGTCCGGAGCGGGCAAGACGTTTTGGTCGCGATTGCTGGCGTCGGCGGGGCATCCGGCGGTTTCCTGTGATGACAAGATTGAAGAACGGCTCGCATCGCGGCTGCGCGCCGGTGGATATAGCGGAATCAATGGTGTGGCGGCGTGGATGGGTTGGCCGGATTCGCCGAATTACGCGGAGCGCGAATCGCAATACTTGAGCGACGAAATCGCGGTGCTGGAAGAAGTGCTGACTAATCTCTCGCGTGCTCCGGAAAAGTCATTGGTACTCGATACGACGGGCAGCGTGATTTACACCGGCAATCACCACCTGATGCGTTTGCGCAAATTGATGACCGTTGTGCACCTTGCCGCTTCACCGCAGGAGCAGCAGCTTTTGATCGAACGTTATTTGAACGACCCGAAACCGGTGCTATGGCGGGGCGCGTTCCAGCCGCGTGACGGCGAAACGCCGCGACAAACCGTGGCGCGTTGTTATCCGAATCTGATCGCGGCTCGGCGGCAGAGTTATGCCGCATTGGCGCATTGCACGATTGAAGTGGCGCAGCTTCGCGAATTGCCACCCGAGCCTTCTGCATTTTTGACACTGATCGGAAACAGCCTGGCCGGTGCGGCGTGAGATACCGAAGCACGGCACAAAAAGCGCCGCTCACGTCCCTGCGTGGTGCCGTACTCCGGGGTATGGCGCCGGACGGCGGACTGTATATGCCGGCGGAGATCGCGCGGCGTTCACCGGAAGAGCTTGAAGAATTCCGCTCGCTGCCGTTCACCGAAGTTTGTTTTCGAGTGGTTAAACCTTTCGCGACGCCGGATGTGCCGGAAGAAGTGTTGTGGCAGATCGTGAGCGAAGCGATCAATTTTCCGGTGAAGCTTGTTTCGCTATCACCCGGTTTGCACGTTTTGGAGCTGTTTCACGGCCCAACTTTGGCATTTAAGGATTTTGGCGCGCGCTTTATGGCGCGGTTGATGGGCTATTTTGTTCGCGGTGAATCACGGACGCTCACAGTGTTGGTCGCTACGTCCGGCGACACGGGCAGCGCGGTAGCGCATGGGTTTCTTGGCGTGGCGGGAATTCGCGTAGTGATTTTGTACCCTTCGAAACGCATCAGCGAGGCGCAGGAGAAGCAGTTCACTACGCTGGGTGAGAATATTACGGCGCTGGAAATCAGTGGAACGTTTGACGATTGCCAACGGCTGGTGAAGCAGGCGTTCGGCGACGAACCACTGAACAAGCGCGTTTTCCTGACCTCGGCAAATTCAATCAATGTCGGACGATTGCTCCCGCAGATGTTCTATCACGTCGCGGCATATCGCCAACTGCCGGTGGCTTCGGTGCCGCTGATCGTCTCGGTACCAAGCGGAAACTTTGGAAATCTGACGGCAGGGCTCTTCGCGAAGCGAATTGGATTGCCAGTTGCTAAATTTATTGCCTCCACGAACGCGAATGACGTGGTGCCCGAGTATTTGCGCAGCGGGAAGTTTAATCCGCGCCCCGCGCAGGCTACTTATTCGAACGCAATGGACGTAGGCAATCCGAATAATTTTCCGCGCTTGCTGGATTTGTGCCGCGGACGGCTGGAATACGTGCGGAAGGAAATTTGGGGACACGGCGCGACGGACGCCGAAACGCTTGCCGAAATGAAATCCATTTGGGAACGGTATCGCTACATCGCCGACCCTCACACGGCCGTAGGAATTCTCGGATGGGAAGCGTACAAGCGCGAGCATACGGAACCGTCGCAAGGGTTGGTGTTGGCCACGGCGCACGCGGCAAAGTTCGCGGAGGTAGTCGAGAAAGCAATCGGCACAGCGCCGCCGCTGCCGGACCGACTGGCTGCCTATCTTAAGCGGCCCAAACTCTCGTTGCCAATGTCGTCATCCTACGACGACTTCAAGCAATTTCTGCTGCGTCATTAGATGCCGTTTTGTTGGAGGATTCGTCAGGATCTACGGAGGCGGTCGAGCATGAAGTAGAGCACGACGCCGACGAGCGAATTGACGAGCGCGGCTATGGCGAGTCGCGCGGTGAACCACGGCTCGGCGTGAGCAAGGAGCAGGCGCTGAATCAACACGACGATTCCTTGATGCAAGGCGAAGAACGTCGCAGTCAATGCGAAGCGCGCTGCGGGATGCTCTGTGTCGAGCTTGCCGCCGATGGAGGAAGCGGCGAAGCCAATAAGAGTTTTGGCGATCCCGTAGAAGCCAAGAGGGGTCTTCCCGAGCAAGTCTTGTAGCGAACCAACCGCGCACCCTAAAAGCAAACCGGTGGAAGGATTGCGGCGGCTCAAACCGAAATAGATCGTAATCAAGAGCGGTAGATCGACGATCGCGACTTTCGGGAAGTAGACGGGGAGAAAAGCCTGAACGAAAAGCGCCAGGACTGTCGCGAACAAGATTGTGCCACCGCGGAACTTGTGCACTTCGATGTGCGATGCGCTGCTGCGAAGGTCAAACGTATCGTTCATCGAGGTTTCTCCGCGGGCTTTGCGGCAGGTTCTTGCGTTCGTTTGCCGGCGCCAGACTTCGGCGCCGCTTCGTTTCGCGGGGCGGAGGCAGGAGCCGCGTCAGATGTCTGCGCAGGCTTCTTCAATGCCAAAGGGTCCATCGTCAGAAGCACGATCACTTCTTCCAGCTTCTCCAACTGTGCCGCGGGCCGCAGACGAATGTACTTGAACGGCGGCGGGCCCTGTTTGACTTCGACGATTGTGCCGACGGGCAGCTCGCGCGGGAAAATTCTGTCCGTGCCGCTGGTAACGACGTGTTCGCCGATTTTCACTTCGTCGTCGTTCGAAACGTAACTCATGCTGATCAGCGGCTCACCCGAACCGCGCACTGGGCTTTGAATCCGCGATTCTTCAATCATCGCGCCGACGCCGCTTTCGCGATCCGTCAGCAAAAGGACTTGCGCCGTATTGCTGAACGAATCGATGACTTTGCCCACGACGCCGTCAGCGGTAATCACGCCCATGTTCTTCCTGATGCCGTCGCGCTGGCCGCGGTCAAGGTAAATCACGGCGCTATTTGCGTCCGGGCTTGCGGCGATGACGCGCGCGCCGATCATTGGGACTTTTTCCTGAGATTCGCGAAAGTTCAATATCTTCGCAAGCCGGTCCGCTTCCGCCGCCTTGCCGCGCAACTGCGTGATCTGCAGCTTCAGCGCGTCATTTTCCTGCTTCAGGCGCTCATTTTCTTTCGCTGCGTCGCTGAGCGCGAAGTAGTGCCGCCACGTCCCGCGCACTTTGCCGACGGTCCATGTCCCCGCGCGCTCGAACGGCGAAATCAGTCCGACGCTCCATGACCGGACCAGGTTCTTACTTTCACCCTCAGTGTTTGTGCGCTGGATCTGAATCGCCAGCATCAATACCTGCGCGACGACGACGATGGTGAGCAACACCAGCGAGCGATGACGAGAGGGAATGGCAACCATGAGGCGCTAAAGTCGCTTTCTATCGGGTCGAATTAATCCATCGCTGGTGACGGAGAACGCGGCCGCGTAATTCAGTCTTGAAGCTCGTTTGAAATTCGTGTCGCAATAAATCAGTCAATACAAACCATGCGCAGCAATTTAAAGTCGCTGAGCATCTTACCGGTACCCAGAACAACGGATGCCAGCGGATCGTCGGCGATCGATACCGGCAACCCGGTCTCTTCCCGAATGCGTTTGTCCAGGTTCTTCAGCAGCGCGCCGCCGCCGGTCAGCACGATGCCGCGGTCGCTGATGTCAGCGGAAAGTTCGGGCGGAGTGCGTTCGAGCGCAACACGCACTGCGTTGACGATGGTCGCAACACATTCACTCAAGGATTCGCGAATTTCGCTGTCGTCGATTGTCACGGTACGCGGCACGCCCTCAATCAGGTTGCGGCCCTTCACTTCCATTGTCAGCGGCTTTTCCAACGGATACGCCGAGCCGATTTCCATCTTAATCTGTTCCGCCGTGCGCTCGCCGACGAGGAGGTTGTACTTGCGCTTCAGGTACTGCATCACGGCTTCGTCCATCTCGTTGCCGGCCACGCGCACCGAACGGGAATATACGATGCCGCTCATGGAGATAACCGCGATATCCGTCGTGCCGCCGCCGATGTCCACGACCATATTTCCGCTGGGCTCTTCGATCGGCAAGCCCGCACCAATCGCAGCCGCCATTGCTTGTTCAACGAGATAAACTTCGCTCGCCCGGGCTCGATACGCCGAGTCTTGCACCGCTCGCTTTTCCACGGGAGTGATTTCGCTGGGAACGCCAATTACGATGCGCGGGTGAACCAGCACACGGCGGTTGTGCGCCTTCTGAATAAAATAGGTCAGCATTTTTTCCGTGACTTTGAAGTCGGCGATAACGCCATCCTTCATCGGCTTGATCGCAACGACGTTACCGGGCGTGCGTCCGAGCATATCCTTCGCTTCACGGCCAACCGCTACGACTTCTCCGCTCACTTTGTTGATCGCCACGATCGAAGGCTCGTTCACGACAATCCCTTTGCCGTGCGAAAACACCAAAGTATTCGCCGTGCCGAGATCGATCGCCAGGTCGGATGAAAACAAACTGAACACCGACCTCATGTTGTAACCGTTCTTGTTCATGCCCCCAGTCCTTCTGTGAAGCACTGCCCTTCACTCGTTCGCGAGTCGAACTTCTATTGTCGCCGAACGCCGCGTCCGGCGCAAAAAGCGCCGTCGCGATGAAATTTTTACTTCGGCACGACGATCGTAACTTGCTGCCGCGCCGTTCCGCCACGCCGATTCTGGCCGATGATCACGATTGTGTGCTCGCCGGGCTCCAATGGTTCGGTAAAGTACCGAAAATTACCATCAGGACTAATGTTAGCCACGGGCTGGCCATTGATGATCAATGCCGCGCCTGGTTCGGTGCGACCGGAAATTTCCGCCAGGCGTCCGTGCAGCTGCGTGCCGGAAATTTCAAGCGCCATATCCTGCGCTTTTCCCTGCGCGAAGAGCGCGAATTTATACGGCTCACTTGGCGAACTTGTTTGCTTCTTGGAGTCCGTAGCGATTACGTCCCAGAAATAGTCTCCTGCATCGAGGCCGCTGATGTCCGCGCTCGTTCCGGTAACTTTCACGTCGCGAATCAGTTTGGTGAACATCGTCGTGGCGCTCACGCGAAGGTTGTACGAAATGGCGTCGGCTTCGGGCTTCCATTCGAAGTGAATGCTCGCGGCCTTTGGATTTTCCGTGACGATTGGCGCGAGATTTTTGGGCTCAAGAAGTTCAGGCGGCGCAAGTACGTCGGTTTTCTGAATCGGTCCGCCGCCAGTAATCGTCGCACGCTGGTGCGAATTGAGTTCGCTGCGCTCCGTTCCGTGCTGCACTTCGGCGCTGCCACCCGTAATCGTAATTTCGCTCTCGCCCGCCTTCGGATCGGATTTCACCGACGCATGGCTGTTCGGGCGAACCTGAGCGAGGAAGTCTTCGCCGCTGACTGCCGCGCGCGCATTTGGAGAACTCGCCGTGGAAAGATCGACCTGACCAGTGTTGATGTGAACCGCGGTGCTGGTCTGTTCGTGCGTCACGTTGTTTTCTTCAACTGTGATCAGAGTCTCGCGGTTCACAACATAGGAAGTCGAGTCCGCAAAGGCGATTCGAGCTATACCGTCCGCGCCCGTTTGGATCAAGTCGCCTTTGTCCAACACGGTATGAAAATCAGCGTCCACCCACTGCACGGAGTTCACTTTTTTCACCTGGACCTTGCCGTCCAGGTTTACAAATTTTATTTTCGATTGTCCGCTCGCTATCGGATCAGGATCAGACGTTCCTGCCTCCGTAACTTTTTTTACCACGTATGCATAAACGTTGGGAAACACGAAGTAGATGGAAACAAAGATCAGCGCCGCTGCAAGGAGTAACACCATCGCGACGGTCTTGTACGACACCGCGTGCCAATAGACCTCGACACGCTGAACCTTATTGTTTTGCCCCGGCCGTTGTGGATCCATATCCTCGTTAATCTCTGTTTGGCGCGGCGAGTGCGCCAATTTCCGAATTTAGCATAGCGAGCGGCGCGTGGCGCTTCGGCGAAAGACTCGGTAGTCAATTTGCAAATAGCGTTCGCGCCACAGAACCACGGGCCGACATCGGCGCCCATCCGAAACGCTTCGTCCCGGCATCTCATTTGCGGTACGCTTTTCTTGCCCCGCCTCACGGAGGTCCGCCGCGCCATGCGCTCAAGGGTGACCATTTTTGCGTTGTTACTGGCCGTTCTCGCCGGGGCGCCGCCGGCTCAGCTGGCCTTGGAAGCCCAGGTGCGAACCACCGCGCCGGCCACATCGCTGGATCCTCGAATTCTAGACGCGCGTGCCGACGCCTGGGCGAAGTCGTTCGCCGATGCCGGCGATTTCAGCGGTGTGGTGCTGATTGCGCAAGGCGAGAATGTGCTGGTGCAAAGAGCATATGGCAAGGCCGATCCTCAATTAGGCACTCCGAATCGGATGGACACGCGGTTTCGTACCGCTTCTATTTCGAAGACTTTTACGGCTGCCCTGATCGAAATCCTTATCGCGCAAGGCAAACTCAAATTGACGGATAAGCTCGGCCAGTTTGTCACAGGAGTGCCGAACGGCGACTCGATCACCGTTGAACAATTGCTGTCGCACGAGTCGGGTGTCGGCGCCATCGAGGGCGGTGACGCGGCACGCGACCGCTTGCCCTCTGATGAACTTTTGGCCAGGCTTCGCTCGGCAAAGCCGCTCTTTGTGCCGGGAAAGAATTCGCAGTACAGCAATGAGGGCTATTTCCTGCTTTCGCTTATAGTGGAACGCGTTTCAGGTGGCAGCTTCGACGATTTTCTTCGCCAGAATATTCTTGCTCCGCTACACATGGAGAACTCCGGGCTCGCCTGCCGGGATTTGCCCTCCGGTCGCAATGCATTCGGCAGCGTGGCCAGTTCTGATGACGGCGGCCCTATCGCGCTACCCTCCAATGAGGCGGCTGAACCGGGCGCCGGGTCCGTTTATGCAACGGCGGCCGATTTACTCCTTTGGCTGAAAGCAATCGATACGAATGCGCAATTCCAAAACGCCAAGTGGAAATACCCTTACGGATGGGGCAAGCGAAATTACTCGGGAAAATACTTAATTGAACAATCTGGCCAGTTGGAAGGCTTCAATTCGCATATGGCGTTCTACCCCGCTGAGCATATCTACGCCGTTGTTCTGAGTAATATTCAATCTGGATTTTCAGCGCGAATTCCCAAGGACCTGGAGGCCGTCCTTTTTGGCGGAACTCCTTCGAAGCCACCCGTGATTCAAGCCCTGACGCTGGGCGAACGCTCCATGAAGCAATACGACGGCGAGTTTCGTTCCTCCGCGATGGCTTATACACAGACACTGGCCGTCCATGAAGGACATCTCGCCATGCATTGGAATGATTATCCTTTTTGGCGCACCCTCACGATGATCGAGGGTGATACTTTTTTTGCCCGCTGCGAATACGCCTACGTTCGCTTCGCGCGCAACAAAGAAGGGTATGTCTCATCGATGACATGGACTTGGCCCGCCGGCAGCAGTATGACGTTCAATAAGCTTGACGTCGGTCCACCGCCTCCGCCACAGGTTGGCGAATAATTTCAAGCTACCCGCACCTAGGTTCAATCGTTAGTGGCAGCCAATGAGAGCGGCTGGTAGCGGCAGGAAACAATTTGGGGGACGGGTTCCGGTCGTCTATAATCTAAAGTTTGTCCAACTCCAGAACAGCATAGAAGAGGGAGAAGCAAGGAATGGCGGGTCTATTTGAGAATAAGCAGGTCCTTACGAGGATCTTCATCGGAATTTTTGTCGGCCTGATTGCCGTCAGCATGTTGTTGTATCTTGTGCCGCAGGGGCCTGGTGCCGGAGCAGCCTCGACCGACACGGTCGCAACGGTCGGCGGACAAAGTATCTCGCTGCAGGACATTCAACAGCAACTCACGCAGATTTCGCAGCGCAACCAGATCCCCAAGCCGCTGGAATCGCTTTACGCGCGGCAGATCTTGAACCAGCTCGTTTTTGAGAAGGAGATTCACTACGAGGCGGACCGGCTGAATATCACGGTCACGAACGAAGAGATGGCCACGACCATCAAGCAGATTCTCCCGACAGCCTTTAATGGAGACAGTCCGGTCGGCATGGACCAATATACGGCGCAGGTGCAGCAGCGCTTCCAGATGACGGTAGCCAGCTTTGAGGCTGCGCTGAGGAATGAACTGCTGATGCAGAAGTTCCAGAAGCTGGTGACCGACGGCATCAGCGCAAGCCCGGCGGAATTGAAAGACCAGTTCAACTATCAGAATCAGAAAGTGAAGCTGGACTACGCGTTTATCAAGCCCGAAGACCTCGAGGCGAAGATCACTCCGGATGACGCGGAATTGAAGGCGTACTACGAAAAGAGCAAGTCCAAGTATCAGGAACCCGAAAAGCGGTCAGTTCGCTACGCACTGCTCGATGTGAACAAGATTAAGTCCGCGACCGTGATCTCCGACGACGAATTAAAGAAGCTTTATGAGGACAGCAAAACGCAATTTCAGGTTCCGAACCGGGTCCACGTGGAGCACATTCTACTCTTCACGACCGGCAAGACGGCAGAGGCGGAAATTACGGAAGTGCAGAAACGCGCCGAGGAAGTGCTGAAGGAACTGAAAAAAGGCGGCAAATTCGAGGATTTGGCGAAAAAATACTCGGAAGATAAGCAGACCAAGGACAAAGGCGGCGACTTGGGATGGCTTGCGCAGGGCCAGACCGTAGCGGCTTTTGAGAAGGCAGCTTTCAGCACGCCCAAGGGTGGAATCTCCGACGTCGTGAAGACGGAATACGGCTTCCATATCATCAAGGTGCTCGATAGAGAGACTGCGCACACGCTTCCGCTCGAGGAAGTGAAGGCGCAGCTTCTGGTGAACGCAAAAGCCAACAAGGGTGAAGCAGACGCTAACAAAATTTCCGACCAGATCAGCGCGGCAATTCGGAAGTCGAACAGGACTTCTTTGGACGATCTGGCAAAGCAGTTCAATCTGGATGTTGCTGAAACCGCGCCGGTTAGTGCCTCGGAACCCTTGCTTTATTTCGGAAACGCACCTGCGGTGAAGGACGAAGTGTTTCGCCTTCAGCAGGGACAAGTGAGTATGCCGCTCAAGACCGACCGCGGTTACGTTGTCGTTACCCTGAAAGCTGTGATTCCGACTCATGCCGGCACCTTTGAGGAGGAGCGGAACAAGATTCTGGCCGATGTGAAGCGCGAAAAAGCGGTTCAATTAGCGAAGACCAAGGCTGAAGAACTCGAGAAGCGCGTCAGGCGCGGCGAAAAATTTGATTCCGCAGCCAAGGGGCTGGGCCTTGAAGCCAAAACGAGTGAACTTTTGGCTCGCAGCGGCTCGATCCCGGGCGTAGGCAGCGGAAAACAGCTCGCCGAAGCTTTCCAACTGAAGCAGGGAGACGTTGCACCGGTCAAGAACGTCGGTGCGAATTGGCTCATCTACCGCGTTAGCGAGAAAGCGGAGCCAAATCCTGCCGAGTTTGAAAGTCAGAAGAAGGCTTTGACGGACGCGGTGCTGCAGGACAAGCGCTCTTTGGCATTCCAGTCCTTCCGAACGGCGCTCGACGACCGCTTGAAGAAGGAAGGCAAGCTCAGGATCATGCAGGACAAGATGAAGAACTTCGGCGACCTTGGCGGGCCGCTTTCGTAGGCTAAGTATCAGAAAATAAAGCGTTTATTTTTAAGGGCACAGGGGCTTGTGTTTCCCGTCACGCCCCAGTAGCCTATTTGTGTCCCGATGCACGGTTTTCGGGAAGCAACTCAACGCATGACGCCCCTAGCCCCGAACCCAGATCATACGGTGAACTATGGCTTCTCGCTCGACTACTACCAGAAATGACTATCGCTGCAGCATAGAACGCAATCAATCAGGGAAATACTGCGTGCGCATCCAGGTTCATTACCCGCGCCACGCTTGGACTCTCGCCGTCTACTTCCTGGCAGGATCGTTTGACCGTGCCATGAAGAAGCTGGAGGAGTCCCTGGACTTCCTGCAGAAGCATGAAGAAAAGCTTTGGTTCTGGGGAGTCGACCGGGCCGAAGACATGGGATTTTCGGCTGAATTTTTGAAGGAAGCCGGACTGAAGCTGGATCTGCGGAACGAATTTCCGCGAAAGGCGACAAGCTTGTCGCTCGCGCCAGAGAAAGAAGTACCGGCGTTTGTGCTGGGACCGGTGCGGCGCGGCTTGGCGGAACTGGTGGCGGCGCCGAGAACGGCGCTGGCTGGAGACTGAGGCAGGCTGTTTGTCGAGAGTTTTGCCTTCTTGAGCTATTCCGAACAAGAAGAACGCCGGACACGATTCTCGTGCCCGGCGTTCTTAGTCTCAGGTTGAGCTTCGAAGTCAGCTAGAAGCTGAAGCGTAAGCCTACTTGCATGACGCGGGGCGTTCCCTGAATCTTGGTGAAGTTTGACCAGTCCGAAGGCGGTTGAATACCAAGTAGTGCGGCGTCCGGATCAACCGACAGGTCACTGTTGGTGGCGTCAGCCCCGGTAAGGCGCTGTGTGTTAGTTACGTTGAACACTTCCCACCGAAGTGCCAGTTGTTGTTTCTCGCTCCAGGGCATCGTAAATATCTTACTAAGTCCCATGTCTAGGTTGACGTAGCCTGGTGCACGAAGGATATTGCGCTGCCCGGTCTCGCCCGGATACGAGGGCCGATAGCTCTGATACGCGGCAACGGTATCGCACCCAAAGAGCTTCGGTGCGTTGTTCGCGTCGCCACGGCTCGGACAGGTCTTGACATGACCGACCATGGTCACGTTGCTCTGCACTTCCCAGTTGGTCGACCACTGTCCTGTGTCATAAGGCTGGCCATTCGGCAGGCCGGTGTTCCACCGGAAAATCCCGGCAAGCTGCCAGCCGCCGATAATCGCATCCAGACCGCGGTTCATGTTGCTTCCGAAGTGCTTGCCTCGACCGATCGGCAGTTGATAGATGGCGTTTGCGTTGACCATGTGGCGGATGTCGAAGTCTGAGTTGGCGTAGTTATCGTTCGGCCGAAGGGCGTTCTCGATAAACGCGCTTGCATACGTGGTGCTGGTCTGGAGTCCAGAAGCATTGTCCAGTGAGTGCGAGTAGGTGTAGTTGAAATCCCATTGGAGGTTGTGAAAGCGCTGACGAAGAGAGGCCGAGAATCCATGGTAGTTCGATTTTGCGATAGTTCCCCAAGCCGAAAGCGCTCCGTATTGTGGATTGAAGAAATAAGGCACTGGATCAGCCTGACCGAGGGTTTGGCTTGCGTAGTTTTCGATTTCGTCCTGAATATCGGTCCAGTCGTTGGCCCAAAACTCAAAGCCTTCCGCGTAAACAGCTTGCGTATTCGTGGCATTGGCTGGCAGGGTGTAGCCGTTGTTGGCCGTGGTGGCGGCATATCCTACAGGAAGGATGTTTTCGAAGTAGGGAATGGGTTGAACTTGGGACGGATCAACGCCCTGCTGGCGCTGCTTTTCCAGCATTGTTGCGGCTGTGTACCAGTCCATGCCGGACTTTGGATCCCGCAAGTCGTTCAGTGCCATCACGTCGCGCGTGGCCAATAGATTTCGCGCCAGGCGTCCGATGTAAGATGCCTGAAATAACATTCCTCCAGCAAACTCACGCTCAAAAGTCAGACTAAATTGATAGTGGGTTGGTGCCTGCAGTGCCGTGTCGAGGCCGCTCTCAATGCGACGCCTGAAGTCCGATGGTTGTTGCCGCGGAAAGGAGACCCCGGTCGGTACCACGACATTAGGCAGTGTGCGCACGTCCTGATCAAAGCCGGTGAAAAGCGGTGCGGGCCTACTGGTCAGGTTGTACGTATTTGCCGAAGTAGTCAGAGCGGAAGTGAAGCCCAGTGTATTGTTGGTGTCAAACTGCGATGCCAGAGCTTCACCATAGTAGTCGTTCATCATAGCGAATCCGGCACGAATTACCGACTTTCCGCGGTCACCGAACAAGCCGTGAAAAAGTCCGCTTCCTCCCGGAGAGTATGCAACTGAGACGCGGGGCTGGAAGTTATTCTTGTCATAGTTGTAGAGATAGCCTTTGCCGTTTCCTCCTGCCAGCTGCAGCGTGAGCGGCTGGGTGTACGGGATGCCGTTCTCGGCGCCAGCGATACGGTTTTTCAGGTATTGCTCGGTGGAAATATCGGTTACGACGCCAAAGCCGTTGGTCTCCTTCACCGGAGTGCTGATGGTGTAGCGGAGTCCAAGGTTCACAGTTAAATTGCGCGTGATTTTCCAGGAATCCTGGACGTAACCGTCGTACGAGTTTGTATTAAAGGAGCGGTTAGTTGGTGTCCCAGAGGGAAGAAGCGAGCCATCCGCGCCGAATGTGAAGCGAGCCGTGTACTGACTGAAACGGCCGATGAGTGCGCCGCCGGCCGCGTCAACACCATTTTGATTGTCAGCAATCTGGACAAATTGATTCGGGCCCGGCATCAAAACGTTGTTAGAGATGTACGTTATTAAGGGGTCCGTGACTGCAGTGCCCGCGGGAGAATAGAAGAAGTAATTTGTGCTGGCGGAGTCATAAGCATTGGCGAAGCCCTGGCGGTTATTAGTCACAAGCCGTATGTTGGTGCCAAACTTTAGCGTGTGATTTCCGTGGATCCATGCCAAATCGTCCACGATATTGTGAACAGGGTTTGTGCGCGTCGCCGCGCGATTGAAAGCCTCCGGAGAGAACACGCTACGGAACGAGATAGAGTTGGAAGTGCTGTCCCCTCCCTGGCTAAATGCCTGGCGCGTGAGACCGTAACGGAAGCTATTCACCCAGTTGTTGTTGATCGTCCAATTGTGGCTGGCGAGAAGTCCCCAAGGGTGCGCCCACGTATTTGGCACTATCGTGTCCGAAAAAGCCGGCAATAGGCTAGGGTTGTCGACGCCAGATGCGAGATGGTCATAGTAGGTGTTCACTCGGAAGAATGCGCTCATCTTCTTGTTGATGGTCCAGTCCACGCGAGCCAGATTTGAGTTGAGCTTTGCGGGAGTGGGAGCATTAAAACGGTATCCGCCTGTCATGACGCCATCGCCGATAGTGTCATCGTTAACCGGATACTTGGCGGACGCAGCAGCCAAAGCTGCGATGGCGGTGGGATTAGTGTGCACTACGTTCCATGCTTGATCGAGCTGTGCCGTAGAGAGGTTAAAAGTTTGCGCAGCCTGACAGTTGCTGGGATCGTTGGTTTGGCAAAGCTGAGCATCTACAATAAGCTGGCCCTGTCCGAGTACGCTACGTGGTACCAGGGCGATATCGGTAGTGTCGCTAACGTCGCGACGGCCTTCATAACTGTAGAAGAAGAAAAGCTTGTCTTTCCATACTGGACCGCCCAGCGTGCCGCCAAAGGTGTTCCGAATGAGCTTTGGGCGATCCAGGCCGGCGCGGCCATTGAAGAAGTCGTTGGCAGTGAACACAGTGTTGCGATTGAATTCGAAGGCCGAACCGTGGAAGTTATTGGTGCCGCTTTTCGTGACGAGATTGATTTGTGCGGCAGAGGAACGGCCTTCGTCGGCGTTTGCACCAACGGTAACGACGCGAAATTCTTCAACGGCCTCGGACTGCAGGCGAAGGACGGGTTTGTTGACGTCACGAGTTTCCGCGTCGGTAATGGCGGCGCCATCGAGGGTAACGTCAGAA
>Ga0137403_10004205_pt1 | contig 17026 bp, 15 predicted proteins | sample CZOMad2_1_16fung_FD_122057 | JGI IMG/M metagenome (GOLD analysis project Ga0137403, IMG submission 122057) | Vadose zone soil fungal communities from Angelo Coast Range Reserve, California, USA - CZOMad2_1_16fungal (Hybrid Assembly) | ecosystem: Environmental > Terrestrial > Soil > Vadose zone...
AAGCCAATCGAAAAGGGAGGCTCTGACCGAAAATTTTATCGAATCGATTGCGCCGCGGATCAGAAGCTAATCCTTGTTAAATACAATCTGGAACGCGAAGAGAACCGGCACTACGTCCAAATCGCGCAATTTCTCGACACCCACGGAATTCGAGTCCCTAAAATTTATTTTCACGATCCGGCGGAGGGCCTTATCTGGATCGAAGATTTGGGAGAGCGCGATCTCTACAGCTATCGGAACGAGAGCTGGCTCATTCGCCGGGCGTTTTACGAATCGGCTCTCGATCAAATCGCGACGTTGCATTCCTTGCCGGAGTCGGTTTGCATTGAAATGAAGGAGCATTTGCCCGCCGAGTTCAATGCAGAGCTTTACCGATGGGAGCAGAATTATTTCCTGAAGAATTGCCTCGGCCGATATTTCAACATCGACAGGGCCGAGGTCGCGGCGCTCGCCGTATTGCCGCCGCTAAAGGAAATCGCAAAACGCCTGGCATCTTTTCCGAGAGTTTTGGTGCATCGTGACTTTCAATCGCAAAACATCATCATTCAGAACGCGCAGGCTCACCTCATTGATTTTCAGGGTATGCGACCCGGCCTCGCGCACTACGATCTCGCGTCATTGCTTTACGATCCTTATGTCGAGGTTGCGGAAAACGAACGCGAGGAGTTGATCGCGTATTATCGTGGCCGCCAGCTCGAAAACGGAGTCGCGATTGACGGCGATTTCCATTTGACGTTACGCCTTTGCGCAATGCAACGCCTGATGCAAGCGCTGGGCGCGTATGGCTTCCTCGGCCTTGTTAGGGGACACAAGAATTTCCTGCAATACATTCCCAATGCCCTACAGTCGCTGCGCACGGTTGTAGCCAACATCGACGGCCTCGCGCCACTCGAAAAATTCATCGGAAGTTTAGCCCATCGGGCCTTTCGCGATCAGCCGCCAAAGATTTCGTAAGCTTTCGAGGTCAATTCCGCCGAGGATCAGGCAGCCCGCCCTTCAGGCGGAAACGCGCGACTTCCATCTGGCCGCGAAGTCCCGGGATCAACATGACGAGACCGGTGTCCACGTCCTCAAAATAGAAGAACAACATCACACGCCCTTCCGCGAGGGCGTTGCCGTGGACAAAACGATGTTCGCGCAGATAGGACACCAGCACATTGTCCACTTCGATGCGTCGTCCAATCGCCTTCGACACGACAATGCTCAACACGGCCACCAGATGCGGCATCTGTTCCCGTTCCGAAGCACGGATAAACGCGGCGTCACCCGCGAACTCCTCCAGAAAATAATTCACCGCCAGTTCGTAATTCGTCGCGTGCAACATCCGTTGGCGCAGCTCGCCCAGGTGATGTGGAAAATTTTGCGAGGCCGAATTCATGCGTCCACAGGCGGTGTGGGTTATTCGTCACGTTCCATGGGTCGAATCAGGCAAGGAAAGGATTCGTTTTCCGTTCAATCCCGATTTTCGTCGACGGACCGTGGCCGGGAAGGATGGTCACGTCGTCACCGAGCGGGAATAATTTTTTCCCGATCCCGGCAATCAGCAGATCGCTATCTCCGCCTGGTAAATCGCCTCGCCCGATGCTTCCGGCAAAAAGGACATCGCCGCCGATGAGCAACTTATCCCTGCGCGAAAAGAAACAAAGACTGCCCGGGCAGTGCCCGGGAATATCCAGGACTTGGAAATCCGCGCCGAGAAAATTTCGGTTTGGTGTTTCTTCGATGAGAAAATCCGGCTGTGCGGGTTCAATTTCCAGCTGGAAACCGAAGTTGCGAAAGAATTCCCGCTCGGAAATCATAGGTGCCGTGAGCGGGTGACAACCGATCCGACAATCAAACTTGCGCTTAATTCTGGCAACATCCTGGACGTGGTCGATGTGCCCATGTGTCAGGAGCAAAAGTTTCGGCTCGACCTCAAGCGAGCGCACCCATTCGCAAGCGCCCTCAGGCGCGTCAAAGAGAATCCATCCCTCCGGGGCCTTGAACAGATAGCAATTCGTTTCGAAAATGCCGCCGCAAAAGCTTTCGTAACTCATTGTGATTCACTGCCTCCAAACATGACTACGGCTTAAGGGGGCCGTTTTTACGAATAATTGAATGTTCTCTATTTTTGATTGTCTGATTCCTACTCACATGTCGATCTTGTTTCATCATCTTGCGTTCCATCGCGAAATCTGCCAAGGTGGGAAACCGCCTAATTGCCCATGAAATCACATTTCCAGCGAAGCTTGGTGTTGTGCGCCATCGTTTTAGCAGCCGCGACTGCCACACCGCCTGCCGTGGCGGCGTCAAAGGAAACGATTGCCATGTCCGTTGGCCGGCTCCTGGAGGAAGGCCAATACACCCGCCAGAAGCTGAATGAGGAAGTTTCGAAAAAATTCCTTCTGAGCTATTTGGAGTTGCTCGATTTCAGTCACCTTTTCTTTACGCAGCAAGACGTTGACGCGCTCACCGCAAAATACGGCAACTCGATCGCGGGGGATGTTCTTCTCGGCACGCTGAAACCGGCTTACGAGATTTATGCCCTGTACACGAAGCGGGTTGACGAGCGGGTTGCGAAGATAAAAGAGCTGTTGAAGCAGCCCATTGATTTCAAGGGCAACGCGACGGTCGAGTTGAGCCGCCAAAAAGCGCCATGGCCAAAAGATGAGGCAGAAGCCGACCAGCTCTGGCGCGGTCGTATCACAAACGAGCTGTTGCAGGAGCATCTGAGCGAGCATCCGATTGAGCCCGCACCGCAACTGGTTGGTCGCCGCTATGATCGGCTCGCACGCAACGTGCACGAGCAAGATAAGGAGGAGCAAATCAAGCTCTTTCTCGATGCGCTCGCACAGGCGTACGACCCGCATTCAGAATACCTGAGCAAGGCCGACATGAAGAATTTCAGCATCAACATGGGCCTGTCTCTCGTAGGCATCGGCGCCATGCTCCGGTCGGAAGATGGCTATGCGAAAATTGAAAGCCTTGTGCCCGGCGGACCCGCGCAAACGGATGGGAGGCTCAAAGTGGGCGACCGGATTACTGCTGTGGCGCAGGGCCCCGCGGATTATGTCGATGTTCGCGAGATGCGACTGGACAAAGTTGTCGAGATGATCCGCGGAAAAAAAGGCACACGTGTGAGGTTGCTTGTCATTCCTTCGGATGCCACCGATCCGTCGCGCCGGAAAAATGTCGAGCTGGTGCGGGATGAAATTAAGTTGAAAGATCAGGAAGCCCGCGCCGATATCATTATCAAAAAAGATGAGAACGGCGATCCGATAAAACTGGGCTGGCTTACACTCCCTTCTTTCTATGCCGACATGGACAGACACCAGAAAAGCACCACGCGTGATGTCCTGGCATTGCTCAAGCGTCTGAAGAAAGAAAACATCGCCGGCCTAGTCGTGGATCTGCGGAGAAATGGGGGCGGTTCGCTTGAAGAAGCACTCTCGCTCACCGGTCTTTTTTTGAAATCGGGCCCGATCGTGCAGACCAAAGATTATAATGGAAGCATCAGGATTTCGTCCGATCCAGATTCGGGCATCGCCTATTCGGGTCCGCTAGTCGTTTTGACCAGCCGGCAAAGCGCGTCCGCCAGCGAGATTTTCGCAGCTGCTCTCCAGGATTATGGCCGTGCAGTGGTCATCGGCGACAAGAACACATTTGGCAAAGGCACCGTGCAGACGATCCTCCCGATCGGGCGGTTCGCTTCACTGTTGGGGAGCCATTCGGACGAAGACGGTGCGTTGAAGTTGACGATCCAAAAATTTTATCGCGTTGCCGGCGGGTCGACACAGCTCCATGGCGTCTCCTCGGATATTGTCCTGCCGAGCTTGAGTGATCTCCCAGAGTTCGGCGAAAGCGCGCTGAAGAACGCTCTAGCCTATGATGAAGTGCCCAAGGCGAAATACACCAAGTGGTCTGATAGCCATTCGCTGTTTATCGATCAACTGCGGCGACATTCGGAAGAGCGCGTTAAGACCGATCCCGAATTTCACTACGTGGTGGAGGACATCGACCGTTTGCGTCATAAGATCGATGAGAATCGAATTACGCTGAACGAAGACGTGCGAAAAAAGGAGCTTCAGGACGACAAACTGCGCAAAGAAATGCGGTCGAAAGAACGCTTGGCGCGAAACCAGGAGGAGCCGCGCATTTACCGGGTAACGCTCGACACGGTCGATAAACCTAATCTCCAGTTGATCATGTATCCCGGCAAACTTGCGGAAGCGAAGAAGAATGGCATTTCGCCTAAAGTGAATCCTGAAGCCGCTGCTCCCGATGCGGACACGGATTTGGTCGGCGGCGCGACCGGCGGTGACGACACCAAAGAGCCAGCCATCGACCCAGAGCGCGACGAGGCCCTCAATATTCTCGCCGATTTTGTCGATCTTTCTCGCGGCCCGAAGACGGCCAGCACCAATCACTGATCGGGCAGCGGCCATTCCCGCTACAGCCCACCAATACAGAGGTGCTTGAAGCACAGAGCACCGTTACAGCGAAATCCAATCGTCGGATCTACCGCCACCAGGGAAATGGCGGCGGCCGCGGCTGAAAACGTGGCGCGAAGCGCGGGTCTGCAAATCTATTGCCACCCCGCTGAAATGGCGATTGCCGTTGGCCGAGGTAAGACCCCGCTGGTGTCCTGCCAAACACCGTCACTGGGGTGCCGACGTCGACCGAGTTGTAGAACGCAATGGCGAACTGTTCCGGCATTCGAACACAGCCGTGCGATGCGGGATAGCCGGGCAGATATCCGGCATGCATTCCGTCAGCCCCGTTAAACCGCATGAAATAATGCATCGGCGCAGGAATAAATTTGCCTCCCGCTGGAACGGACATGTCTGCATCCGCATCGGCAACGATTGTGTTCCCTCCCGCATCGACGATTTTGCCGTACATGCTCGAATGATGCGCTCGTTCCTTCTCAATGATTTTGAATGAGCCTCCTTTGGTGAGATGCCCATAACGTCCGCTAGAAACCGGGGACGCCATCATCGGCCGCCCATTTTGAAGCAGATAAGCCCTCTGTTCCTCCAAATCGATCTCGACTGAAATCTCCGCGCGCAAGGAGATGACTGCGCAAAAAAAGAGCGACAACAACCCGACGATCCTCACATTGCGTTAAACCCGTTGCCTTCGCGAAAGTCGCAGCCTCCGCGCAATGAAATTTAGACTGCGATGGGCGCCCGAATGGATGGATGCGGATCGTAACCGACGAGCTCGAAATCTTCGAATGTGAAATCGTGGATGTCTTTTATCGCAGGATTTAATCTCATTCGAGGCAAGAGCCGGCAATCGCGGGAAAGCTGCTCGCGTGCCTGATCAAGGTGGTTGTTATAGAGATGCAGATCGCCAAATGTATGGACGAAATCCCCCGGGCTAAGATCGACGACCTGGGCCACCATCATCGTGAGCAGCGAGTACGACGCGATGTTGAATGGCACGCCAAGGAACAGATCGGCGCTGCGCTGATACAGCTGGCAACTTAGTTCGCCGTCCTGCACGTAAAACTGGAAGAGCACGTGACATGGTGGCAGCGCCATTGTCTCAATTTCAGCCGGGTTCCATGCGCTGACGATTAGCCGCCGGCTCTGCGGATTTGATTTTATTTGTGTGATGAGATTGTCTATTTGGTCCATTCGCGCCCCGTTTGCGCCTCGCCAGTCGCGCCATTGCGCCCCGTAAACGCGACCGAGTTCGCCTTTTTCGTCAGCCCACTCGTCCCAAATAGTCACCCCGTGCTCGTTGAGATAACGGATGTTGGTGTCGCCGCGCAAGAACCAAAGCAGTTCGTAAATGATGGATTTGATGTGCAGCTTTTTTGTCGTGAGTAGCGGGAATCCTGGTCCTTCATTGCGCAGATCAAACCGAGTCCGCGCGCCGAAGACTGATAATGTTCCGGTGCCGGTGCGATCATCTCGTGGCCGACCGTGATTAAGGATGAGTCGAAGCAGATCGTGATATTGCCGCACGCGAAATTTTATCGCGGTGCGCGGATTCGCGAAACAAAATTTCTCTTTATAATCATTTTGATCGCGACGCGCGCAATACAGAGCGTTTTCGAAATGAATTTGTGAACACGCAATCGCAGCCGAGCGCTTACTCTCAACGATGAACCTGATCCTTAGGCAGAGAACTCTAGCTATGGCTGCGCTGCTTGGCTGCGGTTTGATAACAGCCTGCGGTCAGCGTTCTACAAATCCTTCGAATGAAACTTTCACGGTGTATGAAGACGCGCCAAAGCTCAGCCTGCTTGATCTCGGCGCGCCGGGAAATAGTCTCGGCGACGTCTATCATTTTTCTGCTCCGCTACACTCACAGCCAGGCGGTCCGGTGACGGGTGAGGTAATAGGCTCAAAAACTCTGGTGAAGGTCGCGACTGATGCCAACCCGAATTTGGAGAGGCGCGCAACGCTCATGTTTTTTACCTTTGCCGATCGCAAGGACCAGATTGTTGCTTTCGGAGTTGCCGATTATTCGCCGTCTGCTCCTGAGTTCGACGCTGGCCAGCCTGTTTTTCGCGCGATACTTGGCGGCACTGGCAAGTACATGGGCGCTCGTGGCCAACTCGCAAGTACGCGCAATGCGGATGGTTCGTACACGCAGGTGTTTACGCTGCTCAAATGATCGGAATACAGCGTGTCGCATTGGCGCGACACCCGATGGCAGCTCGGCTGAAATCGAGCCGAATTGTCTCGGATTCGAAAAATCGGTTTGGCGTCTGACCGGCGTTAGATTCTCGCGAACAGCAACTTAAGCTCCGCCCGTGGGCTTGGCCCAAAGCTTGCTTGGAATGCTTGCGTTAGACGTCTCGCCACGGCGATTCCGCTGTCGGCAGACCTTACCGAGAAAGGAATTTCAATCTTATGGCTAAAGTTTTAGGTATCGATTTGGGTACCACTAACTCCTGCATGGCCGTGATGGAGGGTGGCGACCCGGTAGTTTTGGAAAATAGCGAAGGCGCGCGCACGACCCCATCGATTGTCGCGTTTACAAAAAGCGGCGAACGAGTGGTCGGCCAGGCTGCGAAACGTCAGGCGGTTACTAACCCGCAAAACACAGTCTTCTCAATCAAGCGCTTCATGGGCCGCAAGTTCGACGAGGTGCATGAAGAGCAGCAGCGCGTGCCTTACAAGATCGTGAAGGCGGCCAATGGCGACGCGCATGTGCAGGTGGAGGTCGGCGGCCAGCTCAAGACTTTTTCGCCACCGGAGATTTCGGCAATGATTTTGGCGAAGCTCAAGAGCGATGCAGAAGCAAAGCTCGGGGAGAAAATTACGCAGGCGGTCATTACCGTGCCGGCGTATTTCAACGACTCCCAACGCAACGCGACCAAGGACGCAGGCAAAATAGCGGGATTGGAAGTGCTCCGCATCATTAACGAGCCCACGGCCGCATCGCTCGCTTATGGATTGGATAAGAAAAAAGACGAAGAGATTGCCGTTTATGATTTGGGCGGCGGCACGTTCGACATTTCAGTTCTCGAGATCGGCGACGGCGTGTTCGAAGTAAAGGCAACCAACGGCGATACGCACCTCGGAGGTGATGACTGGGATGCGCGCATCATGGATTGGATCGTCAACGAATTCAAAAAAGATACCGGCATCGATCTAACCAAGCAGCCGGACGCGATCCAGCGCATTAAGGAGGAAGCTGAGAAGGCGAAAATCGCACTTTCTTCGACGCAGGAATACGAAATCAATTTGCCGTTCATCACAGCAGACGCTAGCGGCCCGAAGCACATCCAGAAAAAGCTGACCCGCGCAAAGCTGGAGCAACTCACGGATGATCTGATTCAGCGAACTGTTCCACCGGTAAAGGCGTGCTTGAAGGACGCGCAGGTCACTGAAAAGGACGTCAACGAGCTGGTCCTCGTGGGCGGCATGACGCGCATGCCAAAAGTGCAGCAGGTCGCGCGCGATCTAATTGGCAAGGAACCGCACAAGGGTGTGAATCCGGACGAAGTTGTTGCGGTTGGTGCAGCCATCCAGGGCGGCGTCCTTAAAGGCGAAGTCAAAGATGTGCTGCTCCTCGATGTGACGCCACTGACGCTCGCGATTGAAACCGCGGGCGGCGTAGCCACACCGATGATTCCGCGCAACACCACGATCCCGACAAGGAAGTCGCAGATCTTTTCGACATACAGCGACAATCAGCCGGGGGTGGAGATCAAGGTGCTCCAAGGCGAGCGGCCGCTTGCGCGCGACAACAAAACGCTCGGCACATTCCATCTCGATGGGATTCCACCGGCGCCGCGCGGCGTTCCGCAGATCGAAGTTACCTTCGACATCGACGCCAACGGCATTTTGCACGTGTCGGCGAAAGATCTCGGCACCGGGAAGGAACAGAAGATTTCCATCACGGGCAGCTCCGGACTTTCGAAAGAGGAAGTCGAGAAGATGCAGCGCGAAGCCGAAGCGCATGCCGAAGAGGACAAGAAGGCGAAGGAAGCGATCGAGATCAAGAACAACGCGGACATGCTCGCATATCAGAGCGAGAAGCAGTTGGCAGAGTTGGGCGACAAAATTTCCGGCGACAAGAAGAAGCAAGTCGAGGACGCCATCGCCGCGGTGCGCGACGCGATCAATCGCAACGACACCGATGCGATGAAACGGAGCTACGACGATCTGCAGAACAAGTTCCAGGAAATCAGCGCCGAGCTTTACAAACAAGCGTCAGCGCAGGCCGGTCCGCGCCCGGGTCCGCAACCCGGACCTGAAGCGCAGCCGCGCGGCGGTGCTGAAGAAGGCGCCGGCAAACGCGAAGGCGACGTCGTCGATGCCGAGTTTGAAGTCGTCGACGAAGACAAGAAAAAATAAACGACAATTTGCCGGCGGCGGGTCGCAAGGGCGATGGTCGCCGGCTTCAACCAAAAACGAAAAGGAGATACGATACCTATGGCAGCAGTTAACGTAAGACCGCTCGGAGATCGGGTGCTCGTGCAGCCGATCGAAGAGCAGGAAATGAAAAAAGGCGGGATCATTATCCCCGATACCGCCAAGGAAAAACCGCAAGAGGGAAAAGTGGTCGCTCTGGGCACCGGGAAAGTCAATGAAGAAGGCAAGAAAATCGATTTCACCGTGAAGAAAGGCGACAAGGTGCTGATTTCGAAATACGGCGGCACCGAAATCAAAATTGATGATCAAAATTATCTGATCATGCGCGAGGACGACATCCTCGGCATCATCGGCTAATCGGAGGAGACAAAAAAATTATGGCAGCTAAACAACTACAATTCGATGAAAATGCGCGGCACACATTGCTGCGCGGTATCGAGAAACTGGCAAAGGCCGTGAAGGCCACACTCGGCCCGAGCGGTCGCAACGTCATTCTCGACAAGAAATTCGGCAGCCCCACGATCACCAAGGATGGTGTGACGGTCGCGAAAGAGATCGAGCTGGAAGACCCGTATGAAAACATGGGCGCCCAGCTTGTGCGCGAAGTCGCTTCCAAAACGTCCGACGTGGCCGGTGACGGCACGACGACGGCGACCATTCTCGCGGAGTCCATCTATAAAGAAGGTCTGCGCAACGTCACCGCCGGCGCGAACCCGACCTCGTTGCAGCGCGGCATCATGAAAGGTGTCGATGCAATCGTCGAGGAGCTGAAGAAACTCTCCAAGAAAGTCAGCGATCGCACTGAGATCGCACAGGTCGCGACCGTTTCGGCCAACTGGGACAAGACGATCGGCGAGATCATCGCCGACGCCATGGACAAGGTTGGCAAAGACGGCACGATCACGGTCGAGGAAGCAAAATCGATCGAGACCACGCTGGAAGTGGTCGAGGGCATGCAGTTCGACAAAGGTTATCTGTCGCCCTACTTCGTGACCAACGCGGAGGCGATGGAAGCTATTCTCGAAAACGCTTACATCCTCATTTACGAGAAAAAAATCTCGAGCTTGAAGGATTTGCTTCCGCTGCTGGAGAAAGTGGCGAAAGCCGGCCGCCCACTGCTCATCATTTCTGAGGACGTGGAAGGCGAAGCGCTCGCGACTTTGGTCGTGAACAAATTGCGCGGCACATTGCAAGTCTGCGCGGTAAAAGCGCCTGGGTTCGGCGATCGTCGCAAGGCGATGCTGGAAGACATTGCGGTGCTCACCGGCGGACGTCTGATCAGCGAAGATCTCGGCATCAAGCTCGAGAACATCAAGCTCGAGGACCTCGGCAGGGCCAAACGCGTTACCATCGACAAGGAGAACACCACCATTGTCGAAGGCGAAGGCAAAAAAGCCGATATCCAGGGCCGCGTCGCCCAGATCCGTCGTCAGATTGAAGAGACGACCAGCGATTACGATCGTGAGAAACTGCAGGAGCGTCTTGCAAAACTCGCTGGCGGTGTTGCAGTCATCAACGTCGGCGCTGCGACTGAGACCGAGATGAAAGAGAAGAAAGCTCGGGTTGAAGACGCGTTGCACGCCACGCGTGCAGCGGTTGAGGAAGGCATCGTCGCAGGCGGCGGTGTTGCATTGCTGCGCGCGCAGAAAGCGCTCGACAGCGTGAAGGACCTCGAAGGCGACGAGAAAGTCGGCGTGGCAATTGTGCGTCGCGCTGTTGAAGAGCCGACACGTCAACTCGCTGACAACGCGGGCCGCGAAGGCGCGCTGGTTGTCGAGGAAGTGAAGAAGCGCAAAGGTAACGAAGGCTACGACGTTTCCAGCGACGAATACACCGACTTGGTGAAGGCGGGAATCGTCGATCCAACCAAGGTCACGCGCACGGCGTTGCAAAACGCCGCGTCAATCGCGGGCCTGTTGCTCACCACCGAAGCACTCGTGACGGAGATTCCTGAAAAGGAAAAAACTCCTCCAATGCCACCGGGCGGCATGGGCGGCATGGATTATTGAGGCCGTCTCGGCCGAAACCCCGGAGAATTTCGGGGCTAAGCCGAATGACAGTATGAATTCGAACAGCCGGACTCAAAAGGGTCCGGCTGTTTTGCTTAAGCAGTAAAATGGATCGAAAAGAATTTATTGAGCAGGTTCGTCGCGGCGGCAGCAAGTTTCGCGTAGACGAAATCAGAATTTCTTTTCCGAGCGCTGAAGTGTGCGGTTCCGGCATGCTCGAAGTTCTCGATCATCGCTTTTGGTTATATCTTCGGCAGCCGAAGGATGCTGTGCCTCCGGAGATGCCGCACGGGGTGGTCACTCAGAAAGATTTCGGAGCGTTGCAGGGCATAATTGACCACGATCTGCGGTTTGAAGCCAAGAATGTCCCGCCGCATCATCAGCATTCCAGTCACAACGGGCGCTCTACGTTGCGATACGAGCTCGACTCGATCGAGCTTTCTCCTGTTGGCTCCGACAATCAAACGTACGAGCAGATTCGCCGAAGTTTGGAGCGACTGGAATCTGCGGAATCGGGAGAGGCAACAACAAGCGGAAGTGAATCGCCGCGAGAGCAGTCGGCGTCTTCTGTCACGTTTTGTGGATTTCTGCGTGGCTTTAAGCTCATCGCGCGCAATGCAGGAACGACGATCACACGCCGGAATGATTTTTTCGGAGAGAGGATCTCCAGCCAGGCTGATACCCAGCATGGCGAGTTATCTCCAGAATGGGAATACGGGCTGATCGAGTGCGGTGAAGGTGTAGAATTTCATCTCCGGCTGAAGCCGGGAAGCAAATCACTCGACCCGCAAGACAACTTAGCAGTGCTGCATGCATTTTTAGAGGCGGTTGCTTTCATGCACGGACAGCATGCCTGGCCCTTCACGTTGGAGTTTCGCAGAGACGGTAAGCTCGTCACAGACCGCGTACGACCTCCCAAAGTATCCAAACGCAGACCTCACCAACCGTTCAATGAACGCATTTGGTTCAACGCACACGTCGGCAACGTGCAATGGGATTTTGGAGCTACGCTGCAAAAGGCATACGCCTTTTTCAGACGCGCCGATCAGCTGAGCGCCGAAGTGCGCAGGTTGTTGTTCCTGTGTCGAGAAGCCGCAGCTGGGGATGCGCACACGACAATCAGCAACATCGCGATGTGTTCCTTGTTGGACAGCGCAGTGAATTTGGTGTTCGAGCACAAAATAGAGAGACATGACAGCGAGCCCATCGCTGAATTTAAAAGTGCGCGGTCCTCGCTTCTTAGCTTCATCGCTCAGAAGATTGAAACTGTCGGTCGTGGCGAAAAGGAGGCGTGGAAACGATTGCACGCGATTGTGACGAATTCCGAATCGTATTCCGCCCGAGAGAAATTCCGGGCAGTTGGCGACTATCTCGGACTAGAATGGGAAGGCGACTGGCGAGAAATTTACGACTTTTGGGCGAAGTGGCGTCCGCGGTTGGTGCATCGCGGAACGGCAAGCAATGGGGACGAGAAAGCGATTACAGCAGAATTCAACGTTGGCTCGCGTGTCATTGGCGCGATCCACATGTTGGTATTGAAATTGATGGGTTATGAAGGCGTGATGGTGAGTTCAACATTTGAGGACGCCGTGCGCAGAATCTGATGCCGTTAGATCAACCAGCGGGATTCAAGCAATGGCTTCAAGCTGCCTTGCTTTTCATGCTGAGTCCCGTCATGTGCCGTAACCGGTGACCGTTTCCTCTTCCTCCTCCTCTTCTTCTTCCTCGACCTCGCTCGTATCGTAAAAGTGGACCTCCTTCTGCCGAAGGAACTCGAAGACCGGATCATTTCCGGTGTGATCCGTGCCGGCTGATGACGTCAGCCAGCCCCTCAATAGACCCTAATATGCGACTAACCAATGTGGTCCCCTCAGTACGCCCGGATAAAGCAGTCGTGTAACTGAACTCACCCGCGGTTTCGTCTCAGTGAGACCTCGCTCTGCCGCGTGCAATAACAGCAGCGTGGAGCAATCATCCGCCATCTTCATGACGTCATTAACAGCTGCTTTTGAGATCGTCAGACCAAAAATGAGAGCGGCCCACAAACTCCACGCCACTTCACTGCTATGGTTCAGCGGCGCCGATTTCCGAATCATCGCATGGAGGACAATGCCGATATTGTTACGATCAGTTGCAGGATAGGAGATATGAAGAAGGCGAAGTTTATTAATGGCCATCCGCCACACGCCCGGTTCGTAAGTTACCGCCTGCAATATCAAAGCTTGCATCAACGCCGCATTTGCGGCTTTAACTGTCGCAGGGGATAACCGGGAGACGGCGTATCGCAGGATTGCTTGATCGGGAAACTTTCGCTGCAAGTCGAACGCTCGGGTAAAGAACTGCAGCAAGTCTGATCGTTCGGAGCGATATCGCGTTCGAAACTCAAATTTCCGCAGTTCTTGCACACCGGGATTATCCAACTCTTGCGGCAGCTCGTAGATTGCTGTTTTAACTGGATTTAACTCGAGCTCGAGTTCAGTCAGTGCGTCTTCGAGCAATGTCAGTGCTCGTTCCGCTTGCGAGCGTTCGCTGAAGGTAAGCTCGTAATCATCAGCGTACCTAAAACCATGCAAGATTTTCCGCGCTTTCAGCTTCGCATCTATTCTCGTGAGCAGAATTTCTGATATGAGCGTAGATGCCGCTGGCCCGATAGGAATCCCTCTGGTTTGACCGCTTTGACATGCTCGCACCAACGCATCAAGCGCGGAACCGACTGATGGTCGATTTTGTCGTGTCATGAGCCGGCGCTTAGCCCGTGCCTTAGACGTTATTGCCCACTCAATGCTGTGTGTGTAGATGGAGGGATAGAATCGGCTTACGTCTGCTGCCAGCAAGAAATGTTCTCCAACTCGAAAAGTTGCACGGTGCTGAGAGATCGCCTCGATGCGATTCTCCCGCCGTAGCCAACCACCTCCGCTGACTACTACTTTCCCGAGAGATAGATGAGACTCAGCTGCTTTCCGCAAAAGAACGGCTTGATTATCGACAATGAACTTCGCCAATCGAAAGTATGGCAACGGGTTCACGATGGCCAGTCGTCGCCGCAGAGAGCCTGGTCGGGATAAGCTGTATGGGACAAAGTCACACCATTCGTTTTTCTCCTTTGTAAAGTCGCTGGGCAGTCGAGATCGGCGCGTCGACGCCATAGCAACTGCGAATGACTCAGTCTTGAACGGAGGAGGAAGTTCTGGTGGAAAATAGCCACGGGTCAATATTCCAGAAACCGTGAGGCGGGGTCGGGGTGGTACGACTGGCATCTTCAGCTACCTTGCAAAATTCGTGTCCGTGTCACAAGCCTTCCAAAGGACATGGAGTGGCGCATTGTCGCAAATTATTCGGGCAGCGTCTCGCCGCAGCCGTCGAATAGCGGCGGGAAATCTCTTACCTTCAACTGCCCTCAGGCAGAAGTTGATGGTTGAGAGAACGCTTCCCAGTTATTCCGGCATTGTCTCGCCCGAGCCACCAATGGCAGCCGGGAAGTCTTTCAGCTTCGGCAGGCCGTCTCGGATTGGAAGAACCGTTTCCGCGTAGTTGAGGTGCATCGTTGGCTTGAACGCGAGCGTCGGGAGGACTCCGGCTGGAACATCGACCAAACCGAGAGTCGCATGCTCCACCAAAACGTTGCCGCCGCATTTTGTGCAATAACGCCGGTTGCTCATCTCGCTGCTTTTGAATTTGCCGAGGAATTGTTCGCCTTTGGTGACTCGAACGTCATCAGGTTTCCACAGTGTGAAAGCGTTTACCGGCATACCCGAATAACGCCGGCAGGGTTCACAGTGTTTACCATGAAAACAAGGCATTGCGACGATTGTGGTGCAGTCGATACGCTTCAGCCTGAAGATCGCCAAAATCTAGGAGAAACCAAAAAAGCAACAGCGCACGAATTTCTTAGGTTCTGTTCCTGGTTTGAAACTCGCTCGACGCCCAGTCTTGCTCGCTGCTGCCCTCGCAGCTTTACCTTCTATGTCGCTCCTCCCGCTCGCTCCATTCCTGCCTTACTGATTGATCTGTGAAAATCCGTGTCAATCTGTGGCTAAAATGTCTGACTTACCGTACGCGCTTCGGTCGCGCATCACGAAGTCCGGATGATCACGGCGAATTCCGACGGCACCACGGAAATATCGTGTGGCGAATTGTGGCGGTGAATACCATTAGGTGATCGGCAATCGCGGCCGTATGCTGACTATTTAACAATCGCAGCGTCAATCGACCGCGCGGTGCGGCCCCTTCCCTCTGCACCAACCAAACACAAATCATCTCTTTATGAGAGTCCCCATTCAAACGAACAAGGACGCGCTGCAAAACGAAGAAAGCGATTTTGCCGCAGAGCGACGTTGGGAAAACGAAGGGGGAAATCCGGGGCAACTTCAACAGTTACGGTGTGATGATAGGAAGGAGCACGCCACAACCGCTCCGGCGCACGGCGCGTTGAAGGCACTCGGCTACCAAAGTTAACAGCGCATGCATCTAATCCAATTCCGCGAAATAATGCGAGATGCCGATGTGGCGCATGCAATTCATCCGATCGTGCTCAAATACCTCCTGACTGTGGAAGACACGACCAAAGCCCTAATCGCATGCGGCGTGCCGCGGGCTGCCAATGTAGCTCAGATCACCACCGGCAGATTCCTTAACATTGATCTGCCCTCTCTTCAGAATGTCTAAGCGCTTCGCAAAATCGATCTTCAGGTATGCCCAAACAAAAACGCAAGCATGACTTCGGTGGCAGTCGCTCGATTCCAAAGCGGGATACGCCGCGATCGAAAAGTGGTTCTCCGAAGCAACGCAAACAACTAGCTCACAACGCCCCTGTCCGACGGGCTGCGGGCAAATTTCGCGAATGATCACTGCGCAATGGAATGTCGTGATTCAATGCGTGTCCTCGCCACTCTCAATCCGGAGTGGCCAGAAAGGGACTCCCGCGAGACGAGCGCAGTCCGTATGAGAGTCCCGGGACCAAATATGGAACCAACAGCCCAACAAAGCGGCGCGATTTGTTTCAAGCGACATAAAGGCTCTAAACGTCGAGCTGCGCTATTCCGGCAGCTTCGCGCTTCGACCGCAAATCAGACCTCCGATGTTAAGCAGCAGACGTTCGGTAACGCATACATCGCGCAAGGGCTTCGATGAGGACAACTGTGGCTGAGAGGGCTCGAAGTTTAGTATGCGCGCCGCGATGCGACACTTCAGCGCGGTTAGAAATACCGCTTCGCACGCTGTAACGAGCAACCGAAGCGCATCCAACTCATCTGATAAGGAGGTCGTGCGACATCTTTCGCGCTCGCATATTTTCAAAGATTACGAACGGGTTTTGCCTTCGCCTGCGGATTTCAATCCATGACGAACTTCAATCGTGCGTTTAAGCGAATCGTCCGTCGTTCTCCCGCGCAATTTCGTGAATCGCTTCCGAAGCTGCGACGCTCGGTATAGCGCTGTTCCTCCGGGGAGAGAGGCCGAGCAGTTCGGCGAGGCGTGACTCATACGAGTCACACGTGGGGCAATTGCCATTCGGCTCAACCCCAGCAGTCGGGATGCTGGACGCGCAAGGCGTGGTGGATCTGTTGCTGGAGTTGGATGTAAGAGTGGATTTCGTCAGACATGGCAACGGCTCGGTGAAGGCTCAAGGTGTGGCGCGGGACGGCAAGGGCGATAAGTTAGCCGCCTTACACTGGAGCGAACGCACGCAACCTTCCGCACGCTCGCCGTCAGTGGTTAGCGCATTATTGCACTTTAATTTCGAGAGCTTTTGATCTTGCTATCGGTGTTGTTGGGAGGTGCACTTTCAGCACTCCGTCGCGGGACTCCGCCGTCACTTTCGTGCTATCGGCATCTTCAGGCAGCGTGAAGCTGCGTCGGAAGTTACCAAAGGAGCGCTCCATGCGATGGAATTTTCTTTTCTGATCTTCCTTCACGCTTTTGCGTTCTCCGGAAACGCTAAGGATGCCGTCTTCGACAGTTACCCTAACGTCATCCTTCTTCATTTCAGGCAGGTCAGCTTTGAGCAGATACCCGCGATCATCCTCACTGATATCAACCTCCGGCGACCAATCTGGGACTGTCAGGCCGTCGATCTCGCCACTGCCCATTCTATTCGGAAAGCAGCCCAAGAAGAACGCATTGAAGCGATTTTGTGTCGCTTGTTCCATCTCTCTAAGCGGATTCCATGTTATTACTTTATTCAATGTATTCATTTTATTT
>Ga0137403_10004206_pt1 | contig 17023 bp, 19 predicted proteins | sample CZOMad2_1_16fung_FD_122057 | JGI IMG/M metagenome (GOLD analysis project Ga0137403, IMG submission 122057) | Vadose zone soil fungal communities from Angelo Coast Range Reserve, California, USA - CZOMad2_1_16fungal (Hybrid Assembly) | ecosystem: Environmental > Terrestrial > Soil > Vadose zone...
AGTCAGCTGCCCCATTTTATAGGCCAGCGCTTGTCCCGGCCACGCGATGTAACGGTCGGCCTCGGTCTGCGCCAGCGCGTCGTTCAAGTCGTTAGCGTGCATGTAATCGATCACCTGCTGGCGGCTCCACTTCTTGTCGTGAATGCCGGTATCAACCACCAGCCGAACAGCGCGAAAAAGCTCTGAATTCAGCCGGCCATAGTCGGACACAGGATTCTGGTAGAAGCCGATCTCCTTGCCCAGTTCCTCCGCATAGAGCGCCCAACCTTCGGCATACGCGGAGTAAAAGCCGTGCAGCCGAAACTTCGGCAAATCCCGCAATGTCTGTGCGATGCTGATCTGCATGTGATGACCCGGAACGCCCTCGTGGTACGCGACGGCTTCGTCCGTTATCAACGTGCGCTTGGTCGGATCAGCCACCGCCACGACCACACGCCCAGGCCGTTTTCCATCGGGCGTGCCCAGGACGTAATGGGTCGACTCGGCCTTTGCGAAGTTTGGGATCGGCTCCACGGTGACCGGCGCCTTCGGCAGCAGGCCGAACAACTCGGGTAGCTTTGGCTCCATCTGATGGATGTATTTTGCAAAATCGTCCACGATCTGCTGCTCGCTTTGCGGTTTCCATTTCGGGTCCTTGTTGATTGCTTCGCGGAACTCGGCCAGGTCCTTGTATCCCTGCGTCTGCGCCAGTTTGGTCATCTCCGCGGTGATGCGTTTCACTTCCTTCAGCCCGATCTCATGCACCTCCGCGGGCGTGATGTTCATTGTAGTCATGAACTTGACGGCTTCGGCATAGCGTCGCTTGCCGTCGGGCAGGCTTTCGATCGAGAGATCGGTGCGCCCCTTCGGGCCGTATTCGGTGCGGAGGAATTCCGCGAACTTTCGGTAGGCCGGAAGTACATCGTCGTTAATCGCCTTTGTCATCTCGTCGGTCAGTCGCTTTTTGTCGTCCTCGGAAAACTCCGCCGGGAACTTCTTAGTCGGGATGAGAAAGGGATTTGCCGCGATAATGCCGTCGCATTGGCCGGGCAATTTATCGAGCACGAGCTTGGGCGGCATTAGGCCGTCCTTCTCGCCCTGGCGCATCACCTCAGTCGTCTGCTCGAGTGCGCGTGGAATCTGCCGGAGCCGGGAAATGTAATCCTGGTAGCGCTGCACGGAATCCAGCGGCACGCGCAGGGGCAAATCGGCCAGCCTCGTGTGGACGCCGTTCTGCTGGTTCACGGGCATCTCATAATTCTTAAGGCTGTAGTTCACGTCCTCTCGCTGGATCTGTTGCTCCATGATCCGATGGCTCAGCAGGCCCTTGTCGCTCATACCATCGGTCGGGATCGCTTGAAGCCGCTTCAGGAAATCATTGGCTTCTGCATGTTGGCGCGCGATTTCGGCAAGCGAATACTGATCAAGCAGCGCGTTGTAACGGTAATCGCCAAACGACGTCGCTCGCTCCGGCGAATTCTTCAGGCCTGTCTGATAAAATTCCTCAAACAACGCATTCTGCTGTGCCACGCGATCGGACACTGGCGTCATTTCCCCAAACGCGGTGGATGCCAGGGCCAGGACAAAACCGCAAATAATATGTCGCATATGCAAACTTAGCAGGGTGAATCAGCGGCGCACGGATGAATCAGCGCGGCCGCGCGTTACTCGCAAACGGACGGGTTGATTAGCTGAGGCAAGTCGCGAAATTCCGAAAGTCTGAAACTTAAACCCTCCCTCGACTGGCTTCTTATCTTCGTCCCACTGGCGATCCTTCTACGCTTGTGGCCCGGCGGAATCAGTCCGACTGCGCTCTTTGTTTGTTCCGCTCTCGGTATCGTTCCCGTCGCGGGCTGGATCGGGCGCGCGACCGAAGCGCTCGCCTTCCGCGTCGGGGAAGGCTTGGGAGGATTGCTCAACGCCACTTTTGGAAATGCCGCGGAACTAATCATCGCCGGCATCGCCCTCTCCAAAGGTCTGACCAATGTGGTGAAAGCGTCCCTTACGGGATCGATCATCGGTAACGTGCTGCTGGTGCTCGGCCTATCCATTCTATTGGGCGGCACTAAATATAAAGAACAGCGTTTCAACGGCACCGCAGCGCGCACTTCAGCCATCTCGCTCTCGCTGGCCGCGATAGGCTTGGTCATCCCGACGGTCTTTCACCTGACCGCCCACAACAGTCCTGATGGTTGGAGCCCGCTGATGGAGCAGAAGCTCTCCCTGGCCATCGCCGTTGTCTTGTTTCTTACCTATTTCTGCGTGCTTGGTTTCTCGCTACGGACCCACAAACATTTCTATCAAGGCCATCAGCAACATGCCGAAGAAGCAGGCGAGCAATGGTCGCGCGGCAAGGCAATTTTCATCCTGCTCGTGGCGACAGCGTTCGTCGCCCTGCTCTCGGAGTTTCTTGTCGGCACGATCGAAAACGTCCGGGACGCTGTCGGTGTGACCGAGGTATTTGTCGGTGTGATCGTAGTGGCGATTGTCGGTAACGCGGCCGAGCACTCAACCGCCGTCGTTATGGCGATGAAAAACAAAATGGACTTGAGCGTTGGCATTGCCATCGGCTCCAGTCTGCAAATCGCGCTTTTCGTAGCGCCCGTACTGATTTTTCTCTCCTATCTTTTCGGCCGGCCGATGGACCTGGAATTCACGGTGCCGGAAGTTTTGGCGGTGGTGGCCTCCGTCTACATCCTCTTTCAGATTAGCGAAGACGGCGAGACGAACTGGATCGAAGGCGTCCAACTTCTCTCGGTCTATGTGATTCTCGGGATTCTCTTTTTCTACCTACCGGAACCGGAACACGTCGCTCCCTAGGCTTCGGGCGATTATTTGCGCCAGTGGCGAAGCACGCGATGACGGGACGTCGCCGTGGCGTGATCGCGAGTAGTGACGATTAATTCGCGTCGCTGCAGCGTTCCAAGGGCGGTTTGGATGGCGCTTTTGGAAAGACCTGTCGCGTCGGCAAGCGTTCGTAAACTAGCGGTGACAGGTTTCCATTTCTTCCGCGCGGCCTGGCCGTAAAGGTAAAGATAAACCAGATAGGCGGCTGGTCGCTGATCGTGGCCGATCAGATCGCGCATCAGAACGTCGAGCACGTAATCGTCGACAGGAATGGTTTCGCGAAAGCGCATCAGAAAATCAGAAAAAGAATAAGGAACCGAGGAAAAGGGATTTCCGAGATAGAAGGCAAAGGCGCGACGGGCAGCGCCGAGTGAGCGCGGGCAGCGAGCGAGTTTCAAAGCGGGAACGCAGGAAGGAATTCGCTGAAGTAATCATAGCATCTTAGCCGCTATACAGATAAACGGACAGCACTTTCTCACGTTGCAAGCAGCTCGCGTCTGGACGCGAACATTTCGTTCAGCTTAGGTTCGGCGCATCATGATCAAGCAAATCAAATTCGTTAGCATTCCAGTCGCCGACCAAAATCGCGCACTGGATTTTTACACTGAAAAACTCGGGTTCACGATCATCACCGATCAGCCCTTTGACGAGAAGCAGCGCTGGATTGAATTGCGAATTCCCAAGGCGGAGACGCGAATCGTATTGTTCACACCCGAAGGCGACGAAAAGCGGATCGGCTCATTCATGAACATGTCGTATACATGCGATGACATCGACAAGACGTATGCCGAGCTAAAAAAACGCGGCGTGGAATTTGAAGGCCCGCCGCAAAAACAACCCTGGGGCACCTACGCGATGTTTAAGGACAGCGAAGGCAATCGCTTCGTTGTTTCGGCAGACTGATAGTGAATTCCGGCTCCGGTTTTAATTGCATCGCCGTTGCTCGTGACGCGCGAGTCGCAGCCGCACACCAATGGAGTAAACCAGATAGTAGGCTATCAATCCGGCAGCGACTGCCAGGGAAAGCTGTGTTCCGGAGGCTGTGATCAGCCAATGCTGATCGACTGGAGCGTTGCTGCCGGAGTGCGTGGCGCGCCACCAGCCGTAGACAAAACGTGCTGCGATTGCCAGCGTGACGATAAGTGCGAGCCAGCGGCTCGGAGTGTAGAAAAGTCCTTCCGGTTGGCTTTCCCAACGGGTCACGGCTAAACCCAGCACGCCGAGAACAGCTCCAAAACCCATACCAATCAGGGCAAATCGAAAGGCTGACCCGACCCAGAAGGAGAGCAGGAACGTGAAGAAGAGAAAGAGAATGGCCGACAAGCTGGTCATCGACACATTCAGGCTGGCGACCCAGCGCCTCCCTTGCCGTCGAGCCGTGCCGGCGCGGTAACGCAAAGCAAGTGAAAGCAGAACCACACCTGCCAAGGCGAGCAGAACAAAAACCAGCAGTGCAAAAAGGATGATCGGCACGGACAGAAGGAAGTAAGAAGTAAAGTTAAGAATTAAAAAGTAAGAGGCATGCAGCGAGCGAGTTTCAATGAAGAAGAATGACAGTCCGAGACGGCCGCTACAACTCTCCGCAATCAACTGAGGAGCACGTCCGGCGTGGCGTTCGATTAAAGAGTGTATGAAAAATCGGATTGCTCTTTTTACTATCACGATCGGCCTTTCGCTCACCGCGTCGGTCCGCGCCGATGACAACGTGCGAGAGGTGCAGACAAAACTGCGCGATGAAGGGTTTTACTCGGGTGAAGTCGACGGCGCTTACAGCACCGATTTGAGCGCGGCGCTGACCCGTTATCAGATTCGCAACGGGTTGCCCATCAGCGGGCAGCTTGATATGGAGACGAGCGAGGCGCTTGGCGCCAAACCGGCGGTTGGCCCGAGCACAGCCGCTATCGAGCAGAGGTCTTCCGAGACGTGGCGGCGGTTGCGTAAAGGAGAGAGGAAAACATCAACGACTGCGCGGCGGTCGGAGACGGTCGCTACAGAGACGCGAGAGCGGTCATCACCGACTGATGAAGCCGCAGAGACCAGCGCAGAGACACGGCCGCAGTCAGCGCCCGCGGCTACAGCGGACATCTCGTCAGACACGACGAAACCGGCGTCAGCGCCGCCGGATACAGCGCGAACCTCGGCGGAAAGCACAGAACCGAAGGCACCGCCAGCGACTGCACCGTCGGATACCGGTTCTGCCGCGCCGGAGTTCAGCCCGCAACGGCTGCGCGATTATGTGGCCGCGTTTGTCCTGGCCGGACTCGATAAGAACGTTGGCGCCGAAACGGAGTTTTTTGCCGATCGCGTCGAGTACTACGACAGCGGCCTCATGGAGCGTGAAAAGATTCGCGAAGATTTAAAGCGCTACGACGAGCGGTGGCCGGAGCGGCACTTCTGGGTCGCAGGTAAGATTGATGTCGAACCGCAGAGTGATAACCGCGTGCGGGTCACATTTCCGCTCGGGTTCAAATTGCGCAATGCCAACAGGCAATCGTCCGGCAAGATCGATAAAACGCTTGTTCTGGAACCCGCCGGCGACGATTTCCAAATCGTCGCGGTGAATGAACGTAAAGACTAGAAAGTAAGAAGGAAAAAGTCAGAAGGAAAGAGGATGGGTTGATGGGTCTGAAGTCGCTATCCAACGCGCGGGAAATGGATCCGCAATTTGATGCAAATGAATAGAAGAAGAATTGCGCCCAGCGTTGAGACGATGAGGCCGGCAGGATGAAAGCGTCGGTTTACCGGCGGTGCGAACATGTGGGTCACGGCCCCGCCGAGGATGGAGCCGATGATACCGAGCACGATGGTCCAGAAAATGGTCATATGCACGTGCATTACCGACTTGGCTATGACCCCGGCAATTAAACCGACCAGGATATACCAGATGAGATGAAGCATAAGTTTGTTGGGCTTTGGTTATTTTGGAGATTGATCTTGCGGCGCTGACGTAACTGGTTCGTAAAGCAATATTGCGGTCGTATTCACTGGGTGCTGCCCGCGCGGAGAATTGTGCGCATCCGCTATAAAGAGTTCGGAATTCCTGCCGCGTTTGCGTTCATCGAACCCGCGCACACCGTCCCAAGACTGATCTTCGAGTCATTTAATTTTTCGATGCAGCCACTCTGATGCGCCTGTACGTGCTTCCACAGGCGAACGCATTATATGGAAACGATTGCATCAAAAGATCCTCGAGCGCATACCGCGAACGTTCGGAACAAATTCCGCGAACTGCTCGATCATCTGCGCGGCGACATTAAGAAAATAGACGAGCCCAAAGCGCAGGCGCTCTTCGAAACGACTGCAGAAGTGATAAGCGGCCTGGATACCGCATTCAAACACTACGAAGAGAAGAGCGAAAATGCTTGGAAATAGCGGTGCATAGTTGCACCGCCGGGGCCATGCACGTTTTCGCGAGCAGGTGGCCCGTTCGAACATCGGAAGTCACGAAGTGACGGCGTGACGAGTCAACTTGCGAGGAGCAAGCCTTCGACGAAGAAGCAGGAACGGACGCTCGATCGACACGAAGAGAATCGTTGCGGCGATGTAGACGCAGAGTTCGACGCCAACAAGAGCGAGCGCAGATGTCGGCCGGATGTTGTGATCTGCGCAGAACTGGCTGAACGCGTGAATAGCGAGTTTCTGAACCAGGTAGGCGCTGTAGGCGATGCTCGCGACGAAAGCTGCGCCCGGAATTGCGATTCTCCGAAATAATGAGCGCGGACTGACCACACAAATTAAAAGCGCCGCCATGCCAATTGCGATCAATGGGAATTGCCAGACGCAGGCAGTGACGGTGAGATGATCGCTCTCGCCCAGATACAAAGCGCAAGCAATGAGCGCGAACCCGGGCAGCCATAGCCATATCGCGGTACCCATCAACCGTTGCCACCATTGCGGCTGGAATTTTTCGATTGCCGCCAAAGCAACTCCGAACACAAGCGGATCGAGCCGGGTCCAGGTCGGATAATAAATCCATGCCTGGAAACCGCGAAATGAAACGCCGCCATCAACTGATGGATTCTTTGCAGCCAGAAAAGCGCGCAGGACGAGGCCGCCAATAACGATCAGACAAGGAGTGATAATAGCCGCCGCCCGAGGTCGGCGATAGAGAAAGAGCAATAGAAAGGGTAGCGCCAGATAAAATTGGTCTTCAACCGCGAGCGACCACGCGTGCGAGAACGCTGTGCCGCCGTGCAGGGCGATGTTTTGGACGGAGAGAAGAAATTTCCAGAGCGGTTGGGACATGTCCGGATACTCGCGCCACGACGGCAACAAAAAGTAAATCGCGAGCACCGCGAAATATGCCGGCATGATGCGCAACACGCGCCGCGCAAAAAACCGACCGAGATTTATTTGATTACCGTGTGCCAGCGACGCGAGCAATTGGCCGCCGATCAAGTAACCACTGAGGACAAAGAAAAGATCAACACCGATCCAGCCGAAGCGATCCACTCGACCGGGAAGTTTGAATCCGAAAAGTGCGGCGTGATAAATAACGACCACGATAACTGCGAGGGCGCGCAGAAGATCCAGCCCTGGCTGGCGTTCGCGATGTGTGAAACGTGGATCGATTTCGAGCTCTTCACGGTGAGCCTTCGACCGGAGTGCCGTTACCGTTTCAGAGTCGGGGATGCGGCAAGATCGTCCTGTCATCAATGGTAATTCGCTGATTCCGGCCGGATCTTTCGATTAATTGTTTGCGCCAGTGGCCGAGAGGGCGCAGAGAACGACGGCGTCTGGCACAGACGCCCTGCAATTCCTGGGTTCCTGGTTTCCTGATTCATTCCTGCTTTCGAATCTGTATAAATCGGGATCGAGGGCCGGAACTAGGCCGCGTATTTCGATTTTAGATGATCGATGTACGCGCTGTACACGTCCGCGAGCGGCGCGCTTTCGATGAAGAGAATGTTCTCGGCGTTGAATTGTGCGCTCCGGGAGAAATTATAGGAACCGGTGATCACAGTGTTGTCGATCACGAGAACTTTGTTGTGCATGAAATTGTGGCGCCCGGCCGGCGTATAAGGCGTTGAGTCTTTCCCGATCAGACCAGCGCGCACGATGATTTCTTTGAGCGCGCCGATTTTCCATCGGTTTTGCGGCACTCCCTGCCACTGTACGTAAACCTGTTCCATTTGGGTGCGATCGTAGATTCCATCCACGGCGACGCGGCCGCGACGCAGCAAATTGCCGAGCTCGCCGATCAGCGTGCCGGAGTTGATCAGCAAGCTGCAGATGCGAACGCGGCGCTGCGCTACTCGCACGCGTCTTGCGATCTCCGAATCGATTTCCAAGCCGCAACCCGGCGAAAACATCACCCGCGCGGTAGCTGGTTGATCGGAAAAAGTGAGCGGCACTGGCTCGGTATGGATGTCGCCGGTGTGCTCGAAGTTTTCCTTCTCCCAGAGATCCTCGAAATTTTGCACGTAGTAATTTGCCAAAGCCTGCGAGTCGATTTCGACAATGTTGTTTTCCATTAACGTGAAAGCATCGTCGGTCATGTTGGCCGAGCCAGCCCAGACGGCTTGTTGGTCGCGTACGACGAATTTGCTGTGCATCAGTTTCATTCCGGCGATGCGGCGCCACGGGTAACCTAATGATTGGACAAATGCGCCCGTGCCCGCAGGAGCCGGGTCCTGACCAGCGGCGAGATTTGGCTGGGGCGGTTTGTCGGCGTCATAGCAAAAACGAATTTCCACGCCTGTCTCAGCTCGCTCGCCCAACGCTGCTGCTAATTGCGCGCGGAGCGGATCACTGAATCGCATGTCGTAAATGGCAAAAGCCAGCGTTTGCTTCGCCGCGTGTATGAACGTGGTCAGCCGCGCCATGACGTCATCCGCGGATTGTTCGCCTTCAGCGAGAAAGAACACTGAAAGATCGTCCATTGATGAGATGCTTAGCTGGCTAGCGAAGGCTGACAACGCCATCTGCACGACGCATACTACGTGGAAATGCTTGATCCTTCTGCCGATGAATTACGCGAGTGGGGCAATTCCGTCATCCAATTTATGGCCGATTATCTCGGCGATCTTCGCAATCGCAACGTGTATCGTCACATGTCGTCAGGCAGGATTCGCAACCGGATCGATCCCGCGCTGCCGAGCAAAGGAACCGATTTCGACGATCTGCTGAAAGTTTTTCGCGAGGCTATTGTCCCATTTTCGCGGCAGAACGCGCACCCGCGCATGTTTGGCTATGTTCAATCGCCTGGGACTCCGCTGGCGGCGTTTGCTGACCTGCTTGCCTCGACTCTAAACGCGAATCTGACGGTGTGGCGTTCCGCGCCGGCGCCGGTGGAACTTGAGCGCCTGACGATTGACTGGATCCGGCAGATTCTTGGATTCAATGCAGAAGCCGGCGGACTTTTTGTCAGCGGTGGATCGATGGCCAATCTCGCGGCCATCGCTGCGGCGCGACAGGTGAAGGATTGTTCGTCAGGTCGTTTACGCATCTATGTGTCGAGCGAGACGCATTTTTCCATCGCCAAAGCAGCAGCGCTTCTGGGAATCGGTCGGGAGAATGTGCGCCAAGTCGCCGTCGACGAGCGCTTCAGAATTCGGGTAGACGATCTCGTCGCAAAGATTACTGCCGACCTGGAGGCGGGCTACGTTCCATTCTGCGTGGCTGCAAATGCCGGAACCGTGAACACCGGCGCGGTCGATCCGTTAGTCGAGGTTCGACAAATTGCGGACCGCTTCCAACTTTGGATGCACGTGGATGGAAGTTACGGCGCCTTTGCCGTGCTCGCGAAATCCGCGAGAAAGTTGTTCGCGGGCATTCAGCGAGCGGATTCGATCGCGCTCGATCCGCACAAATGGCTTTATCTTCCAGTGGACGTCGGCTGCGTGATTTACCGCGCACCAGAAATCGCGCGAGCCGCTTTTGCCCACGAAGCCGAATACACTCGCATCATCGGGGAGGAGGCGGACGAGGCATTCGCGTTTTGGGACTACGGGCCGGAGCTGTCGCGGCGTTTCCGGGCTCTTAAAGTATGGATGTTGTTAAAGGGAGTCGGCCTTGATTCGTTGGGCGAGGCGATTGAAAGCAACCTCGTCTGTTCGCGCCACCTTGAGTCGATGGTGCGAGCAAGCGACGACTTTGAGATGGCAGCGCCGGTCGAGCTATCGATCTTCTGCTTTCGTCATGTGCCGGTGCAGCTCAGAAACGAATCATCCCAGACAATCGACGCGTTCAATGAACGCCTGCTGGTTGCTCTGCAACGAGATGGCAGTTCATATCTCTCCAACGCCACGCTTGGCGGTCGCTTCGCCCTGCGCGGTTGCGTCCTGAACTATCGGACCACTTTACGCGACATGGAGATCCTTCTCGACGACTTGCGGCGCGTAGCAAAATCGTTGCCGGCTTCGGCCCAGGCGCAGAATGCATCGAACCTCACCACGGAATGACTTTGCGATCGCGCCAAAACTTACCCGTCTCGCTTTGAGGCGCGTCCGCCGCGAGCCAGACAATGCCCGCTGCTCCTTCGAGGACGGAGCGAGTTGCGTTTGAACCACCCATATCGGTCCGCACCCAACCTGGACAGACGGAATTCACCGCGAATTTCGGTAACGCCGCCGCCAGGTGTACGGTGACGCCACTGAGTGCCGTCTTCGAAATGCAATAGGCTGGCGCCCAGCCCTCAGCGCCATCGGCCAATTGCCCGCCGGTGCTGGAGACATTCACGATGCGGGGTGCGTCGCTCTTTTTCAGGAGAGGGACGAACGCCTGCGACGCCAGCAGCGCGCCCACGGTGTTTGTGCGCAACGTGGTCTCGAACATCTCCGGCGTGATCGTCAGCACGTCCTTGTCGTCATCGCGCAGAATGCCGGCGTTATTCACAAGCGTATCGAGCCGATCGCTCACTTTCGAAAATTCTTCCGCTGCGCGTCGAATGCTGTCCGCTTTGGAGACGTCGATGTTTAGGAACGTGATCTCACCGTAGTCTTCCTTCGCACCTTCTGTGCGAAGTCTCTCGGCTGCTTGCTGGCCAGCCGTTTCATTGCGCGCGCCGATAAAGACGTGAAAATTTCGCCGCGCCAGCTGCCGCGCGACCTCGAAGCCAATCCCTTTGTTTGCGCCGGTAACGAGCGCGATGCGTTCTGTCCTTTTCATCAGCGAATATCGCTCAGGAATGCAGGAAATCAGGAACCAAGATCGGGACTGCATTTCCACTGAGGACAGCCCTGAATGCTTTCGGGGCTACAGCAGAGATTCCTAAATGGATTAGATTGAAATCAGGTGAGTATGGAAACGAACGGACTGCCGAAGCTAGACAGTGTGATCTTTGGCGAAATCCAAGTGATCCTCGCCGAGAAACGAACCGCCCTGGCTTCTCTGCGGACCGGTATCGCGGTGTTTGCTTTGCCTTTCTCTGTGCTGAGTATCCTCATCGCGACGTCGCGTTATTACAGCTTCGACAAGGTAATGCCTTTGCTGATGCCGCTGTTGCTTCTGAACCTGGGTTTGGTCGTGCTTGGTTCCTGGCTGATCTATCGTTCGATCCGCCGCATTCACCACTACGAGCACCGCATCCGGGAGCTCTGCGAGAAGTATCGGGAAATCGGCCAGTTTATCGAATAGCGAAGTGAAGGCTGGACTAAGAAGTAAGAACAATGAATTTTGAATGGGCAAAAACAAGCGACCGATGGGGCGGTCACTGGCGAAGTTTCGATGAACAGCAGTAGAAGGCGCACATTATGCAAACAAGTTCTGAATCAGCAGGCGGCAAGAGCGAACAAGGCGGCGGAGTGGATCCGCGCAAGGAAGCGGCTTATTGGCGCGAACAACACCCAAAACAACCTTACGCGAAGGACTACTCGTACGACCAATTCGAGCACGCGTATAAGACTGGCTACAATTCGTTCTTCAAATATCCCGGAGAGAATTTCGACGATGTGGAAGACGACATCGCGCTCGGGTATGAAGAGGCGAAACCCGGTTCTGCTTTGCCGTGGGACACGGTGCGTCCCGCAGTAAACGCGGTCTGGGACAGACTGGGCGGCGTTATCAGCCCGCGTGATCCCAGCCGCGGTGTTCGCGAGGGGATGTGAGCCGAAGCGGGATTTTTCCCGCCACGACGGTTCCGCTACAGCTTTCGGCAATCAGCAATTAGTACGCGCTACTTCTTGCCCGCGCGTGTGTACGCGATCTCCATCGTCTTCCTTTCCTGGCCTCCCTGAGTTTCGTACCATTCAAGCATCATGTGGTCCTTATCGGTGGCCTTCAGTACTTCGCGCACTTGTTGCTTCATGCCGGGCATCGGCTCCATTTCCATGGTGTAAGTGAACGTTTTGGTCGCGGGATCGTAGGTACCTTCGGAGGACTGAATACCGGTGCCCATGCTGTCGACCCATGAGGCAACAAACTTTTTCTTAACGTTGTCGTAGCCTTCGACGGCCATGCCTTTGAATTGCATGTCTTTCATCTTGCCGTCCGCCCCAGGCATCTGCATTTTGCCGGTCACGTCCATCACAAAGTAACGGCCGCCCATGATGCTCTTGCGCGTGGCTGTGCCTTTAGACTCCTGTGGTTTGGCCATGGGATCAGGATTCATCCACATCTTGATGGTGTAATTCCAATTGCCGTCCATGTCCGCGAGCAGCTTGTGGTTTTCATTGAGCTTCGACAGCTCCATCATCTGCTTCATCATCTCCTGAGGGTTCGGCTGCCCGGCTGGAGGCGCTGGTTGGGCAGCAGTCGGCGGGCTCGATGCGCTCAGGGGCGATGTGCCGGCGCTTTGCGCAAAGGCGGAAGTCACGATCAATGTGGCGAATAGAATTGTGATTAATGGCGTAAATGTTTTCATGATTGGGATTCTGCCAGTGGTTAGTGACAAGTGACAAGTGCGGAAATCGGACAAGGTCGGGCTGTGGCGCAAATCAGGCTCCCGCCTAAGGTTCTCAGATGGAACAAGAGAATCCGACAATTGAAATTTGTCCCGGCATCACGCGCCGGACGGTCGCACACGGGAAGACGATGTATCAGATGCTTGCGACGCTCGCGGCCGGGAGTCGCATGCCTGCGCACTCACACCCGCAGGAGCAGATCGTCCACATTCTCGAAGGCAAAATGAGGCTCATCGTTGACGGTGTGCCGCACGAGCTTTCGACCGGCGATTCCTTTTATCTGGCCAGCAACATTCCGCATGGGGTGGAAGTGATGTTGCCAACCCGTGTCCTTGATACCTTCAGCCCACCGCGGAACGAATACCTGGCGATTGACGAGAAAGTTCGCCGCGGAGCGCTGTGATCAGAATTGTAGGGCGTCTCTGCGAGACGCCAGGCGTTTGACACAAACGCCCTACAGATACACCCAGACGTTTGACACAAACGCAGCGCGCTGAGGGTTACCTACGTCCTCACGTCGATAAAGATTTGCCAGCGCTTGATGCTCTCGAGCTTGAGAATGCCATGCATAAACCAAGGATCGTTCTTCATTTTTTCGCGCACTTCACTTTCATTTTCAGCGTTGACGATCAAGAGAGAGCCGCCTTCATCGACCAAAGGACCACCCATTAAAATAAACCCGTCAGCAACGAGTTGATCTATAAACGTCGCGTGCTCGTCCCAGAACGGCTGTCTGCGCGTATCCTTCGAAAAATCACGGTTTGGACCAGCCGAAGAAAATGCCAGGAAAGTATTTTTCATTACGGCCGAACTTCAGATGCGCACTCCTCGCGTCAACTTTTCGGCTCGTCTGCAATCTGGAGCACAACTTTCCCGCGGGTGTGGTGTGTCGCAGCTTGTTGTTGCGCCGTGATGGCTTCACTGAGCGGCAGGATTTGCGTCACGATTGGCTTGATTTTTCCGGCGTCGATCAGTTGTCCGATCTCGGCAAGATCCGCCGCATCCGGATGAACGGAGATACCCGCGCCATGAATCCCGCGTTTCTTTAGCTCAACCGGGTCCGGGCGCGCCACCAGCGACATGACTATCCCGCCTTTCTTAACCACGTCGTAAGACCGGGCGAGCGTTTCCTTGCCCACGGGATCGAGTACGGCATCTACGTCTTTGGCAACATCATCAAAACGAGTCTTTGCATAATCCACTGCTACGTCCGCGCCGAGCTGCTTGAGGAGATCCTGGTTCGCTGTCGAAGCGGTCGCGATGACGCGCGCGCCACGCGCTTTGGCAATTTGCACCGCGAAGCTACCAACCCCACCTGAGCCGCCGTGAATCAGAATCGTTTGTCCCGCGTGCAGCTTCGCCACGTCGACTAGTGCCTGCCAGGCGGTCAAAGCGCCCATCGGCACTGATGCGGCTTCGGTAAAGTTCAAAGACTTGGGTTTCGCTGCCACTTCCCATTCCTTGACTGTGACGTAATCTGCCCAACCGCCACCGAATGTTGGATATCCGTAGACCCCGTCGCCTGCTTTGAGTTTTGTCACGTTGGGGCCGGTTTTCTCCACGATCCCGGCGATGTCGTAACCGGGGATCAGCGGTAAACGCGTGCCGAATTCCCGCGCATATTTTCCGCTTAGTGTCAGCGGATCGGCCGGGTTTACCCCGCTCGCAATCACGCGCACAAGCGCTTCATCTTCCTTCGGCTCAGGTCTCGGCACCTCTTCGAATTTTAGAACCTCAGGCGCGCCGTATTCATGTGCGACCACCGCCTTCATCATGGGCTTTTCATCGGCGCGTGAAACGCGAGGTAAAAGCCCTGCAAAACTCGCTAGAACGAAAATTGCCAACGCGCGGCAACACATCTTCATGACATTCAACTTCGCGTGCGATGGCCTATGGCGCGAATACGATTGCGCAGGACTTTTTCGGTTGTCCAGCTTTCGATTGAAGCCAGCCGCTGTGGGTGCACAGTACTTGCCATGACGGCTAAAGCCGATGTCGCGGTCCAGAATTCCGGCGCGCGGAAGATTATCCTGATCATTGCCGTGTTGATAACGCTCTGCCTGGTGTCGCTGATAATTGCCGGTGCTACGAGCTTGATCTCATTGGCTGACAGAATCCATCCGGTCGCCGGTGCGATTGTATTCTGGAGTGTTTGCGCTACGGCTGGATTCTTCGCGCTCTACTGTGCGGTGGCATACGCAAGACTTCCTCCTGCACTTTTCCCGCCACAGGAGGATTCTGGCCCTGAGCACGACGCTTTCTTGCAAACGCTCCGCGTGCGTCTCGCTGCTAACCCGAGGACGCGAGGCAGGTCGCTTGCCACAGAAGAAGAAATCGAACACGCCATTGCGCAATTGTCAGCGGAAGCAGATTCGGTCGTGCGCAAAACAGCAAGCACAGTGTTTCTTAGCACAGCGCTGATGCAGAATGGGCGGCTCGACGCGCTGATACTCCTCGCGACGCAAATTCAAATGGTCGGTCGTGTTGCTCGCATCTACGTGCAACGCCCGTCACCGCGCGAATTGTTTCGGCTATATGCGAACGTCGCCGGCACGGCTTTCATCGCCAGCGGCCTTGAATCGCTGGATCTCGGAGAAATGGTCGCGCCGCTTGCCACTTCCATGGTTCCCGCGCTCAAAGGCGGAATTCCGGGCCTGAGCGGCATCTCAGCTCTGCTCGTAAAATGCGTTTCGAATGGCGCGGCAAACGCGTTCCTCACGCTGCGCGTGGGCGAAGTCGCGCGGCGTTATTGTGAGCTGACTTCACGATGTCCGCCTGAGCTGATTCGCAAATCCGCCACTGCTGCAGCAGTTCAGCATCTTGGTCGGATCGTGCGAGAAAATGGCGCGCTGGTGGCAAGGAAACTTTGGGAAAGCACAGGACGCGCGTTGATCGATAGTGGCGTCTCAAAAGCCGAAGATATCGCCGGGGCGACGCGCGATCTTTTTGGCAGAATTTCGCCGTGGCGATTGAAAGAAGAAGATCGTGCGACTCGTTCTTGATCCGACCGCGCCGATCGCGCTTTACGCAACTATCGGGTGAGAGTCGTCTCGGTTTGTGTCGCTTCTTTCAGCGACGCGTTCATGGCATTTTTTCAGATCGAGTTTGCCCGAGGCCAGGACGGGGATTGCCTCGACGCGTTGGACGTTTTTTGGAATCCACAAGTTTGGAACACCTGCGTCCTGAAGTTTTTTGCGCAGCTCGGCAAGATCGATATCGACTGCACTGAGCAGCACGAGTGCTTCACCCTTCGCCTCGTCCTGCACTCCCACAATCGCGATGGGGCGTTCGTCTCTTCCGGAAAACTCCAGCAGATCGATAATTTTTTGTTCGATCGCTTCGTGCGGGACCATCTCGCCGCCGATTTTCGAAAAGCGTGACAGGCGGCCTTCGATGTAAAGAAACCCATCTTCGTCGAATCGGCCGATGTCGCCTGTCTTCAACCAGCCGTCACGCAAGACTTCCGCGGTTCGTTTCGGATCGTGCAGATATCCTTCGAAGATGTTTGCTCCGCGGAGGTAAAGCATTCCGGTTTCATAAAGCGAGAGTTTCTGATCTGTTTCCGGTTCGCGGATTTCGGCGGCGATTCCCGGCGCAAGTCTGCCAACCGATCCGAGACGACTTGATGGCTGCACGTGTTCGCCAAGCTTTTTCGGCTCCGGATCGGGCAAATTGACGCTCACCACCGGCGCGGTCTCAGTGAGTCCGTAGCCTTCGAAAACTTTTTTGTGGAAGCGTTTCTCAAAATGACTGGCAAGATCGAGAGGCAATTTCTCCGCGCCGACAATTATGAGACGCAAGCTTTGGAGCTGCTCCAGCTCGGCTTTACGCAAGTACAAACGCAGGAATGTGGGCGTCGCCAGCAGAAAGGTCAGCTTGTACCGTTCGATCAACGCTGCGCACTTGGCAGGTTCCAGCGGATTCGGGTACGTGACGATGCGGACACCTTCAATGAGCGGATACCAAAGTGTGACAGTCGATCCGAAGGTGTGAAAGAAGGGCAGAGAAGCGAGGATTGCGTCGGTTTGTCGTGCGTCGAGCAGCTGCCGGAATTGCGACACGTTTCCGACGACGTTGCGGTGGCTGACGACCACACCTTTCGGTTCTCCAGTCGTTCCGCTTGTAAAGAGCAGGACTGCCTCGCTGTGGCCGCCTTGCTTCGGAATTCCTAAGACCCGCAGAAGCAAACGCGTCGGCAGCAGCAGTGACATAATCCACCAAAAAACGATTTGGCGTTTTATTCGCGGCATCAGCTCGTCCAGCTTCAAGATCTTTTCCGGCCACGGAAAATCCTTGAGTCGTTCCATGAATGGCGTCGCTGAAATCGCGACCCGCAAGTTTGCGCGCCTGCAGCA
>Ga0137403_10004207_pt1 | contig 17021 bp, 16 predicted proteins | sample CZOMad2_1_16fung_FD_122057 | JGI IMG/M metagenome (GOLD analysis project Ga0137403, IMG submission 122057) | Vadose zone soil fungal communities from Angelo Coast Range Reserve, California, USA - CZOMad2_1_16fungal (Hybrid Assembly) | ecosystem: Environmental > Terrestrial > Soil > Vadose zone...
GTGCCGTTCGTGGACGCCGACCACGTGCTGCTCATCCGGCAGTTCCGGCATCTCATCCGCGGCGATTCGTGGGAGCTGCCCGGGGGCGGTGGTCAGCCCGGCGAGACGCCGGAAGCGGCCGCGCAGCGCGAGCTGCGGGAGGAGGGCGGCTACCGCGCGGGGCGCCTGACCTTCCTCACCCGCTTCTTCCCGTCCGCCGCCTATCTCGACGAAACCGCCTACTGCTTCATCGGCGAGGAGCTCGTGGCCGACCCGCTCGCCTCCGACGACGACGAGTTCTTCGAGCGGCGCGTGGTCCCGTTCCGGGACGCGGTGGCCATGGCGCTCGACGATCGCATCACCGAGTCCGTCTCCAAGCTCGCCCTCCTCGCGGCCGCCCTCCGTCGCCCCTAGCTGGGGTCAGGTCTTACATTCCTACATTTCCACAGACAGCCGGTGGGGCAAATGTCGGAATGTAAGACCTGACCCCGACTAGCGGCCGGCGGGCGAGGCGAGCGCGCGGGCCTGCTCGTAGGCTTCGTCGGCCTCGCGGGGCAGGCCGGTACGCGCGTAGAGGTCGCCCAGCAGCGCGTGCAGGCTCGGCTGATCCGCGTCGGTGGTGAGCGCGCCCACCACCACACGGCGCGCGTCGTGCAGGAACCCGCGGCTCGCCAGCACGCCCGCCTGCATCACCGCGCGCGAGCTGGCCGGCACGTCCGCGCCGAGCGCCTGGTCGACCTCTCGGAGATCCCGACGCAGATCGTCGGCGCGCTGCCGGTCCGCGACCTCGAAGCGGACCTCGTCCACCACGCTCTGCCCCGAGTAAAGCTGCAGCGTGTAGGCGGTCCCGGGGACCAGCGCGGGCGCGTCGGCCGGATAGGCGAGCCGGCTGCCCGTCAGCCCGGAGCGCTCCAGCACGACACCGGAGCCGGCGACCACGCGCAGGGTATAGCGCCCGAACTGGTAGCCCTGCCACTCGAACGCGAGCGCGTCCGGCATGACCGGCCCCGCGCGCGGGCTCAGGATCACCGGCGGCCGGCTCATGCTCCGCGTGGACAGCACCGGCCGCGGCGTCTCGCGGGGGTTGCTGCCGAGGAACCCCAGGCCGCTCTCGAGCAGCAGGAAGGCCTTCTGCATCTTGCTGTCCGCCGGAGGCGCCGTCACCACGAAGGGCGACCGGGCCGCGTCCACCTGGACGCTGCCGCGCCGGCCCGCCAGCACCACCACCGCCGCCGCATCGTCGGTCGCGCGCAGGCTGTCGCCGACCTTGAGCGCCAGGAGCGGCCCCGCGGGCCGCCAGTCCACCGTCCCCGGCCCGCTCACCTCGATCCGCCCGCGGCCCGGCTTGATCTCGGTGATCATGGCGCCCACGTCCCGCGTCTGGGCGCTCACCGGGGCCGCCGCGGCCAGGATCACGACGATCAGCCAGGACGTGACTCTGCTCATACCCGCCTCCTAGTAGGTCGCGCGGCCGCCCGAGAGATCATAGACCGCACCGGTACTGAAGGAGCACTCGTCCGAGGCGAGCCACGCCACCAGCGCGGCCACTTCCTCCGGCGTCCCCACGCGCCCCATCGGGATCTTGGACACCAGCAGGTCCACCGTGCTCTGCTCCATCTGCTTGAGCAGCTCGGTGCCGATCACCGCGGGCGCGACCGCGTTCACGACGATCCCGCGGGTCGCGACCTCCCTGGCGAGCGCCTTGGTCAGCCCGATCACGCCGGCCTTGGCGGTGGAGTAGGGCACCAGGGTCGGATTGCCCTCCTTCCCCGCGATCGACGCGATGTTGATGATGCGCCCCCCGCCCTGCCGCAGCATCACCTTCACCGCGGCCCGGCAGCAGAGGAAGACGCTGGTGAGATCCACGTCGATCACGCGCTGCCAGTCCTCGTCGGAGAGCTCCCAGATCGGAAACGAGCGGCCGGTGATCCCCGCGTTGTTGACCAGCACGTCGAGACGGCCCCAGGCGCCCTCCACGCGCGCGACCGCGCCGTCCACGTCCTTGGCCCGCGTCACGTCCCCGGCGAGCGCGAGCGCCCCGCGGCCGATGCCGCGCGCCGCCACCTCGACCGCGTCGGCGTCCTGGTCGAGCAGGGCCACCCGCGCGCCGTCGGCGGCCAGGCGGGTGGCGATGGCGAGTCCGATGCCGCGGGCGGCTCCGGTGACGAGCGCGGTCTTGCCGACGGGCGGCATCGCTAGTAGGCCGGCGGCGCGTACACCGTGAGGAAGAACAACGGCTGCGAGCCCGGATTCCGCACATGGTGGAGCGCGCCCGCCGGGATCAGCACGCACGCCCCGGCGCGCGCCTGGTGCGCGGTCCCCTCGATGGTCACGATCGCTTCGCCCTCCACCACGAAGACGACCTGATCGCCGGCGTGGGTCTCCTCGGGCCCGCCGTCCTGGCCGGGCGCGATGGTCATGACCGCGGTCTGGGTGCGCTCGGTCTCCTGCAGCACCTCGAAGAAACGCCCGCGGTAGCGGGTGATGTCCACCAGGGTCGTGGTCATGGTCGTGGCTCCGGCGCTAGCGTAGTGCTTTCCCGGGGCTCGCGCCAGGCCTGGGTGCGGCGGCTCACCCTCCGCATCAGGGCCCAGTAGGCCACGCGCACGCCCAGCCCGATGCCGATGATGCACACCGACATCGCGGCGGCCTGGCCGCTGTCGCCCGCGTCGTCCATCAGCAGCACCGCCACCGCGGCCAGCTCGGTGCCGGGAGCCACCAGGAAGACCACCGCGGAGAGCGTCACCATCGCGTTGAGGAAGAAGTACATGCTGATACCCACGATCGGCGGCAGGGCCATCGGCACCGTCACCCGCCAGAACGTCCGGTAGAAGGGCACCCCCAGGGAGGCCGAGACGTTCTCGAACTCCGCGTCCATCTGCCGGAGCGCGGTGGTGGCGGTGAGGAAGCCCACCGTGAAGTAGTGGATGACGTTCGAGATGATCAGGATCGCCAGCGTGCCGTACAGCACGTTGAGCACGCTGCCCGCCTTGTTGAACGTGAAGATGTAGGCCAGGCCTAGCACCATGCCCGGGATGGAGACCGGCAGCACCGCGAGCAGGTAGAGCACCCCGCTCCAGCCGGTCCGACACTTCTCGACCGCGTAGGCCCCCACGAAGGTGAACACGGTCCCCACCACCGCGGTCAGCCCCGCCACGTAGACGCTGTTCCAGAGCGGCACGTAGCCGCCCACCGTGTCGAAGGTGTAGTGGCGGAGGGTCGGCGTGAAGTTGTAGGGCCAGCGCGCCACCAGCGAGTACACCGCGATGGCCAGGTACAGGCCCGCGATGCCGGCCGCGATGAGCGCACAGTAGCCGAAGCCGGCCCAGTCGGCGAGCGGGCGGCGGGCCGGCACGAGCGGACGTGAGGACGAGGTCACCAGCGCGTACTGGCGGCGCTGGACCATGCGGTCCACCAGGAAGGCGAGCACTGCCGGGATCAGCAGGACGACCGAGACGGTGGCCCCCATGGTGAAGTTCTGCTGGCCCGAGACCTGGTTGTAGATCTCGGTGGCCATCACCGAGAACTTGCCGCCGATGGCCTTGGGCGCGCCGAAGTCGGTGATGACGAGGGTGAAGACCACGAAGCAGGCGCTCACCAGCCCGAACTTCACGCCGGGCAGCGTCACGGTCAGGAAGGTCTTGAGGGGGGAGGCCCCCAGCGTCCGTGCCGCGTCGTAGAGGCGCGCGTCGGTGGCGGAGAGCGCGGCCACCAGGATGAGGAGCGCGTGCGGGAAGCAGTAGAACACCTCGGCCACCACGATCCCCTTGGCGCCGTAGATCCCCACGTTGTAGCCGGTAGCGCGGGTGAAGATGCCGTTGTTGCCGAACACGTAGATGAAGGCCAGCGCCTGGACCAGAGAGGGCGCGAAGAGCGGCAGCATCGCCACCGTCCGGAACAGGCCGCGACACGGCATCAGGGTGCGCGTCAGCCCGTAGGCGTAGCCGAAGGCCAGCGCCACCGTGATGACCATGGACAGGAACGAGACGGAGAGGCTGTTCCAGATGGACGCGGCGATGGCGGGGGTACCGAAGTAACGCCGGTAGTTGGCCAGCCCCACGAAGCCGCCGGCGGCATCCAGCAGGCTCCGCCAGATCACGTGCAGCAGCGGGTAGAGCACGAAGAGGAAGAGCACGATCGCGAAGACCGCGACCAGCCCGTAGCGGATCAGATCCTCACCGGCCAGCCGGTGGCGGACGGTGCGGTCCGGGATCGCGGAGGGCAGGTCGTCGGACGCCGCCGCGCGCAGCATCCGACGCTAGCCTGCGGCCGGGAAGACGCGCAGGGCCTCTGGCCGCAGCGAGAGCGCCAGCTCGGACCCCTCGGCGGCGCCCAGGCTCAAGAACGCGGTGGCCGCCACGTCGCATTCGAGCGAGGGGGCGCCGTCGGGGAGGGCCAGGCTCAGGCGGGTGAAGGAGCCCAGGAACTGGATGGCGCGGATGCGCGTGACCAGCCGGTTCTCCGCACCCACGGCGGCGCCGACCGTGATCTCCTCGGGCCGGATCGCCAGCGTGAGCCGGGTGCCCACCGCGATCGGCTCGGTGGCACCGTGCCGCATCTCCACGGAGCCGAGGCGGGCCCACCCGGCCCGCTCCCCCGCGGTGGCCTCGAGGAAGTTCATCTGGCCGACGAAGCGCGCGACGAACGGCGACCGCGGGCGCATGTAGACCTCGACGGGCGCGCCCACCTGCTCCACCACCCCGTGGTTCATCACCACGATGCGGTCGGCCATGGCCAGCGCCTCCTCCTGATCGTGGGTCACCATGATGGTGGTGACGCCGAGCCGCCGCTGCAGCGCGCGGATCTCGTGACGGAGCGACTGGCGCACGCGCGCGTCGAGGGCGGAGAGCGGCTCGTCGAGGAGCAGCAGGGCGGGCGCCGGGGCCAGGGCCCGGGCCAGCGCGATGCGCTGCTGCTCTCCGCCCGAGAGCTGGGCCGGGTACTTCTGCTTGTGGGCCGCCAGCCCCACCAGGGTCAGCAGCTCGTCGATGCGGCCCTCGATCTGGGCCTTCGCCACGTTCCGCGTCTCGAGCCCGTAGCCGACATTGCGGGCCACCGTGAGGTTCGGGAAGAGGGCGTAGGACTGGAAGACGATGCCGTAGTTGCGCTGGCTGGGCGGCAGCGCGGAGACGTCGCGCCCGCCCATCATCACCACGCCCGCGTTCTGCCGCTCGAGCCCCGCGATGATCCGTAGCAGGGTCGTCTTGCCGCAGCCGCTCGGCCCCAGGAAGCAGACGAACTCGCCGGGTGAGATCGAGAGCGTGATCCCGCGCAGGGCCACGAACTGGCCGAACTTCTTGGCGATGCCCTCGAGCGCCACCGCCGCGGGCCGGACGGCCGCCACGTTCACCCGCGGCTCCCCCTCGTGGTCTCTTCCGCCACCACGCGCAGGAGGCCGGGTCCGTAGCGCTCGGCCTTGTGTGGCCCCACCCCGTGCGCCATCTCGAGCTCGGCCCGCGTGCGCGGCTTCAGCATGGCGATGTCGCGAAGGGTGCGGTCGCTGGCCACGATGAAGGGGGCCAGGCCTTCCGCCCGCGCCACCGCGAGCCGGTGACGGCGCAGGGCCTCGAAGAGCGCCTGCGCCGCGGAGTCCAGCTCCGCAGCCTCGCGGGAGGGCCGGCGCCGCCCTGGGTCCGACGACCGCGCCGCGGCGGGCGCGGCGGCCACGCGGCGACCGGCCGAGGGCAGCAGCAGCCGCACCGGCCGGTCGCCCTTCATGACCGCCCGCCCTTCCTCGGTCAGGACCACGACCGGGCGCTCCCGTCCCGAGAAGCTCACCCACCCCGCCGACACGCATCGGCGCAACAGGGCGAGGATCCACGCCTCCGGGTGCTCCTTGAGGTTGCCGTGTGTCGGCACCCGGGTCAGCCCGGCCCGCTCCAGCCGCTCGTCCGGCTCGCCGCGCACCAGCTTGACCACGGTCTGGAGCCCGAAGCGGGCGTGGACCCGGGCGACGCCCGACAGGGCCTTCCGGACGATCAGGGTGGTCCGCTCGGCATCCTCCTCCTCCGGGGCGGCCGCCTCCAGCTCCCGGCAGACGTCGCAGCGCCCGCAGCCCGCGAGCGTTTCAGCCTCGTCGCCGAAGTAGCGAAGAATCGCATCGTGGCGGCAGCTTCCACCCTCGACCCATCGAATCAGCTCGAGGAACATACCCCACTTGTGCTCGACCACCGCGGGGTCCGGGACGGCGCCGTCGGCGCCCCGCTCGAGCAGGGCGCGGCGCAGGGGGAGATCGCTGCCGCTGACCAGGAGGAGCCCGAGGGCGGCTGCCCCGTCGCGACCGGCGCGGCCCACCTCCTGGTAATAGGCCTCGATGGAGCCGGGCGGGCCCAAGTGGATCACCGCGCGGACATCGGGTCGGTCGATCCCCATGCCGAAGGCGTTGGTGGCCACCACGACCTCGACGCGCCCCTCCGCGAATCCCCGCTGGGCCACCTCCCGCGTCCGCCCGTCGAGCCCGGCGTGGTAGGCAACGGCCCCCCAGCCTCGACCGGACAGCCGGTCGGTCTCCTCCTCGGCCTTCTTGCGCGTCGGCGCGTAGACGATCGCGGTGCCGCCACCGCGACCGGGTTCGCCGAGGGCCTCGGCCAGCGCCGCGTCCACCAGCCGCTCGCGCTCGCGACGACCTTCCACCTCGACCGCGCGGAGGGCGAGGTTCGGGCGGGCGAAGCCGCGCACCATCTGGGGTGTCTCGGGCGGGAGACCGAGGCGGGCGAGGATCTCGTCGCGGACGATCGGGGTTGCGGTGGCCGTGCAGGCGAGGACCCGCGCCGCCGGGAAGTCGCCGATCAGCGCGCCGATTCCCAGATACTCCGGACGGAAGTCGTGGCCCCACTCGCTGATGCAGTGGGCCTCGTCCACCGCGATCAGCGGGATGCTGATCTCATGGAGCATGGCCCGGAAGCCGGGAAAAGCGAGCCGCTCGGGCGCGACGTATACCAGCCGGAACGCACCGGCGGCCAGTTGCGCCATGCGCCGCCGGATCTCGGCCGCGTCGAGGGTGGCCGCCAGATAGGTCGCCGACACCCCGCGCGCGTCGAGGGCCTGCACCTGATCCGCCATCAGGGCCACCAGCGGCGAGATGACGAGCGTGGTGCCGGACAGCAGCGTGGCGGGCAGCTGGTAGCTCAGGCTCTTGCCGCCCCCGGTGGGCGCCACCAGCAGGAGCCGCCCGCGGGCGAACAGGGTCTCGACCGCCTCGCGCTGGCCCGGGCGAAAGGCCGTGTAGCCGAGCCGCGCGAGGGCCGTGTCGAGGTCAGCCGCGGCGAGAATTATTTCGCGTACCGCTTCTGCCACTCGGCCAGGATGCGGTCGCGATTCTTCGCGGACCAGTCGAAATCGTTCGGGAACACCACCTTGCTGATGTCCTTCGGAAGGCCTTCGGGCACCGGCATGCCGGTCACCGCCACCGCGGCGAAGAACTGCGCCGCGATCTTCAGCGACTCATCGGTGATGGCCCAGTCGAGGAACTGCCGGGCCGCCGGGTTCTTGGCTCCCTTCTTGGTGAGCCCGTTGGCCTCGATCTCGTAGCCCGAGCCTTCCTTCGGCAGCACCATCTCCACCGGGGCGCCCTTCTTCTTCATCTCGTGGGCCACGTACTCGAACGACACCCCGATCGCGCGCTCTCCCGCCGCCGAGTCCTTGCAGGGCTTGGAGCCGGACTTCGTGTACTCGGCGATGTTCTTGTCGAGCGCGTCGAGGTACTTCCAGCCCTCCGCCTCGCCCATGCGCTGCAGGATGGACACGACCGAGAGGTAGCCGGTACCCGAGGACGCCGGGTTGGGCATCACCACGTGGCCCTTGTAGACCGGCTTGGCGAGGTCGGCCCAGGACGCCGGCGCCGGCAGGTTGTGCTTCTTACCGGTGTCGGTGTTGAAGCAGAACGCGGACATGTAGATGTCGAGGCCCACCCACGAGGGCGGATTGGCCTTGTCGCGGAAGAGCGGCTGGACGCGGTCGAGCCCCTTGGGCGCGTACGGCTCGAGCAGGCCCGCGTTCTTGAACACGAGCATGTTGGTGGCGCCGACCCCCCAGATCACGTCCGCCTGCATATTGTCCTTCTCGGCCATGAACCGGGCCGCGACGTCCCCGGTGGACAGCCGCAGCATCTTGACCTCGATGTTGGGCAGCGACTTCTCGTAGGCCTTCTTGTACTCGGCGATCTGCTCGTTCTCGATCGCGGTGTAGATGACGACGGTCTGCTTCTGGGCCACCGCCGGGCTGGCGGCGAGGACCAGCAGCGCGGCCGTCACGACCAGGGCGAGGACGCTGCGCGCGGCTATCAGCATGATGACACCTCCCTACAGCTAGCGGGACAAGTGGGACATCGTCACGGTTGAAGCCCTACTGAGCCATGAATCCGCCGTCGACGATCATCTCCGCCCCCGTCATGAACGACGACTCGTCGGAGGCGAGGAACAGCGCCGCGTTCGCGATATCGCGAGGCTGGCCGATCCGGCCCAGGGGGATTCCGGTCTTGAACTCCGCCCGCAGCGCGTCGTTGAGATACGGGGCCTGCAACGGGGTCTCCACGATCCCCGGATGAATCACGTTCGAGCGGATATTGTCCCGGGCGAACTGGATGGCCAGCGATCGGTTGAGCGAGATCAGCGCGCCCTTGGCCGCGGTGTAGGCGTCCTGGGCCCGCGTGAAGCCGGCCAGCGCCGAGACCGAACCTACCAGAATGATTGATCCCCCGCCGGCCGACTGGAGGTGCGGGATGCCGTACTTGGTCACCCAGAAGACCGACTTGAGGTTGATGGCCATGACCCGGTCCCACTGCTCGCCGTCCGTCTCGAGCACCGACCGGTCGCGATCCTTCCAGAGCACGCCCGCATTGTTATAGAGGATGTGGAGCGCCCCGAAGCGGCGCGTGCCGTCCTCGACCATGCGGCGCACCTCGGCCTCGACGGCCACGTCGCCCACCACCGCCAGCGCCTCGCCGCCCGCCTTCTGCACCAGGTCCACCGTCTCGGCGGCGGCCGCCCCGTTCAGATCGCAGACCACGACGCGCGCCCCTTCCTCGGCGAAGAGCACCGAGGCCTCGCGTCCCATGCCCATCCCCGCTCCGGTGATCAGGGCGATCTTGTTCTTGAGTCTGCCTGGCATTCAGCGCTTCTCCTTAGATTCTTTCGAACAGGCGGATCAGCTCCCAGTCGGTGACGGACTGGTCGTACGCCTGCTGCTCGAGGCGCCCGTGCTGGAGGTAGTGCTCGATGACCTTCGGGCCGAACGCCTCGCGCGCGGCCTGCGACCCCTCGAGCTCGCCGAGCGCGTCGCGCAGCGTCTTCGGCACCTGGGCCAGCCTCGTGTCCTCGTAGGCGTTGCCCTCGAACATCGCGGGCGGGGCCAGCTTCTGGGCGACCCCGCGCAGCCCCGCCGCGATGGTGGCCGCGAAGGCCAGGTAGGGGTTGGCGTCCGCGCCGGGGATGCGATTCTCCACCCGGAAACCGCCGCCCTCACCGCAGATCCGGAAGCCGCAGGTGCGATTGTCCCAGCCCCACGCGATGTGCGTCGGCGCGAACGAGCCGGCCTGGTAGCGCTTGTAGGCGTTCACGGTGGGCGCGTAGAAATACGCGAACTCGCGCGCCATCGCCATCTGTCCGGCCAGCCAATGCTGGAAGAGCGGCGTGCCCGGCCGGGCGCCGTCCTTGGCCGCGAACAGGTTGCGCCGGCCCGCCATGTCCCAGACCGAGGAGTGCAGGTGGAAGGACGAGCCGGCCGCGCCCATGTCGTACTTGGCCATGAACGTCACCGAGCAGCCCTGCTGCCAGGCGATCTCCTTCACCCCGTGCTTGTAGAGCACGTGGCGGTCGGCCATCTCCAGCGCGTCGGTGTAGCGCAGGTTGATCTCCTCCTGCCCCCGCCCCCACTCGCCCTTGGAGAATTCCACCGGCACCCGCGCCGCCTCCATCCCGTTGCGAATCGCGCGAACGAGTGGCTCTTCCCTGGAGGTCTGGAGGATGTGGTAGTCCTCGAGATAGTTCGAGACCGGGGTGAGGCCGTGATAGCGCTTGGCCCGCGCCTCGTCGAACGTCTCCCGGAAGAGATACAGCTCGAGCTCGGACGCGGTCTTGACCCGGTAGCCGACCTTGGCCGCGCGCTCGAGCTGGCGCCGCAGCACCCAGCGCGGCGCTTCCTCGATCGGCTCGCCCTCCTCCGTGTAGACGTCGCAGAAGACCAGCGCGGTCTTGGGCAGCCACGGCAGGAGCCGCCAGGTGGTGAGATCCGGGACCAGCTTCATGTCCCCGTAGCCCCGCTCCCACGAGGCGAGCTTGAAACCGGGCAGCGGCTCCATCTCCATGTCCACCGTGAACAGGTAGATGCACGCGTGGACGCCGTCGTGCAGGACGTGGTCGAGGAAGTAGCGGCCGACGACACGCTTGCCCATCAGGCGACCGAGGCCGTCGGCGAACACCGTGAGCACGGTGTCCACCAGGCCCTTCTTGATCAGCGCCTCGAGACCTTTCGCGTCTGCCCGATCTTCAGGCACAGGCGTGTCTCCGGCGAGGGAGCGGCGACGTGACGAGGAGGCGGCGGCGCAAAGCGCCGCAATCTTACCTGTACGGGGTCAGATCTTGCAATACGACACGGTGACGATACACCCGTGAAGCAGCCCCCCTCCGAGTCAGCCTAACGTACGGGAACGGGGGGGATCAGGGCGATCAGCAGGATCAGGCAGAAGATGCCGAGGACGTAGCGGCGGGGCGACAGCGGGGTGAGGTCGTCGAGCGGGGGGGCGTGGTGGAAGCCCATGAGCAGCAGGATGAGCGCGCCGAAGACGATCCAGTTGGCCGACTGGAACACCGCGCCGAGCGCGGCCAGGCCTACCAGGGTGGCGATGGACACCTGGCGGTGCCGGGCGCCGACGACGGCGTACGCGATCCGGCCGCCATCGAGCTGACCGACCGGGAAGAGGTTGAGCGCGGTAACGAAGAGACCCACCCAGCCCGCGAGCGCGACCGGGTGCACGAAGACGTCCATCCCCGCCGGGATTGGACCGAACACCATCCAGGTGAGCAGGCGCATGAGCAGCGAGTCCCCGAAGGTCATGCTGGTGTGCGCCGGCAGCACCATGCCTACCCGCGACCACTGCAGCCCCAGGAGCAGAGCGGGCACCGCCACCACTAGGCCGGCGATCGGCCCGGCCACCGCGATGTCGAAGAGCGAGTTGCGGTCCCGGGCGGGCGACCGCATGCGGATCACCGCGCCCATGGTGCCGAACAGGAAGATCGGCGGCGGGGCCGGGATGAAGAACGGCAGACTCACCGACGCTCCGTAGTAACGGGCCATGAAGTAGTGGCCGAACTCGTGGGTACCCAGGATGGCGATCAGGGTGAAGGAGAAGGGCACCCCGTCGAGCATGCGGAGGGGCTGCAGAAACGGATTGAAGGTGACGAACGGGAACGAGCCGGAGATCAGGCAGCCCGCGGCGAGTGTGGAGAGCACGGTGAGCACGAAGAGCAGCAGGTTGAGACCGGGCCGCGAGGTTTCCTTCACGTCGGCCAGCGGCACCGCGCGGATCCATACCAGGTCGCCCTGGCGGCCGAGGAAGGGCGTGTAGCCGAAGCGCTTCAGTCGCGGCTCGATCAGGACGAGCGCGCGCGCGGGCTCCACGAGCAGCTGCCCGCCCCACCCGAACGTCGCCCCCCGCACCTCCTGGCGCTCGACGCGGAAGATGTCCTCGATGTTGCGGCGCAGCAGATCCTCCACGACCGTATAGCCCTCCGCGGGCACGCCGTTGGTGCCGTGCGCGGTCGAGAGCGGAAAGGGCCAGAGGCGCATGGTCGAAGGTTACCACACGGCCAGGAGGGCAACGGTCGCGCGGGCCGCCTCGAGACCGGCTTCCAGATAGATCACGCCCACCACGGCCTCCAGGGCGGTGGCGAGCACCGATTCCTTCGCGCGCCCGCCCATCTGCTCCTCGCCGCGCCCGAGGCGCAGGTGCGCGCCCAGGTCGAGGGCGGTGGCCCAGCGCGCGAGGTTCTCACCGGAGACCAGCGCGGCGCGCCGCGGGGTCAGCACCCCGACCGGCTCGTCGGGCGCGGCCGCGAGGAGGCGCTCGGCGACGACGAGGGCCAGCACCGCGTCGCCCAGGAGGGCGAGCCGCTCGTTGTCGGGCGAGCCGGGATACTCGTTGGTGAACGAGCGATGGGTCAGCGCTTCCCGCAGACGCTCGGGATCGCGAAAGCTGTGGCCCAATCGCGGGCCCAGCACGCCGGCCGCATCCGGCGCGGCGGTCAACGCGGCGGTCGTCCCGTTGAGACCGGATGAGGCGCGACCATCGAGCTTCACTTTCCGCGCGGGCTCCGCCCGCGCTCTCTGCGGTTGGGGGAGGTTCGGAACGGGGCGTAGCCCCCTCCGAGTGTCCTAGGCGCGATACTTCCGGAGGACGATGGTGGCGTTCGTGCCCCCGAAGCCGAACGCGTTGCTGAGCGCGACCTCCACGTCCTGCTTGCGGGCGTGGTTCGGGACGTAGTCGAGATCGCAGTCGGGATCCGGCGTCTCGTAGTTGACGGTCGGCGGCAGGATCCCGTGGTGGATCGCGAACGCGGTGGCGATCGCCTCGATCCCGCCCGCCGCCCCCAGCAGGTGGCCGGTCATGGACTTGGTGGAGGAGACCGCGAGCTTCCGGGCGTGCTCGCCGAAGACCCGCTTGATCGCCATCGTCTCCGACTTGTCGTTGTAGGGGGTGGAGGTCCCGTGGGCGTTGATGTAGCCGACCGCGGACGGCTCGATGCCCGCGTCACGCATCGCCAGGACCATGGCCCGCGCGGCGCCGTCCGCCTCCGGATCCGGCGCGGTCATGTGGTAGGCGTCACCGGTCATGCCGTAGCCCACCACCTCCGCGTAGATCCGCGCGTCGCGGGCCAGGGCGTGGTCCAGCGATTCCAGCACCACCAGGCCGCCGCCCTCTCCGCACACGAAGCCATCGCGGGTGGCGTCGAACGGGCGCGACGCGCGGCCCGGATCATCGTTCCTGGTGCTCATCGCCTTCATCTGGCAGAAGCCCGCGAAGGTCAGCGGGATAATGATGGCCTCGGCCCCGCCCGCGATCATGACGTCGGCGTCACCGCGCTGGATGATCCGCATCGCGTCGCCGATCGCGTGGTTCCCGGTCGCGCACGCGGTCACCACCGAGGAGTTCGGGCCCTTGGCCCCGAAGCGCATCGAGATGAGGCCGGACGCCATGTTCACGATCAGCATCGGGATGAAGAAGGGCGATACCCGGTCCGGGCCCTTCTCGAGCAGAACCTTGTGGGTCTCGAGCAGCGTGGTGATGCCGCCGATGCCGGAGCCCACCAGCACCCCGAACCGGGTCTTGTCCACCCGCTCCAGGTTCAGGCCCGAGTCCTCCACCGCCATCACCCCGCAGGCCACCGCGTACTTGAGGAACGGGTCGAACTTGCGGTCGTCCTTCTTGTCGATGTAGCGGAGCGAGTCGAAGCCCTTCACCTCACCCGCGATCCGGGTGGGCAGGAGGCTCGCGTCGAACCGGGTGATGGGCCCGATTCCCGACTTCCCCTCCGTCAGGGCAGTCCAGAACTCCTCGGCGGTGTTGCCGACCGGCGTGACCGCCCCCGCCCCGGTGATGACGACTCGACGCGCGTCCACGCGCCCGTCCGTGGGCCGGGCCCTACGAGTTCTCTTTGATGTAGCTGATGGCGTCCCCGACGGTGGCGATCTTCTCGGCGTCCTCGTCCGGGATCTCGAGATCGAACTCCTCCTCGAAGGCCATCACGAGCTCGACGGTGTCGAGGGAGTCCGCCCCGAGATCCTCGATGAACTTCGCGGCCGGCAACACCTCGTCCTCTTCCACTCCGAGCTGCTCGACGATGATCTCCTTGACCCGCTCCTCAACCGGCTTCGCCATGCCCTCCCCTCCTGACCGCGATAGGATTAAACGTAGAGTCCGCCGTTGACGTGAATCGTCTGGCCGGTGATGTAGCTCGCGCCGTCGCCGGCGAGGAACCTCACCACCTCCGCCACCTCACGGCTCTGGCCGATCCGCTTGAGCGGCACCTGCTCGAGCATCGCCTCGCGCGCCTCCCCGGGGATCGCGGCCGTCATGTCCGTCTCGATGAGCCCGGGCGCCACCGCGTTCACCAGGATGTTCCAGTGCGCCAGCTCCCGCGCCGCCGCCTTGGTGAGCCCGATCACGCCCGCCTTGGCCGCCGAGTAGTTCACCTGCCCGGGGTTGCCGATCGCCCCCGCGGTGGACGAGATGTTGATGATACGCCCGCTCTTCTGCCTCATCATCACCTTGCCCGCCGCCCGGGTCATCAGGAACACCCCGCGCAGATTCGTGTCGAGCACCTGGTCCCAGTCGTCGTCCTTCATCCGGACCAGGAGCTGATCGCGCGTGATCCCGGCGTTGTTGACGACCACGTCGATGCGCCCGAAGCGCTCCCGGGTCGCCTCGATCAGGCGATCGACGTCCTCGCGCTTCACGGCGTCGGCCGGCACCGCGAGGGCCGTCACGCCCAGGCCCTCCAGCTCCTTGACCGCCGCGTCGAGACGCGCTGCGTCGCGGCCAGAGACTACCACGGAGGCGCCGTCCTCTGCCAGCGACCGGGCGATGGCGAGACCGATGCCACGGCCGCCGCCGGTCACGATCGCGACCTTTCCCGCCAGGCCTTTACCCCCCGCCATGGCTTTTATCCCCCGCCATGGCTTTTACCAAAGGTCACGCGGCCGCGCCTCCGACCGCCGCGATCGCCTTCTCGAGGGAGTCGGGATCCTCCACCGCGTGGCCGCGCGCCCCGTCGAGTGTCCGCTTGAGCAGCCCGCTCAGCACCCGCCCCGGGCCGACCTCGAGGAATCCGGTCGCGCCCTCGCGCGCCAGCCGCTCCACGCAATCGGTCCACCGCACCGGGCTCGCCACCTGCTGGACCAGGAACGGCTTCACCTCGTCGGCGGTCCGGGTGACCCCGCCGTCCACGTTGCGAATGACCGGGACGCGCGGGTCGCTCACCGCGACCCGTTCCAGCTCCACGGCCAGGCGGTCCGCGGCCGGCTTCATGAGCGCGCAGTGGAACGGCGCGCTCACCGGCAGCAGCACGCTCTTCTTGCCGCCGCGCGCCGCGGCCGCCGTGACCGCGCGCTCCACCGCCGTCCGGTGACCCGCGATGACGATCTGCCCCGGTGAGTTGATATTGGCCACCCCCACCACCTCGCCCTGCGCGGCCTCCGCGCAGACCTGCTCGGCGGTGGCGAGCTCCACGCCGAGCAGCGCGGCCATCGCCCCGGCGCCCGCCGGCACCGCCTCCTGCATGAACTCGCCGCGGCGGCGCACCAGCCGCACCGCCTCCGCGAAGCGCAGCGCGCCCGCGACCACCAGGGCCGAGTACTCGCCGAGGCTGTGGCCGGCGGCGAGACCGGGGATCACGCCCCGCTCGGCCAGAGCCGCGGCGGCGGCCACGCTCGTGGTCAGCACCGCGGGCTGGGTATTGGCGGTCAGGGCCAGGTCGGCGGCCGGCCCCTCGAAGCACAGCGTCGAGAGCGCGAAGCCGAGCGCGTCGTCCGCTTCGGCCCAGACCGCGGCGGCGGCGGGCGAGCGCTCCGCGAGCGCGCGGCCCATCCCGACCTCCTGCGAGCCCTGGCCGGGAAAGAGGAAGGCGAGCGTGCCGGCTACCATCGCAGCAGCGTCGCGCCCCAGGTGAAGCCGCCGCCGAAGGCGGCCAGCAGCACGAGATCGCCCCGCTTGAGCCGCCCGGTCGTCCACGCCTCCTCGAGCGCCACGTACACCGACGCGGCGCCGGTATTGCCGTAGCGCTCCACGTTCACCATCACCTTCTCCATCGGCACCTTCAGGCGCTTGACCGCCGCCTCGATGATGCGGAGGTTCGCCTGGTGGGGCACGAAGAGATCGAGATCGTTGGCGGTGAAGCCGTTGTTCTTGAGGATGCGCTCGGCGCAGTCCCCGAACATCCGCACCGCCACCTTGAACACCTCGTTACCCTTCATCTTGGCGAAGTGCAGGCGCTGGTCCACCGTCTCGTGGGTCGCGGGGCGCAGGGTGCCTCCCGCGGGCTGGATCAGCAGCTCGCCGTAGCGGCCGTCCGAGTAGAGATCGGTGTCGATGATGCCCGCCTCGTCGGTGGAGGGCCGGAGCACCGCCGCCCCCGCCGCGTCGGCGAGCAGGATGCAGGTGCCGCGATCCGTGAAGTCGGTGATGCGCGAGAGGCACTCGGCGCCGATGCAGAGCACGGTGCGGTACTTGCCGGTCTGCACGTACTGGGCGCCGATGGACAGGCTGTAGACCGAGCCCGAGCAGGCCGCGTAGACGTCGACCGAGCCCGCGTTGCGGCAGCCCAGGCGATGCTGGACCAGATTGGCGGTGGTGGGGAAGTTCATGTCGCCCGCGGTGGTGCCGACCACGATGAAGTCGATCTCCTCCGCGGTGACCTGGGCCCGCTCCATCGCCTGCTGGGCGGCCCGGATGGCCAGGTCCGCGGGCCCTTCGCCCTCGGCGACGATGTGGCGCTCCCGGATCCCGGTGCGCTGGACGATCCACTCGTCGGAAGTCTCGACCATCTTCTCGAGCTCCCGGTTGGTCAGGATCCGCTTCGGTGCGTACGCGCCCACGCCGATGATGCGAGCCCGGTTCATTCCCGGCCTCCGTCCCGTCCCTCGGCGAGGACGGCCTCGGCCTCGAGCGCGGTCTTGATGTGCTGGTTCACGTCGTTGCGAACCCAGTCGGCGGCCACGCGCACCGCGTTCTTGATCGCCTTCACCGGAGAAGCCCCGTGGCAGATGATGGCGGCCCCGTTCATGCCGAGCAGCGGCGCGCCGCCCATCTCGGTGTAGTCCACCCGGCGCTTCAGGCGCGCGAAGGCCCGCTTGGAGAGCGCGGCGCCCGCCAGCGAGAGCACGTCACGGCCGAGCTCCTCGCGGATCATCGCGGTGAGCATCTCGGCCAGGCTCTCGGAGACCTTGAGGCAGACATTGCCGGTGAAGCCGTCCGTCACCACCACGTCGCAGCGGCCGTTGTAGATGTCGCGCCCCTCGATGTTGCCGATGAAGTTGAGCGACGAGCCGCG
>Ga0137403_10004208_pt1 | contig 17019 bp, 10 predicted proteins | sample CZOMad2_1_16fung_FD_122057 | JGI IMG/M metagenome (GOLD analysis project Ga0137403, IMG submission 122057) | Vadose zone soil fungal communities from Angelo Coast Range Reserve, California, USA - CZOMad2_1_16fungal (Hybrid Assembly) | ecosystem: Environmental > Terrestrial > Soil > Vadose zone...
AGAATCTGTTCCGAAAAAGTTCTTCAGTTCATTTTCTAGACCTTCCGCATCTACAAATTCCTCGCTAATCCAGCCTCGCTTTTGAAGGTCGCGAATTGGCGCAAGACTGTAGAGATAGGCGAGTCTACTTATTTGTTCAATTTCTCTGTTGTGCTCCATGTTCGCGAGCCGGAATAGTCCATCCCACTTAACCCATTCCTCAGGCGGATTGCCGAACGCAGCAGCCAAACGTGCTGCCGTTTCGGGAGTTATGTTGCTCTTTCCTCGGATGATAAAATAGATCGTCTGTCGGCTTAGACCCGTAATCGCCGCGAGCTCGTCTTGCGTCCAACCCTTCTCTTCCATCTTCTGGCGAAGGATTTTTCCGGGGTGCACTGCCATGTCGAAGAGTGGAGATGTGTCGCCCATAAACAGGACTATACACGGCCTAGGTTAAGATGTAAAGTGTTTTATAGCATAGGTGTTGACAAATCTTGTTCGGTCAAGCATAATGGTCATTATAAACAAACTAGATAATTCTCGTCGCGCTCAAGTTGTTCGTCGCTTGGTTGAGGGCAATAGCATTCGCTCCACGGTCAGAATGACCGGCGTTGCCAAGAATACAATCGTCAAGCTGCTGGCGGAACTCGGGACTGCCTGCTCTGCTCACCACAATCGTACAGTAAGAAATCTCAAAGTGCGTCGTTTGCAGTGTGATGAAATATGGAGCTTCGTCGGCGCGAAGAAGAAAAATGCCACCCCCGAACAAAAGGCGGAAGGATGGGGTGATGTTTGGACTTGGACGGCGATCGATGCTGATACCAAACTTTGCGTTTCTTGGTTGGTTGGCGGCAGGGATTCGGGATGGGCAAGAGAGTTCATGGAAGATTGCGCGGCTCGCATCAACAGCCGGGTACAGGTTACGACGGACTCTCACCGCGCTTATCTGGATGCGATAGAAGGAGCATTTGGAATGGATGTAGATTATGCTCAGCTACACAAGATTTATGGCGCACCGTCAGACGAAGAGGCGCGGCGCTATTCTCCCGCAACGTGCATCGGCTGCGATATGAAAGTGGTCAGCGGCGATCCCGACCCAAAACATGTCAGTACGTCCTTTGTGGAGCGTCAGAATCTGACGATGAGAATGTCTATGCGCCGTTTTACTCGGTTGACCAATGCTTTTAGCAAGAAGGTGGATAACCACTGCCACGCCGTTGCGTTGTACTTCGCTTATTACAACTTTTGCCGAGTGCACCAGACCTTGAGGGTTACGCCTGCAATGGAGGCGGGAATTTCAGATCACGTTTGGTCAGTCGAAGAACTCGTGGGTTTGCTTTCAAACTGACCCACTACCGACTTTCGAGTGAGGCGGACCGCCGCTGGAAAGCAAAACGCACCGCTTGAGTGACCCGCATTTGGGGGCACGGGGCAAAGGTTGTAATTTCAGTTGTAAAGGGGAGTAATATAGAGGTTGTAAGGGGCGCTACCACCAGAAGTTGCTTCAGACTCGGAATACCATCGGGCCACTCTTCAGGAAGCCACTCTACCGCTAGGGCCATTTCCTTTACTCGACGCTCCCGGCAATTGGGGGTGGAAGGCGCATTCAGACAGGCCAAGAGGCCCGTTCGGCTTTACAGAGCCGAGCAGGTGAAGCATGCACGGCTACGGCACAGACTCGAGTGAAAGGAGGATCGTTCCTCTTCTGCTCGCGTTGCTGGCGATCGCCTTGGCGTGGGCTTCTTCCAAATTTCTCGCCGCCGCCCACCTTTCGGTCCCTTGGTGGGTGGATGCTCCATCCAGCATGGCTTTTTACGGCGCGCTCTACGCCCTTTTCGACAGGTATCTCTGGCGGAACAGCTTTGTGCGCAAATTGGGGCTGGTGCGAATCCCGAACCTCACGGGACACTGGCGCGGTTACCTGGTCACCTCTTTTGACGGCCATGCGAAGCGGCACAATTTGATGATCCATATCTTCCAGAGTTGGACGCAAATCGTCGTGTTTCTTACCACGCCCATGTCCATGTCGCGCAGTTGCGCGGCGGTGATTCAAGTGGACGACCCGGAAGGCGCTGCGTTTGTTTACCAGTATCAGAGTCAGCCGCTCGCAGACGCAATGGGAACGATGCACATGCACTATGGCACGGCGATGCTGAGAATCTCGAACGGCGGCTGTCTAGCGGGAGATTATTATACCGGGCGCGACCGGCGAACCTTTGGCCGGATTTGCTGCAAGAGGATTTAGATGCCTGTCTGGATGGGGGCCGGAAAGCAAAGGGGAGAAGCTTGGGAAAAGAGGGTCCGGAGAGAAGATGGAGGAAAAGTCAAAAGCCCCAGGTGCAAAACCGGCACCCGGCGGGTTTGCCGTCAGCTAGATGCTCACAGCCGTGTGTAGCTGGACCGCCTGCGAACCGTCTCTCCGGGAATCTGAGATTGACAGGAGCGAGTGGCTGCCGTATGGTCTTGCGCAACTAGAGAAGAGTCCAAATCCAGAATTCCCGCTGGCTTGTGTCACCCCCTGCCTTTCGAGAATTCTGCATAAGTCCTTACTTGAAGGAGAATAAATATTATGAAGAAAAGTCTATTGTTAGTGCTGCTTGTCCTGGTCTTTAGCATTTCGACGGTCGCGGGGGATGACGATGTCATCACCCTCACCGCCGACCTGCATGGCGTGAATGAGGTACCAGCAGCAATCAACTCGAATGCGACGGCCTCGTTCAAAGCCTTCATTCACGAGAACGGTTCCATCACTTTCACCGAGACGTTCCAAAACCTCACGAGCAACGCGATCCTCTCTCACATTCACTTTGGAAAAGATCACGTCCTAGGTGGAGTCATGATCTTCCTCTGCGGAGGCGGTGGGCAACCGGCGTGCCCGGCAGCCACTTCAGGAACTTTCTCAGGCAGTATCATTCCGGCTAACGTTACCGGTCCGACGGCCCAGGGCATTACAGCCGGGGACCTGGCCAGCGCTCTGCGTGCCATCCGTCAGGGTGCCGGCTACGTGAATTTGCACTCGGTGAACTTCCCCGGCGGGGAAGTTCGCGGACAAGTGGTCGTCCACCATGGGGACGACGACCGAAACGACCACTAAGCATTCCATTGAAAACCCATTATGAGGAAGCCCCGCTCCGGCGGGGCTTTCCTTTTTAATGTCAAGTAAGCTGCGGGGCCCGACGCGACAGTCGACCCGCCGCTTACATCCGCTGTCGTTTCCAAATCGGAGGGGGAAAGGACGAGACGGCGACGTAAAGTCGCCGCTACTAATTCCGGGAACGAATGACAGTGGATGTAAACAGCGAATCGCCTTCGCTGGGGAGGGGTTGGGGAGGGAAGGAAAACTAGAAACTAGTAGGCAGAAATTAGAATGGGAGGGCGAGGCATTGCATGAGCGGTCAGCGGGAGGGTGGCGGGGGGAGCTTGATTGTGGATTTTATGCCTTGGCCTTCGACGATGGTGTAGATGGCGTCGGCGGGGAGGTTGCGCAGGGTTTCGAGGGCGCCGTTGGGCCAGCGGATTTCGACTTTGTCCATGACGGAATCGGCGGCCAGTCCGAAATGGAGGCGCGGATCGCTGGTGGAAATGTAGCTGGAGCCGGCTTTGACTTCTTCGATTTGGGAGCGGGATGAGGAAGTGACGGTGATGCGAGCGCCGACGGCTCCGCGATTGCTTTTTGTTCCGACTAATTTGAAAAGCACGCGATGGTTGGAATTCTTCGTGTCGTTTATGAAGAGAGATGGCGGCGCTCCGACATTGAAAATCACCATATCAATGTTGCCGTCATTGTTGATGTCGCCGAAGGCTACGCCGCGGCGGGAGTACATGGGGCCGTCGTTCAAACCGGCGATGGCGGAAATCTCATCGAAGGTGCGATCGCCCTTGTTGCGGTAGAGCAGGAGCGGTTCGCGATATTTGACGTTTTTGGGGACAGTGTCGACGTCGGGATAGACGTGGCCGCTGGCGATGAGCAGGTCGGGGAGGCCGTCATTGTCAAAATCGATGAAACCGGTTCCCCAGGAAACGTAGGGCAGCGAACTTTGCGCGATTTTGGCGGAATAGGTGAGGTCGGTGAATCCTTGAGCGCCTTGATTTAGATAGAGGCCTTTGGGCTGGTCGGCGTAATTGGTGATGGAGAAATCGAGTTTTCCATCGCGATCGAAATCGCCCATGTCCACGCCCATATTGCCGACTTCCTGGCCTTCGGGACTGAGGGCCACGCCGGAAAGCATGGCGACATCCTCAAAGGTGCCGTCGTGCTTGTTATGGTAGAGATAATTCGGGCCGGTATCGTTGGCGACGAGGAGGCTAGGCCAGCCTTGATTGTCGTAATCGCCCCAGACCACGCCTAAGCCAAAGTGGGCGGCGGTGTCGCTGACGCCGGCTTTCTTGGAGACTTCTTCGAAGGTGCCGTCACCGCGATTGTGAAATAAGAGATCGGTTTCGCCGTCCATGGTCCAGGGATTTTCGACGGGAAGCCCTTTGTGGAAAAAATTCTTGGAGGGATTTTCGGCGGTGGGCAAGTGATTCAAGTCGGTGTGGACGTAGCGAGAAACGAAAAGATCGAGATGGCCGTCGCGATCGTAGTCCGCCCAGGCTGCTCCCGCGCTGAAGCCGCCGCCGGCAACGCCGGCTTTTTCGGTGACGTCTTCGAACTTGCAGTTTCCCAAGTTGTGATAGAGAACGTTGCCGCCGTAGCCGGTGACATAAATGTCGGGGAGGCCGTCGTTGTCATAGTCGGCGACGGCGATGCCCATGCCCCAGCCTTTGCGAGTCAGCCCGGCTTCCTTGGTGATGTCGGTAAATTTTAGGTTATCGCCCTGATGGTAGAGCGTGACCATGGGGACGCCGCCGCTTTTGGCTTGCTCGATGGTCGAGTCATTTGCGACAAGGATGTCCAGCTTGCCGTCGTTGTCGCAATCGAAGAGGGCGACGCCGCCGGAAATCGTTTCGACAACGTAATGCTGCTTCATGGAACTAAAGGGGACTTTCGTGAGCCCGGCTTCGATGCCCACTTCGCGAAAGTGAATCGGGGGAGATTGCGCGCAAAGGATTGCCGGCAGAAGGAAAAGCGCGAGAAGAGCAGTGGAAAACGATCGCATGGATGAAATTTTATGAGCCTTTGAGATTCTAAGGGGAAAGCGGTGCGCGGACAAAGGGGCAAGATTCCCTAGTTTGTCCTGCGGCTCTCCGCTAGAATTTGCGGAAGGGGATTACCTTGAGCTTTTGGTGGAGCAATTTTGTTGGCGGAAAAAGGCCGCGCGGCCGCGGGTGGAGGGAAACTTTGGCGTGCGCAGGGCTGGCTTTGGCATTTTTTTGCTCGCCGAGGATAACCAGAGCCCAGAGCGCTGAATTGACCGGAATTACTACACTGATGCAGCAAGGAAAGTTGCCGGAAGCCGAACAGCGGCTGCATCGGTATCTGTTGAAGTTGCCGCACTCTGCAAAAGCCAACAATCTTTTGGGAGTAGTTCTTCTCCGCCAGGGGCATTTTGCGGAAGCGGAGGAGGTGCTGCAAAAAGCCACGGTTGATGGGCCCGGACTGCTGGAGCCGCGACTTAATCTGGGAGATGCGTATCTTGCCGAAGGGAAATTCGATTTGGCGCTGACCGCGTATGAGGGCGCCGCGAAGATCGCGCCGCATGACGTTCGCGCGGAGCTGGCGTTGGCGAAGCTGTATCTCGGGGCAGGAGAATTTGCGAAATCCATCGAGGCGGCCGGGAATATTCCGGCGGAAAAGCGCACCGAGGAACTTTTGCCGACGCTGGCGGCGGATTATTTTGGGCTGCGGCAACCGGAAAAAGCCGGCGTGGTAATTCAAGCGATGCTGGAAGTGGCGCAAAAGCAACCGGAGCTTATTCCGGAATTGGCCGAATTTTTCCTGGCGCACCGCGATTTTCAGAGTTCGCAGCAGTTGCTGGCGCTGGCGCAGTCCAAGCAGCCGTCCACGGATCGGCTTCTGGTGGATCTCGCGAGGACGCAAGCGGGCTTGGGGCAACTCGACGACGCGCAGAAAACTCTGGAGAGCATTCTGGAACGCAAGCCCGACTCAGTGGATGCGTTAGTTGCGGCCGGAAACGTGGCCAGCCAGCAAGGGGATTGGGGCGACTCAGGCGAAGCGTTTTCCCGGGCCAATGAATTAGCTCCCGATCGTCCGGATATTTTGTATGGACTGGTGTCGGCGCAGTTGCACGCAGATCAGACGGAAGGCGCTCTCAAAAACGCCCAAAAACTTCACGCGCTGATGCCTGATGACCTGCGATCCACGTACTTGCTCGCGCTCGCGCTGTTCGGCGCCAAGAAATGGGAAGAGGCCAAGCCGTATGCGGAGCAGGTGCTGGCAGCGCATCCGGACGATCGGGAGATGCACCTCATGCTTGTCGATGTGGCCCTCAACGATGAGCACAACCTGGCAAATGCCCGCAAGCACGTGGACATTTGCCTGAAGCAAAATCCGGGCGATCCCGGGGCACTTTATTATCTGGGAATGATTCAGAAAATGGAGGGTGACGTAAAGGCTGCCATTCAAAGCCTGGCAAAAAGTGTGGCGAGTAACCCGAAGAATGCCGACGCGCAGGGTGCGCTTGGGGCGCTCAGCTTGCAAGCAGGTGAATTGACTCGTGCGGTGCCGGCGCTGGAGCAAGCGGTCCTGCTGGCGCCGGAACAAGCACAGAATCACTATCAGCTGGCCCTGGCGTATTCGCGCTCTGGAGTGCCAGACAAAGCGAAAGTACAACTGGAACTTTATGAGCAGATGAAAGCGAAAGAAGCCAAGGATGCCAAGGGTTTAAAGGGGCCGCCCACCAGCGAAGTTCCAGTGATGGGAATTGCTTCTCGGCCCTGAACGCGAGAGCTGAACTGCGGCGAGCACGATTCGCTTCAGCGAGTGAGCCGGGCTTCCGTCACGGCAATTTTCACTTCCCGCGAAGACGCCGGCGCGGTTGACGATCGCACCACGAACTCCGGCTCAATCGCAATTTCAGGAAGGTACTCGCCGCGGCCTTCGATTTGGTCCACGACGGTTTGCGCGGCAATCTGTCCCATGCGAATCAGCGGCTGGCGCACCGTGGATAACGCCGGATTGGCGAATGCCGTTCCGGGTATATCGTCAAAACCCACGACGGAAATATCTTCGGGCACGCGAAAACCGGCTTCGCGAAACGCCCAGATTGAGCCAATGGCCGAGATGTCGTTGTAAGCAAAGAGGGCGGTGAAGGGTTTACCTCGTTCCAAGAGTTCTTTTCCAACTGGATAGCCGATAGTCGGCGACGAGTCGGTGCCTTCAATTTGCACCGTGAGTTCCGGGCGAATGCGGATTCCCAATTCCGCGGATACTTCGCAGATGGCCGCCCAGCGGCTAGCAGAGTCCGAGCTAAAGGGTTGGCCTTTCAGAAAAGCAATCTCTCGGTGTCCTAGATCCTTCAGATGCTCCAGGGCCATGCGCACGGCTTTTTTGTGATCCAAGACAATATTAGTGACGCCTGCCACCGGCTGGTGCCCGGCCACGGCCACTGTGGGGATGGGGGGAGCTTCGGTCACGGAGGTATCCACGGTGATAAATCCTTCCACGCCGCGGGAAAGAAGGAGTTGCGAGTAGCTGGCCAGCAGATTCGGGTCGTGCCGATGGACGACCGTCAAGAAAAAGTAGTTGCGCTTTTGGAGGTATTGTTCGATGCCGTTGATGACTTGCGAGCCGTAGGCGTCGCCAATCTCCGATGCGATTACGCCGACAGTAAAAGTGCGCTGAAGCCGGAGGGTGCGGGCAAAAAAATTGGGACGGTAGTTGAACTCCCGCGCGGCATCCAGAATGCGCTGCTTGGTATGTTCGGGGATAGAGCGAGCCGCCGCAGAATTGTTCAATGCCGCTGAAACTGTCCCTGGCGTCAGACCAAGGTGCTCGGCAATGGTCTTGAGAGTGACTTTTTCCTGTGTTTTCTTCTTGTGCACCATGGTCATCCAGAGGTCCTCCCGGGGGCCTTCGGAGTGTCCAGCAGACTACTATGGCTACGTATCCAACGTGGAGATATTACGTTCGGAGGCCACTGCGATACAGAATCTGCGTCCGCTTGATATGAAAATCGAGTCATCGGGCGCCACAGGTCGAAAAAAAGATGCCGTTGCGGGGGTAACCAGAAATCAATAGATTCCACCATTTTCCATATCGACGACAGCCCCGGTTGCTGCAAAATGCTGCAAGTTTATAAGAATAAAGGAGGCTTGAAAACGAGCTCGAAACGCCCGAATGCAGCAGGCCTCCCAAAAACCATACCTTGCGACGGGGCGTAGAATAACATTATTTTTCTATAGAATATCAATATTTTCGCTTGACAAGGAGTAGCGCCCCGGTGATATATAGCCCTAGTAGAAAAGCATTACTTTGACGGTTCGGGGTTCGGGTCCTAGGGTTTTTCAGTTTTTCGAACGGGGTGCATCGCAGCCGACTTCCGTGCGGCGTTTATTTTCGCGTGGAATTTAGCATGAGGTGCGGGGTGAAAATCTTTCTTGAGGTGTAATGGAATGAAGAAGCAAAATTGCAAGGCAAACGCAGCGAGCGGATTGCTGAGTATCGTGGCGGGAATGCTGATCGCGTTCTTGCTACTGCTCACGCCGCAAGCGGCTCAGGCTCAGAACTATGCGGGATCCGTCCGCGGTACGGTGACTGATCCTTCCGGGGCGGCAGTTGCGGGCGCTACGGTTACGCTCCGCAATGTCGGTAACAACGAAACTTTGACGGCCACGACGACCGCGACGGGAGCCTATTCTTTTGCAGCGGTCAATGTGGGCACTTATGAGCTGAAGGTAAAGGCGGCGAGCTTCAAAGAGGTCGTTGCCAAGAATGTGGAAGTACACGTCTCGACGCCCACCGAGGTAAACGCCCAGCTTTCTTTGGGCGCGGCCAGTGAGGTCGTGACAGTCGAAGCGAGCGACATTCAGGTGCAAACCACCACCGCTGACGTCGGCGCGGTGATCGAGGGTACTCAGGTTCGCGAGCTGCCCTTGAACGGGCGTAATTTTATGGCGCTGACCCAGCTGCAACCGGGCGTCTCCGCCAACAACGGGTTTAACACGAAGGATAAAGGATTGCAGGGCGGCGCGGATTTTTCGGTGAACGGCAATCCCAGCACCAACAACTTGTTCCTAATCGACGGCGTGAACAACAACGACGTCGGCTCCAACCGTACCATCCTTATCTATCCTTCCGTGGATTCCGTTGCCGAATTCAAGATGCTCACCAATTCTTATGGGCCAGAGTATGGGCAGGCCTCGGGCGCGATCATCAGCATCACGACGCGTTCCGGTGAAAACCAGTTCCACGGCGGGCTCTTTTATGAAGGCCGTAACGATAAACTGAATGCTAACAATTTTGCTAATAACGCAACTAACTTCCCCAAGCCGCCACTCCGGCGCAATGACTATGGTTACTTTGTTTCCGGTCCAATCAAGAAAGACAAACTCTTCTTCTGGTGGAACGAGGAATGGAACAAAGACAACCGCGGCAACCTGGTTACAACCTGCGTGCCCACCGCTGCCGAAAGTAAGGGCGATTTCAGTGCTGACGTAGCGGCGGCCATCACTTCATTGAATAGGGGGGGCACGGCCACCGCCCAGGACAACACCACGTGCAATGCACCGCCTCCAGCAACATTCACCAACAATGGAACCGTCGCCAATCCCAGCTACTCGGCCACATCCAATATTCCGTTGCGCTTCCAGGCGGCAGGGAACCAATATGCCATCGCCAACCCGGACGCCGTAGGCCAACTTTTGGCTGCCTATTATCCGGCGGCTAATTTGACACCTCCGAACTACGCGACGACGGGGGGTTCTGACATCAACTATGCGACTAACGTGGTTACAAGAGCTCCGTGGCGCGAAGAAAACGTGCGCGTTGACTACAATCTGACAAAAAAGAATGCCGTTGCCTTTCGGTACACCCAAGACTCCTGGAGCATCCCGGCACCCAATAACGCTTTTGGCTGGGGAGATGATCCTTTCGCCACCTACCAGGGAAGTTGGAACCAGCCGTCCAAGAGCATCATGGGCCGGCTGACCTCCCAAATCAGCAGTTCATTGATTAACGACTTCGAATTTGGTTACGCGCACAACGCCATCATCATCGGTGCGCAAGGCAGTGCGGACCCGGGTTTGAGTGCGCAATTTGATGCGGCTATGGCGCCCGCGTGGCCAGCGGCGGGAAAGACAAAGGGCGGCATCCCGACCGTGTGGGGCGGCTTGCAGCACTACGGCAACTTCTCGTCGATCTGGGCCATCGTGGGATACAACAACGATATGAGCCTGTACACTTTCCAGGATAACGTAACGAAAATACAAGGCGCGCATGCCTGGAAGTTTGGTGCTCTCTTCAGCGCTAACCACAAAAACGAAAATCAGTTCGGCGGCGGCGACCGTCCCAGCTTTGGCCTCAGCGACGTAGGTTGGGGCAACATCGGTATTGTCACCGGAAACGCCCTGGCTAACGTATTGCTGCCGGGGACGGGAACAAATCCACAGACGATTGCCGGCGTGGGCGAAACGAACATCAACCCGGTGGATCACGGCAAATGGCACGACCTTGAGTTCTATGCCGGCGATACCTGGAAGTTCACTCGCCGCGTTACTTTGACGTATGGCCTGCGCTGGTCTTTCTTGCGTGAGCCGTACGACGACAACAACCAGATGGCGTCGTTCAGCTTGGCAGCCTATAGCCTCGCACGAGCCCAGGCGTTCCCAAATGATGCCTGCAACGGGGTCGTCGTGGTACCGGGTACCAGCTTCTGTCAGGCAGCCGCCACTGCGACTGGCCTGCCGTTGAGCGCCGGCACCCCGGGCGTCAACCGCGCCTTGGTTGAGAACAACAACCACAATATTGCCCCGCGTCTCGGTGTGGCTTGGGACGTCTTCGGCACCGGCAAGACGGCCCTCCGCGCCGGCGTCGGGCAGTTCTATCAGCGCGAGCGCGTGAGCCCGCAAGTCGGCCTTTCAAATACGGCGCCTTTTGCGATTAACGCCAACAGCACTCGCTCGCTCGACGTTTCGCCCGGTGTAACGGGAGCTTCCACGTCACCGAACAATGGCAGGTCGCCACGCGGCATTGCCCCCAATTCATGGCAATGGAACGTCTCCGTGGAGCAGGAGGTGGCCCGCAACAGTGCGCTCCAGGTAGGTTATGTCGGCAACGTGGGTATCCATCAGACCACTACGTACGACATCAACCAGATCCCCGAAAGTGGCTTCGCAACTGCAGCATTTATGGGTTCAAGCTCACAGGGAGCCACGCCCAGTTACGACGTTCTACGCCCAACTCCCAACTTTGGCCGCATCAACTATTTCAGCCGCGACGGCCACTCTAACTATCATGCGCTTCAGGTGCAGTTCCGCTCGAAGCTGAGCAACTTCTCCAACATCCAGGCAGCCTATACTTGGTCGCACACGATAGCCGATTTCGAACAGGACGCAGCCAACGGCGGAGGCAGCCAGGGCAGCTTCACGGACATTCAGAACATTGGCGCGGACCGTGGCAATGCCACCATCAACCGGCCGCATATCTTCGTCTTCAACGAAGTGTTCTTCCTGCCTAAGTTCGCGCACCAGGCAAGCTTCATCCGCGAATCGGTTGGCGGGTGGGAATTTAACACTATCTTTACGGCCGAAAGCGGCAACTCCATCACTGTGTACCAAAGCGGTCTGGCTCCGGCTGGTACGACACCTACTGCGCTGGTGGATCCTGCAGCACCACCGCCTCAGTGCTCGGGCGGTGGGCTCACCTTCCCTTGTGCTGGCTTAGCCTCGCTCTCGGGAACTGGCTTTAATAATACCCAGCGTCCCAACACTGTACCAGGAACCGCCTGCAACTCAGGCGTATCCGGCAACCAGATCTTTAATCCGAACGCGTTCACGCTCATCGGCTTCAAGATCGGGACGATTGGCGATGCGCCTCGCGGCGCTTGCCACGGTCCGCATTATGTCAATGGGGACATGGGAATCTACAAGAACTGGCGGATTAAGGAGAGGTTCGGGGTGCGTTTCAGCATGGACTTCTTCAACGTCTTTAACCACTCGAACTTTGACGCGACCTACATCCAGGGCACAGGAGGGAATAATGGCTCTGGTACGTTCTACAACGGCGGCGGCGTGTATTGCGGCCCTGGGGCGCCCGTTGTGGTTGGAGGCATCGCAAAGACGCAGTATGAACCCTGCAGCCCAACTAATAACGTCATCAGCGCCTACGGCGCCACTAACAAGGGGATCGGCGGTGCCAACCCCGGGTTCGGATCGACTATCGTCACCAAGACCAACCGCGAGCTGCAATATGGACTGAAAATCACCTTCTGACGAACGCAGCTTCCAGGCGTTCGAGCAAGTCTCCGGCGGGGCCTGCTGTACCGGGCCCCGCCGCTTTTTTCTTAGCGGCTTCCCGTTTGGAGATGGTGTTTTCTTGCTGGCGAGCAACCATCCCCGCTCTTTTCGTGCGCGGAATTCTGTTCGTCATCGAGCAAACTTCATCTGCCTTCTGCGTCGTTTATTGCTAAAATTCCAGTGGAGACTTATTTCTGTGCCGTTCGTTTTTGACCGCTCCGTTTCCATTTTGCGCGCTCACCGGGCTCCGGTCATCCGCTATTTGGGACCACTATGCCTTTTGCTTGGCATACCCTTCTGCGCCGCTTCTCAATCGACGGGTCCTGCGCGCCCTGACCGGCAGGAAGCAACCAGTGCCGCTCCTCCCGTTGACGAATTGCAAGAGCGCCTGAAGGCAGCCGAAGCAGCCCGTAATACGGGGGATCCCGGCAGTGTTGCCCGCGCCAATTTCGCGGTGCTGTCACTCGCCCTCCGCAAATTGGGGAATGTGCGCACCACGGAGGGCGCTTTTCCGGAGGCCGCCGAACTTTACCGGCGCTCGCTTACCTGGGAAGACGCCGCGGAAACTCATGTGGGTCTAGCCATCTGCAATCTCTACGCGAACCGTCCTGACGATTCGCTGGTCGAAGCTTCAAAGGCGCTGCTCCTCGATCCCAACAGCGCCCGGGCCTTTAATATTCAAGGCAAAGCCTGGATGAAAAAGCGAGAGTACCGAAGGGCCGTCGACTCCCTGGAACGGGCCGTCCGGATTCAGCCAGAGTTCGAACCTGCCTATGCACTGGCTAGCTCTTTGCTCTCGCTGAAGGATGCTGAAAGCAAGAAAAAAGCCGTGGAAGTATTTGACACCATTGTGGCCTCAGTGGGCGATTCCGGCTCACTTCACGTGCTCTTCGGCCACGCTTATCGCGACGCGGAGATGCAGGACGACTCCATTCGTGAACTTCGCCGTGCCGTCGCTCTGGATACGCGCACGCCTCATGCGCACTACTTTCTCGGCCTGGCGCTGTTGTGGAAAAATGAATGGACCACCACGCCGGAAATCCGCCAGGAATTCGTGACCGAACTCAGCAATTTTCCGCGAGACTTCCTCGCCAATTATTTTCTCGGCTACCTGGATTCGAACGACCGCCGCTACGATGAAGCTAACGTGCACCTCAAGGCCGCCATCGAGCTCGACCCTTCCTGGCCCGAACCGTGGCTCTTCCTTGGACTGAATGTTTATGCCCAAGGTGACCCGGTGCGCTCCGAAGAGTATCTACGGAAGTGTATTGAGCTGACCGGCAAGGACGAATCTCGCGGCAACTATCAGGTTCGCAGGGCCTATATCACGCTAGGCCGCATTCTCACCGGCCGCGGAAGAGCCGATGAAGCGGCTCCTTATATGGCGCGGGCTCGCGAGTTTCAGAAGCAGGCGCTCGCGGAAGCGCAGCAACAGGTCGCCGACAAAGCGTCCGAGGAAGGCTCGGTCTCACCGGCCGCAGTAGTGGCGCTTCTGAACCGCAAGGAAGATCAACCAATTGTTTTTTCTTCTCAGCCCGTGGATCCAACGCTGCCGTTCGATTCCGGGGCTCTGGCACGTTCCGGGCTCTCCGAAGAGACAAAAAAAGCCGCCGTTTCCGAGGAAGAGCGGCTCCGTCTAATCCTCGGCTCAAGTTTCAGCGATCTTGCCACGTCGGAAGCGATTCGGCGCGACTACGCCTCCGCGCTCACTCATTACCAGGAAGCGGAGCGATGGAGCCCGGCGATCCCCGGGTTACTACGCAACCTCGGCGTTGCCGCCTTCCGCGCACAAAATTATCCGGAATGCGCGCGTGCTCTTTCGCAAGTCCTGGCCAGCGATTCATCCGATGCGGCGGTGCGCGCCATGCTGGGATCGGCCTACTTTAGCCTAGACAATTACCGCGAATCCGCAAGAACCATAGCACCCCTCAGTGATCGCGCCATGCACGACCCTACGCTTGGCTATCCGTGGGCTGCGTCGTTATTCCGCCTCGGCGACTCCGCACAGGCAACGCATGTTCTTCAAGAATATGAAAAATCCAAGCTTTCACCTGACGCGCTTCTTCTGGTAGGGCAGCTATGGACCGATATGGGCGATTTTTCCCGCGCCGTGCAGGCGTTCCATCGCGCCCTGGACGGCGATCCCTCCCTAGCGAGGGCACATTATTATGCCGGCCTGGCACAGCTACGCTGGGAGCATTCGAACGAAGCGGAGGAGGAGTTCAAGGCTGCGCTGAAATGGGCTCCCGATGACGCTGATGCAACCATCGGTCTCGGCTACGTATGCGTCCAGCGGCGCAACCAAGCCGAAGCGATCGAACTTTTCCGCTCGGTAACCACGCATCACCCCGAAAACGGAAACGGACACTATCAGCTGGGCAAGCTGCTGCTGGAAGGCGGGAAAATTCAAGAAGCTGTCGTGGAATTGGAGACCGCGGCTCGCGAACTGCCCCAGAACGACTACGTCCATTACCAACTACAAGCCGCTTATCGCAAAGAGTCACGCACTACGGACGCGGATCGTGAATTGCAGATTTACAAGGAGTTGAAGGCAAAAAATCGCGCGTCCACCGTGCCCCGCCCGATGGAGCGTCCGTGACGGCCATAACCCTGGAGATCCCTTGAGAAGAATGTCGCTGGAGAGATTTTTTCGTCTCGCTTTTCTGCTCCATTTCTTCGCTGGCTCGGCCTGGGCACAAGGAGGCCATCCTCAGGCGCCTCCGCCGCCGCCCAACGCCAAAACTATTAAATGCGCCGGTCGGCCGGTGCCACAACTTGAAGACATTACTGCCAAGACGGGAATCGCATTTCAACACACTGCAGACCCTTCGAAGAAATACATTGTTGAATCCATGAGCGGCGGTGTGATTCTGTTGGACTACGATCGCGATGGCTGGGTCGACATCTATTTTACTAACGCCCCGACGGTCGCTATGGCCATCAAGGGGCAAACCAGCAAGGGCGCTCTATATCATAACAATCACGACGGCACCTTCACCGACGTCACCTCCAAAGCGGGGCTATCGACGCCGTGCTTTGCCATGGGAGGCGCGGTGGGAGATTACAACAACGATGGCTGGCCCGATCTGTATGTAACGTGCCTAGGCGGAAACGTTCTATACAAAAATAATGGGGACGGCACCTTCACCGATGTCACTGCCAAGGCCGGCGTGGCCGACGGCCGGTGGTCCGCTGGCGCTGCTTTTGGCGACTACGATGGCGATGGTTTCGTGGATCTGATGGTTTCCAATTACGTCGATTTTCATTTGAATGATATGCCCGGTTTCGGTTCTTCGCCCAACTGCAAGTACCGCAGTCTTGACGTGCAATGTGGGCCGCGCGGACTCAAAGGCGCTGGCGATTCCCTGTTCCATAATAGTGGTGACGGAACCTTCACCGACGTTTCCAAATTCGCCGGCGTAAGCGACCCGAATGGTTACTACGGCATGGGCGTCGTCTGGGCCGATTTCAATAATTCCGGCCGGCCGGATATTTATGTTGCGAACGATTCCACTCCAAGCCTGCTCTACAGGAATCTAGGCAATGGAAAATTTCAGGAGATTGGGCTGGAGTCTGGTACCGCCGTGAGCGAAGATGGTAGCGAACAGGGCTCTATGGGGGTTGCTGTCGGCGATTACAATCACACCGGGCGCCCATCGATTTACGCGACGAATTTCGCCGACGAATACGACGATCTCTATCGCAATGATGGTAACTGGAGTTTCACCAATGTTTCCTACCAATCCGGCGTCGCGTTGCCCTCGCTACCGTGGGTGAAGTGGGGCACAGCTTTCGCCGACTTCGACAACGATGGCTGGCTCGACCTCATCTCGGTCAGTGGTCACGTTTATCCTCAGGTGGACTCGTTGCCATCCGGCGGCGGCTATCGCCAGCCCAAACTCCTCCACCTCAACCAAACCGACGGTACTTTTTGCGATGCCAGCAATCAGGCCGGGCCAGCGCTTCAGGAACGCCGTGTTTCACGCGGCTTGGCTGTAGGTGATCTTTTCAACGATGGCAATGTGGACGTGGTCATCGGTGACCTCGACGGCGCTCCCATGATTTTGAGAAACCGCGGCGTACCTGGTCGCAATTGGGTCAGCTTCGATCTTGCGGGCGCGAAGAGCAATCGCATGGCGATTGGTGCGAGAGTCAAACTTGTGGCGGGTGGGATGATGCAGACCGACGAGGTGCACAGCGGCGGAAGCTATCTCTCCCAGAACGATACGCGCTTGCACTTCGGCCTCGGTTCCGCCAAAAAAATCGACCGCGTCGAGATCCGCTGGCCGTCCGGAGCCGTCGAGACGCTCACCAATTTGGCGACCAACCAATTCTATTCCGTGCTCGAAGGTTCGGGGATTGTGCCCGCCGCTCGCATTCGGCCAGCAGATCCCAAGGTCTCCGCAGCGACTGCGAAACCCTGAGGCGCTGGCCAGCACGGCGAAGCCACGCCAGCAACTTGGAAAATGAATGACTGTCCTGGACTCTCTTGCCTTATCCAAGCCAATTCGTGTGCAGAGTTCACCTTCCAACCCACATGCTAATTCGCGCGCAGCTTATTTCGAAGGTTCGCTAACCTTCAGTGTCTCGTTTTCATGGAGGTCTTGGCTGATCACCTGTTTGCGGCCCGATGGCCAATCGATCTCGATACGATCTATTTTTGAGCTATCACCCAGGCCGAAGTAG
>Ga0137403_10004209_pt1 | contig 17016 bp, 9 predicted proteins | sample CZOMad2_1_16fung_FD_122057 | JGI IMG/M metagenome (GOLD analysis project Ga0137403, IMG submission 122057) | Vadose zone soil fungal communities from Angelo Coast Range Reserve, California, USA - CZOMad2_1_16fungal (Hybrid Assembly) | ecosystem: Environmental > Terrestrial > Soil > Vadose zone...
TACGTTCAGCAGTCGCGCGGCGAGTTCAGCTGTGCCAAGCCGTCGTGCATGGAATTCCAGAACGCGTGGGTCAGCGATCGCACGCTGTGCTACCTGGCGAGCGGGAAGCCGGTCGTGGTGCAGCACACCGGCCCAAGCTCGTACCTGTCCCACGGCGAGGGAATGTTCCGCTTCACCTCTCTCCCCGAGGCGGTCGAGGCGCTGGAGAGCATCGCCAGCGACTACGCACGCCACTGCCGCGCGGCCCGTGACATTGCCGAAACGCATTTCGACGCGCGGCGCGTGTTGGAGACGGCGCTGAACGCCGCGCTGAGCACACAGCCGGCGGCACTGCAGCGGGCGGGCGCATGAGCCTCACCGTCTGCCTCGCGCCGGCCAATACCGTGGCGTACCCCAACGGCGGGGGTCACCTCTGGGTCTACCTCCACTGGGCCCTGGCGCTCAAGGCGCTCGGCTGTCGAGTGATCTGGCTCGAGGGCATCGATGTCGACGACAGCGACACGTCACCTGCGGGCCGCCGCCGCAGGCGCGGTGGCCGTGCTGTCGACTGCGTCGCGACCCTCAAGACACGCCTGGAACCCTACGGCCTGGCCGACACGCTGGCGCTCTACGCGATGAACGGAGCCGCGGTCCCCGAGGACGTCGCCCAAGGCTCGCTGGACCTGGACGCCGCCGCTGGCGCCGATCTGCTCCTCAATCTGTGGCACTCGGCGCCCGCCCCGGTCGTGCAGCGGTTCCGCCGCTCCGCGTTCGTCGACACCGATCCGGGGTTGCTCCAGATCTGGATGACGACGGGCGCCGTCGATCTCGCGCCGCACGACATCTACTTCACGATCGGCGAGACGGTGGGTCAGCCGGGCGCGCCGTTCCCCGACGGCGGCCGTGCTTGGCTGTACACGCCCCCTCCCATCTTCCTGCCGGAGTGGCCCGCGCTGCCGCCCAGCGGGCCCGGCCGGTACACCACGGTGGCGCATTGGTGGGGCGGAACCTTCGAGTACAACGGAACCACCTTCTGCAACGAAAAGCGGGTCTCCTTTCTCGAGTATCTCGACTTGCCGACCCGCACGCCCGTCCCGCTCGAGCTGGCGGTCTGCCTCGCTGAGCACTACGACGAGTACCGCCAGCTGATGGAGCCCAAGGGCTGGACGCTGCGGGAGGCGTGGGACGTCAGCGCGACTCCCGAGGCATACCGGGCATACGTGCAGCGGTCGCGCGGCGAGTTCAGCTGCGCCAAGCCGGCGTACGTCTCGCTCGACACCGCCTGGGTGAGTGATCGCACGCTGTGCTACCTCGCGAGCGGCAAGCCCGCGGTGGTGCAGCACACGGGCGCCAGCCGAATCCTGCCCGACGCGGAGGGGCTACTCCGGTTCCGGAGTATCGATGAGGCCGCAAAGGCGCTCGCTGCCGCCGAGGCCGACTACGAGCGACACGGTCGGGCGGCTCGGGCGCTGGTCGAGGAGCACTTCGATGCCCGGCAGGTCGTCGCGAGCGTGCTGGAGCGGGCGCTCGAACCCCGCGTGGCTCCGGTGCCGAAAAGGCAGGGAGTCGATCTGCCGCGAGAGCTCCTCGCGGACTTGCTGGATGGCACAGGGCGCGTGGCCGATATCCGGCGACTCAAGGAGCGCGTGTACCGGCTCGAGATGACGAACGGGCCGCATCGCAGCGTCGTGGTCAAGCGACTGGAACCCGCGGTCGCGCAGCGGACGCGACTCGTGGCCGAGCGCTGGCTGCCGGCCCTCGGGCTGGGCGACCGCTGTCCGCGCCTGCTCGCGACCGCCGCCGATGGAGCCAGCGCGAGCATCTGGCACGCGTTCGATGATCTCGGTGATGAGACGCTGGCGAGCGACCCGACTCCCGACCGCGTCGCGGCGACGGTCGATCTTATTGCGCAGCTGCACACTCGCGGCGCCCGCCACGCGGTGCTCCCCGACGCGCGGCGCTACACCGGCGCCCTCGGGTTCGCCTATTTCACGGCCAACGTGCAAGACGCCATCGCCGCATTGGAGACGCTTGCCGCCGCGGACATCGAGCCACCGCCCGAGCAGGCCGGGGTGACGGAGCGGTTGCTCGAGCGTCTGGTCGGCCTTCGCGCCGACGCCGCGCGACGGGCGCTGGTGTTCGAGGAGGCGGGGGGGCCTGATACGTTGCTTCACGGTGACCTCTGGACGATCAACGCCTTCGTGGAGCAGACGGCGGCAGGACCGCGGGCACGGCTCGTCGATTGGGATCGCGTGGGAGTCGGACCCTTCAGCTACGACCTGTCCACCTTCCTCTTCCGGTTCCCGCCGGAGCAGCGGCCGCGGATCCTCGAGTGCTACCGGCAAGCGGTGGCGGCGGCGGGGTGGCGGCTCGCGTCGGGATCCGAGCTCGAGGTGTTGTTCGACACGGCCGAACAGGCGCGGTACGCCAACCGGATCATCTGGCCGGCGCTGGCGCTCGTGCAGGAGGGTGCCGCGTGGGGATTTCCCGAGCTCGCCGAGGTGGAGCGCTGGTTCGACGCGCTCGACGCGGCTGGGGCGATGCAGGAGGTGATTCGATGACACGCGGTGGCGCTGCGTCTCGGAGTGGCGCTGCGGTGGCGGCCATGAGCCTCGTCGCCCTCGCGGCATGGTCGGGGCGCACCGATGGCGGCACGCCGGCACCGCGCTTCGGCCACGTTTTTATCCTGGTGGAGGAGAACCACGATTACGCCGACGTGATCGGCAATCCCGCGACGCCGTATCTCAACCGCCTCGCTAAGGAATACGGCCTGGCCACCCAGTACTACGCCAACACGCACCCGTCGATCGGCAACTACTTCATGCTGACCGTCGGCGACACGGTCACGAATAACAATGACTTCTCGGGGCTCGTGACGGATGACAACATCGTGCGCCAGCTCCTGGCCGCCGGGAAGACGTGGAAGTCCTACGCCGAAGATCTGCCGTCGATTGGCTACACGGGGCACGGCCCCGGTCTCTATGCCCGCCGGCACAACCCCCTGTCCTACCTGTCCGACGTGGTGAACGACTCGGTACAGCGGCAGCGGCTCGTGCCGTTCTCGCAGCTCGCCGTCGATGTGGCCAACCGGACGCTGCCCAACTTCGGGTTCATCGTGCCGAACCTGTGCCACGACGCCCACAGCTGCGCGGCCGACTCAGCGGACCAGTGGCTCCGGACGAACATCCCTCCCCTGATTGCGAGCCCGGACTTTCAAGGGGATGGTCTGCTGATCATCGTCTTCGATGAAGCCAAGGATGCTGCGACCGGCGGCGGGGGACGGGTTGTGTGGGTGGCCGTGAGCCCCAAGTCGAAGCGGGGGTACGAGTCCGCGACGCGCTATCACCACGAGAGCACGCTGCGCCTGGCGGCGGAAGCGCTTGGCCTGACCCGGTTCCCGGGGGCGGCGGCCGCCGCCCCCAACATGGCGGAGTTCTTCGAGAGCCAGAGGAAGACACCGTGAAAGGAGCCCGTGTCGTGACCGCACGCCTGGTGGCGCTCACCCTGTTGAGTGCCGCGGTCGCTTGGCGCTCGGCGGCCGCCCAAGTCGGCGCCACGACCGATATCATCACCGGCAAGGTCACCGGGCCGGACAGCCAGCCCCTCGCCGGCGCCGTCGTCGTCGCGACGTCGGTGGAAACCCGCGTTTCGCGTCAGCGGACGTCCGACGCGAATGGCCGCTTCACCATCGTCTTCCCGGACGGAGGCGGGCGCTACGAGCTGACGGCGCGCTTCATCGGCATGGCGGCGGTCCAGGTCAATGTCGCCCGCCAGGCGGACGAGGACCGGATCGTGGCCAATATTCGCATGGGGCTGGCCGCGGTGCCGCTCGAGCCCGTCACCGTCAGCGCGCGCTCCGGCGCGCGGAGCGACCGCACGGGGCCGGGCGGGAGCGACCGGAATTACAATCCCGAGCAGCTGGCGCGGCTGCCGATCGACGTCTCCGACGTGAACACCGTCGCGACGCTCCAGGCCGGAGTGCTGGGGATCCGCGGCAGCGACTCGACGGCGACCGCCTTCTCGGTCGCCGGGCAGCGGCCCACCGCGAACAACATCACCATGGACGGCATGTCGTTCGGCTCGGGGAGCCTCCCCCAGGACGCCGTCCGCTCGATCCGGGTCATCACGAACTCCTACGATGTGGCCCGCGGTCAGTTCTCGGGCGGCCTCGTCGCGTCGACGACGCGCGGCGGCACCAACGTTCCGCAAGGCGCGTTCACCTACTCGCTGCGCGACCGCTCGCTCGAGTGGGGCGAGGTCACCTCGTCGCCGTTCGGCCAGGGCATGACGCAGAACCAGCTGGGCGGGGGCATGGGCGGCCCCATTGTGCCCAACAAACTGTTCGGGTTCGCGGCACTGCAGGGCCGTTGGCGCGGCCAGCTCTTGCCCTCGCTCGTCAGCGCCGATCCTGGCACGCTCGTGTGGCTCGGGGTCAACCCGGATTCTGCGGCGCGCTTCGTCACCCTGGCCAGTGCCACCGGAGCCCCCGTGACGGTTTCCGGCCTCTCTGGCGACCGCGCCACGAACAACACGCTCGGCCTGCTCCGGCTCGATTGGCAGGCGAGCGAGGTCCACACCCTCACCCTCCGGCTCGACGGCAACTGGGAGTCCCAGGAGCCGACGCGCGTCGGCAGCCTCGCCCTGCCCGCGACCGGGGGCACGCGCACGACGCGCGGCGGCGGCGTCATGGCCTCGCTGACCTCGTTCTTCGGCGGACACTTCATCAACGAGCTCCGCGGGTATGTGGCGCGCCAGCGCCGGGATGCGACGGCATTTCTCACGCTGCCGTCCGGGTTCGTGGACGTCACGTCGGCCCTGCCGACCGGCGGTCAGACCGTGGTGGCGCTGGCGTTCGGCGGCAACAGCGGGCTGCCCCAGCACACCAACACCGGCAGCCTCGAGCTCGCCGACGAGTTCTCGTGGTTACCGGGCGCCACGGCCCACCGCCTGAAGGTCGGCGTCGATGTGATCGGGACACGGCTGGAGGAGAACCAGACGGGGAACCAGTTCGGGACGTTCATCTACCCGTCGCTCGCGGCACTCGCCGCGGACAGCCCCGCGATGTTCACGCGGACCGTCGTGTCGCAGGTCCATCCGGGGACGGCGTGGAACAGCGCACTGTACGCGGGCGACACCTGGCGGGTGGGGGGGAGCCTGCGGCTGACGTACGGCGCGCGGCTCGAGGCCGCCCGGTTCAGCGGCGCCCCGCTGTACAATCGTGCCGTCGATTCGCTGTTCGGGGTGCGCACCGACCGGATCCCGAGCGAGGTGCACGTGTCGCCCCGCCTCGGCTTCACCTGGGCCTGGGGAGACGGATCCGACGGGCCGCAGACGACGTTCCTGCGCGGTGGCGTGGGCGACTTCCGCAGCCTGACGCCGACCGCGCTGTACGCCGCCGCGCTCAGCGCCCCGGGGCTGTCGAGCGCGCAAACCCAGCTCATCTGCGTCGGCTCGGCCGTGCCGACGCCCGATTGGTCGCTGTACGCCCAAGACCCATCCACGATTCCGACGCAGTGCACGGACACCGCCACCGCGGTGACCCTGACTCCCACTCCGAGCGTGACGGCCTTCGCCCCCGACTTCGCCGCGCCCCGCGCCCGGCGCGCGTCCTTCGCGCTGCTGCACCGGTTCGGCAGCAGTTATTACTGGGTGACGCTCGAGGGAAACTACGCGCGTGGAGTGAGCCAGTACGGCTTCCGCGACTTGAACCTCGTCGCGACGCCGCGCTTCACGCTTCCGGACGAAGCCGGCCGCCCCGTCTATGTGCCAGTCGACTCGATCGTCCCGACCACGGGCGCCGTGAGCTCCGTCGGGTCACGCATCCATCCCGAGTTCGGCGACGTGCTGCTCGTGGGCTCCGATCTCCAGTCGGACACGAAGCAGCTTATCCTCACCTTCACGGGCGCGACGCGGTGGGGCGCTTCGTTCCGGCTGGGGTACACGCTCACGCGCGCCCGCGACCAATCGTCCTACTCGTGCTGCTCGGCGTCGGCCGGGTTCGCGGCCCCGACGACGGCCGGCGACCCGAACGCACGGGAGTGGGGCACGAGCGGCCTCGAGCGGCGCCACGCGCTCGTGGGCACCGTCACGCTCCCGGTGACGCGGGGGCTCGAGGTCAGCGCGATCGGCAACTTCATGTCGGGCGCCCCGTTCACGCCGATCGTCGGGTCCGACATCAACGGCGACGGCGCCAAGAACGACCGCGCCTTCATCTTCAATCCCACGCTGACGGCGGACACCGCGATCGCGAACGGCATGCAGGCCCTGCTTGCGGCGGCACCGTCCCCCGTACGCAGCTGTCTCCGCCGCCAGCTCGGCGGGATCGCCGCACGCAACTCGTGCACCGGTCCCTGGCAGGCCTCGCTCGATTTGCAGGTCAACTGGCGACCCGAGTGGTTCGGGCTCGACCGGCGGCTCACCATGTCGTTCTTGACGGTGAACCTGCTGGGGGGCCTCGACGAATGGCTCCACGGCCGCGCCCAATTGCGTGGCTGGGGCTACGCCCCCGCCCCCGATCCCGTGCTGCTGTATGTGCGCGGCTTCGACCCGACGACGAGCCAGTTCCGCTACGCCGTGAACGGGCGATTCGGCGGCATTGCCAGCGCCAGCGGCGGCGTCACCGTCCCCTTCCAGGTTGCGTTGCAGGCCCACCTTGCGGTCGGCCCGGGTCCGATCCGGCGGAGCGCAACCCGGCAACGGGCGCTGGACCTGCCCGCCCCCGCCACCCCTCCGCCCGCCAACCCGATCACCACGATCCTCGGATTGCGCGATTCGCTCGGCTGCACCCCCGACCAGGTCGCCCAGTTACAGGCGATCGCCGACTCGCTCGACGCGCGGAACCGGTTGCTTCCGGAGTCGCTCGACGCCGCCGTGCGGGCATCCGCAGCGCGGGACAACGCCGCGTGGGCGCTCGAGCGTGCTCGGGCCGCTCTCACGCCCGAGCAATGGAGCAAGGTCCCCGATGCGCTCAAGTCTCCCAAACTGGTGTTGAACGATTAACGGAGGCCTCGTCACTCATATGGCACGAACGCTGACTGCAAAGGGAGCCCGCACGGTCCTCTGGGGTAAGCTCGACTGGCACCCGGCCGTGCACGCCTGGATCGCATTCGCAGACGGCGCGGGCATGCCGGACAAGATCGAAGTGCTGCGCGATGGGAAACAGTCTGCCACGTATCGACTCGTCGGCGCGGGACCTAACGGGGAGTCGGTCATCGCCCAGCGCGTGCAAGCGGCGTGGGCGGTCGGGCGGATGTTGTATGAGCGTGTCCTGCGCCACCTGCCTCTCACGACGCCGCGCTACTACGGGTCCCGGCAGGAGAGCCGCGAGTGCGTCTGGCTGTTCTTCCAAGACGCGTCCTCGCGCCGGCACCAGGCGAAGGCGTAGGGCATAGGCGGTGGGCTGATGCCGAAGGTCATCGCTGCGATCCTGCTCCTGCAGTCGGGCGGCGTGGATTCATCCCAGCCGCCCACTGTCACGGCGGTGCGGGTCGATCGCGCTCCCGTGGTGGACGGCCGGCTGGACGACCCGGAGTGGAGTCTCGCGCCGGCCGTGACGGACTTTCGACAGACCGACCCCGACGAAGGCGCACCGGTCTCCGAGGCCACGGCGGTGCGCGTGCTCTACGACGGGACCGCGGTGTACGTCGGCGCGCGCCTGTTCGACTCCGCGCCGGCCAGGATCGTGCGGCGCCTCGCGCGGCGCGATGCCTCGACCCACAGCGACGAGTTCCGCGTATTCCTGGACAGCTACCACGATCGGCGCACGGCGTTCCAATTCATCGTGAACGCGGCGGGCGTGAAGAAGGACGTGCTGATCGGTGACGACGGGGACTTCGACGACGCGTCCTGGGACCCGGTCTGGGAGGCAGCGACGTCCGTGGACTCCCTCGGATGGTCGGCGGAGATCCGCCTTCCCCTCTCCCAGCTCAGGTTCTCGAAGGCCCAGGACCAAGTGTGGGGCGCGCACTTCGTGCGTTGGATCGAGCGGAAGCAGGAACAGGCCCTGTTCCCGTTCATCGGCAAAAAGGAAAACGGCCTGGTGTCGCGCTTCGCCGACCTGGAAGGCATCCGCCACGTCGGCTCGCCGAAGCGGCTCGAACTCCTGCCCTACGGCGTCGGGCGGGGCACGTACCGGACGCCGAGGGATCCGGGGAACCCCTTCGAGCGCCCGGCATCGTACGACCCCGGCGCCGGGGCTGACCTGAAATACGGCATGAGCTCGAACCTGACGCTCGACGCCACCCTGAACCCCGACTTCGGGCAGGTCGAGGTGGACGAGACGTTCGTGAACCTGACCGCCTTCGAGCAGTTCCTCGAGGAACACCGGCCGTTCTTCGTCGAGGGCACCGAGATTTTCAACTTCGGGAGCAACGGAGGCGGCGCCACCAATTTCAGCGGCCGGCCGCTCTACTTCTATTCACGCCGCATCGGCCGCGAGCCCCAGGGCAAACCGACGTCATCCGGGGATTTCGAGGACATGCCCACGAGCACCACGATCCTCGGCGCCGCCAAGCTGAGCGGGCGGCCGGCCGGCGGCTGGTCCGTCGGCGTCCTCGACGCCCTCACCGCCCGGGAGCGGGCGACGGTGTTCGACGCGACCGCGCGAACGTACGCTCGGGACGAGGTGGAGCCGCCCGCGAACTACTTCGCCGGTCGCGTACGGCGCGACCTCGACGCCGGCAATACGAGCTTCGGGTTGCTCGCCACCGCCATGGACCGATGGACGGACTCACCGGCCCTCGATGTCCTGCCGACCCGGGCGTACGCCGGCGGGCTCGATTTCTTCCGGCGCTGGGGCAGTAAGACGTACTCCTTGGCAGGCAGCGTGGGCGGGTCCTACATCGGGGGCGACCCCGCCGCGATCCGGCAGGCGCAACGCTCGTCCAACCGTTACTACCAGCGCCCGGACGCAAGCAGCTTCCGGTACGACCCGACTCGGACCTCGCTCGTCGGCGTGAGCGCCGATCTCTATTTCAACAAGGTGGCCGGCGCCTGGCGCTGGGGCATCGCGGGGAGCACCAACTCGCCCGGGTTCGAAGTCAACGACCTCGGCTTCCAGAAGCGCGTGGACGAGATCTCGGCGGCGGCCACTCTGGGGCACCGCTGGACCAGGCCCGGAAAAGTCTTCCGGCAGGCCAGCGCCTATCTACAGGTGGCGCCCAGCTGGAACTACGACGGCGATGCCATCGACCGAAGAGTCAAGACGTTCGGATACGTGCAGTTTCGCAACTTCTGGACCGGCGACTGGTCGCTCGCCTATAGTCCGCCGGTCGTGGACGATCGGTTGACCCGTGGCGGGCCCCTCGCGCGGAAGCCGGCGACCTGGTACGCGAGCGCCGACGTGACGACGGACTCCCGCGCGGCGCTGGGCGCCTACGCGTTCGCGTCGTTCCAGCACGACGCGGCGGGTGGCTGGTACCTGAATGCCATCCCACAACTGACGCTCCGCCCGAGCGCCGCCCTCTCGTTCAAGGTCACCGGCGGATACGCCGCGGGCCGCACGATGGCGCAGATCGTCACGAAGCAGGCTGACGACGCGGCCACCGCGACGCTCGGCACGCGCTACGTCTTCGCCGAGCTGCTCCAGCACCAGTTCTACGTGACGCTGCGCGCGAACGCTACGTTTTCGCCGGCCTTGAGCCTGCAGCTGTACGCGCAACCGTTTACGTTCTCCGGTGACTACCGGAATTTCAAGGAGCTCGAGGCCCGCAACACCTTTGCGTTCAATCGGTACGGCCGCGGCAATGGCTCCACCATTGGAGACACCCTGCTCGTCTCCGGAACCGACACCGTGCCGGGCTACGTCGTCGACCCGGACGGACCATCCGCGTCGGCCGCGAAGCGGTTCACGTTCCAGGATCCCGACTTTCGCACGCGCTCGGTCAAGGTCAACGCGGTGCTGCGCTGGGAGTATCGCCCGGGCTCCACGCTCTTCGTCGTTTGGACGCAGAGCCGCTCGGGCTACTGGCCGTATGATGCCTCGTTCGAGCTGAACCGGGACTTCCAGCGGGAGCTGTTCCTCGACCGGCCCACCAACGTCCTGCTGGTGAAGTTCAACTACTGGCTCAGCCTGTAGCCAGCGCGTCCACGTCCTCGGGTCGCGCGAGGTGCACGTGCGCGACCCTTCGCTCGCGTGCGAGCAGCGCCCGAATGTCCCCCCGCGCTTGCGCGCGCTTGAGTCGGCCGAACGTGAACCCGCTGTCGGGAATCTCGGCATCCTCGGCGTCCTCCGCGGTCACGATCGGGAACAACCCGGTGTTCGGCCCGCCCTTGTGCAGCTGACCGGTGGAGTGGAGGTAGCGCGGGCCGAAGCCGAGCGTGGTGGCACACCCGAGCGCGCGTCCCCAGGCTGCACGCACCGCCTGGAGCTTGGCGATCACGTCGGGGGTGGGCGCGAGGTACGCGAGAATGGCGAGATAGTCCCCGGGGCGCGCGGCGCGCCGCAGCGCATCCGGGGTGATCGTGGGTAGGGGCGCAGCATGCTGCGCCCCTACGCCGCCGCCCTGTGCCCCCGCCAGCTCGGCCCGCGCCAGGGCCTTCGCCGCCTCCACATCCGGCTGGTCGAATGCGTTGACTCCCAAACGGGCGCACAGCTCCTCCGTGGCGTACTCCCACGCCATAAACTCCGTGCCCAGCGAGAGGGGATCGGCGGAGAACTCGCTCACGATCTGACTGTCGGGGCTTGGCGTCGGGAGTGGGTCATCAACGACGGGGACGACGCCGCGTCCGCCTTTGCCGGTGCTCTCCGCCACCAGCTGCTCGATCCAGTCGGCCAGTCGCGCCACCGGCGTGGGCGGCCGCAGCACCAGCTTGTCCCGCCCCGCGAGCACAGCCTCGGCGATCCGCCTCCCGCGCACCCGCGCGGCGTCCGTGTCGACGGCGAGCGCCCGCTCGAGCAGAACGCGACCGTTCACGCCGAGCAGCGCGGCGGGCAGCATGCCGACCACGGTGAGGGCGGCGTAGCGGCCGCCCACGTCCGGCGGATGGGGGAACACCGCGCGGAAGCCGCGCTCGCGCGCCAGGGCCTCGAGCGGGCTCCCGGGATTGGTGATCGCCACGAAGCGCGTCGCGTCGGCGCGAGCGGCGAGGTAGTGATAGAACGCGAGAGTCTCGACGGTGCTCCCGGACTTGCTGCACACGACGAACAGTGTGCGGTCGAAATCCGGCGCGCGCGCCACAGCGAGCACGGCGCTCGGATCGGTGCTGTCGAGCACAGACAACGAAGTATTCGCGAAGCTGGACGCGAGCACCGCCGCTGCGAGACTCGACCCGCCCATCCCGCACACGACGGTGTGGGTCAGGCCATCGCCCCGCGCCGCGTCGGCGAAGCGCACCAGCTCGTCCCACTGGGCGAGCGAGACGCGCGGCGCGGTCCTCCAGGCCAGACGGTCCATACGGCCGCGAAACCTAACGCCCTCGCGATCGGTCGCGCGCACCGTTAGGTTAGCGACTAGCTCGCTCGTGCCTTCCCTTACCCGGCAGACTCGCGCGCTGGTGGCGATCGCCGCCGGATCTTTTCTCGCGATCGTGCTGGCTTACCTGCTCGCCCCCGCGGATCGCAGGGCGCTCGTGGCCGGCGTGTCCTGGACGTGGGCGATGGTTTACGCCATCGCGTGTTGCGCCGTCGCCGCACGCCGTCACCCCTCACCCGATCAGCGGCGCGCCTGGGTGTGGATCGGCGCCGGCTGCGTCCTGTTCCTGGCCGGCCAGCTCGTCTGGAGCTACTACGAGCTGATCCGCCGCGTGACGCCGCCCTACCCCTCGCTCGCGGACGTAGGCTTTCTGGGCGTCTACGTCTGCTTCCTCGTGGCCGTGATCAAGCTGGTCGGGGCCGCGCCGCGCCGCCGATTCGACTACGAGCTGCTCATCGACACCGTGCTCGTCACGCTCACGGCGGGTGCGCTCGCCTACGAGTTCCTCCTCAAACCGCTGTTCGACCTGGCCGGCAACGTCCCATCGCTGCTCACGAGCATCGGGTGGTCCGTCGGCGGCATCGGCGTGCTGTGGCTGATCCTGGTGGAGTTGCTGCGCCACACCCGCGTCCCCCTGGCCGCGGCGGGCGTGGTGACCGCGCTGGGGGTCCTCTGTGTCACGAACGTCCTGTACGCCGCGGCCGCATTGCGGGGGACGTTCCGCTCGGGCGGCGTGCTCGATCTCGGGTGGGACGCCGGCTTGCTGCTGCTCGCCGCAGCGGCCGCCCTGGCGCCGGCTGCCCCGCCGACCGCGGAGGCCGGCGCCCGCGCCATCTCGGGCAACGCGGCACGCATCGCGGCGCTCGTGATCGGGCTGGCCGGCATCGGCACGGTCGCGATCAGAAACGCGTTGTCCACCGAGCCCGACGCGGGGAGCGCCGTCCTCATCGCTCTGGCCGTCGGGATCATCGGGCTGCGATTGGTCCACTCCACGCGCGCCGACCGGCGCTACGCCACGCTGCTCGAGAACGAGGTCGCCAGCCAGACCCGGTCGTTGATGGACTCGCTCGCCGCCACCGCCTCCGCGGAGCGCAATCTGCGCCTCGTCATGGACGCTGTGCCCGATGCGATCGTGGTCGTCGACCGCGAAGGACGCATCCTCGAATCGAACCGACCCACCCGGGTCATGGGCGCGCTCACCGGGCCGGCGGAAAACCGTAACATCTTCGAATTCCTGGCCGCCGACGCGGCGGCCGTGGTGCGTGAGAAGCTGGCGGCGACGTTCCACGGTGAGATCCAACGCTTCGAGATTCCCTTCTCGCGCGATGACGCAACCCACGGCGTCGCCGCCGCGCTGTACGCCCCGATCCGCGAAGGCAGCGGGATCACCAGAGTGCTGATCCTGGCGCGCGACATCACCGAGCAGAAACGCAGCGAGTCCCAGTTCCAGCAGGCGGAGAAGCTCGCCGCGATGGGGCAGCTCGTGAGCGGCGTGGCCCACGAGATCAACAATCCGGCCGCGATCATCTCCGGCTTCGCGCAGACGCTACTGCTGGACGACTTGAAGCCCGAGCACCGCGAGATGCTGCAGATGATGTACGACGAAGCGACGCGCATCGGACGCATCACCTCCAACCTGCTGGCGTTCGCCCGCGCCGGCAGCAAGCAGCGCGCCCTCGTGGACATGAACGACATCGCGCGTCGCACATTTGCCCTGCGCGCCTACCACCTGTCGACGCTCAACATCGCGGTCTCGCTCGACCTCGACCCCAGTGAGCCGAAGATCTGGGCCGACGCCTCCGAGCTCCAGCAATTGATCCTCAATCTGCTCATCAACGCGGAGCAGGCACTCGTGACGGTCGAGGGACCACGCACGATCGACGTTCGGACGCGCGCCGACGAAGGCGAGGCCCGACTCGAGATCGCCGACTCCGGCCCCGGCATTCCGGCCGAGATCCGGAGCAAGATCTTCGACCCGTTCTTCACCACCAAACCCGAGGGCGTCGGCACGGGCCTCGGGCTCTCCATCTGCTATGGGATCGCCCGCGAGCACGGTGGCCGTCTCTGGGTGGAGTCGGAGCCCGGGCACGGGGCGCGCTTCGGGGTCACGCTGCCCCGCGACCCGCGCGAGGAATCCCGGCCCCAGCCGACGGCGCCGCACGTCGCTCCCGCCGCCGGCGACCTCACGGTGCTCGTGGTGGACGACGAGACCGCACTCCGCAACGCGCTGCTGCGTTTCCTCGGCCGCCGCAGCATCCAGGGTGAGGGCGTTTCGGACGGCGCCGAGGCGCTGCGCGTGCTGCAACAGCGCAGCTTCGACGTGATCATCTCCGACGTGCGTATGCCCGGGATGAGCGGGCGGGAGTTTCTGGAGCGGCTCCAGCGGGATCGGCCGGATCTCGTCCCGCGCGTGGTGTTCAGCACGGGCGACACGTTCGCACCGGACACCGCGGCACTCCTGAAGGAGTCGGGGGTGCCGACGGTGACCAAACCGTTCGACTTCGCGATGCTCGAGAGGGTGATCCGGGAGGTCGTTACCCGCGCCGCGGAGGGGCGGCCCAGGGCTTCGGGGTGACGACCTCTCCCGCCCGCTGGTCCCGCACCGTCTGCTCGACCCGTGCGGAGAGGAGCCGGTAGACGCCGTACACCGCGCCGGCCAGGAGCAGGGCGAGCGCGACCAGGATAGCCAGGAGCCAGCCGAGCTTGCGCCGCGAGTCCCCGGGTCGGCGGGCCACCGGCATCTCGGGCGCCGTGCCGAGGCCTTCGACGATCAGCACGGGTCCGCCGCGTCCCAGGATTATCCGGTCGCCGAGCCGGACGGGGACGGCCGTCGTGACCGGCTCGTCGTTCAGGAAGGTGCCGTGCTTCGATCCGGCGTCGCGCACGGTCAGCCCGCCTGACGGGCCCACGGTGAGCTCCGCGTGGATGCGGGATACGACACTCTCGGCCGCGTCGGCCGGCTGGACCTCACACTCGTGACCGCGCCCGATCCGGATGCGCACGCCCCGCGCCTCGTAATGCCGCCCGGTCGCCGCGTCGAGCAGGGTGATGCCGTACGCCCGCGCCCCGGGCCGATCGGTCATGGCTGCCACCTCAGGTGGGGCGCGGTGCGGCTCCCTTGGCGCGGCGATCAGGCACGCGGCGACGTGGTACGAGGGAGCGCCGTACCGCCCGGCGGCGCTCGCCGCCACCACGACGCTGGCGGCCGGCGCGGCGCTCAGTCGGCACCACCGTGTCCGCCGTCCGCCGATCGGTCGGCTCCCGCCGATCGACGCCGGAGCGACGGTCGTCCAACTGACGCCGGTCGCCTCGGGTACGGCGGTCGGGGAGCGGTTCGTAACCCATGGCGCCCTCTCGCTGGCGGCGGGTGGGCGGCAAACTTATCGGCCGGCGGGAGCCCCGGCTAGGGTGATGCTAGCTTTGAGCACGCCATGGACAACCTGGCCCATACCCTCGTTGGCGCCGCGCTGGGTCGCGCCGTCGGCGGTCGCGAGCTGCCGGCGTCCGGATGGATCGGCGCGATCGCCGGGAATGCCCCGGACTGGGCCGAGCTGCTGTTGAAGCCGGGCTTGTGGACACGCCCGGCCGGGGGCGACTACCTGATCTACCATCGCGGGATCACGCACTGCTTCGTCGGGGCTGCGGTCGAGATCGTGGCGCTGACCGGTCTGATTGCCCTCCTGTCGCGCTGGTGGGCCCGCCGCGCGGGTGTGCCGCCCCCGCCCTGGCGCTGGGTCGCCGCGTGCGTCACCGCGACCGTCGCGAGTCACCTCTACCTCGACTGGCAGGGATCCTACGGCCTACGACCGTTCCTTCCCTGGAGCGCGCAGTGGTACTATGCCGATTGGGTCGCGATCGTGGATCCGTTCTTCTGGGTGGTGCCGCTCGTGGCGCTCGCGTGGGGCGCACGGCGACACTGGGTTCCGGCGCTCGTGTACCTCATCACGCTCATCGGGGTCATAACACTGGTGGTGTGGCGTCGCGACCTCGTTGTGTGGTGGGTCCAGCTCGCGATGGTCGGGTGCGCAGCGGTCGGCGTGATGGGCTGGACCCGCCATTGGTTCGGTGTCGCGGGCCGGCGCCGCGCCGCGGCGTACGGCCTGGTCGTGCTCGCCGCCTACGCCGCCGCGAACGCCGGGGTGAGCGTCGTGGCCAAAGCACAGGCCCGCGGCGCCACGATCCAGCGGTTCGGACCCGACGCGCGCTGGGCGGCGCTCACGATCGTGGGGCGTCCCTTCCGCTGGGAAGCGCTGTCCGCTTCGACGGACAGCGTCGCGGGACGCGGGTGGGCCGTGGCCCGGCACCTCGACCATCCCACGGTGCGCGCGGCGCTCGTCACCTCGCAGGGCCGCGCGATCGCGCAATTCGCCCGGGTTCTCGCGGCGGCGGTGGATTCGAGCGACGGCGGCGTGCGCGTGTCGCTGTGGGATGTGCGGTACCACGCACCGGGCTCGGGCGCCCCCGGCTGGGCCACAGTGCAGGTCCGGGTCCGCTGACGGGTTAGATTGGGCGGCGCGATGAACCACCCGACCCCTCCTGCCGACTTGCTGGACGACGTCGTCCGCACGCTCACGCCGGCGTTCCGCTTGGACCAGCGGGTCGCCGCCGCGCCCGAGCGCGCTGTGTACCACGCGTGGGACCGTGTGCTCAAACGCTCGGTTGCTTTGCACGTGCACCTGGCGCCCGACTCTCCGGGGCGCGCCTGGTTCCTGCGCGAGACCGAAACGCTCGCGGCCCTCGACCACCCGGCGATTCGCCATGTCTACGCCGCCGGCCTGGAGGGCACGTTCGCATACCGCACCGCCAACTGGGTCGAAGGAGAGAGCCTTGCCCAGGCACTAGGCCGCGGGCCGCGCGCGATCCCCACGGCTCACGCGCTGGTGCGCGACCTGCTCGGCGCAGCCGAGCACGCTCACGCCCGCGGCGTCATTCTGCGGCGCATCGTGCCGCTGACGCTCATGCTCGAGCTTACAGGTCGGGCGGTGATCACGGACCTCCGCTACTGCAATTGGTGTCTCCCGAATGTGCCGCCGGAAGAGCAGGGCGCGGGCGGCGCCTTCGTCGCGCCTGAAGTGCGAGCCGGAAACCCCGGCGAGCCCGCGAGCGACGTGTACGGCGTGGCCGCCCTCGTCTACTACGTCCTGACGGGTCAGGAGCCGGATCTGGATCCCGCCCGCATCACGCCACCGCGCCAGCTGCGGCCCGCGGTACCGGCGGCCCTGGAGCGGGTGCTGTTGCGCGCGCTTCAGGCCGCGCCGGGCGACCGCTACTACACGGCGACGGAGATGCTCGAGGACTTCGTGAGCGACGCGGGCGTGTTTCAGGAGCCGGCGGCGGCACCGCAGGTGGCGGAGGCGGGGTTCGAGCGTCGCCTGCGGCGCGCGCTCGGCGACGACTACGAGCTGCTCGAGGAGATCGGGACGGGCGGTTTCGGCCGGGTGTATCGCGCACGCGACCTGGGGCTCGAGCGGGACGTCGCGATGAAGGTCCTCCACCCCTCCCTCACGACCGATCCCTCGGTCATGGAGCGGTTCCGCCGTGAGGCACAGCTCGCGGGCGGGCTCCGCCACCCGAGCATCGTCAGCATCTACGACATCAGGAGCCGGGCGGGGCTGCAGTGGTACAC
>Ga0137403_10004211_pt1 | contig 17010 bp, 18 predicted proteins | sample CZOMad2_1_16fung_FD_122057 | JGI IMG/M metagenome (GOLD analysis project Ga0137403, IMG submission 122057) | Vadose zone soil fungal communities from Angelo Coast Range Reserve, California, USA - CZOMad2_1_16fungal (Hybrid Assembly) | ecosystem: Environmental > Terrestrial > Soil > Vadose zone...
TACGACGGCGAGCCTACCTTGCGTGCTCGCCCTATCCAGAATATAGAGTTGACAATTCATAGTGTCGTTCGGTGTCTAAGCCCAACTGTTGTCGCATCCCACGGTACTATACTCTCAGGCGACCTCAGGACCAGCCCAGTCGACGCATTCCACACCGATTGCCGGCATACCAGGCTACCCTTAAGCCTTCTTGTGGATCACGGTGCCTTCGCGCGACACGGTCACTGTTGTGAAAATTGCTGGGACTCTGATGGGAAACTCAGGGGACTTCAGGGGATTCCAGGGAACTCGTCAATATAAAATTTTCACAATAAAAAAGGTGGATTAGCTTGTCGCATGACACTTGCCAATTCCCTTAAATCGGATCTGGAGTCCGTTGCTCTATCCGGGCTGCGCTACGGAGGCGTGAGAATTCTGCTGTTCGCGAGTATGGCTAATGATTCTCCAACCGCTTGATTGTAAATGCCTTGATCTGCTCAGTCAACTCTTTTGTCAGAGGGATCGGAGGCATCCCCTGTGTCTTGGGACCCTCCGAGCTCATGATCTAGGGACACAAAGCGGGTGAGGATCATCTCACGGATGACATGGGGAGCCGCCGTCGGACTGACCAGGGCAGATGCCACCCAGCCACGCACCTCCCCTTGCATGTGCACCTCCAAGGTGGACACGAGCGCTCGTAATGCGGCAATCTCCTCGGCGAAGTCCCGAGCCGCCAGCGCCAGGCAGTCCGCTACGACCGTGTAGTCTGTCGCCGACATCGGACTTGTATGGAGCTCAATACTGTCGGGGTCGCGGACCAAGCAGGCGATCGCCGTGCACACCTCCTCAAGCGTCTCACGGTCGGTGGGCATCCCCTGCTGGGCAAGCTTGACTTGAATGCTGGCGTGAATGCGATCGAGCTTCTCCGCCACAGTCATCGGGGTTCTCCCTATTCGGTGGGATCGACTTTGCCCCACTTACCTATGCTTACATCCCAGGTAACGATTATATGCCAACAGGAGGATGTGATACATCACCCTCAACGTCTCAGTCCGTATTGTTGATAAGGAGTAGAACAGAGATCATGAAGGGGAGTTCCCTCCCGTCTGCTAACGTTTCAGCGTGCGTAGAGACGCTGCGTCACGTTAGTGCGTGAGGCCCGTGAAACCTCTTTTGCGCGCGAACCGGACGCCGTCTCGCTGTGTCAATGGCGGTGTGGTGGTCACAGGGCAGAGGCACAGCGTCGGTCTCGGTGTACACGGCAGCTTATCCGCAAGGGAGCCCATGACATGCCACCAACCCCTGACTGCACCACATCGCACGAGGTAAAGTTGGCCCGGAGTCGGACGATAAAGCCAACATCGCCAGCAGTGATCTCATAATTCACGACACCTGCCGAGGGGCGAGCCCCCGACGAAATAATCGTGGAGGCATACAATGACTCAGTATGCTGGGCATCTCGGCACCGACTTCGATCAGGAGCGCGATGCTAACATGTATGAAATCGTCTATTTGATCAAGCGACCAGGGTATGAATTCGTCTACTCAGTCCCTACCGCTCACACTGCCGACGTCAGCGATGCGCAGGCACTTTTCCAACTGCGGTTCCGACAGCCACATCAGGAGCGGGAAGTTGTGCTTGACCTGAAGGCCCTCGAAGATTTCTACGAGAGCCTGAGCCGCTTGATGGAGTATGTCAGCATCGAGCGGCAGAAATCCCCGCAGTCGTAGGAGCTCAGGCGGCTCTCTAGAGGTCCAACCTACAGGCGGATGAAATGACGCACGTCCCGGCTCTCGACCACGGTCTGGGGCCGGTCGGCACTGCGCACCCCACGAATTTTCCAGTAAATCGGCTTACCCTTTGGAGCCAAATTCCACAGATTCTCCGGCATCGTCCAACTGGTCTTCCGAATGATAATTCCACCATCATAATAGGTCGAGTAGTTACGATAGCTGAAGTTCGGGTCCAGCGACAGGTTCACACTGAAAGAGTCATTGCCGCCTGACGTCCACTCAAACGTCGGTGGCGTGCTGAGTCGAACCTCATCGGCCGGATTGAGCAGCGCAAGATACTCGCCCATCTCAAAGCCGGTCAAGGTGTACTTGAGGACGACTGATTCCCCCTGGCTATTGACGGTCCGCAGGCGGATGGGTTTTTTCCAGAGTTCGTGCAGATATTCGAGCGTCTTCTCGGCATACTTCACATCCAGCGTCCCGAGATCCCCCTGTTCATGCTCCAGCAACAGGGTGCCGTCATCCAGCACCTTGCTGATGACGATCTTCGGCGCCCCATAGTTGAAGCGCGCGGCGATGAGGCTCTGGACCACTTCTTCGAGGCTGCGACTCTTGATCTCGATCTCGCCGCACTTCCGGCACTTTTTGCGGTCTTGCTCGCCGTGTTCGCACGCATAGCCGTAGGCAAATAATTCCAACTCATCGGCAAGTTCTTGGGTGAGATAGTTGGCCAGAAATGAGATGTCATTCTCCTGGCGCCGGATCTCGAAGAGCTTCTCACGGCCGGTCAGGGAGGATTTCCCCGCCGCAAACAGCTTATCCCAGCGGCGCTCAACATCGACCAGAAGGCGGTACCCCAAGTAGTAGGGATTGATGCTCATCCGGTGCCCGGGATTCACCACTCCTGCATGCAACACCCCGAAATCGATCGTCTCACTAGGGGTTAATTTCATATATTGATTGAGAATTTCTGCATGCCAATAGGTCGCCCAGCCCTCGTTGAGAATCTTGGTCTCAAACTGCGGATAAAAGTAGTATGACTCAGCCCGGATGATCTCCAGAACATCGCGTTCCCAAGGCTCAATAGGGGCATATTGCGCTAAGAACCACAGGAGATCTTTCTCTGGGTGCGGGGGCATCACATCGCCGACCACCACCTTTTTCAGCGCAAATGCTTCTTCGCCGAAGAGGTCCGCATACTCGCGGACCTTGACCTCGCGCTCGACCACAGCCCGGGTGGGATAGGGTTTGCGCACCAATCCCTTATGAAAATCGATGTGGCGATCGATGGCAAAGGCGATATCCATCAGGCGCTCGACGCGATCGAGTCCGTAGCGGTCAATGTATTCATCTATGCGTAGGGCATGGTCGACCGCCGTGTTCACCATATTGCGGTTGGTGTCGGCGAAGTAGATGTTATGCTTAAAAAAATCGACGTGGGCATAGACGTGGGCGACGACGAGCAGATTGGCGATCTCGGGATTCGTATCGAGCAGAAACGCATAGCCCGGATCGTTATTCAGCACAATCTCATAGATCTTCGACAGCCCCATCTGGCCATGCACGCGCTGCCGATTATACACTTTGCCGTACGACCAGTGCCGGGCCCGTGTGGGCAGGCCATAGGCAGCAACCTCGGCCATGATATCCTGCGGTACGACCTCGAAGATCACGTCGAAGAAATCCAGACCCAATTGCCGGGCAATACCTTGCAATTCCTCGAAACGCGTATTCTCCATCGCACATCACCCCCCAGCGATCGACCGTGGAGAAGGGGCCACACGCGAGCCCTCAAGACCTCTTACGCACCTCTTCGGGTTTTGCCGCTGATGTATCTTCGAGAGTCGAACTTCGCCCGCCAGACAATTCTTTGCCGGCGGCTTTAAACTCCTTGATGGCTTTCCCGAGACCCCGACCGATCTCAGGAAGTTTCCCCGCACCGAACACCAGGAGTGCGAGGACCAACACGATGATGAGCTCGGGTAGACCGATACCATACATGTATCACCCCCTTCGCCATTGCGGAGCAGCCTCCAATACACCTTGCTCTCTTCTACTATAGCATATTGTCGTGCTGTCAGCTGGGAGCTGTTTGCGCCACGGTCTGGAGACAGTGCTGGCGGCGGCCGATGACAGTTGTGCGCGGGGACTCAGGGGATCGTCCAGCGCAGCTCATCGCCGACGTCAATCCCTGCTTTCACCACCGTCCCAGCGTTCACTTCCAGCACGAATTGGGCCCGACCATGTGAGCTGTAGGTGGGACAACGCGACGGTGGTCGGCAGGGAGGCACAGAGGCATAAACGGACGTGATGCGCCGCTCGGCATCGGCAAAGATGATATCCAAGGGAATCAGCGTATTGAACATCCAGAAGCTGAGTGGCTGAGCCACCTCGAAGATGAACAGCATCCCTTGATCCGCAGGCAGTGAGGAGCGTTCCATGAGGCCGCGTGTACGAGTCTCAGGCGTGGTCGCCAGCTCGGCGTCGACCGTTAACAGCATCGCCCCCGTGCCTGGGCGGAGGACCTCGACGCGCGTGCGGGGCAGGTCAGCTGCATACAGCGACGCCAGACCGCAAGACACCAGACCGACGAGGGTGGGCATGAGCGCCCTCAGCAGCCATCTCATCATGCACCGGTCGCGTGCGTCGTTCGCTCGGCGCTCAACTCCTGCTGGATGCGTGCAAACACTTCGGGCCCTTCTTTCATCAGCGCACTACCGATCTGCACCGCCTTGGCTCCACGACTCAGAGCCCGCTCCGCATCTTTACCGTTCGATACGCCACCCACCGCGATGAGGTCAAGCGCCCCACCGATGGCTGGCACGAAGGCCGCTAGTTGGGGCGTATTACACACGAAAACTTCGATCCGGTGATGCCGCAAGAGGTCGACGGCTTGCCCCATCGCCGCCTCGGGAAGTCCCGGCAACTTCACGGCCAGAGGCACTCGGACGGCGGTGCGGACTGCTTTCACCACCTCATGCACGGTGGCAAGGTCACACGCGCCGCTGCGGTTGCAGGGGACGATGGGATCGCTGAGGTTGAGCTCGACGATCTGCACCCCCGCTTGCGCATAGGCTTGCGCCAGCTCTACATATTCTGCCATGGTGAACCCGGCCACGCTGGCGATAACCGGTTTCCCTGTGGCCTTCAGCTCAGCGAGTACGGCTAGATAATAAGGTTGTCCCGGATTCTCGATACCACACCCCTGCACTTCTTCGACGCGTGCCCGCGTTGTCGTGGTCTTGATGACGACCGCGCCCGTTTCCGAGGCCGCTAACTCGCGCAGCTCCTCATGCGTTCCTGACCATGCACCGGAGGCATTCATCAAACACGACGGGAAGGGGATACCCGCCAGCGTCGTCGATAACACCATCATCATCCATCTCCTGGATAGGTGGCTTTTGGCGTCGGTTTGCTCATCAGCACCAGCCCTCTGCTGCAAAGCGTCTATTGTAGCGTTACCGGGCGACATGGGTCAAGAGACAATGGGGACGAACCACCCTCAGAAAAGCTCTCGTGGCCATCTGGACAGGTTTGCTCGTTTGGGGGATAATACGGCTGATATTCATCGTTCCCACCCTGGCTCTCTCCCGTCAAAGAGGCGGGAAGCGATACGGATGAACGCACGGGAGAGGCCGTAACGCCCAGGAGGTTCCGTGCCGCCATACGAGACGCAGGTGCAACACGCTTTACACTATACCGCCATCTCCCGCAAGGCCCAGGAGATTCGCCCCTTCCTGGCCATGGATGTGTTGGAGCGCGCCCAGGCCATCGAGCGCGAAACGGGGGTGAACGTCATCCATCTGGAGGTGGGGGAACCCGATTTCGATACGCCGCCGGCAATCATCGACGCCGCCGTCCGCGCCATGCGGGATGGTGACACGCACTACACGCATAGCTTAGGGCTTCCGGAACTGCGTGAGGCAATCGCCGCCTGGTACTATGCCCAGTATCGCGTCAGCGTTTCACCCGAGCAGATTATTGTCACCTCTGGCTCCTCCCCGGCAATTTTGTTGGGGCTGGCCGCACTTCTGGATCCCGGCGATGAGGTGATCTTGTCAGACCCACGATATGCGTGCTATGCCAATTTCATCCAGCTGTGCGACGGCGTCTGTGTCGATGTGGCAGTCGATGAAGCCGAAGCGTTTCAGTATACCGCCACGAAGGTGCGTCCTCATCTCACGGCCCGCACCAAAGCTATCTTCATTAATTCTCCCGCCAATCCCACCGGCACGCTCTTGTCTCCTGCCGAGATGGCGGGCCTGGCCGAGTTGGGGCCGCTGGTGATCTCAGATGAGGTCTATCACGGATTGGTGTATGAAGGGCGAGCGCACTCGATTCTGGAATATACGGACCAGGCATTGGTGTTGAATGGCTTCTCTAAGCTCTTCGCCATGACGGGGTGGCGCTTGGGATACGTCATCGCCCCACCGAGCTTCGTGCGGCCGATGCAGAAGCTCCAGCAGAATCTCTTCATCTCCGCTGGCGCCTTCGTACAGCGCGCTGGTATCGCCGCCCTGCAGCAGTCGTGGCCGGACGTCCAGCGCATGGTCGAGATGTACAATCAGCGTCGCCGGGTGATATTGGCCGGGCTCCGTGACATCGGCTTCGGGGTGCCACATGATCCGACAGGCGCGTTTTACGTCTTCGCCGATGCCACTCGTTTCGGTCGAGACTCCCATACACTAGCTTTTGACATCCTCGAACGCGCTAAGGTCGCTGTCGCCCCAGGTATCGACTTCGGACCCAATGGTGAGGGTTATCTCCGCTTCTCCTACGCCAACTCCCTGGAAAATATTCACGAAGGCCTGCGTCGGCTGAAGCAGTATCTGGTGTATGGCATCGCCCATGCGTAAGCCATACGGCAGTCCATTTTTGTGTTGACAGGGGTCTTTGACCCTTTATAATCGGCGACACGCTAAGGGCCGTGCTGACTTGTAGCGCTCCGTCCTCTACCGCATCTCTCTGCGGCGTTCGTGGAGCTGTGGGGTTTGACTGTCGCTGTGGATCACTGGTCGCAAGGGAGTCTAGGGCTATGTAGAAGGAGTGGGGCATCGTGAGCCCTCTGTCCGTGGAGGAGATTTCCATTCACTTTGGTGGCTTGCGCGCCGTTGATGGTGTGACCTTCGCGATTCAAACAGGACAGGTCCACGGTCTGATCGGCCCCAACGGAGCCGGTAAGACGACGATTTTCAACTGCGTGACAGGTTTCTATCATCCAACCCACGGCCGTATCCACTTCCAAGACCGTATCATCACCCATCTTCGCCCCGACCAAATCGCCCAGCTCGGCATCGCCCGCACCTTCCAGAACGTCCAACTCTTCCGTGGTATGAGCGTCCTCGACAATATCCTGGTGGCGATGCACAGCCACATACGGACCGGGCTCCTGGCTGAGGCGCTGTCACTCCCCTTTGTCCACCGGCAAGAGCGCCTGATGCGTGGTAAAGCCCTGGAGATTATGGACTTCATCGGCCTAGCAGCGCTGCAACGGCAGGCGGCAGGCGATCTCCCTCTGGGCTTACAGAAGCGCCTGGAGCTTGGGCGGGCACTAGGACTGGATCCAAAGCTCCTGCTACTGGACGAACCTGCCGCTGGCTTGAATACCTCGGAAACGCAGGAACTCGCCCACTTATTGCGCAGCATCCGCGACCGCTACAAACTCACGATCCTGCTGGTCGAACATGACATGGGCCTGGTGATGAGCATTTGTGATACCATCACCGTGCTCAACTTCGGCCAGAAGATTGCCGAGGGGACACCGTTCGAGGTGCAAAACAACCCGGAAGTCATCAAAGCCTATCTGGGAGAGACTGTCGGTGCAGAACAGCCATGAGTCAGGGGCCAGCGGCGCAGGCCAGCAGCCGTTGCTAACGGTGCGAGGGATCGAAACGTTCTACGGCAACATCCAGGCGCTCAAAGGGATTTCCTTTGAGGTGCCGGAAGGCTCGATCGTCACCCTTCTCGGCGCCAATGGGGCGGGCAAATCCACCACTCTCAAGTCGATTTCTGGCCTTACCCCCCCGGCCCAGGGCACGGTTCACTTCATGGGGCAATCGATCGTCGGTCGCCCCTCTGAGCAGGTGGTCCGCATGGGTATTGCCCACGTCCCCGAAGGCCGCGAACTGTTCCCCGAACTGACCGTCCTGGAAAATCTCAAGATGGGGGCCTTCACCCGGCGTGACACAGGTGAAGTGCAACAGAGCCTGGAACGTGTCTATACGCATTTCTCGATTCTCGCCGAGCGTCGTTCACAGTTAGCGGGCACCCTAAGCGGCGGAGAGCAGCAAATGTTGGCCATCGGTCGCGCGCTGATGGCAAGACCCAGGCTCATTCTCCTCGACGAGCCATCGTTGGGGCTGGCGCCCAAATTGGTGGAGGAGATCTTCCGCATCGTTCACGATATCCGGGCGGGTGGAGCCACCGTCCTGCTCGTCGAGCAAAATGCCAATAAGGCGTTGTCCATTGCCGATTACGGCTACGTCCTGGAAACTGGGAAAATCGCCCTGGAAGGTGAGAGCCAACAGCTCCTGCGCAACGACCATGTGCGTCGCCTGTATCTAGGGCATTAGCGCAATGACGAGCACGAAAGGAGGCGTGGGATGAAGTGGGTTCGCCATGGCTGGGCCGTGTTGGCAGCTGTCATCGTCCTCATCTTTGTGAGCAGCCCACGGGCCGTCCGCGCGGCGGAAATCGGTGTCACCGATAAAGAAATCGTCGTCGGCGCCGGCGTCGACCTGACCGGGGCGGTGGCCAATTGGGGGGTGAATATCAAAGCTGGCATGGAGGCGGTGTTCAATCGGGTCAACGACGCCGGGGGCGTTTACGGCCGTCAGATCAGGCTCATCACCTACGACCACGTGTATCAGCCGCCGAAAGCGGTGGCCAACGCCAAGCGCCTCGTCGAACGCGATAAAGTGTTCATCATGATGGGGCATCTGGGTACGCCGACCACCAAGGCCATTATGGGCTATCTCGAAGAGCACAAGGTCCCGAACGTCTTCCCCGCCACCCTGGCCAGTCTCTGGGCGACCTCCGGTAAATGGCATGTGGGAGATGTGGCCACTTACGCTGATCAAACCTGGCTGATCATCGATTACCTCGTCAAGGAGCGCAAGCTCACCAGGATTGCCAGCTTCTACCAGGACGATGAGTACGGTCTCGACGGCCACCTTGCTGGCAAAGCGCGCCTGCAGCACTATGGGCTCGAGTATATCGCTCAGGTGGATTACAAACGCGCCGACATCGACTTCAGCTCGCAGGCGGCGAAGCTCAAAGAGTCGGGTGCCGAGGCCGTCATCCTGCAGGCGGTCTACCGTGAGCCACCACGGCTGGCGGAGCAGTGTCATGCCATGGGCTACAACCCTTTGTTCATCGGCCCATCGCCTATCGTGCTGGATAAGACGATCGAATTGGGCGGTAAGCACGTCGAGGACGTCATTGGTGTCGAAGTGTGGCCGCCGCCGACTGACCCCGGTCCCTTCCTGGATCAGTATCGCGCCGATATGCAGAAGTATGCTCCACACCTGCCCCTGGATATGACAAATCTCTATGGGTATCAGAAAGCCGCTCTCTTCGTGGAAGCGTTACAGCGCACCGGGCGCGACCTCACACGTGAGTCGTTGTTGCAGGCCATCACCACCATCAAAGATTGGGACCCTGGTTGGGGCCTGAAGTACAGCTATGGCGGCGATGACCGCCGTGTCATGAGCCGAGCCGCACGTCTCGTCATGGTGAAGGAGGGCAAGTGGGTGAGGATGAGCGACTGGATGGAACTGGAAGAGGGAGGACGGCGCTAGCAGCGCAACGTTGGCGTGGAGATCGCCCCGTATGATAGAGATCCTAGCCAGTCAGGTGGTGAGCGGGCTGGCGACCGGCTGTGTGTATGCCCTGGTGGCCCTGGGATTTGTCTTGATCTATAAAGCCACCGACGTGGTGAACTTCGCCCAGGGCGAGTTCGTCATGGCCAGCGGTTTTATCAGTTACACGCTGTTGATCCGGTATGGGCTGCCATACTGGCTGGTCTTCTGTCTCACCATCCTACTGTCGGGTGTCATGGGGGTGGTGCTGGAGCGGGTGGTGGTGCGTCCGATCATGTCCGCCCCCATCTTCAGCATCGTCATCGCCACCATTGGGGCCTCGACGGTTATGCGCTCGGCCGCGGGCATCGTCTATGGTTATGATGTGCTGCCGCTACCGACGATCTTCTCCAAAGAGCCCATCCAGCTTGGCATCCTCAACTTCACGCCTATGGACGTGGGGGTGATCGGGTGTTCCATCATCATCATGCTAGCTCTGTATCTGTTCTTCAAATGGACCAAGACCGGCATGGCGATGCGTGCCACAGCGCAAAGCCAGACGGCCGCCCAGCTCATGGGCGTGAGCGTCAAGCAGATCTTCTCGCTGACCTGGGCGATCAGTGCCGGGATCGGCGGCATCGCTGGCGTGCTCATCGCGCCGATCATCTACCTCGATCCCAACCTCGGCACCATTGGCGTCAAGGCGTTCGCAGGGGCGATCTTGGGGGGATTTGGCAGTATTCCCGGAGCCATTATCGGCGGAATGTTGCTGGGCGTCTTAGAAAACCTCTCGGGTTATTTTTTCAATGCCGGGATCAAGCAAGTGTCCACCTATATCCTGCTCATTCTGGTGTTGATCATCAGGCCTAGTGGCTTATTTGGCGCAGTGGCGATGAAGAAGGTCTGAATTGGCAGGAGGGAAGGGTGGAGGTGATGGCTGGCGTGGCTTGCCCCCCTGAAGCCGCCCGCGCCAGCGGGGGGGACCATTGAGAGGACCGCGAGACCGGTTGAAAACGGGCGCATCGCTGCAGGCGCTACTCCTGGTGGTGACTGGTGTGGCCCTGCTGGTCCTGCCAAATGTCGCGGACAACTATGTCATCTATATCGGGGCGCGCCTATTCGTCTATATTCTGGTGGCGCTCGGTCTGAATCTCTTAACCGGTTATGCTGGTCAGGTATCCCTCGGCCATGCGGCGTTTTTCGCGATCGGCGCCTACACAGCAGCGGTCCTGGCCGAATCGCTCCATTGGCCCTTCGTGATCTGCGTAATCGTGTCCGCCTTCTTCACCGCGATCGTGGGCTACCTGCTGGGATTGCCGTGCTTGCGGCTGAGCGGCCTATACCTGGCGATGGCCACGCTCGGATTCACCCTCATCGTGCAAGAAATGCTGCTCCAGCTCTCCGTCATCACCCATGGCTCGGAGGGCATGTCGGTGCCGACGGCGTCGATCTTGGGGTTTACCTTCGATTCAGATTACCGCAAGTATTACCTATTATTTGGCGTGACCATTGTCATGCTGATACTGACGCGGAATCTGGTACGGGGGCGGACGGGGCGGGCCTTTCTAGCTATTCGCGAGAACGAAAGGGCGGCTGAAGCCATGGGCGTTAATTTAGCCCAGTACAAAACCATCGCCTTCGCGATCAGCGCCTTGTATACGGGCCTCGCTGGCGCATTAAGCGCCTTTTTGGTAGGATTCCTCGATCCGCAGGAGTTCAGCTTTTTTCTGTCCATCCAGTTCATCACCATCATCATCCTGGGAGGACTGGCCTCGCTGCTCGGGTCGGTCCTCGGGGCCGGCTTCTTGATCATCCTGCCCGAATTACTGGCCGGGTTGGACGTGTGGCAGGCGCTGGTGTACGGGGTGATCATGGTGCTCAGCATTCTCTTCATGCCCTTCGGGCTTAGCGGTGCCATCCGGCGTTACGCGTATCGCTGGTTGGGCATCGGCGTCGAGCCGATCATTCCTCGACGCCTAGGACATTAAGACGAGTGCTGAGGACTGAGTGCTGAGTTCAGAAGAACCCTTAGTCCTCAGTCCTGTTATACCGTCGGTAGGGAGGTATTGCCATCATCACCCTGAGGGCTGAATTGCGCCATCGCCTGCGGGAGAAATTTCTTGATCTCCTCGATCCGGCTCTCGGGGGTGGGATGGGTCGATAGAAACGGCGGGGGGCGCCGCCCCGAGAGCTTCGCCATGCGCTGCCAGACACCGATGCCCGCCTGTGCGTCATAACCGGCTTTGGCCGCTAACACCAGCCCAATCCGATCGGCCTCGGATTCCTGCAGGCGGCTGTAAGGCAACAGGACACCTACTTGGGCCCCCAGACCATAGGCTGCCATGATGGTATTGGCATAGGGACTCGCCTGTAACCCTACGGCGAGAGCGGTGCCTAACAGCTGCGCCCCTATTTGTTGACTTATCCGCTCAGCTCCGTGGCGAGCGATGACGTGCCCCAGCTCATGTCCCATGATGATGGCCAGCCCAGCTTCCGTCTGCGCGACCGGGAAGATACCTGTGTAGACGCCGATTTTTCCGCCCGGCAGGGCAAATGCATTTACGGTCTTATCTTCCTTAATCACACTTACTTCCCAGCGTAGGTCAGGGCGGTTTACCGCACCCTCAAGGCGCCTGGCAAGGCGCTGTACCGGTTCGGTGTAGCGTGGGTCGCGGGTAACCGGCTCCTGCTGCAGCACCTCGCGGTAGGCCTGCGCACCCAGGGCCGTCTCCTCCGCCTGGCTAACCAACATGAGCTGACTGCGGCCGGTGATGGGCACGGTCGAGCAACTGCAGCACAGCAGCACCATTCCCCCCAGCAGAACGTCCCGGCGCGTCAGTCGCGGCATTATGCGACCATCCTGGCGCTCGGCCAGTGGCAGTTGTTCGCATTGAAAATGTGGCGACATCGTTTCCCCCACCGTTAGCAGGGTTGATGATCACTATTGACATCCACTGCCGCCTATTGTAATCACGGGTCACCGCAGCCGCAAGGATGGCACGTCCTCACACGACGACACGGCGTCACGGGGAAGCAGCACAAAGTGCAGCCGCGATGTGCTGGTCGCCATCGTCAATCACGTGACTGATTCGGCACGGGTGGGAATATCTCAACGGCATGGGGAATCAAGGATAGTGGCACCGCACAATGCTGACGCTTGGGAGAGGGGGTCACACGCAACCCTGGGGGGCTCATCGACGTCGGCGGACAGGACGGAAAGAGGTGGCTGCAAACACTGTTACCGAGCGCGACTCGCGGAAGGAGATGCGATGAAACAGCTTAAGCCCATGGTATTCATGACCGCCTTAGCTCTCATGGTCCTGCTTGGAGCTCCGGCCCTGAGCCTAGCTCAGGAAATCCACTTCGCCGAGTTGAACGCAGTCAACGAAGTCTTAACCTGCTTTAGGTCGGGCCAGGGAACATTCCTGGCGACGATCCCTCAGGGGGATGCCACCATCGACTAGCGGCTGTCATACGACAGTCTGAGCGGGACGGTTACGCAAGCACATATTCACTTTGGGAAGCCGTTCGAGCAAGGGGGATTGTTGTCTTCCTGTGTTCGAATTTACCGAATCCGCCGGCATGTCCGTCGCCCTCGGGAACCGTGTCGGGCACCCTGGATGCCAGCAGCGTCATCAACAGTGCCTCGGCACGGGGCATCAACGCCGGAGACTTTGCGAAGTTACTGGTCGCGATCCGTTTCGGCGATGGTTTTACCTATGCCAACGTTCATACCATCGTTTGTCCCGACGGTGCGATTCGCGGACAGCTCCACTAGAGAGATGGGCGATCCCCCCTCGCCCTCCTATCTCCACGGGTTGACGACGTCTGTGCCGCCTCACCTCGCCGTAGCATCAATGCCAGGCAGTCGCAGTGTCCCTCAGCGTTCAGGCACGCAGATAGCGCACATAGTCCCCGTCGTCAACCTTGACCACCTCTCCCTGATGGATTAAGTGCTCCAGGTGGGAGAGGGTTTCTCCCATCGCCATCCAGCGTCCGAAGTGATCCAGAGACGTCCCAAACACGTGCAGCGACACCGCATACGCCGTCTGAGGAGTTGTGCCAAGCGCCTCAACACAGTTCTGCAGCCGGCGATCGTGGTGCTGGAGTAATTCGTGGATGCGTGTCGAGGGATCCTCGATCATCGGTCCGTGCGAGGGTAGCAACCGTGTGGTCCCGAGCGCCAACGTCGCCCGCAGCGATTGTAGGTAATCCCCCAATGGATCCGGTCCAGAGTGGGGATGCCAACCGATGTTCGGGGTGATTTTTTGTAAAATATGGTCGCCGGAAAACATGAGCTTCTCTTCGGGCAGAAAGAGGCAGACGTGCCCGGGGGTGTGACCTGGTGTGACAAACGCCTCGAACCGCCGTCGTTTGGCCACCATCATATGCCCATGATCGATGCGGAGATCGATGTCAAAGGGCGTGGTGAGGCTTTTGAGGTATGGGAGGACATCCACATGCTCGTTTGCCTGCTCCGGCGGCAAGCCGTGACGGAGAAACTGCTCCTCGCGCTGATCGTCCAGGCCAGCCTGGACCCCCTCCCAGGTTGTGCGCTCGATATCCCCCATGGCGATCTGCGCACCCCCTAGGTCGTGAATACGAGCGGCTTGGCCACAGTGATCACTATGGAAATGCGTGATGACCACCTGAGTGATGGCGTGGAAATCGAGGCCAATGTCGTCCAGCTTGCGCTTCAGGCTGGAAAAGGCCTCGGAGGTATTCACCCCGGTATCGATCAGAATGAAGCCGTCATCAGCTTCCACGAGATAGACATGGACGTGGTTCAGTCGAAATGGGAGGGGGATGGTCAATTGATACAGCCCCGGTGCGAGCTCGATTGGCGGGCCATCACACAGGGCATTATAGTATTCGCGTGGTGATTCCATTGAGGATAATCTCCGCCATGTGGTGGCCGATCTCCTCGATCGTCAGTCGACCACCTTTGGAGTACCATTTGAACATCCAGTTACACATTCCCAGAATGGAGAACGCCATCATTTTCAGGTCGAGCTCACGGCGAAAATGCCCGCCATCAACCCCCTGATGGAGGATAGCCTCGAGCAGCGCTTCATAGCGAAAATGGATGCCTGCGACTTCGGCTTGGACCGGCTCGGATAAACTTGCCTTCTCCTGGAGAAACACGAACATATGCGGATAATTCTCATCGAACGCCCGCAAATGCAAGCGAATGAATTCAAGGATCTTTTGCTGTGGCGACCAATCCGATTCCATGAGTTTCTTCTGGCGCTCGATCAGCTCGCGAATGGGCTCTTTCGTCACCAGGTAGAGCAGCTCTTCTTTGCTCTTGATATGGTAATAGAGACTGCCCTTGAGCATGCCCACCTCATCGGCGACATCCTGGATCGTGGTCGCGTGGTACCCCTTCGCTTTGAACAGTTTGGCCGCAGCCGCGATGATCTCTTTGGTCCGAGGCGTGCTCATGCGCTCACCCTCTACTCATCGACCTTCTTGCGCCTACAAGTGTGCGCCTGCGCAAGAAGGTCGGGAACCCCTCAAAGGCCATCCTTTCTTCTGCCCGCCGATTTTGACCAAACATTTGGTAAAATCAACTGGCGCTAAAAGTGTACGGCCCCTGTCGATCCGTGTCAACGGTTTTTCGCGGGAGGTTATGGCGTAACGTCGCGGTCGATCGACGCATCGACGAACTTGGCTTGGGTCACACTCATGAAATCGTCGACGCGCATTCGTACGTTCAGGCCCCGTTGTCCCGCGCTGACGACAAACGCCGTGCGCGTCTGGGCGACCTGTTCCACGTAGACCTGAAAGCCGCGATCCAGCACGGCCAAGGCCGACATGCCGCCCGCCTGGAGCCCGGTCAGTTCCTCGGCTTCTGGATGGGTCGCCAGGCGCGGCCTCTTGGTTCCCAGGGCTTGGGCCAACCGCTTCAGGTCGAGCCCCCACGGCCCCGGGATGATCATCAGCAGCGGCTTGCCATGCGGCGGGAGGACGACTAAGGTCTGATAGACTTCATACGCTGAGATCCCCAATACATGGGCTACGTCATCCGCCGAGCGGATGTCTGGAGCATACGTATGGGCCTGGGGGGATGTGACGCGATTCGAGCAGGCGTAGGACATGCGATTTCTTGGGCCTGGTCATCACGGCACCAACGTGCTTGCCGCATCACTCGTCATCTCGCTCGCGACCTGCCCCACCAGCGGCTGCACGAGTGGCCATCAGCTCAAGGAATTGCTCTCGGCTGAGACGGCGACGCGGTTGCTTGTCGCCCTCCAGTAGGAACTCGTCCGCCGCTTCCAGGGTGTCCTCCACGCTGCTTGCGGCCGCCTCCCCGAGGGTCGGCCGTGCCACCAAACCGCGGCGATTCACCATCCACGCCGCCCCGGTGGCGTGGGCATGAAAGGTCACATCCAACCGATTGCGGACCGCAAAGGCCCGCAGGTCTTTCAACGAACATGTCATCGAGGCCTCTCCTCCACCCTCGCCTAGAGGACTGCTCGACGATGGTATGCCGAATGCCCGGCAGGCGAAAAAGATTTCATCCAATCCGTAGACCGTAATATACCCCAGCTCGGCGTCGATATGCACCAGGTGGTTTCGGGTCGGGACAATCGTGTGATCAATGGTTAGCGCGCCGGGGGCCGCGGATGCGGCGGAGCGTCCAGCACGGCGCGCACCCGACGCGCCAGGGCATCGGGTGTGAAAGGTTTCTGCAGAAAGGCGGTGCTCGGTTCCGTCATGTTGCGCCGGTTCAGCGCATCGCTGGTGTACCCAGAGATGTATAATACTTTCGTCTCCGGATGCACCAGAGAGACCCGTTGGGCCAGTTCCAGTCCGGTCATCTGCGGCATGACAACATCGGTCAGCAACAGATGGATCGGCCCCGCGTGTCGTCGGCAGATCAGCACCGCCTCTTTGCCGTGGCACGCTTTCAGCACCGCGTAGCCGCGCATCTCGAGGCTCGAGCCGATCGCAGCTCGGACTTCGTCTTTACCTTCAACGATCAGCACGGTTTCTGACCCCTGCTGCAGCGTTGCCGTTGAGGCGCCGGGCTTCTGCGTGACGGCGGGGTACTCGACCTGCGGCAGGAAGATTTTGAACACCGTCCCTCGTTCGGGTGCGCTGTCCAGCTCGATATGACCACCACTCTGATTGACGATGCTGTAGACGGTCGACAGTCCCAACCCCCTGCCTCGCCCGCGTGACTTGGTACTGAAGAAGGGCTCGAAGAGGCGGTCACGAGTGGTGTCATCCATCCCGCTCCCCGTGTCGCGTACCGCCAACAGCACATAGCAACCCGCAAGCGCACCGGGGTGCCGGCGCGCCTGCGGCTCATCCCAGCCGACGTTGGCGGTTTCGATGGTGAGTGTGCCCCCTTGGGGCATGGCATCGCAGGCATTCATGACGAGGTTAATGATGACCTGATCAAGCTGGGCGGCGTCAACATTGACGTAGCCGATTTGGGGTTCAGGCACGATGACCAGCTGGATCGCTTGACCGGCCATTTGCCGCAAGG
>Ga0137403_10004213_pt1 | contig 17001 bp, 29 predicted proteins | sample CZOMad2_1_16fung_FD_122057 | JGI IMG/M metagenome (GOLD analysis project Ga0137403, IMG submission 122057) | Vadose zone soil fungal communities from Angelo Coast Range Reserve, California, USA - CZOMad2_1_16fungal (Hybrid Assembly) | ecosystem: Environmental > Terrestrial > Soil > Vadose zone...
CAGGTCAGACGCAGCGGGAACGCGTGACTGGGGGCACGGCTTGAGCTCTGGCTCACGTAGCTCCCCGAAACGCATATTGAGCCTTCTTGATATGATAATAGGTTACGACTGAATGGCATGAAGTTAGCCTCTGGGCTCTTGCTGTACCAACGGCTGACGCAGTGCTGGCCGAGGTTTGATCATGAACGGGACGCTCTTCGGTCGCCGCTTCTTGACGCGCGGCTCCACGCGAGGCGGGCGGATGGGGATGATGATCAACACTCCTCACGGCATCCCGCTGCTCGGCGCGCTGAGCCATCGCAGCGCATCGAGACAGCTGCGCCGCTCCACGCCGAGGTGTTGGAGTCTGGCCGATGGGCCCATGACCATCCGGACCAGGTTGTCGACGATGGCCAACATGGTCAGGTCCTTCAGCACGCCTGGTACCGTTTTACCGTGCCGTACATCCATCGGCATCGTGGTCTTGAGCTGCGCCAGTGCGGTTTCGACCTGCCAGCGCTGGCGGGACCACTCGGCACGGTCGGCCACACGGTCACTTTCCGCGTCGAGGAGCGTGGTCACCAGGGGGATCTGGCGGGTCCGGAAGCCCGGGCGGCCGATGTCGTAGCGTCACTCGCGGCGTACTCATGACTCTGGTCGGGCTGCTCAGGTCTCCCGGGCAAGCCACGAGGGGCAGGTTGTGGGTTGCAACCACGCCACGAGTTGGTCATGGACACCGAGCGCTTTGAGCCAGCGGGACCGTGGCAGGCCTGTGACGGCAGCCGTCCGCCGCACGCTCGGCCTGACAAACGGCCGGCCCGGGGTGCAATCCACCAGCTGGCGTGCGCCGACGCGGCGCACGGCGTGCACGCCAGCCTGGACGAGGAGGGCCAGATGGGCAGACGAACATCGTCCCCGATCGGCCACCAGCCCATCCCCTTCGTGTCGGCTCGGATGCACCGCCTGCACTTGAGCCAAGTCGTGGGTGAGGAGAGGCGCGACCACCAGCTTGAGGAGCACCCCGCTGCCGGCATGGAATAGCCCCAGGAGCCGGGCGACGGGAACGCCGCACCCAGGCCGTTGCTCCGACGGCTGGCCACACGCCTGTTGTCAGGCGGGCGTAGCGGGCATGGAGCATGCCGAGCCATCGACGAAGAAGGTGCGGTGGCCAGGCCATTGCCCTTCGTCCAAGGCGGAGCGCTGCACCGCGCTGCCGAAGCGCTCCAGGAGGAGGTCAAAGAGGCGTCGCGGGAGTCTGGCACGGGCTTGACCGGAGGCCGCCGCGCTGCACCGTCAGCCCGACAGATGGGGGAGATGACGGCAGGCGGTATGGCCATGCAGCATCGGCCAGAGCAAGAGCTGGATGGTGGTGACGGGCGTGAGTACACGGTGGCGCCAGGAGGTATCGCCGGCCGCCTCACACGCGCCAATGATGGCTTCTGGTTGCAACGGGGTCGCCCACGCTGTTTTACATCGTCTCAGCACGGCGGTGACACTGGCGACCATCGGTCCACCTCCTGCACACGTGGTGATCACAGGCCATTGCATCCAGGAGATACTCTGGTAGACCACCATCGATCACACCATTACAAATTGATAACTTACCCCTAAACTTCATGCCATTCGGCCAAGAGCCATAATCTGGGTTGAAAATTACGATGTTATCGGGCAGGACGATTTATGTTATCGCGCCGCTACACCTATAGATCCAAATAGTGATCGCTTACGGCAGCTGCGGCCGTGCGGAGCTTCCTCCCACGGACGCCACAGGAGGATTGTCCCGCCATGCAGGCCGCACGGCAGGCCGCGACTGGAGGATAAGCCCATGAAGCGCACGATGGGCCTGCTGCTGCTGACCATGGCGCTGGGCACCATCACGCTCCGGGGCGCACCCGTGACCTGCCTGATGGCGGCGATCGACCGACAGCGCTGGTGCTAATACGGGTTCGTGGCTTGTGGACGCCGGATCGGCGTGTCGAGGGACGACGTGGGTGAGGGGGTTTAGAGGAAAGTGGTGTGCAAATGAGTCGATAAGGGCAGAGATCAGTGGGGCCCGCCGACCTCTCGATGCATTTTACCCTTGACAAAAAGTTCGCAAGGTGCGAAGTTTAATGGAACAATGGAGGAAGATTTAGGCCGTGCATGTTATTAGCCGAAAAGCACTGAAGGACGCTGTGACCCGCCATGCCGACCTAGAAGCTCCCCTCGACACGTGGTATCGCAGCGCGAAGAAAGCCCAATGGAAGAGTCTTACTGATGTGCGGCGGACATATCCTTACGCAGATTTGGTTGGGAAGTACACTGTCTTCACCATCAAAGGTAATGAGTACCGCCTCATCGTGACGATCAACTATCAGACTGGCCGCGTATTTATTCGTCATGTCCTCACACACGCGGAGTATGACAAGGACCGGTGGAAGTCATGAACGTCGCTGATCAGGAACCCATTGAAGAGGTGCTACCAAAGTTTAGACTGGGAAAAATCAACACGAAGAGAACGGTCGACATGCTGGAGTATGAAAAATTGCTGAGCATCACGCTTCCCCATGTCATTCGAACCGAAGCAGAAAACGAGCGTTATCTTCTGGTGCTGGAGTCCTTGGATGCACGGCCGCATCCGTCACGTGCCGAGAAGGAACTCACCGATTTGTTGACGCTCCTAATCGAGGACTTCGAAGAGCGACATTATGCGCTGAAGCCTGCCAGCCCCATCGAACACCTCCAGGAGCTGATGGCCGCCCAGAATCTCAAGCAAAAGGATCTAGTCGATATTTTCGGCACGGCGAGCATTGTGTCCGAGATCTTGAGCGGCAAGCGTCACCTCACAACAGAACATATTCGCCGACTTAGTGAGCGCTTCCACGTCTCGCCAGAGCTATTCATATAACACGTCCAGGGGGCTATCCCCCGACTCGCGGCCCTAACACCGGTATTCACGACAGCGATAAGACCGGCCAACCCGCTCACAGATCACTTCACACTTCCCCGGCTTATCAATCGTGAAGCGATCAGGCAGCTCCTGCCCACGCCAGCGCCGATCACGATCAGGTCTCCAGGTACGAGACCCTTCCCAATGCTCGTCACCGGGGAACGGCGAGCCACGCCGTTCATCCGGATAGCCCAGACTTACCAGGCACAACACGAGGCTTAGACACAAGCCAATCCACCAGCGCATTATCCCAGCCTCCGTTGTGTGACCAGAGAGGCGCGATGGACGATCAACGCATCTTCCCAATTCACGGCGCCTCGTACCGGTCGGCTATAGACCTCTGGCATGTCTTCGGCCGACAAGAGCCTGGCGTACCTCACCAGGATCTCGCGATCGTCTGGCGTCAGGCTCTGCCAGCATTCCAGTAATTCATCAGGGGTATCGGTTACTGGTGGGGGCGGTGGGTCCATCCGCAGGATCTGATAGGCTTTTGCGACGTCAGATGTTTCAGGCATGTGTGAGCCTCCAATGCACGATGGTACAGTTACGGGCTTAGTTCACATCACGCAAGGCGTCTGCCAGGCGGTGCCGCTCTTGGTTTTCAAGTGCGCGAATCTCGGCTAACGCCTCCAGGTCCATCAACGCTTCGACCTCTGCCACGAGGCGAGCCCTGAGCACATCGACGGGTAAGGCGTCCAGCTCGACCGCAATATCTCCGTACTTCTCTACAAAGGCGGCGCGGCGTGTATCCGTGGTTTTGGTGAAATCAGGCGGTAACTGATAGTGGGTCACATCGTCTGCGGTGAGCGCACATTTTTTGATGGTGGGCTCGACCTCGAAAAACGCCAGCCGTTCCCCCAGAGACCGCACCATATCTTCGCCGCTCGGGTCGAAGTCACCAAAGTAGAGAATGGTGGTCGGAATCATCTCGGCGTCCCATTCAAGACACGCGGGATCGTCCTCAGCATATGGGCAGGGTGGCCAACGCCGATAGCGCTCCGCCGCATGGTGGATGCTATCCCATCCGTCATACCCACGCCCGACGTTCAGCGTCACGCCGTAGCGTTGTAGGGCATTCTCGAAAATGCCAGACAAGGCGTCTTTTTCGAGCCACACCTCAAGGTAGGCGGGTTGCGTGGGCCACACATCGCGCCGGTAGCCCGTGACAGCAGCGTTGATGCGCTCGGTCAGGTTCTCTCACATCAGGACATGGCGGGGACGGCGCAAGCGATCTTCAATCCACGCCCAGGGAATCGTGCCGTCTTTTCGTAAGGGTTCAGGGGGGTAGGGGTGTAGGGTGACAGCGCAAGGCTCGTCCTTAGGTTTCTGCTGGAAACGGGCCGGATTCTGGGCTATAAAAGCGGCATTCACCAACGACGGGGAAACGAGTGGCTTGCTGCGAGGGGGGCCGCTGTGGTGGCTTCGATCCCATTGCCCGAAGGACTGCCGCTTGACGCGGCCAGCTGGGAGCAGACGCCTTCCGTCGTCCAACAATTGGTCATCCAGCTGCTGGCCGTGATTGGGCAACAAGAAGAACGGATCAGAGCCCTCGAGGGCCGGATGGCAGAACTCGAAGCCCGGGGGCAGCGGAACTCGAGCAACTCCGATCGTCCACCCTCCTCCGATCCCCCCTGGGTGAAAGCGAAAACCCCTGGCGAGACGAAGCGATCCCCGGGTGCCAGACCAGGGCACCCGGGCCATCGCCAGGCACTGCTGGAGCCGACCGAGGTCATCGAGGTCAGGCCCGCCCCCTGTCCCTGTGGTCAGACGGAGTTTCCCGACACGACTCCCTACTATACCCACCAAGTCATCGAGCTGCCCGAGATCACCATGATCGTGCGACATTTTGTGTTGCAGGAGGCGTGCTGTCCCCAGTGTGGCAGGGTCACCAAAGCCCAAGTGCCCCCGGAAGCTGGCGCCGGGTATGGCCCCCGGTTGACGGCGCTCATCGGGGAGCTGTCGGGTAGTCAGCGGAGCAGTCGCAGCGCGGTGCAGGAGTTTTGCCAGTCGGTGTTGGGAGTGGCCATCAGCCAGGGCGCGATTCAACGGGCGGTGGATCGGGTCTCGGAAGCCCTCACCCCGTATTACGCAGCGATTGCCGAGCAGGCCCGACGGGCGCGCGTCAACTATATTGCTGAGACCGGCTGGTCTCAGCATGGGGTGTTGGCCTGGCTGTGGGTGATGGTCAACACCACGGTGGCGTTGTTCACGGTGCAGGCGAGCCGGAGCCACGCCGCCTTCGAGGCGCTGGTCGCCTCCTGGGCAGGGCTGTTGGTCAGCGATGGGTATACGGTGTACCAGCACTGGGTCCATGGCCGGCAGACGTGTCTGGCGCATCTGATCCGGCGGGCGCGGGGGCTGGCGGAACGACAAGAGCCGGAGCTGGCCTGGTTTGGCTGCCGGGTGCTGGCAGAATTGCAGCGGTTGGTGCACTGGGCCCAGGCGCCGCCGACGGCCGGGGCCGTGCAGGCCTGGTATGCGCGGCTGGTGCATCTGCTGCAGCAGTACCGGCCCCGGAAAGACGAGGCGGGGACGTTGGCCCGCACGCTGGAGCGGGAGATGGGCAGCCTGTGGACGTTTGTGGTCGAAGAAGGGGTGGAGCCCACGAACAACCGCGCGGAACGGGCTCTCCGGTTTGCAGTGCTCTGGCGCAAGATGATGCAGGGCACCTACAACCAGAAGGGGGACCGCTGGGTGGAGCGGATCCTCTCGGTCCGGGAAACCTGCCGCTTGCGGGGGCGCCCCACCTTCCCGGTACTCGTAGAAGCAGTCACGTGCTCCTTCAACGGCCAGCATCCAGATGTCTCCTGGATCTAATGGATCTAATCCCCTGAACCCTTACGTCTTTTCTGGCATCGACCAGTGCGTTGCTGACCGCTTGGTATTGCCCCCGGTTGTTTTCTATGACTTGTCTGGAAAGGAGCTGATAGTAGACTTGGCGCACCGTCATCGGGTGTTGAGGCGTCAATACCTCAACCGCCACCTCTAGCAGCTTGACGGTCTTAGCATGCTTCCCCATGCTGACGATCCTCTCCTTAGTTCCTATCCATCGCCCCTACGTGGTTTAGTAGCTCCGGGTCATCCCGGATGGCCTCCGTTGCGGCATCGAGCCCGTAGACCATAATGGCGGTGCTGAGTTTCCTGGGAAGCTGCTGATGGAGGCGTAAGACCTCGTCCGGGTCGCTGCGCTTCATGGTGGCGAGGATCTGTAGAATCCGTTGCTCTTCCGTCATGGTTCCCTCCGATATCAAACTTATAGCGACATTAGTGTGATGTGATAGCTCATGATTTCATCTGACCGATATCCTTCGATGCCTGCAGAAACGCTTCAATCGCTGAGGGCTTGACCCGCCATTTCCGTCCAGCCTTCAATCCTCGCAACTGACCCGAGAGGAGCCACCGCTTGACGGTACGTTGACGAACCTTCAGCCGGTCAGCGACTTCCAGCACCGTGAATAGCTCTTCCATGACTTGACTCTCTCTACTCACTGATACAGTCCCATGAACAACTGTTACGAGCACATATGACTATTATAAGGTGCTATCTAGACACTTTCAATGTCTTATATGCATGCGACAACAGATTTTTATTGAATATTAGGCAGAGCGAGTGGTGCGGTCGAGCGAGGATGTCATTGCTGATAGTCCTCTCCTAAAGTGCGATCAGGTGGCTATACTGTTCGGCCATAATCTCTCGAATTGGGCCCTATTGGTCTATCGGTTCCCCTGTATGACAATTCAACGACGACCGTTTCGTGTAAAACGTGTCGGGCGAGCCCTGCCTGCGCACGGGCACAATCGCGGAAGCATTCTGGTACATGGGCGCATAGGGATCGGCGCGGAACTCGGTGCCAGCGGGCACGAAGACCACCGCGCCGCGAGCGATGAGCATGTTCAAGGCGGCGGTGTCTTCCGCCAACAGATGATAGGCTTGCTCGGTGACGGACACGGACATCCCCACTAATGCCCTGGACTTGACGGTGCAGGTCATATCTGCGGCACTGGCATATGAGGTCAACACGACCAGCACCATCAGACCGCGGAGATATTTCATACTCCCCTCCAATCTTCCCCATCGCTCTCTCCCACCCCGCTCATGGTGTTAGTCGGCCGTGTGATCTTCGATGTCGACCCCATGCAGCCACGCGAGCAGCTCATCCATACCGAGGCAGACACGGTCACACAGCGCATACATCAACTCTGCCTCTTGAGGCTCCAGCATCAGCACGGCGGTACGTTGTCCCACGCCTGCCGCATAGCCCAGCTCCAGGTGAGCCGACCGGCCACAGGGTAAGATGAGCACGGTGACATCCGCCATTTGCAGCGCCAGCTTGTCCTGGGCAAACCCCACTTGCGCCAGTGGGTGCTGGAGTGCGTCGCGATACTGCGCCGGTGTCCAGGACTGCCAGGCCGGATCAATCTCTGCCCAGGCAAAGCCATCGTCCCCGGGGGCGGGATGGCGGAAATCATACACTTCGTAGCCCTCCTGCCGAAGGGCGGTCACAACGGTTGGCTGGTACAGATTCCGCCAACTCGATGCCACGTAAATCCGCATCTCGTCCTGGCTCCTTCCTTCGGGGCAGCCGAAGCTACCCCGCGCTGTTGGTGATTACTCCGCTTGACGATAAAATCCACATTCACTGCAGTACCAGATGCTTGGCTGCCCTTGAACCACCGCATCCCAATCTAGCTTCCAGTTGATAGGCATATCCGTCCGGTGCGTTCGGTGGCATGGGTCGTCAGGCTGATGCCGCGATTTCAGGTGGGCCTCCATGACCTCATGCCGTTTCTCACCCTTGGCGACCGTTGGCGTCTCGCCACACACCGGACAGGCGGTGGGCGTGGAGGTGCTGGGGACCGCTCCCGTATGAAACCCTCTGTGCGTCTGTTCCAGGGACCTCTTTCTGGCCATTGACCATCCTCCCTCACCCTGCCCGAACCTTCTGCCGAATCACCGCGGCGACGATCGGCGGCAGCTTGTCGTGATGTCTCAGCACCCACCGCAATTCAACCCGCGTCCATCGGCCCCGCTGCAGCTTGCGTAGGAGCGCCCGATAGCGGCGGGGCACGGTGTGGTAGTCAATCAGGACCGGCACCTTCACGGGCTTCATCCTACCGCTCCTGTGGACTCATCTTTCGATGCTTGGCGATATAGGCTTGCCCCCACGTTTCAGCCTCGGCCTGGGCTTGCTTGCAGGCGGCCTCATACCCTTCATATGAACCGCGATGATGCAGTTTAGGATATTCAACCATGGGGCGGAAATGCCACCGATCGCTGGTAAATGCCTCGCCAATACAGCGATTATAGCGGTGTGTCATCTGCTCGACCTTCTCGCGTATCTCATGTACCGCCCAGGTGTAAACGTAAATCCGGGGATCATACCGCTGCTGCCGGACCGTCACGCGGTAGCGATCCTGCGGAATCGTGCCCCGTACCATGGCGGCCAGTAGATCATCATGAATCGCTTTGGCAACATCCTTGAGCGGCCGGTGTTCGTCGAACTGCTCTCCGGTAAAACTACGAGCTATGGCCCATTGTTTCTCAGCTTCCCGTGCACGTGCCTCCCGAGCCTCCCGCTCTGCCGCGGTCGCCTCCATTTCAGCAATGACTTGGGCTCCGAGGGCCGCATCAATGGCGGCAAGCATGACCTCTCGCGTGGGGAAGTACTGTCCAATCAGGACCTCAAGCAGCGGTTGCTTGTAGGGTTCCACCGTCCAGCCCGCCTCCCCACCCAGCGCGACACCAACATACTGGCCATGGACTCTGAAGTGTTCCGTATGACGTATCATCTTTCCCCCTGCCTCTTGCGAGGCAGCCGCAGCCACCCCACATCTGTTTCCTGTCCACTCACAGGCGCTCGAGCAACCAATCACGATCGGCTTCCCGATCCTGCAGGGACTCCTCTAGGGTCTCAATCATCGGTCGGGGATCGCTGAAGCGCTCCATCCAGTCCTGGACAAACGCCTCCGCGTCCGTCTGACTGGGTCCCTGCTCGGCTCTCTTGCGTTCCCAGGCTGGAATTTTGGCTCGCCATTCCTGGATGAGTTCCTTGGTTCGATCGAGACGCTTGGCAATCTCATGCAACTGAGCCAGTTTGCCATCACGATCCAACGCCTCCCAGGCTCGTTTCTCCGCCGCATCATGCAGGGACCAGTAGAGATCCCTGGTATCGCTGGACTTCGCGGCATAGTACTCGTATTTCTCGACGTACCACTGCACGGGCTTGCCGCGCGGAATGCTCTTTGGTACGCGGTTCCAGGCGGTGTGGAACGTGATGGTGTGCTCGTCGAGGTTCTCGGTCACCTCGGCCCCCTGGAGCCCTTCGAGCACGGTTTGATAGTGCTTGGCGAGGTTCTGGTAGCGCTGGTAGCGCCGATAAAGTTGATCCAACTCCGGTGTATCCAAATCGTGATCCTCCCGCAGGGCAGGGGCTCAGTCCCCACCCAGACTTACATAGTGTTAATCTGCGGCCGATTCGATTGGTGTGGCCGCCGGCGCCTGCCTACGGCAGTTCCACAATAATGCTCGTGCCTTGCTATACGCGTTGTGGACAATCACGTGCTCGACTTCTTCAGGCGGGACTCGGAGATCCCATTGTGCCACTTCCGAGCGCAGGCGCTGGCGATCGCGCTCAGCCCCGTCGGCGTCGGCGCTCCCTGGTGCAGACGATAACTCGCCCGGTAAAGAAGGGTCCACGGGCTGGCCCTCCCCTGCGGACGTGTGAACAACCTGGGATGCGTCGGCGTCGACTGCCTGAGATGGGGGCTCATGATTCGGGACATCCTCCTCGAGGATCACGCGCAGGGCGTCGCCATAATGCGCACGGGCGGTGTTGTACTGGTCCATCGTCATGGTCTCGCGCAGGAACTTCTTGGTGATCTTCTGACTCTCAGGTAATTGCATGAGCCGCCGCATGTCATGCCCGAAGGCCTCTAGGTCCACGTTGGCCGCACGTGCCGTCTCAATCAACGTCGTGACCTCGTTAGCCGTAGGATGTACCTCTCTGGGGGTTTGAGACACACCCTCTCCATCTGGCAGAGGGACTACATCACCAGTAGTGATGTGGTGACGCGGAATCGTCTCTAACTCCGTCTCATCCAACCACCCCAGCCCGGCAATAGAGAGGGTCACCCGCCGCTTCGCCTTGGTTTCCCCCTTCATGAGAGCGTTGCACAGCGCATCCCCTTTGAGGTTCCCCAGTGGCACGGCCCCAGTGCTCTCATCTTCACGCCCCGTGCGATCCTTGGCTCTGGCGGTGACGATGTAGATATCACCCATGCGCTCGCGATTGGTGATGTAGATCGAGATCCCATGTAGCCGGCGTAATTGGTCCGCACAGTCCCGCAGCGCATACAAGCGTAGCTTGCCATTCAGAGTGAGGAACTCGAATGGCTTGGTGAGTGGATTCAGCCCAAGACTGCGACAGACAGCCGTGTAATAGTCGGTGCGCTGGGCCGCATTGAGCTCCGAGAGGTCGCCGCCAATGACGACCTTTTCCATCACCTCCGGCGGGATCGAGTGCTGCGCGTCTTCAGCGGGGGCCATCGTAGCAATCGTGGTCTCGTTAGTCACGAGGCACCTCCACACCCATGCGGAGGTTGACCTGGTCGTCGACGGCCTTGGCGATGAGGTTCAGAAGGGATTGCCCGAGCCGCGCCAGCTTCGTGATCGATTCTTTCGGGCGCCCAGGCTCGTGGGGCGTCGCAATCGCGTCATCGATGAATTCGTACAGGGGACTATCGTCGGCGTCGAGGTCGCTGAGGACTACCTCGAGGATACGCGTGCGGTCGATCGTCGAGGCGATGCGGCAGTATTCCTGCCATTGCATATTGTCGTCTTCGTCCTCAAAGTCATCGTCGGGGGTGTAGTACGTCGGATCTGACGAGTAGGCTGCTGGTGAAAACTGTTGCGATTCCATCGGTTCCCCTTTATCATTAAATCGTTCGTGAACAGCGAACATGTCGGCATCACCTGCAACACACCAGCCTCGATGTTGCTGCATCGGGGCTGGCACCTCACCTGCATCGTTCACCCCATCGTCACCGCCTGTTTTGCTTTCGCCACCATCGCCTTGACCGCTCGTATATGCCGGCATGGTGCGCCATGGCCAAACATCCAAGCCCCACACGTACACCGCCAGTGTGGTGTGCGACACACAAAGTGAAAGGTATCCGGCCTCGAGGCCGATGCCACGCGCCAGCCATGCAGATGCCTCGCGATGCTGAGCTGTGGCGATTTGGTCATGGTGGGTCTCCTCTCTTTTTTGTGGCTTGCCTCTTTCTTTAATGCATTTATGGCATTATAATATACACCATCTAATCACGGTGTCAATAGGGAAAGGGTAGACAATGACCGCACAAAAAACTAAATTAGGAGGTATGGCGATTGACTCACCACTCAGGCGTTGGCGCAAGGCGAACGGTTATACCCAAGAGCAATTCGCGGAGCTGATCGGTGCGCATCTGGATTCCGTGAACCGCTGGGAGCAGGGAAAACGTGTGCCTCACGGCAAGACCTTAGCGCGCATCATGGCGATCACGCAGTTGTCGTCGGATGCCATCATTTTCCCCGTGCGCTACCTGCAGGCCCATCCGGAGTATCTAGTGGCACATGCGGAGCAACCGCCACGCCGCGGGAGACCGCCACGCAAGCCACCAGCCGACGGAGGGGCCGGCGCATGAGTGAGCCAACCATTGACACCTGTTACGTGACAGGTTATGGTATGGCATGATCCAGAGTTTTCGGCATGATGGGTCGTGTACCTCTAGCCTGCGGATAAATGAAACGGACCCGTCAGGGACCGCCCACGTCGTGTGAACAAGACGGTCATGGTCTCTCCAACCGGGGTCACAGAGACTGGTCGTGTACCTCCAGCCTGCGGATACATGCGATGGACCTGTCTGTAGCCGCCAATATGGCGCGCATAAGAGGCATTATGGTCCCATCCATCGGGAGCACAGGGCCTTGTGAGGTCCTCTTCCCATGCCTGCAGACAGACGTGGCCTATTGAGCCCCACGATCACCTGTGATGCGCAATTATTCCGTCCAACCGCTTCGTCATGCCGCTCGACGCCATGGTACCACCTGGCTCCCACCCTGGCTCAGGGGCCTGGCGCCCCGCGTGTACGGGCTGGCCCGGTTCCGCCAACACAGCACAGCACCAGCAGGACACACGTCGAACCTGTCGACCGATGTCGCTCGGGTGGTGAGACCAGGATCATAGGAGCATGACGGCCCGCCATCGGGCGGACTCCGCTGGTCCACGCGGATCACCTCAACCGTGTCTGCAGACCACACAACGGGTACCGACATGGTATCACTCAGCACAAGCCTGGCCACGGCGTGACCCTGAGGGGTCCCCTGCACCCCGTGTGTGACGGCGTGACGCCACCACCTCTGGGGGAACTGTAGGAGGCGTACAGACAGAGCTTGCATGCCTCGGATGCAGTTCACAAACACGCCACGGACGATGAGGTCCCATGCGTGGTTGCGCACGAACGTGCGCCAGCCCTGCACCGGCATGCGATGGCCTGGCGCTCGATCGAGAGGCGTGGGCATGTACGTGCGTATGGTGCGCGGCGAGATCCGCAGGCCGAGCTTCAGCCGCAGTTCGTTGGCGATGCGTCGCTGGCCCCAGGTGAGGTTCTCATGCGCCATCTGGCGGATAAGACCTTGCAGCTCAGCTGGGATCGGAGGCCGTCCACAGCACGACGTCCATGGTCGGAATAGTCGGAATCCTTGGCGCCGCCACCGCGTGAATGTTTCCGGTTGCACCACCACGAGAGCCCGGTGCCAGTCAAACCACTGCGACAGCCAGAGCAAGGTGATCCGGGTGGCGTGACTCGCGCGTTGTGGCTTGACGTGGTGTTCCTGGTAGAGCGCCAGTTGTGTGCGCAGAAAGAGGGTTTCTGCGGCAAGCGCCGCAGGAGAACGTCGGGAGAGTCGAAGGAGTCGCGCGGCATCGATGAGAAGAGTAGGCAGCATGAACGCACACTGGTACAGATGACGGATCGTGCGTGAGAGACGTGACATCGTCGTAGCGCTCCTGCGCGTCGTGGGCTTTCATCTCCCCCCATTCTCCTCGCTCAGGAGGTCCGTGTCCAGTGCTCATGATAAAAAATGGGCAGATCCGGTTTTTGCGCATCACAGGTGGGCGATGGGCCTGCGCACGGCAGCAGGGCGGCGCTAGCCGTCGAGGAATGGGCGTGCCCCGCCTGTCCAGCGCCGCTGCTCCACCTCGGGGAGCTCGGCGAGCAGGCACAGGAAGAGCTCCGGCAAGGTGGGCGCCGTGACGGCGTGGGCCCGGTGGTCGGAGGCGCGCCAGCGGAGCTCCCAGCGCTCGTGGCGGTGATGGTGGGTCACCTCGAGACTGGCGGGTCCGTGGGTGACGGCCAGACGCAGCCATCGGGTGAGCATGACCGCCGCCAGGCTGTCCCGCTGCGCGCTAATGACGGGGAGCTGGCGGGCGATCTGGGCATCGCGCCCGTGGCGATCATTGAGGAGACCATCCATCGCGTGCACCTCCGCAACTCCAGGGTCAGAACGCGAAGGGGTTGTGCAGGAAGGGCGCTCGACCTTAGGAGAGTCGTATGTTGCTTTATTGATAAATAATAGCATAAAAGAAGAAAATTTGATACATAACCTTACTCGTCGCTCAGGTGACATGTGCCAAAGCAACGGCAGGAGGCGATGGAGGCCTCCCCGTAGCAGCGGACAAACATCCAACGGTAAGGAGAGCTATCAGCGGCTCGGGTGCACAAAAAAAGGTTCTGTCGCAAATTTCGATTTTAGGGGTAAAATCCGAACACCGGGTATCAGCAATTCAATGACTTACAGACACCCAAGCTCTCGAAAAAGCAAATTTGCGACAGAACCAGAGTACATCCGCACCATGAAGAAAGTGGTCCGGCGCAGTAAGGTCTGAGCGGGAGGCTATCGGAGGCCCTGTAAATAATTTTATACTACGAAAATGTGTTTCTGTCGTACCATAAAACCATTGATGCGTTCTTGTAGGGGCGTGGAGGAACCGCTGATGGCCGCAGTGCAGCGCCAGACAGGAGGCAGGAAGCCACCCGGGCAGGACGACGCGCCCAAGAACCCCGTGGGTCGTCCCAGAGGTGCGCCGTCGACCATTGTCAATGTGCGTCTCCCGTATGGTTGAAAAACTGAGCTTCATCACGCAGCCTCTCGATAATAATAGGTCAACAATCCACCCAAGCGCTCTCGATACACCACCATGCCACTTTGGCGACCCACTCCTGGCGCTGCGGAAATGAGTTGGTTGTTGAGACCCTGATGATTCCGCTCCTGATGATAATATGCCAGGTAAGACTGGAGCACATAACGAAGGGATGCCTCGCCGATCACGATTATCTGATGTAGGGCTTCCTCTTTGATCGAGCGCACGAACCGTTCGCAGTAGGCATTGAGATTCGGACTCCGTGGTGGCATGACGACGGGCTCCACTCCTTTGGCGCGAAGTATCTGGTCGAAGCCATGCAAGAATTTCGTGGCGCGATCGTGGAGCAGATACAATTTGCCCCGCAGGAAGCCATCGAAGGGATCAGTTAACTGCCGAGCACACTGCATCATGAACGCATGGTTGGGATACGGCGTGATGCCTGCAAGATGCACCCGCTGTGTGCTGAGCTCCATCACAAATAGTACATAGTAGGTGATCAGGCCATGCCACGTGGCGACTTCCACCGTGAAGAAGTCCGTCGCTGCGAGGACTTCCCAGTGCAGCTTCAGAAACTGCTCCCAGCTCATGCCAGCCTGGCGTCGTCTTGGGGCAGGATCGAGGTAGTGGCGACGTAGGATGTTCCGCACCGTGATCGTGTCATTGGAATACCTCAGATTCGCCCGGGCTCCCTGGATGCGGCGATAACCCCAGGTGGCATTCTCTTCGGCCATGCGGACCACCAGCTGTTCGATCTCCTCCGCCACACGGGGTCGACCAAGGTGACGACGGTGGTGGCTTCCGTCGAACTCCTGAGCGATCAGGCGGTGGTCCCGGCGCAGGAGCGTGTCGAGGGTGGCGATCGTGGCCACCTCTTGCAGGCGTGTGCGGCCGAGCGGGTGGGCCAATGCCGCGAGACGGCGGCGTTCGGTGTCGGTCAGGCGCAGTCGGCGACCCCCAAGTCGGGCTTTCAGGATGCGATTCTCTTCTTGTAAGTAGGTGATGACCTGTTGCTGGTGACGATGAATCCAACCGGCAACCGTGGCAATCAACACGTGGAGGATCATGGCCACCCTCAGGTATGCAGGCGTCATGACATCACGTCCCCCAGTATACACCAAACTTGGATGTGGCCTACAATCGAGGCGGCTGGGTTTTCAATACTACGGGAGCGCCCGCTGCGTTCGCATCGCCGCCTCGAGCGGCATGGTCAGCGGGGGCAGGGTCGGATCCTGTACCGCGTCGGCGGTCGTCGTCATGGGATCGTGTCCTTTGTTGCAGAGCGGACGCGAGGCCATTCGGGACAGCTCGGGGTCGCTTAGAGACATTGGTTGACCAGCGCCGGATCATCGCGTGAGCTCCCGACCGTTCCTCGTCTGCTGCCGCATCGGTGGCATGGAGCGCTCGGCTGCTTTCATCTGCCAGCTCGTGGGAGAATCCTCCGGGGTGGCTTGCATGATGATCTGGCGGATGCGCATTGTCAACTTCATGGATGGGCGGTCACACGTCTCCCACTCTGCGCATGTTTACCGTAGCCATCCTGCCCAGACGTCCTACTGAGGGCCTCAAAATGTCCTCGAAATGATCTCAGCGTCCCACTTTACCAGCCGATTCTGCAGATCTCTCCATGAAGTTGACAATGCCCGAGAAGGGCTGTCCCCCTCTAGGTTTGAAGGATCAGATGCGGGTCGTGAGCTGAGGCCTCGTGAAGCATCGTCACGAGACAGGTGATTTCAGGGTTGATGGACATATTGACGGCGGAGGGGTGGACGGCTGCCTGGGCAGACGCCGCACCTGCGACTGCGCCAGAGAAAAGCTTTCTGCTGCGTCCACGACAGCTGGAGAGATGATGACGCTGACATACGATAAGCCGTGGGCGTTCAATGCGCATGGGCGAAACAGCCTATGTTGCACAGGCGGATGTAGCTTCTGTCAGGCCATGAGGTGGAAATCCTGCGCGGGCGGGTAGGCACGGCTGAGGTGGAGATTGATGAGATCCCAAGGATCGCTCAAGAGGACGAGACAGCATCATGGTTGCGAAATGGATTATCTTGAATTAAATTTTTTAGACTGAAAGCCTCAATACCGGTATTCTTGCGCGGGCGTTCATGAAGCAGAGGAGGCAGCAACGATGAACAAGGCCGATCTCGTGGCCCGGATTGCCAAAGAGGCCGCCCTCACCAAACGGCAATCAGAGAAAATGCTCGAGGCGCTCATGGGCAGCATCCAAGACGCGCTCAGCAGCTGTGGTCACATGGCTTGTGATCGGATGGGTGAGTCTGGAGGTCTAATCGTCCTACGGCAGGCCCCTACACGGTTCTGGCGTTCTTGCCTTGGGTACGCTGGCGCGACGACGAGCGTCAGGTATGCGGTCAGCCCAACGCGGGGTATCATGACCAGGGCTCCTGATCGACGTGCGTGCTCTCCTGCCGCGCCTGTCGTGCACCACACGCGTGTGCCCTCATCTGCCAGCTCTTTGGAAAATCTTTTGGCTTTGCTTGCACGAGGAGCTGGCGGATGATTGCGGCTTTCGAGGCCCCAAACTGGCTGATGAGATGCTGAAGCTTCGTCTCTGAGGGTACATCCAGCCGCAGCATGAAACGCTTGCCATAGGTATGGGAATCATGGGACCGCTCCTCGGATGTTGCCGCCTGCCAGCTAGCGGGAAAATCGTCGATGGTAATCTGACGCACCATCGAGCGCAGCCAGGGCGCGATGTTCATGCCGGCAGGGGTCACCGCCTGCTCCACTTGCGCATGCAATGCGGTGTCGACGAAGAGGTACAGATGGGGCACAGGGCCTTCTGACGTCCCACCGTCACGCGTTGAAGAGAGACGTGACGTACAACGTGCGGTGGACGTCGCGACGGCTCGAGCGGTGAATCATGCGATATCCCCTCTCTGGGGCGCAGCA